>Ga0075030_100002339_pt1 | contig 17183 bp, 12 predicted proteins | sample LitLauG_LLR_2012_FD_71393 | JGI IMG/M metagenome (GOLD analysis project Ga0075030, IMG submission 71393) | Freshwater sediment microbial communities from Pennsylvania, USA - Little Laurel Run_MetaG_LLR_2012 | ecosystem: Environmental > Aquatic > Freshwater > Creek > Sediment | place: USA... | reverse complement strand
GGCGAATGACGAACATTGAACTACCGACCAGAAGGTCGCGGCCGACACAAATATCTGACTCGTTAGCTCAGGCGATCAGGTCGTGCAGCACGTTGCCCGCGACGTCCGTCAGCCGGAAATCGCGGCCGCTGTAGCGATACGTCAGCTTTTGATGGTCGATGCCGAACAGGTACAAAATCGTCGCGTGAATGTCGTGCACATGAACGGGCTTTTCTACTGCCTTGAAGCCGAATTCGTCAGTGCCGCCGTAGATTGTGCCACCCTTCACCGCGCCGCCAGCAAGCCACATGGTGAACCCGAATGGATTATGGTCGCGCCCGCGCTTGATCGCGACGCCTCCGCCGCCCACTTCGCGGACGGGCGTGCGTCCGAACTCCGATCCGCAGACCACTAACGTATCTTTCCAGAGTCCGCGCTGCTTCAAATCCTTCACCACCGCGGCGAAGCCCTGATCGGAGTTTTTCGCGTTGACTTTATGCGCCAGAATATCGCCATGCGCGTCCCACGGGTCGCCTTGCGAATAATAGACCTGGGTCATGCGGACGCCTTTTTCGGCTAGGCGAACCGCGGTCAGGCAGCCTCGCGCCACCGCGCCGGGGCCGTACATATCCAGAGTGGCCTGCGATTCCTTGCGCACGTCGAACACGTCCGGAGCCTCGGTCTGCATGCGATAGGCAATCTCCATGGACTTGATGGTCGCCTCCACTTGCGGATCAGTCCCGGTCTGGGCCTCGCGCATTTTTTCGAGCTTCTCGACTAAATCCAGCTCGCGTCGCTGCTGGGTGAGGGAAAACTTCGGATTGTTGACGTAGCTCACCAGCTTCTTCGGATCGAAGCTTTTTTCGACAACCACCTTTTTGGGTTTGGCTTTGCCGTCTTTATCCTTCATGTCGGCTTCGATCGGCAGGTCATCCAGATCCATGTCCGCTTCGCTGTCCGCTGCGGCCTGGACGCGATTGGAAATGAACTGGCCTTGATTGATTGCGGGAAGAAAACCATTGCTCCACAGCGGCGGACCTACGGTGGTCGGCACGGTGGGGCACAGGACAACATAACCGGGCAGGTTTTGATTCTCCGTTCCAAGACCGTAGGTGAGCCAAGCGCCCATGGACGGACGGCCCGCCTGATTCGCGCCCGTGTTCATCATCAGGCACGAAGGCTCGTGATTCGGAATATCGGTGTAGACCGACCGCACCCAGCAGATATCGTCCGCCACTTCGCCCAGGTGCGGCCATAGCTCGCTGACATCCATGCCGCACTTGCCGTATTTCTTGAACGCGAAGGGCGACTTCATCAACTCGCCGGTCTTGCGCTCGGTCTTGATCTCGCCATTGGGCATCGGCTTACCATCGTATTTTTCGAGCGCGGGCTTGGGGTCGAAGCTATCGATCGTCGAAAGGCCCCCGTTCATGAACAGAAAGATCACGCGTTTGATGCGCTGCGGATAATCGAGCTGCGCCGCGCCCATGGTCCCATCCGGCCGCAGCACCGTGCCTGCGCTCAGCGATTTTCCCAGCATGCTAGCAAAGGCCGCCATGCCGAAGCCGTTGCCAATGCGCCGCAGCGCTTCGCGGCGGGTGTGAGGATTGCGCGATTTATGATCTGACATGACTCTTCCTAATTGATGAACACGAATTCGCTCGAACTTAACAGCACTTTGATGTAGCGGCCCCAGGCCGTCGGCTCATACTTCACTTCCGGAGCCGCGCCGCTGCGTCCACCGCGACCGCCCATGCCTCCGAGCATACCCATGCCCATCTCCGGTGCAGGGGCTTCCGCAGTGACATCGGCTGCGGGCATTTCGGGCTTCGCCGCGCCTGTAAACGCGGGCTTACCGCCGCGTCCGCCACCGTTTTCCTCGGGTTTGATCTTTTCCTCGTCGTATTCGCGCAGAGGCTCGGCGTGCAAATAATCCAGGCCAAGCTTGATCTCTTCCTCGCTGGGATCGCGGCCATAGGCCAGCGTATAAACCTTCTTGATGCGCGAACGATTATCCGGCTCGCCGGCGACCCGCTTGGCCAGCTCCTCCGCTTCGATCTGCATAAAATCGCTGTTCATCAGGAACAGGCGCTGGAGCGGAACCGTAGTGGTAAAACGTTTCTCGGCGCTGATGTTCGGGCTGGGAAAGTCGAACAGTTGCAGATATTCGTCCAGCTTGTAGCGGCTCACTTTGCCGTAGACGGTGCGACCCTTGAACGCGGGCGTCAGTTCCTGACTGGGACCGCCCATCGCCGTATCCAGATTGCCTGCGACCATCAGCACCGCGTCGCGAATCTGCTCCGCGTCCATGCGCTTGCGCTCCACGCGCCAGTAGAGGCGGTCGCCCGCGTCCTTGGCGTAATTGACGGCGTCGTTATCCGCGCTCAGTTGATACGTCGCCGTCATCATGATCGTGCGGTGCAGTTTTTTGATCGACAGGCCATCCTTAATAAACTGCTGCGCGAGGTAATCGAGCAGTTCGGGATTGGTCGGCCGCTCGCCTCCGATGCCGAAGTTGCTGGGCGTGTCCACGATGCCTGTTCCGAAGTGGCCTTTCCAGATGCGGTTGACGATCACTCGCATGGCGATGGGCTGCTTCAGAATTTCCTCCGCCAGTTCCAGGCGTCCGCTGCCATGCTCGAATTTCTTCGGCTCGTCTTTCGACAAAATGCTGAGGAAATGACGCGGCACTTTGTCGCCCAGTGTCATAGGATTACCGCGCAGCGCCAGTTCCAGGTCGGACGGCTCCGCCACATCCTGGACGCCGTGGACGAACGGGTACGACGGGTCAAGCTTCTTTTTCGCAGCGTCCACATCGGCCTTAATGGAGGCCATACGCGCCTGCGCCTCAGGACCCACGCGGGTTTCCAGTCCCCAGCCGCGGAAAAGCAGCACCCCGGGTTTGGCGTCGCGTCCGCCTATGGCATTCATCAAGGTGGGGTCGTCAGAATCCTTCAGCTCTTTCTGGAAAATTTCTGTCCAGAAGCTGGCCGCATCCTCCGGCATGTTTTTCAAACGCAAGCCGCAGCCGGGGCAGAAGTCATCGTTGGTGATGAATTCGTTCGGCTTGTTGGCGCGCTTCTTTTTCGTCGTTCCTTCCAGTGACTTCGCGGTGATGATGTCGTTCTCTTCGTTCAAATCCTTGCGCGTGAGCATGGATTTGACCACTGCCGCCTGAAACTCCTCGGCTAGTTTTTTCACTTCTGGATTCGTGCGAGCACCGCCTCGTCCACCGCGCCCGCCGCTGTCGTCCTTCGCCGGAGGGCTTTTCTCCGCGCGCTTCATCATCGCCTGCCACGCGTCTTTTTCGTGATATTTGGTAGTAACCTTCGCCATGTAGGCGATCCAGCGGTCCAGCAGTTCGTAGTCCAGCTTGCGCGACTCCACCACGGTATCTTTTTCCTTCTTCAGCGCGACGACGTCGTAGACACCCTCCAGATAATTCGAGGTCTGGAACGCGAGGGACTCAGAAAGTTCCGCTGCAAGTTTAGCTTGGGTCTCCTGCAAAATCCTCTGCTTCTTCTCGACCTCGGCCTCGATCCCCAGATGCTCCTCGACCACCGCTTTGGGAGCCAGCGGATATTCGTGATATGCGGTGTTCTTGAACACACCGGCAAGGGCGTAATAATCTGTCTGCGGGATAGGATCGTATTTGTGATCGTGGCAGCGCGCGCACGCCACCGTCAGGCCGAGAAAGCCTCTGCTCACCACGTCGACGCGATCGTGACGCTCATCGGCGCGCGTCACTTCCACCGAGCCGTTGTCGAAATACCACGGCCCGAGCCCGAGGAATCCGGTGGCTGGCAAAACCTTCACCTTTTCATCCAAAAGATCTCCGGCCAGTTGCGCCTTGACGAATTTGTCGTAGGGAAGATCGTCGTTGAACGCCTGAATCACCCAATCGCGATACAGATACGCGTTGGCGTAGGGAAAATAGCCGCGCGGAAACGGGTTCAGGCTGCGGTAATCGTCCTCGCCATAGCGCGCGACATCCAGCCATGCGCGGCCCCAGCGCTCGCCGTAATGAGGCGAGGCTAGCAGCCGGTCCACTACCTTGGCGAAAGCATTGGGCGACGTATCCTTATCGAACGCCGCGATCTCCTCAGGCGTCGGCGGCAGACCGGTCAGGTCCAGCGTCGCGCGGCGCAGCAGATCATGTTTCGACGCCGGATGCACCGGCTTCATGCCCTCTTTTTCGAGCCGCGCCAGAATGAATTGATCGACAGGAGACCTCGCCCATTTCGCGTCTTTCACCGCTGGCGGGGGCGTGTCCTTCAACGGCTGCAAGGACCAGAACGCGCGGCGCTCCGGCGCGATGGTGTATTTGCTGCCCGGCTTCGCGTTGGTCGTCAGCGGCGCGGCGGCTGCGGGCCAGACGGCTCCAGCCTTCACCCATGAGACCAGGTCCGCGATTTCCGAGTCTTTCAGTTTGCCGCCCTGCGGCATCTTCAGATTTTCGTCGGTTTGACGAACGGCCAGAATCAGCGGGCTTTTTTCCGGATCACCTGCAATTATGGACGCGCCGCGCTTGCCGCCCTTCAGCATCGCTGCGCGGCTATCCAGCCTCAGGCCACCCAGCGCGGATTCGGCGTGGCAGGGATAACAGTTCGTCGCCAGCACTGGACGAATCTTCAGTTCGAAAAAATCAGGACTTTGCGCACACGCAGCCGTAGCGACTAGCGCTATCGACAATACTAATCGCATGATTCGGCTCGGGCCTCCGGGTTCTCTTAGTCTAGCCCGAAAATGCTCGCAGGCGCGGCGGTCAGGCCGTCTGAGGGCGAATCAAGAATTCGCCCTTACTGGGGTAAGGCGCTATGCGAGGGTTTTTTACTAAACCGAATATTTTCCTGCTTCGATCAGCCGCGCGGCGATTTTGCGCCGCAGGCCGATGGTGTCCACCATCTCCATTTTTGTAAACCGCTTGAGAATGGTCAGGTTGGTGCGCAGCGAGTCGCCTTCGCTCGAAGCGGCCAGAACGTTCTTGGCCGCCGATTCGATGACATCCATGGCCTCCCGCGCGAACACCGCGGTCATCTCCTTGGCGTTATCGGCGTTCTTGCCCGAGCGGGCGAGTTTCTCGGCGCGCAACATTGCCGATTCAAGCGCGTAGGCGTTCATTAGGATATCGGTGATGTTGGCCACCACTTCCTGCTGCTCATCGACCGATGCGCCGAATTTCTGCACTGCCATGCCCATGGTGAACAGCCCGATCTTCTTCGCATTGGCCACGACGTCGATCTCGCCCATCTGCGGACCGGCGGTGATTTCGGCGAACAGCTTCTTGCCCGCTTCCATCAACGGCAGCGTGCCTTTCTGCGCCCGCTTCATGATCATGCCGGTGGCCAGCAACCGGTTGATCTCGTTGGTGCCTTCGAAAATGCGGTTGATGCGGGAATCGCGGTAGGCGTGCTCGCAGGAATAATCCTGATGGAAGCCGTAACCGCCGTGAATCTGAACGCACTCATCCACCACGTAATCCAGCGTCTCCGATGCGAACACCTTAATGAAGGAGCATTCCGCCGCGAACTCCTCCGCGGCTTTCAGCATGTTCCCGTGATCCCCACCCATCAGCGCTTCGATCGCTCCGACCACGCGGTACGTCATCGATTCGCTGGCAAACATGCGGACGGCCATTTCGGCGATCTTGTGCTGGATCATGCCGAACTCGCTGATCGATTTGCCGAACGCCTTGCGTTCCTTCGCGTACTTGATGGCGTCGGCTAAATCTGCCCGGCAGCCGCCCTGCGCAAACGGACCCAGCTTCAGGCGTCCGAGGTTCAGAATGTTGAACGCGATGATATGGCCGCGTCCGATTTCGCCCAGGACGTTTTCGACAGGCACCTTCACGTTGTCCAGATAAATGGCCGTGGTGGAGCTGCCCTTGATGCCCATTTTCTTTTCTTCCGCGCCCGGATTGACGCCGGGATACGCCCGTTCGACCAAAAAAGCAGTAAACTTTTCGCCGCCCACTTTGGCGAACACCGTGTACAGATCGGCGTAGCCTCCGTTGGTGATCCACATTTTCTGGCCGTTCAGTAGGTAGTGCGTGCCGTCCGCCGAAAGATCGGCGCGAGTGCGCGCGGCCAAGGCGTCCGAGCCCGCTTGAGGCTCCGACAAGCAATACGCCGCGATCATTTCAGCCGACGCGAGCTTCGGCAGATACTTTTCCTTTTGCGCTTCGGTGCCGAACAGCAGGAGGGGCATCGTTCCGATACCTGTATGCGCGCCGTGCCAGGCCGAATAGGACCCTTCACGCGCCACGCCTTCAGCCACCACCATCATGGACGTCAGGTCCATTTCCATGCCGCCGAATTTCTCCGGAATGACCACCGCGGTCAGCCCCAGCTCGCCCGATTTCTTCAGGATTTTCGCGCACAGAGGATGGTCCTGATGGCGAATGGCGTCGATGTGCGGCACCACTTCGTTCTGCCAGAACTCGTCCGTGGTTTTGGCAATCGCCCGGTGCTCGTCGGTGAAGTCTTCCGGAGTGAAAATTTCCTCGGGAGCGGATTGTTCAATCAGAAACGCGCCGCCCTTGGTTTTCGGAATCGCAACTGTCGTGGTCGCCATGATGGTTTTGCCTCTTCGATTAGTTTAAGTTCTCAAAAATTCCCGCAGCGCCCTGGCCGCCGCCGATGCACATTGTCACCATGCCATATTTCACGCCTCGGCGCTTCATTTCGCGCAGCAGCGTCGCGGTCAGCTTCGCTCCAGTGCATCCCAAGGGATGGCCCAGCGCGATGGCTCCGCCGTTGACGTTTAGCGTGTCGATATCGAGGCCCGCCTCGCGGACCACGGCCAGCGCCTGCACCGCGAACGCTTCGTTGAGCTCGGTCAATCCGATGTCAGCGAGCGTGAGGCCTGCCAGCTTCAATGCCTTCGGAATCGCGACGATCGGGCCGATGCCCATGATTTCCGGAGGCACTCCGCCGACGGCGAAGCTGACGAAGCGAGCCATCGGTTTCAGGCCCAACTCCTCTGCCTTCTTGGCACTCATCACGATGGCCGCCGCAGCGCCGTCGCTGGTCTGCGACGAATTGCCCGCCGTCACTGTGCCGGCCGCGTGAAATACCGGACGCAGTTTGCCGAGAGCCTCCACGCTGGTATCTGCGCGCGGGCCTTCATCCTTATTGAAGACGCCCTTCTTCGTGCCCCTCGGCGTTGTGTGGTCCACTTCCAGCGGCACGATCTCATCGTCGAAGCGTCCCTCGGCCTGCGCCTTCAGCGCATTTTGATGCGAGCGGTAGCTGAACTGGTCCTGATCCTCGCGGCTCACGTTGTACTTGCGGTAGACCTCTTCCGCTGTCAATCCCATGCCCATATAGATGGCCGGAATGTGATCCACCATCCACGGATTGGGCGCGAATTTGTGGCCCGACATGGGGAGCAGGCTCATGGACTCCGCGCCGCCGGCGATGATAATTTCCGCGCCGCCCGAGCGAATCTTCTCCGCAGCCATCGCGATGGCCTGCAAACCAGACGAACAGAAACGGTTGATCGTCACTGCGGGCACCGTGTCCGGCAGACCTGCGCGCAGCGTGGCGACGCGCGCCATGTTCATGCCAGACTCTGCCTCCGGATTCGCGCAACCCAGGATTACATCGTCAATCGCGCTTTTGTCCACTTTGGGATGACGCTTCAGCAATTCGTCGAATACGGCGGCGGCCATGTCGTCCGGACGCGTATTCTTCAGCGTCCCACGGCCGGATTTTCCCACGGCAGTGCGCAAACAATCGATAATGACGGCTTCTTGCATGATTAATTCCTTAGCGGCTTTCCGGTTTTCAACATGAACTGCATGCGCTCCTGCGTTTTGATGTTGCCGCACAGGCTCAGGAATGCTTCCCTTTCGAGGTCAAGCAAATATTGTTCGCTCACCGTTTGTTCGCCCGTCAGGCGGCCTCCGCTGATGACGTGCGCCAGCTTTTCGGCGACGACCACGTCGTAATCGGAAATGTAGCCGCCCTGTTTCATGGTCCACGCTCCGAGCTTCAGCATCGCAAACGCATTCTCTCCGCCGACTTTCACGTCGTGGCGCGGACGCCCGGGCTCGTAATCCTTGGCCAGCATAAGCGCCAGCGCCTTGGCGTCCTCAATCACGCGATTCGGATTCATGGAAATACGGTCGGCCTTGGTGAGGAACCCGAGCTGGCGCGCTTCTTCGCCGCTGGAGCTGACCTTCGCCATGCCGATCAGTTCGAACGTCTTGCGCGCGTCGCCGAGGCGCAGCGTCATTTCCTTGGTGCCGCCCGCGCCGGGTATCAGGCCGACGCCGACCTCTACTAGGCCCATATAGGTTTCGGCCGACGCCTGAATGCGCGTGCAGTGAATGGGAATTTCGCAGCCTCCGCCCAGCGCGCGTGAAAACGGCGCCGCGACCACGGGCTTGGGCGCGTATTTCAATGCCATGTTGGCCTGCTGGAAGCGATGGATGGCCGCGTTCAGCTCGTCCCATTCGCCCTCCTGCGCGCCTAAGAGCACCATCATCAGGTTCGCGCCGACCGAGTAATTATCGCCCTGATTGGCGATGATCATGGCCTCGAAGTGCTGCTCCAGCTCGTTCAGACCTTTGTAGATCATGCCGATCTGGTCTTCGCCCAGCGAGTTCATCTTGCTGTGGAATTCCAGGCACAGCACGCCATCGCCCATGTCGATCAGCGACGCGCCGGCGTTCGATTTGACGACGTTCCCCGCTTCCTTGATCTCCTTCAACGACGGGCGTTCGGCCAAAGGCTTGTATGCCGACGAAGGCAGGTCGAAGTAGCTCTTATAGATGGCTTTGCTTTCGTAGGCGGTCTTATAAAGACTGGTCGCGCCCTGGCTGCGCATCTTCTGAATGTTCTCAGGAATGGCGCGCTTGTCGGCTTCCAGCCGCTTACAGACGTCCTCGAAACCCAGCGCATCCCACAGCTGGAACGGTCCCAGCGTATTCGCGTAGCCCCAACGCATGGCGCGATCAATCTGGAAAATTTCGTCCGCGATCTCCGGCACGCGCTCGGCAGAATAGAGGAACAAATCGCTGTAGAGTTTCCACAAAAACGTCCCGACGCGATCGGTCCCGGCCACCAGCGTCCTCAGGCGCTGCGGCAAATCTTCAATCGCCCGGGCCGCATCGGCTGAGGGAAACTTCACCTTCATGGCCGGATGATATTCGTATGTTTTTAGGTCAATCGCGTGGATTTCCTTCTCTTTCCCGACGCGCTTGTAGTAGCCCTGGCCGCTCTTTTCACCCAGCCAGCCGCGCTTGCACAGCTCGACGTGAAACGAGGGCATCAGGAAGCGCTCGCGCCACGGATCATCCGGCACGGCGTGATACAAATTGGTGCCGACGTTGGTCCAGACGTCCAGGCCGACAATATCCAGCAAACGGAAGCTACCGCTATTCGGCAGGCCGACCAGTGGCCCGGTGATGAGGTCGGTTTCCTCGACGGTGTAGCCATCTTCGACCACGATCTTCTGCACCGTCGCGCCGAAGAAGCTGCCGATGCGGTTGGCGATGAAGTTCGGCGTATCCTTGCAGGGCACCACGCCCTTGCCCAGGCGCTTGTCGCAGAAATTCGAGACAAATTCCATTACGCCATGCGCGGTGTCGGGCAGAGGAATCAGTTCCACCAGATGCATGTAGCGCGGAGGATTGAAAAAATGCGTGCCCAGGAAGTGCTGACGGAAGGCTTCGGAGAAGCCCTCGGCGATCTGGGCCAGAGGAATGCCGCTGGTGTTCGTCGATACGATCGACGCGGGCTTGCGCAGCTTTTCGATCTTGCCCCACAGGTCGCGCTTGATGGCCAGGTTTTCCGCGACGGCTTCGATGATCCAGTCGCAGTCGGCCACCTTATCCAGGTCGTCTTCGAAGTTTCCGGGCGTGATCAGCGCCGCGGCTTCGGGCACAAAAAAGCCGCCCGGACGTTGCTTGGCGGCGTTTTCGATTCCCTTCAGTGCAGCGGCGTTGCGATTCGGTTGATTGGGTAGGACGATATCGAGCAGAACAGAGGGAATCCCGGCATTGGCGAAGTGCGCGGCAATCCGGGCCCCCATCGTGCCGGCTCCGAGGACGGCAACTTTATGAATGGTTCGCATCTCCTGAGGATTCTACCGTAAATTCCCGCTTAACAGTGTAAAGCTCGCCAGGGCGTGAGGACCCGATACTCGGGCGTGGCCGTCACGGTGGACTTCGCGGCGCGGATCAGCTTGCGGCGGCTGAGGATGCGGATGGCTCCCTGCACGGCGCTTTTCGAGAGTCCCGTGGACTCGGCCATGCGCTGATGACTCAGCGCCGCGCTGTTGACGCCCTTGCCGGCGGTCTGGCTCCAGATGTGGAGATAGACGAGAAATGCCGACGGCGATTTGTCGTGCCCGACCAGATCACGCATGAGGACGTCGAGAATATAATCGTCAATTTGGGGCATTCGCGGCCATTATTCGGTCAACGCTTGGCGAGTAGCCCCCAACCCAGCAAGCCGATCAGCGTTCCCGCGCTGAGCCAGTGCGCCAGCCGCATTTCGAGTCCACCGTCGTAGTTCAGTTCGACCGTCACCGGACCGGTCATTTGCGCGTCAATGAACATCAGCCCGAGCGCATCGCGCTCAATCCGCACGTCGCGGCCATTCACGCTCGCGTGCCAGCCTTTGTGATAGCTCTCCTGCCAGGAGACGACCTGTCCTGCGGCGAGGTTGGTCACGATGCGCGCGCTGTGAGCCGTGGTCCATTGAAACGGAGCCTCTGGCATCTGGTCGTCGTCGAGCGCGGCGACGTAGGCGCGGATTGGCTCCACGTCGGCGGCGCTTTCGGGCGTGCGCGGCGGCAGGGTCGATCGAGGCACCACGCGCGCCAGCGAGGCGTGCGGCTTGCCCACTTGATAAAACACATCGCCGCCGTCGCGCCAAAGGACGGGCAGCACTCCTTCGAACTTTTGAGGATCGCGATAGTCCTTGTACACTTCGGTGCTTCCCGCCATGCTCACGGCGACGCCCTGCACACCCAAAGCCTTCAGCCATAGAACGGACCACTCAGGCCACGCGTCGCCCTTGCCCCAGGTGATGCCATAACTCGCCGCGCGGACCTCGAAGTTGGTCACTCCTTGCAGGAAGCCTCCGCCGATCTGCGGCGTATCGGAAAACGCAGTGAGCCAAAACTGCGTGGAGCCGGGGACCATCACGCGCTCGGCTGACCAGTGTTTGTTCAGCCAGTCCGCCGTCTTCCATTCGCTGGTTTGGGTGATGTCGATGCCGCCGATCATCCACCGCGCGTAGCGCCGGTGGATGCGCAATGGCTGGACCAGCAACACCGTGATGATGACCAGCGCCGCAACACCCGGGACCTGCGGCGTGCGCTTGAGAATCTCATGTCCGGCGAGCGCGGCAAGCATCGCAAGGGCCATCTCCATCTCCAGGTGATAGCGGTCGGGCTGCGGGAGGATCGAGGTGTTGAACCAGGCTGCGCTGAGCGTCAGGAGGGCCATCAGAAACGTGAAGAACAGCGCGAACTGAAAGGCGGCAGGCAATTTTCGCGACGCCAGCTTTAGCAGCGCCAGGCTGACGGCAGCGACGGCGCACCAAAGTGGCAGTGCGTGGTAAAGACTGCGAAAATCGCCTCCGACGGTTTGGGCGTTGAGCTGCGTCACGTGAATAGTGGAAGGAGGCGCCCAGGGCATGGCGATAAAATACGCCGCCAACGAGACCAGCGCCAGGTATCCGTAGTCACGAGGACGCAGGTCCGTGACGCGCGCCAGCAGGTAACAGACCACGGCCATCGCCAGCGCGAATCCGGCCAGCCAGTTCGTCAGCACGACGGCGCCCAATCCCAGAGCGGCGGCTAGCGTCCACTGCGGCTTGCGCCTCTCCATGGCCACATGAAGCAGCAGCAGCGCTAGAGGCAGCAGCGTGAGGGCCGAAACGTGCGGCCCTTCGCCAAACATGATCAGCGTTTGCAGGCGGCGCGGCCGCCAAATGCCGCCCAAATCGTGCGCGATGATCGGAATCAGCCACGCCGAAGGCGACAGCGCCGTGTATAGCATGCCTGCAGCCAGCGCCGCCCAGCGCGATCCGCTCAGGCGCAGGACCAGCGCAAACAGCGTCACCGGGCCTAGGCAGTACAGTAGCGCCGTGGTCCAATGGTGCGCATGCACCGGCGTGATGCCGCGCCCCCAAGCAACCATCGCCACCGTCCAATGCAGCAGTGGAGGATAAGTATTCTGGTACGGCACGCCGCCGTACCACAGCGGAAACCACGTCATGTCACTCCAATGTGTTTGCAAATAGCGCGCGATTCCGATGTAGGCGGCTTCGATGGAGCCCATGTGCCGCAGATACTCCATCGAAAACAAGCCCCGGCAGACGTAGACGTTGGCCGCGAACAGCGCCAGCGCCGCGAGCGCCGATTTGGCTGTATCTTTTATTGTCATAGTGGCGAAGCCCACATTGATCGGGCGGCGATTTTCCCGCATACTTCCGGAATGATCAAAAGCATCAAGTTTACGTCGATCCCCGTGCACGATCAGGACGCCGCGCTGGCCTTCTATACGTCCAAGCTGGGCTTTATTATTCTGACAGATCAGCCATTCAACGACAGCCAGCGCTGGATTGAATTGACCATTCCCGGCGCGCAGACGGGCATCGTCCTGTTCACGCCTCCAGGGCAGGAGGGGCGAATCGGGCAGTTCACGGGTATCTCATTCCTCTCCGCAGACGTGCAGAAAACGTATGAAGAATACGCGGCGCGCGGCGTGGAGTTCCTGAAGCCTCCGACGACGGAGCCGTGGGGCACGTCGGCAATCTTCAAGGATGTAGACGGGAACCAGTTTGTGCTGAGTTCGCGGTAAGTACACCGATTTAGAACGGCTGCCCGCATCTAGTTTCACGCTGTTAAATCCGATCCCCCCTCCCTGCTCGTATACCCACACGAGCAACACCCCTTTTAGGAGGAGTACATGAAACTTCGCTTGCAACTCTGTGCCGTTGCCGTCTGTCTGCCCGTGCTTGCACCCAGCATGTTCGCAGCCAGCCACCGCAACGGACCGCTGTTATTGGAAGACCAAACCGCTAATCTCAACGATTTTTATATGTTCCGGAGTTATGAACCGGGCAAGCAGAGCAATCTCGTCATGAGCATGAGCGTGCAAGGCTTCCAGAATCCCGACCAGGGACCGAGCTATTACAAATTCTCGGACAGCGTTTTGTATCGCTTTAACATCAACAATCAGCGCGGACTGGACGGTGGGGCCGATATCGAAATCGACTTCGTTTTCCAGACGCAGCTTCGCAACAACGCAACGTTCCTCAGCTATCTGGGACCCATAACGTCCATCGATAGCCCGGGAATCCTGCTGTATCAAACCTATACCGTGATCGTGCGCAATTTGGACACCGGGGCGACGACGTTCTACACCACCGATGCCAAAGGGCACGCGCTCTCGGTTGCGCCTCCGAATCAGGGTCCGAAAGCCACGCCGCAATATGAGACCACTCTCGGCCAGCCGAGCGTGTTCACTCTGTCAAACGGCATGCGCGTATTCGCAGGGCCCCGTGACGACGCATTCTACTTCGATTCCGGGGCGACGTTCGATTACCTGAACTTCCGCACCCCCGCTCCGGTCCTTGCCGGTGCCGCGGATTCGGGACAGGGCGCTGCGTATCCCAACGCAGTGGACGGCTTCGCCGGCTACAACATCAGCCTGATCGCCGTGGAGATGCCGATTACGATGGCCACGGCCAACGGCACTCTGCCCACCGATACGAAGGATCCCAACGCGCACATCGCCGGTTGGGCGGCCACACTTCGCCAGATCGTGACGGTTCGCCCCAGCCCGGCCGATCCTATGAATTACGGCGAGTACGTGCAGGTGGACCGCGTCGGCAATCCTTTAACTGTAGAGGCGCTGATTCCTCTGCCCATGAAGGATTACTGGAACCGCAGTCTTCCGGCGTTCGACCAGCAGTTCGCGCAGTTCATCGGCAACCCGTTCTTCGCGTCGGGCATTTTGAACGGCGTCTACGGGCTGAGCGTGCCTCCTGCGCCCCGCAAGGATTTGCTCGGCGTCTACGTGCCGGATATCACGCGTATCGACCTAACCATCCCTCCCACGCCTCTGGCCAGCCAGAATCGCCTGGGGCCGTTGGGTGGCGATAACGCAGGATGGCCCTTCGGCGGACGCCGTCCCAATGACGATGTCGTCGATATCGGCCTCCGCGCGCTGGCCGGCGTGCTGGTGCCGGGCTTCACCAACGCTCCTCCTTTGGGAGACGGCGTGAACTCCAACGACGTGCCAACGCAGGCGGTCTTCCCGTTCCATGCGCCTCCGCACGCCGGCTATCTGCATAGCCAGCAGAATGGCACCAACGGCCGAGGGACCGTCACCGGTCAATAAGCCGCATGCGACACACGAATTCTCTCCTTGTATTCGTGTTCGCCACCGCCGCATCTGCCTTCGGGCAGGGCGGCGGCTCGGCGGACCCTTCGGCTCCCGCGCTGGCGGAGCGGATTTTGAACGAACAGGCCGCGCGCCTCAAAACGGACGACCGCATTTCCATGTACGGCGCGATGATCCAGGCCAAGCCGGAGAATCTGCACTATCAAAACATGCTGGCCGCCACCTATATCCAGAAGATGCGCGAGACCACCGATTTCGGCTATCTGGACCGTGCCGCGCAGATCGTCGGCAACGTCATTTCCGCCAATAGTTCGAACTACGAAGCTCTGCGGCTGCGCAGCGAAATTGAACTGGAGCGTCATCACTTTAAACAAGTCGCGGAATACTCACGCCAGTTGATGAAGATATCCCCCGACGACCCTTGGAATTGGGGCACGCTGGGCGACGCGATGGTCGAGATGGGCGATTATAACGGCGCAGCGGAAGCGTATCAAAAGATGGTCTCGCTGCGGCCGGATTTGTCGAGTTATAACCGCGCCGCATGGTTCCGGTTTTTGTCGGGCGATATGAAGGGCGCGATCGACATCATGCAGAAGGCCATCGCTGCCGGAGGACCGTCGTCGGAAAGTACGGCCTGGTGTCTAGTGGAGCTGGGACATCTGTATCTTAAGAATGGCCAATATGAAGAGGCCGAAAAGGCGTATGCCGCGTCGGTGCGCGTGTTCCCCGGGTATCATCCTGGCTACGCGGGCATGGGCCGCGCGCAGGCGGCTCGCGGAGATTACAAGGCAGCGATCGCCAGCTATGAGCACGCTCAGGATTCCACGCCACTGCCGGATTACGCCGCCGCGCTCTATGATCTGTACACCATTCAGAAAGACGCAAAGAACGCGCGCAAGCAGCTGGACATGATCGATGTGATCGACAAAATCAACAAGTCCACCGGCGAGATGACGAATCGCAATGTGGCGCTGATTTTGGCCGATCATAACTGGCATCTGGATCGTGCGCTGGAGCTCGCCACGGCGGAACTGGATGTTCGCAGAGATATTTACACCTACGACGCTCTGGCATGGGCTCTCTATAAGAATAAGAAGTTCGCGGAAGCCGGCGAAGCAATGAACAGAGCTTTAAACATGGGCACGCCGGAGCCCGCGTTTTACTATCACGCCGAGCAGATCGCTCTGGCCGATGGAAACACGAAACTAGCTGAGGAATATAGGAAACATTATGCAAATCGTTTTATCTCTCTCGCTGTTAGCTCGCATGATGGACCCGAGCTTGACCGTCGCGCAGCGAAATAACGCCTGTTACGAGCTGCGCGGGAGTACCGAACCGCAGGTGGTCGCGACCATGCGCAAGGCGCTGGAAGACGTCAAGGTCCGCGCCTGCGCCGGAACCAACCTGCGTAAGGCCGGCGCGGTGGACGAACTGAAGGACGCGCTGACAGATCCCAATTTCGAGATTCGCGCCCTCGCCGCGCGCGAGCTGGGAGGATTCGAAAGGCCGGATCTGCTGCCGCTATTAGCCTCCGCCGCGCGCGACCCGCAGTTGCTGGTGGGCATCAACGCGATTGAAGCGCTGGCCGACTATCGGGACGCGGTTGTCCTGCCGTACCTGCTCGACTTGGCGAAACAGGGAGGGCTGGTGGGCACGGCAGCGCTCGACCGGGCGCTGAATTTTAAGGATCCGCGGGTGATCGAAACAGCACGCACGCTGTTGGGCCATCACGATATCTCGGACCGCCTCGCGGCGATGAAAGTGATCGGTTTGCTAGGCGACGCAACAGACTTGCCCGCGCTCAAAGAAATTCAACAGAAGGAAACGGAGTCGGTATCGGCGTCCGGCAGAGGCTTCGGCCTGATCCCGGCGATAAGTCTGTCCCGTGCGGCGCAGACGGCGATCGAGAGAATCGGCGAGAGAACAGCGCAGGCGTCGCGGTAGCGGTAGGGCAGGCGGTTTCGCCTGCCACGCTACCGAGTAGTGAGACCTCGCTGTGCGCTATCCTGCCCGGGCCAAGCACGTGGCTTATGGTCGAGGCGTGCTGGACAAAGAACCTCAGCGGCGCAGTTCATCTTCGCGAGCGGCCTGTTTCGGCGATGTTGCTACCGGTGCCCAGATCACGAAATCCCCGCGCTCACAAAAGGCGCCAAATTAACTGATCGGAAATCCTCAACATCGAGGTTCGACGGCCCCTTCCCTCGCTCCCTGCCGAGGACACTAGGCAACGGAATCGGACCGTCGCCGCACGAAAGAAAGGGTGGATGCGCTCGCAAAATTTACGAAACGAACCCAGCAGACCCTTTGTTTGCAATAAAACGATTCCAAAACAACCCCGGGAAGGATCTGCGAACAACGTCTCCAGGTCTGGACAGGAGGGAGTGGTAATTGCCGTAGACGCAAAAAGGGCGGCCATTTTTGGCCGCAGCCGGTTTCCGAGGTCCTGGTCGGGATGGACGCCAGGGTTGCTTCTTGAAACCGGCTACAGCCAAAAGTGGCCGCCCTTTGCCTTGACCTACCGGCGGTAGCCACGAGCGTAGCCGTGGCCCCAGTAGCCGCGGTAGTAGTGGCCGCCGTACCAGCGCGGGCCGACCCAATAGGCTCCGGCGTACGGGGGCAGAACCCATGCGCCGTTTACGAACACATAGCCGGGGCCAGGGGCCACAGCGAAGTAAGGCGCGGGGGCGTAAGCATACGGCACACCGACGCCGACGCGGACTCCCCAGCGGACACCGGCGAACATCGTGCTACCCGCCATCAGTAACATTGCCATTAGTTTCGTTTTCATTTTCGTGACCTCCTCACGCCGTCTCATAGTGCAGGTGGCGTGCCAAAT
>Ga0075030_100002338_pt1 | contig 17185 bp, 18 predicted proteins | sample LitLauG_LLR_2012_FD_71393 | JGI IMG/M metagenome (GOLD analysis project Ga0075030, IMG submission 71393) | Freshwater sediment microbial communities from Pennsylvania, USA - Little Laurel Run_MetaG_LLR_2012 | ecosystem: Environmental > Aquatic > Freshwater > Creek > Sediment | place: USA... | reverse complement strand
CGGTCAGGAAGCGGTGCAACAGGTTGCCGATCATGTAGCTGGCCGACAGCGAGCCCGCCAGGATGTTGACGCTCAGGGTCCGGATGTGTTGGTCGGAGATGTGCCAGCCGTCGGGCTCGCCGGCGTGGACCATGACCGACAGCAGGTCGTCGACGCCGCCCGGGCCGGCGGCGTGGCGCATCGCGATGTGCTCGTCGAGGAACGAGGCGAACTCGGGGAAGGCGCCGGCGATCCCCTCGCCCCGCTCGGTCCTGCCCGTTGCCGGCCAGCTGCTGTGCAGGAGCTCGTTGCACCAGTCCATCACCTGGTCGTGCATGTCGTCGGGGAGGCCGAGGACGTGCGCCGCGACGGAGCCGGGCAGGGGGATGGCGAGCGCGGCCATGAGGTCGCCGCCTCCCGCGGCGCGCACCGCGTCGAGGCGCCGCCCGACGTTGGCGCGCGTCCATGGCTCCGCGGCTGTCGCACCGTCGGGGGTGAAGGAGCGCAGCAGGATGCGGCGGATCTTGGGGTGCAGCGGCGCGTCGAGCTCGCCGAGGAAGCTCTCGTCTTCGGGGACCACCACCCCGGGCGCCCGCATGTCGCCGACCGACGAGAGCCGCTTCGCATCTCGGAACGCCTTGCCCGTGTCGTCGAGCCGAGAGGTGAACACGATGCCGGGCGCCGGGCGGTAGACCGGGCATTCCCGGCGGACCCGGGCCATCAGGTCCCAGTCCTTGGTCCGGGACATGTCCATCGGGTCGAAGGCGAGCTCCGGGTCGGTGGTCGCGTCGGTCACGTGGTCCGCTCCTGTCCTCGGGATGCGTGCGGAGACCGCCACAGCCTAGAGCGGCGCCCGTACGTTGACACGGTGCGGGGGCTCTGGTAATCCGGCGGGCGCCGATCGAAGGAGACCCCGTGCCCGAGCTGATCATCCGCCACATCGACGATGTGCCCTTCCAAGAGGTCAAGGCGCAGATGCACGGCGACCGCCGGGCCGGGGTCCATCTCAAGATCATGGAGTGGAGCGAGTCCCCGACGTTCATCTACACCCGCTACGACCCGGGCCTCACCCTGGAGGTCCACGGCCACAACAGCAACCACATCATCTTCGTGCTCGAGGGGTCGGTCTCGATCAGCGGCGTCGACTGCACGCCGGGGACGATGGTGCTGCTCCAGCACGGTGCGACCTTCGGGCCGATCATCGCCGGTCCCGAGGGGACCGAGCTCGTCGAGTTCTACACGGCCGATCCGATGCCGTGGTCGGTCGACAAGGACGCCTATGCCGCGCTGCTGGCCGAGCGCGGCATCGAGCTGCTCCCGGATCCCACCTTCGAGATCCCCCCGCCGCGCCCGCCGGCGTAGGGGCGGCGCAGGGCGAGCCGCCCTCACGTCGGCGCGAGCTGGTCCTCCACCGACAGGACCCGGTTGCCCTCGCCCGAGCGCAGCACGACGTCGTTGTAGCCGCTGCCCTCCGGGATGACGTCCGCGATCCGCGGGTTGTTGAAGCTCAGGTACAGCGCCCGGCGCCCGGCGCCGCAGCCGCTCGGCGACGGCGCCGCGTGCAGGGTGTCGTTCCAGTGGATGGTCACGTCGCCCGGCTCGGTGGTGACGGCCACGGTCGGGTACGCCGCGCCGGCCAGCCGATCGGCGGGGAGGTGGAACGCGGTCCGCCCGTTGGAACCGGCGAGGAAGTGGAGCTGACCGGACTCGGCGGTGGCGGCGTCGAGCTGGATGCCCAGGTTGATCCCCGGGCACATGACCGGGTGTCCACCGAGCCCGCAGTCGACGTGCCAGGGGAGATCGGAGAGGCCCTTGACCGCGCCCGGGTTCTTGATGACGACGGTGTCGCCGTCGCCGCGCGTGTCCTGGATGGCGAGGGGCGCCTCGCCGCGCACCGCGTCGACCAGCGCGACCACGCGAGGGTCGGTGTGCAGCCGGGCCGTCGAGGGCGCGCGCTCGTTGATGAAGGTCAGCCGGCAGCACACCTCGGTGCCGTCGTCGGTCTCCGCCCACCAGGACCGGTCGTCGCCCGGCCGGGCCATCGCCTGCAGATGCTCGACCTCCGACACCAGCTCGGCGATCTCGCCTGCGTCGAACACCCCGCGCACGTGCACGAACCCCGCGGCGCGCACGAAGTGGGCGATCTCCTCGGCCGGGGAGTCGACGCGAAAGGTGCGCTGCAGGTCGAGCGGGGAGCCGTCGATCCCGGTGAGGGAGACGGCAGCGGGGTCGTAGACGGCCCGCCCGGTGTAGAGCGCCCGGATGGCGGGCTCCCAGGCGATGAGCTCGTCGAGGGAGCCCCGGGGGCAGCGGACGAGCTGGGCATAGAGGAGGCCGAACGCGCTGCGCATCTCGTTGAGGTAGTCGCTCCAGGTCCCGGCGTCCATCTCGACCACCGTGTCGGCGGTCGAGGTCCCCGCCTCGATCGACACGGTGCCGCGCCCCGGCACGTAGGTGTAGCCCTCACCACTGGTGAGCCGCACGGCGAGCGGGCGGGCCGCCGACAGCGCGGCGGACGCCAGCGCGCCGTGCCCCGCCGCGATGCGCGCGGGCAGCTCCTCGCGGTGGAACCAGTCGAAGTCGATCAGCGGGAACAGCGTCTCAGCGAGCATCTCTGGTCCTCCGTGCTGGCGCGATGGCGGGGTCATGCGCCGCTCCATCCTCGGGGGTTGCCCGGTGTCGCCTGCATGACGCCCTCCCCCAGGCTGCGCTCCTGGTGCCGAGTATCGCGCCCGCCGCCGCACCCCGCCACGGGCGGTCCGGCCCGGCCCCGGCGTCGAAGAACGCGGTGGTCAGGACAGCAGGTAGCCGCCGTCGGCCAGGATGGTGACCCCGGTGATGTAGGAGGAGGCGTCCGACACCAGGAACAGCGCGATGCGGGCCATCTCGTCGGCCTCCGCCTGCCGTCCGAGCGGGCAGCGCCCGGCGTGCGCGGCCCGGATGTCATCGGCGCTGCGCGGTTGTTCGACGATCATCCGCTCGGCCGCGGTCCGCGCGCCAGGCGTGTTGACCCCCCCGGGGGCGATGGCGTTGACACGGATGCGGTGCGGTGCGAGTTCGAGGGCGAGCCCCTTGGTCATCCCTACGACCGCAGCCTTCGTCGAGGAGTAGTGGACCAGGCCGACACTCGGTTGGTAGGCGGACTTCGACGCCAGGTTGACGATCCGGCCGCCACGGCCCCCGGCCGCCATGTGGCGCGCACAGGCCTGAGAGGTGAGGAAGGTGCCCTTGACGTTGATGTCGTGCACGTCGTCCCAGAGCTCCGCAGGCGTGTCGAGGACGGGGGAGGGCGGGAACACGCCGGCCCCGTTGACCGCGACGTCCACCCGGCCCCACAGCTCGACCGCGCGCGCGGCCATCCGCTCGACGTCGGCCGCGACCCGCACGTCGCCGGCGATGGGGGCGGCGTCGCCGCCCGCGGCCCGGAGGCCGTCCACCGTGGCCGTGGCGGCATCGAGATCGATGTCGGCGCACAGGACCCGGGCGCCGACCTGGGCCAGGCGGGCCGCGCAGGCCTGGCCGATGCCGGACCCGGCGCCGGTGACCACCGCGACCTGTTCGTGCAGGTCGAACAGCGTGGCGATCGGGATGGGCGTGGCGAACTCGGGGGCGCTCATGGCTTGGTGACCTCCACCCAGACGTCGCGGTCCATGTGCTGCCAGGCGGCCTGGATCGACACCGACCACGGTGACATGGTCTGGGTCATGTACGCCGGGCTGGTGACGCTCTCCACGTCGGCGACCTCGTAGACGGCGAGGTAGCGGTGGGCCTCGGAGCTGTGCTTGAAGCGTCGAGCCGAGAAGAACCCTGGGGTCGCCCGCTTCTCGGGGATGTGCTCCTCGTCGTACCACCGGTTGAACTCGTCCTCGCGCGCCGGGTCCACTCGGATGTCGACGACGAGAAGGGCGCTCGGCCCCTGGTCCCCCTGCACGGAGCGGGAGTCTTCCACACCGGCGCGGAGCGGGACCTCGGCGATGTGTTCCGCCGGCGTGAACCCGCTCCCGCGCATTGACGCCGTCGCCGGGTCGGGCGATGATCCGGCCGTGCCCTACCCGTCGCGCCGATGATCGTCCACACCGACCACTACCGCGTCCGCATCGGCAGCCAGGACGTCGAGCTGCCGCTCGTCCCGGTCAGCGACGATGCGGCCATCTCGCTCCTCATGACCATCGATCGCGGCGTCGCTCTCCTCGAGCGGGCCGGGCGCGAGCTGGCGGAGCTGCTCGGAGGCCTGCGGCCCGACATCGTCGCCACCAACGCGACCCTCGGCATCCCCGTCGCCATCGAGGTCTCCCGCGCCCTCGGCCTCGACGATTACCTCGTCCTCCAGAAGACGCCCAAGATCCACCTCGGCGACGCCCTGTGCGAGCCGCTCACCTCCATGACCACGGCCGCCCCCCAGCTGCTCCGCCTCGACCGGGCACGGGTGGGCGCGGTGGCCGGCCGGCGGGTGGTGCTCGTCGACGACGTCATCGCCACGGGTGGGAGCATCGCCGCTGCGCTCCGGCTGCTCCGCCGTGTCGGCGCGCAGGTCGTGGCGATCGGCGCGCTGCTCGTCGAGGGCGGCGGGTGGCGCGATGCGCTCGGGGACGACGCTGCGCTCGTGCACTGCCTCGGCTCGATCCCGGGGTTCCGCCGGGTCGAGGGAGGGTGGGCCGAGGTACCCGGGTGACGCGCACCGTCGTCACCGGGGTGGCGCTGATGACCGTTGACGACCAGCGCCGCGTGATCGAGCGCGGGTGGATCGCCATGGACGGGGCCCTCATCGCCGGGCTCGGCCCGGGCATCCCGCCGCCGGCACTGGCGGGCGGCGCGGCCGAGATCGACGGGCGCGGCCGCCTGGTGATCCCGGGGCTGGTGAGCACGCACGAGCACATGGTCGACGGCCTGCTCCGAGGTGGCATCGAGCAGGGGCGCGATCTCCACGACTGGCTGATCAACGTCAACTTCGCCGGCCTGTCCGGCTACCGACCGGAGGACGCCGAGCTGGCCGTGACGTTGACCACGGCGGAGGCACTGGCCGCTGGCATCACGACGGTGTGCGACAACTGGGGGATCGACAACGGCGCGGACCGGGCGCGCACCGATGCCTGTCTCGACGCCACGCTCGACGTGTACCGCCGGGCGGGCATCCGGGCCATGGTGGGGTTGATGTTCGCCGACCGCGTCCCCGGTCACTGGGCCGCGCTGACCGATGCCAACCGGTGCCGGGTGCCGACCAGCACGCTCGACCCGACGACGCTCGTCGAGGGCACCGACGCCGCGCTGGCACGGGTCGCCGCCGCGATGGAGCGTGCCGCTGCCGACGACGACGACGGCAGGATCGCGGTGTTTCCCGCGCCCGAGCTCGTCCAGGTCGTCACCCCCGAGGCCCTGGCGGCGGTCGCGGCGATGGCGCTCGCGGCGCGGGCGCCGCTGGCGCTGCACCTGTGCGAGGGCCCGGCCGATGCCCGGATGTTCACCGAGAGCGGCACCTCGATGGGTGCGATCGACTGGCTCGACATCCAGGGGGTCCTCGGTCCCCGGCTCCTCGCCTCGCACTGCGTCGAGGTGGACGATCGAGACCTCCGCTTGCTGGCCGCGGCCGGCGTCAAGGTCGCCCACGTGCCGACCTCCAACGCCGCCGCGTCGCAGGGCATCGCGCCCCTGGCCCGGATGCTGTCCGCGGGGATCTGCGTCGGTCTCGGCAACGACAACACCAACCTCTCGGAGCGCTCCCTCCTCGCGCAGATGCGCATGGCTGTCCTGCTCGCACGGGCGTCGACCGGCGACCCCGACGCCGTCACCGCCGAGGAGGCCATCGAGATGGCGACCATCTCCGGGGCGCGGGCGCTCGGCGTCCACGAGGTCATCGGCAGCCTGGAGGTCGGCAAGCGGGCCGACCTCGTGCTCCTCGACCGCCGCGGCTCGCACTGGTGGCCGCAGCACGACCTGGCCTCTGCCCTCGTGTGGCAGGCGCGGGTCTCCGATGTCCGCCGGGTCTGGGTGGACGGGCGCTGCGTGGTCGAGGACGGCCATCCCTGCTTCGTCGATACCGCCGGCCTCGGACCCCGGGTGCAGGCGGCCGCGCTCGGGGTCCTCCAGCGCGCCGGGCTCGGGGCGCAACGTGGCCGACCGTGGCGGTCGCGCTCGACCCCCGACGCCGGGCGACTGGGGCGCTGAGCGCCTCCATCGGCCGGGGCGCTGAGCGCCTCCATCGGCCGGGGCGCTGAGCGCCCGCCTCGGGTAGCGTTGCGACGGAGCGTGGGAGGGGAGGCCGTCGTGGCGCGCCAGGACATCGATACCGACGCGCTGGGCCTGCTGCTCGAGGAACGGGCCGTCCTGCGCGCGCTCCACGAGTACGGGCACGCCATGGACTACGGCGACGAAGCGGCCTGGGTCGAGGCGTTCACACCGGACGCGGTCTTCGACGTCGTCGAGGTCGTCGGCGGGCGACGGGTGCACCGCGAGGAGGGAAGGGGCGACCTCGCCCGATACGTCGCGGGGTACCCGAAGCCCCCACACTTCCGCAAGCACGTGATCGTCGACCCCCTGATCGACATCGAAGGCGATCGCGCCCGGGTGCGGGCGTATTGGATCCTGCTGCAGCGCGACGACGCCGACGGCCGCCCCGCGCTGGCCGCCTTCGGGCACTACGACGACCGCATGGTCAAGCTCGACGGGCGGTGGCGCATCGCCGAGCGCCGCGCCGAGGTCGAGGCGACGACGGCGGTCGCCCCGAGGGGAGGGTGAGATGACGGACCTGGCAAGCGCCCGGCCGTGCCGCCCCTTCGGCGTCGAGATGACCCTCGATCTGCGCGAGGAGCTGTCGCCTCCCGAGCAGGCCGAGCTGAAGCGCCTCTACGACACCCACGACCTGCTCGTGGTCCACGGGCCGATCCTGACGATGGACGATCAGATCCGGGTGATGGGCCATCTGGGCCCCGTGCTTCGGACCGTGGACAGCATCGGTGAGATCTCGCGGGACTCGCCGATCGGCCTCGGCGGCGCCCGGTTGTGTTTCCACTCGGACTACGCCTACAGCCCCGAGCCCCTCCCGGGCATCTCCCTGCACGCCATCGACGTCGAGGACGAAGCGACCTCGACGCGCTTCGCCGCGGGGCGCACCGGTTGGGCGGCACTCGACCCTGCCAGGCAGGCGGCCCTCGCCGAGCTCTTCGCGCTGCAGGTCTTCGGCGTCGACCTCGACCGCAGAAACCGCTTCTCCGAGGTCGGGCACCTGCCGAGCACCGCCCACCCACTCGTGTGGGAGCACCCCGGGACCGGTGGGAGGTTCCTGTTCGCGCCGGAGATGACGACCGACTCGATCGTCGGTGTGGCGGCCGATCGCAGCGAGGCGCTCATCGCCGAGGTGTTCGGCGCGCTGTACGGAGAGGCCAACGTCCTGGAGCACCGCTGGTCCCTCGGCGACCTCGTCATCTGGAACAACGTCAGCGTCGTGCACGCCCGGGGCGATTGCACCGGCATCGAGCGCCGGACCCTGCAGCGGGTGGGGATCGGCACCAAGGGGTACTACGAGCTCTATCCCGAGATGGCCGAGGAGATGGCGACACACGGGTGGAGCGACGCCGACGGGCCTCCGGTCGGTTGATGTCCGCGCGGCGCGGGTCGCCCGACCCGCACTTCGACCCGTGGGACCCCGCCTACGTGGCCAACCCGTACCCGGTGTACGACCGGCTGCGACGGGAGCGGCCGGTGCACGACAGCCCACTCGGCTTCTGGATGATCACCCGCTACGACGACGTCATGTCGCTCCTGCGCGACGAGCGGGGGAGCCGTGAGCTGTGGCGGCACAACGAGGCGTACCTGCGCAGCCACGCGGCCGCGGGGCCCGAGTGGGACCGGTTCATCTGCAACCAGGTGCAGTTCCTCGACCCTCCTGCGCACACCCGGCAGCGCACGCTCGTGTCCAAGGCGTTCACCCCCCGGGCCATCGAGGGCCGCCGAGGGGTGGTCCAGGCCACCGTCGAGCAGCTCCTGGCCGACGTCGCGCCGAGCGGGCGCATGGACGTCGTCGCCGATCTCGCCCGCCCGCTGCCCTACCGGGTGATCTGCGACCTGCTCGGTCTGCCCGCCGCCGACCCCCGCATCGAATCCGGGTGGATCACCGCCATCGTGCGCGGGCTGTCCACCATCGTCACCGACGACGACATGCGGGCCGCGTCGCAGGCGCTCCAACGGGTCACCCAGTTCGTCATCGAGGTCATCGACGAGCACCGCAGCGTGCCGGAGGAGGACCTGCTGACGGCTTTGATCGCGGCCGAGGAGCAGGGCGATCGGCTCCGGGACGAGGAGCTCGTGTCGTTGGTGATCAACCTGTTCGTCGGAGGCTCGGAGACGACGATGAACCTGATCGGCTCCGGCGTGTACAGCCTCCTGTGCCACCCCGCCCAGATGGCGACGCTCCAGGCGGACCCGGCCGGGATGCGCAACGCCGTCGAGGAGCTCCTGCGCTTCGAGCCACCCGCCCAGTTCCAATCCCGCACCACGCTCACCGACATCGAGGTCCGGGACGTCACGGTGCCCGCGGGGCGCACGCTCTTTCTCTGCCTCGCCGCAGCCAACCGGGATCCCCAGCGCTGGGACCGTCCCAACGAGCTCGACGTGGGCCGCCAGGACCTCCAGCACCTCGCGTTCGGCTACGGCATCCATCACTGCCTGGGCGCGTCGCTGGCCCGGTTGGAGACCCAGGTGGCGGTCGGTGCCGCGCTCGGCCTGCCCGAGCTGGCGCTCGCCACCGACGAGCCGGCCTGGGGCGGCGCGGCCGCCATCTCCCAGCGCGGCCTGCAGAGCCTCCCCGTCACCTTCGGCGCCCACTGACGCCCAGCCGCGAGCTCCACGGCTCACCTGAGCGGGATCAGCCGGGGAGCAGCAGCACCGACCGGGTGCGGGCGAAGTCGATGTACTCCTCGTTGTCCGCCTTGACCGCGGCCGGGCTCTCCGCAGAGCGGTAGAAGCGGTCGAGGAAGTCCTCGGCGCTGGCGTACCACAGCTCCGAGACGGCAGCGACGTCCGGGTCCAGCGGCCCGGACGCGGTGCTGGCACGCACGAGGTTCTGGACGTAGCGGCAGACGCCCGGATGGTGCTCGCGGGCCACCGGCACGTGCTCGAGGTAGTGGCGCTCGAAGTCGCCGGCCGACCCGTCGGAGCGGCCGACGACGAAGGAGACCATCTTGAGCGCGCCCGGTCCGAGCGGGGTGGCGTCACCGGTGTCGTCCCAGCCCGGATGCTCGTCGAGGTCGGCGACGCTGCAGTGCCCGACGCCGGCGAGGTCGTGTGCGAGGTCCTCGGCAAGGTCCCTCCACGGAGGGGCCGGGCTCGGGGCGGAGGTGTGCAGCCAGGCGACGGCGTCCACGTGCGGCCGGCCGTCGTAGCGCAGGCCGGCGGCCACGAGCAGGGTCTGGCCGGGCTGGGCGGCGTCGACGACCGCGCGCCGAGCACCGTCGCGCCAGCGGTGCGCGACGGCATCTGCGAGCAGGGCGGCGGGGTCGGCGCGCTCGGTGCTCGCCCGGAGGGCCACCACCAGCTTGGCCATCTCAGCGGGCCCCGGCCCGCTCGGTGTGGCTGACGGTCCCGCCGATCGTCGCCCCGTTGTCCACCGGCAGGCCGATGCCGGTCACGAACGACGCGCGGTCCGAGCACAGCCACACGGCAGCCTCGGCCTGCTCGGCGGGGTCTGCGATCCGACCACCGGGCTGGCTGATCGCGATCCGGTCGAGGGCCGCGGGGTCGGCACCGGAGTTGGCGAGCATCATCGGCGTGAGGGTGGCCCCGGGGCACAGCGCGTTGATCCGGATGCCGTCGCGCACGTACTCGAGGGCTGCGGCCCGGGTCGCCCCGAGGATCCCGTGCTTGGCGGCCACGTAGGCCGGCAACCCGGCGTTGGCCGTGAAGGCGACCGTCGACGCGGTGTTGACGATGGCACCTCCCCCGCCCTGGGCCAGCATCTGGCGGATCTCGTGCTTCATGCACAGCCAGGTGCCGGTGAGCATGACGTCGATCACCCGCCGCCAGTTGTCCTCGGTGCAGTCCGCCGTGCGTCCGGGCGCTCCCGCGATCCCGGCGTTGTTGTGGGCGAAGTCGAGTCGCCCGAACGCCGAGACGGCGGAGGCGACGAGTCCCTCGACGGCGTCACCGTCGGAGATGTCGACGCCGATCGCCAAGGACCGGCCACCGGCCGAGGCGATCAGCTCGGCGGTGCGCGCGGCTGCGGCCGGGTCGATGTCGGCGACGACCACCCCGGAGGCGCCCTCTTGGGCGAACAGCACTGCCGAGGCCCGGCCGATCCCCGATCCTGCCCCCGTGACCAGCCCCACCTTGCCCTCCACCAGTCCCCGAGGCACGCGCCGGCTCCTCTCCGCGTGCGGTGCACGCCGCGGCCGATCGTAGGTGGGGGCGCCGCGGCGGTCGGTAGGTAGGGTGGCGCTCGTCCGGCCCCGGCCGGGCCGGGCCGGGGAGGGCGGGATGGACGACGACAGCCGAGCAGGCGGCGGTCCGCGCGACAGGGGCCCACGAGGTGACCGCGGCGAAGGTGCGGATCCGGCAGGCGACGGCGCCGAGCAGCTCGCGCGCCGACGGGCGGCGACCGCGCTGCGACGACTGGTCCACGGCCTGATCGGCCGCCAGGCGCCGATCGAGGTGCTCGACGCCTTCTCGACGGAGGCCGAGCGGCACGCGGCGCGGTTGGAGGCGGCGCCGGCGCGCCGTCGCCCCGACGACGGCATGCGAGTCGACATCTTCGATCAGGTGGTGGCCGACGGCGCCGTCGTGGACCACTTCAGCGACTGCCCGGTGTCGGGCGCCACCAACCCGCTGGCCCCGACGATGCAGGTGCGCCGCCGGGGCGAGGCGGTGGAGGCCCGCGTGCAGCTCGGACCGGCGTTCGAGGGGGCCCCGGGGCGGGCCCACGGCGGGGTCGTCGCCGCGGTCTTCGACGACGTGATGGGGTTCCTGTGCACCGTGCACGGCGTGGCGACCTACGCCGGCGAGCTCACGGTGCGCTACCTGGCGCCGACGCCGATCGACGACGAGCTGGTGGTGACGGCGTGGATCGCGGAGCGCTTCCCCCGCAAGCTGCGCACCGAGGCGTCCGCCCGCCATCGCGGCGAGGTGGTGGCGCACGCCAGTTGCATCGGGGTGATCATCGAGCCCGAGCGACTGGGACGCGCGACCTACGACGATGTGCCCCGCGTGAATCAAGCGAACGATTGACTCATCCGGCGTGGTCGGGTGTGTGGGCGGACGGGGGGAGGGACTACGTTCCGATGGAGGATCGCCGCGGCGGCACCGGGGGACCGGGGGACCGGTGGTGGTCGGTGAGAGGAGGAGCAAGCGTCATGACGAGGATCATCTCGGCGGATTGCCACATCAACGAGCCGCCGTGGGTCTTCGACCGCGTCCCGCAGGAGTACCGGGACCGCGCGCCGAAGATGCTCCGGGGCGACGACGGTGGGGACGGTTGGAGCTTCGACGGCGGACCGCCGAAGCGGACCTTCGGGGTGGAGGCGGTCGCCGGTCGGGCCGACGGTGCCAAGATGGCCGGGCTGCGCTTCGAGGACATCATGCCGGGCAACTACGACGGCGCCGCCCACGTGGCGGACATGGACCTCGACGGCGTCGACGTCAGTGTGGTGTACCCGGCCAGCAGCATCTTCACCTACGTCGAGCCCGACCGGGCGTTGGCGCTCGCCTGCATGCGGGCCTACAACGACTGGGTCGTCGACGACTTCCAGGCCGCGGTGCCGGATCGCCTGGTCGGCCTGCCCATGCTGCCCGTCGACGACGGGGCCGATGTCGCCGTCGCCGAGCTCGAGCGGATGGTCGCCAAAGGGGCCAGAGCGGCGTTCATCCCGGGCTTCCCCCTCCGGCCCTACCACGACCCGGTGCACGACCCCCTGTGGGCCGCGGCCAGCCAGCTCGAGGTGTCCCTCAACCTCCACCGCACCTTCGGGGGCAAGCCAACCGAGGCGGACTGGTCGGAGCTGATGGAGCAGAAGGTGACCGTCGGCGGCACGGTCGAGCGGTTCTTCAGCGGGGTGCGTCCGCTCACCTACATGATCTTCGGGGGCGTCTTCGAGCGGCACCCGGAGCTGCGCCTGGTCGATGCCGAGGTCAACATGGGCTGGATCCCGTTTTGGGCCGAGACCATGGACCAGCAGTTCGACAACCGGTTCTACCGCAGCAGCGGGGGCGTCACGATCGACCGCAAGCCGAGCGACGTCCTCGGGGTCAACGTGTTCGTCACCGTGCTCGACGACACCATCGGGTTCCGGATGATCGCGCAAGGGATCTACCCGAAGCTGGCCGACATGGCGATGTTCTCCTCGGACTACCCCCACAGCGTGTGCCTGTGGCCCAACACGCGCCGGCACGCCGACGAGCTCATGGCGAGTCTGTCGGAGGAGGACCGGCACAAGATCCTGAGCGGGACCGCAGCCCGGCTCTACCACCTGTGACGGCGCCGGGGGTCCGCTCGTGAGCGGGGCGCATCCGCTCCGCGATCGCGCCGCGGTGGCCGGAGTGGGCTGGACCGAGTACTCCAAGTGGTCCGGGGTCTCCACCCTCACCCTCGCGCTGCGGGCGATCGCCGCGGCGTTGGAGGATGCGGGTCTCACCCATGCCGACATCGACGGCGTCGCCTGCCACCGGGTGGCCGATTCGGTCCAGGCCGTCGTGGTCGCACAGTCGCTCGGCATCACCGACCTGCGCTACCACCTCGACCTCTTCGGTGGCGGCTCCTGCTCGGCGTCTGTCGTGGGGTCCGCCGCCATGGCGGTCGCGACGGGGATGGCGGAGTGCGTCGTGTGCTGGCGGGCGGTCAACGCCCGATCCGAGTTCCGCATGGGCGGCACCGGGCGCCCGGCGCCCGACACCGTCGAGTTCCAGTACCAGGCGCCGTACGGCTACGCCACGCCGCCCCAGCAGTTCGCCATGTACACGCGATCCTTCCTCGACACCTACCGGGTCGGCGCCGAGGACCTGGGTCGGGTGGCGATCACCCAGCGCCGCCACGCCATGGACAACCCCCGGGCGCTGATGCGTGCGCCGCTCGCCATGGAGGACTACCTGGCCTCGCGCTGGATCGTCGAGCCCTTGCGGCTCTTCGACTGCTGCCTGGAGACCGACGCCGCGGTCGCCATCATCGTCACCTCGGCGGAGCGGGCGAGGGACCTGCGCCGCCCGCCGGTGCTCGTCAGCGGCGCGGCGTTCGGCAGCGGCCACAACCTGTTCTCCAACCACCGGGGAGATCTCGCGACGACCGCGGCGGCCGCGATGGCGCCGAGGCTGTTCGCGTCGGCCGGGGTCGGGCCCGCTGACATCGACGTCGCCGAGCTCTACGACGCGTTCACCCCGCTCGTGCTCCAGCAGCTGGAGGACTACGGGTTCTGCGGTCGTGGCGAGTCCGCGGCCTTCGTGGCCGACGGCGCCACGGCCCTCGGCGGGGCGCTGCCGGTCAACACCCACGGGGGCCACCTCTCCGAGGGCTACGTCCACGGCCTCAACCACCTGGCCGAGGCCGTGAGCCAGCTGCGGGGCGACGCCGGCGTCCGCCAGGTGGCAGGCGCCGAGGTGGCGCTGTCGACCGGCCAGCCGGGCTACGTCGCCGGCAGCACGTCGGCGGTCGTCCTGCGGAGCGACCGGTGAGCCTCGACGGCCGGCCCCGGCCGGCCGTCGAGCGGGACTCGGCGCCCTGGTGGGCGGCGCTGGCCCGCCACGAGCTGGTGCTGCAGCGCTGCGCGGCGTGTGCGACGTGGCGGTGGCCGCCCCGCGAGATGTGCAACCGCTGCGGGGCGCTGTCCTGGGCCTGGGAGCCCGCGTCGGGGTGGGGCACCATCGCATCCTGGATCGTCAACCGGCACTCCTTCAGCGACGCGTTCGCCTCCCCCTACGTGGTGGTCGCCGTGCGCGTGGCCGAGCAGGACGACATCGTCATGTTCGGCTCGTGGGCGGGCGCCGCGGATGGCTCGGACCTGCACGCCGGCCTCGCCGTCGTCGCAGGGTTCGACGACGTGTCGGTCGCGGAGGGCGATGACCCGCTGGCGCTGCTGCGCTGGGCCCCCGCCCCGGGCGACGCGGCACCGCCGGGCGGGTCGTGAGCGGCCTGCTCGCCGGCAAGCGGGCGGTCATCTCGGGGGTCGGCCCTGGTCTCGGGCGGGCGCTGGCCCTGCTGTTCGCCGCCGAGGGAGCCTCGACGGTCCTGGCCGCGCGCCACCCTGACGTGCTCGACGCCATCGCCGAAGAGGTCCGCGCCGGGGGCGGCGAGGCCCTCTGCGTCACCGCCGACATCACCGTCCCCGCCGACTGCGACCGCCTGGTGGCGGCGTCGACCGAGGCGCTCGGCGGCATCGACGTCCTGGTCAACAACGCCTTCGCCACAGGCCCGAGGGAGCTGCTCGCCGACATCGACATGGAGGAGTGGCGGCTGCCCCTCGAGGTCAACCTGATCGCCACCATGCGGTTGTCGCTCGCCGTCGCGGCGCAGATGGCCGCCGCGGGCGGGGGTTCGATCGTGATGGTCGGCACGCAGGCGATGCGCCGCAGCGAGCCGCGCCGCGGGCCCTACGCCGCGTCCAAAGCAGCCCTGCTCTCGGCGTCGCGCACCCTGGCGGCGGAGTGGGGGCCGAGCGGGGTGCGGGTCAACTCCGTGGTGCCCGGGCACATCTGGGGCCCGTCGCTCGAGGCCTTCTTCGTCACCCTGGCCGAGCGGCGCGGCACGACCCCCGAGGAGGTCCACGCCGGGGTGGCCCGGACCCTGCCACTACGGCGGCTGCCCACGGCGGGGCAGGTCGCAGAGGCGGCCGCGTTCTTCGCCTCCGAGCGCGCCGCGGCGATCACCGGTCAGTCCCTCGACGTCAACGGCGGCAACTGGTTCGACTGACCGGGCCTCGCGTTCACCCGTCCGCGCTGAGGTGGCGCTCCCAGTCCGACATGGCCTTCCTCGGCCGCTTGGCCAGCGTCCCGCCGTCGATGACGAAGACCTGGCCGGTGATCTTCGCGGCCTGGTCCGACACCAGGAACACGACCAGGTTGGCGACGTCTTCGGGCCGTGTCGCCTCCTCGATCAGCCGCTCGGCGCGAAAGGCGGCGAGATCCTGCTCGCTCAGGCGCTCGAGGGCGACCGGCGTCAGCATGAGCCCCGGCGCGACCGCATTGATCCGGATCCCGTCAGCACCGTGCATGTTCGCCACGTGGCGGGTGAGCGCACCGAGCGCGGCCTTGGAGCAGGCGTAGGCGACGTGGCTGTCCTCACCCAGGAGCGCGCTCAGGGAGGAGGTGCTCACGATGGCGCCGCCTCCCTGATCGCACATGGCGGGGATGGCGTGCTTGCAGCCGAGCATGGCGCCGCGCAGGTTGACCGCCATCGTGCGGTCCCAGACCTCTACGGCCATGTCGGTGATGCCGCGGTCGTAGGGAAAGGTGTCGGCGCCGAGCGCGGCGGCGTTGTTGTGCAAGATGTCGACCCTGCCGAAGGATGCGACGGCGGCGGAGACGACGCCGGCCACGTCCTGCTCGGCACTGACGTCGGCGCGCACCGCGCGCGCCGTGCCACCGGCGGCTTCGATGCCCGCGGCCGCCTCCGCGGCGCGGTCCCCGTCGATGTCGGCGATGACCACCGCGGCGCCTTCGCCGGCCATGCGGGTCGCGGTCGCCCGCCCGAGGCCCGAAGCCGCCCCGGTGACGATGGCGACCCGGCCGTCCAGCAGACCCATGTCGGCTTTCTCCTCTGAGAGCTACTGCACGAAGACGGGGCGCACGGCGCACCCGGTGCCACCGGGGATGGCCAGTGGGGCGACCACCAGGCAGCCTTCGATCGTGCCGCTCGCCTGCGCCGCGGTGGCCGCGGTGGACAGGTCGCAGTTGTCCACCAGGATGAGCCCGGTGCCCCAGATCAGCAGGTGCACGCTGGCCATCGGCTCCGACGGGTGGTTGGAGTCGAGGAAGTCCCAGCACAGCACCGACACCCCTCGATCCACCATCCAGCGCGCCGCGCTCCACCCCGGCCCGGGCATGACCGCGCCCTCGGTGAGCGCACCGAAGCGGTGTCCCGCCGCCTCGTAGCGGTCCCGACCCATGTACAGGAGCAGCGCGTCGCCGGCCAGCAGCTCCACGCCGCCGGCGGCGAGGGCGGCGTCGAGGTCGGCGGCCGTCACCGGGTGCTCGGGGTCGACCCAGTCCGTGCCCCGGAGGGCGGGGACGTCGACCAGGATCCCCCGCGTGACGAGCCCGTGCTCGGCGAGGTGGGCGACGGAGGGCCCGTCGGGATCGTCGACCGGCCACCCCGCATACCACGTGCGGTCCACCCCGATGTGGTTGATCGCGTCGATGTGGGTGTTGTCCCGGCCGTGGCAGTCCAGCTCCACGTGGTCGGAGCCCATGCCGATCGGCCCGTCGGTGTAGTACACCTCGACGGTGAAGCCGGGCCGGTCGTCGCCGCGGGGGGACGGTTGGCTCACGAGGGGGCGGGCGAGGCTCGACATCCGCCCGCGCTGCGCCGCCTGTGCGCCGCGCCGGCGGGCCGCGTCGTCGATCAGGTTGGCGGTGCCGATGCGGTCGCGCTCGCCGAAGCGCCTGCGGGCGGCCAGCTCGGCGAGCCAGCTGCGGTACTCGGCGTTGATGTCAGCCGTCGTCATGGCCGCGCCCCCTCCCTCGGCCTACGGTCGCACCGGCCGGCCGTCGATGTCAACCAGCGATCTGGCAAGCTCTGCGCATGGACGCGCCCCTGGCGATGCGTTGGGACATCGGCGACGTGACAGTGACCCGTGTGGTGGAGACGGTCATCCCCGCCGCGGCAAGAGGGATGATCCGCGATGCCACCCCCGAGGCGCTCGACCCGCACCGCAGCTGGTTGCAACCCGACTTCCTCGACGCCGACGACCGCCTGCTGCTGTCGGTGCATGCCCTGGTGGTCATCTCGGCCGGGCGGCGGATCGTGGTCGACACCTGCGTGGGTGAGGGCAAGGCGGCGCCGCTGCCCGGATGGTCGGTCGCCGGGACCGGCTTCCTCGATCGCCTCGACGCGGCCGGCTTCGCGCCGGCGTCGATCGACACCGTGCTGTGCACCCACCTGCACTTCGACCACGTGGGCTGGAACACGATCCTCGTGGATGGCCGGTGGGTGCCCACCTTTCCCAACGCCCGGTACCTCTTCGGGCGCCAGGAGTGGGAGCACTGGCGTGGCGCGGACGGTCCCGCGGCCGCGGCCGCG
>Ga0075030_100002337_pt1 | contig 17190 bp, 25 predicted proteins | sample LitLauG_LLR_2012_FD_71393 | JGI IMG/M metagenome (GOLD analysis project Ga0075030, IMG submission 71393) | Freshwater sediment microbial communities from Pennsylvania, USA - Little Laurel Run_MetaG_LLR_2012 | ecosystem: Environmental > Aquatic > Freshwater > Creek > Sediment | place: USA... | reverse complement strand
CAAAATTACAGTCTCGTTGATAAGCGGATATTCCGAAAAGTTATTTTCCAATGGATACGCCCACATCAACTGGTCTTTTTTAGTATTTTTCCCAGACACGAGAGGACGAATCAAAGCACGTCCAATCCAAGTTAAATCGGGGTCTTTTTGTGTTGGGGGCAAACCATTCAAATCCGCAGGCCATCGGTCAGAATCAATTTTCGTTTGCATTGGGTGTGCTCCCGAATAAATTGGATGGCTTAAATCCAAAACAATATCGAGCACCAATCCAAACTCAATCTCATGAAATTCTCGGTTTCCACTCTTGGCCGCAGAATGGTTTGTTGCCAAACCAAAACTGTCTAGCTGGCGAGTATTTTTTGCACTGTCTTTCCAATATGCCATATATTATTTGGGAATAGGGACTTCTACATCTTTTTTGATGCCTTTCAACGTATCTTCCGCCTCGGCTAAATGATTTTTTAACAGACGTTCCTTTTCTTCTTCCGTCAATCCGGCACCTTCACCACCAGTAGCCTCAATTTGAGTAGAATGAATTCGTTGAACCACTGCTGCAAGTTTTATGAGTTGTTCATCATTCTTAACACCAACTTCAAGAAGTTCTTTTATTCGGGGCATATACTGTGCCACATCATTCGGACCCTTGATGAGAGTTCTCATGTCTCCGATGAGGGTGTCTAATTGGTCCTTCTTATTGACTGAACGGTCAATAACATCTTTACACAAATCCTTAAAAGTCTTCCCGTTATAAATTTCAAAGTCAATGTCTGCCATAAGTGTACATAAATAGACCCTTTACCCCAATTTGAGCGGTAAAAGGTCATTTTTTGAGGGGTTATTGCAACGACGAATGGCGTTATGAATTGATATTGCCAGTCTCGGTGTATGATTTTTGAATATTATCATGGTATTGCTTCATTCGATTGATAACTTTGGTTATCTGTTGTGTTTTACAGGAAGCAATTTCACGAATATACAGATAGAGGGCTTTTTTATTGAAGGCATCAATACGGTCAGACTTTCGAAATAACTCGACAACCGCATTAGCAATATTCAAATCTCGTTGTTTGTTGAATATTTTACTGACATTTTTCTCCCAAAAATCAATAACGAGTTTTATAAAATCGGTTAATTCTTGTTGAGCATAATACTTGTCGTCCTGTTGAAGTTGAATTGTATTCTCGTCCCGCTCATCACTTATTTCTACATTTTGATTAAACTTTTTATAATTGGTGTTGTTCAACAAAATGAGATAATGCTTGGCAATGATGGAAAAATATGCAAACGCACGAGTTTTTTTAGTCGGGTCATTTCTGCTTGTGCGATTGGGGTCAAACTTATGCATGTTCGCCACCAAATGTGTCAGGCATTCTTTTTGAACATCTAGCGGCCCCGTTTCAAAATAAGAAAATTTGAACGTATTAAATACGTTTTCCACTAACTTTTGGAATGGTTGAAGAATTCTTTCCCGGAATATTTTCTCCCGGACCTCAAGGTTTTCGGTATTATTATACAATACGATTGCGTCCTCAGTATCCTGAGTAAAATACATTCGTGTAACATTTTTGGTCCGGCGTTTTCTGGGAAGTTTAGCTGGTGGCTGAAAAACTGCGACTGGAATGGGAATGGTCTTTTCCTTTTTCTTTTTCCTTCGAGCAACTGGCTTTACTTTATTGCGGATAGAGATTTTGAGACGACGTGTAACTTTTTTGTGTTTTTTCATTGAGTTCTTTTGTTGAGCTTCTCGATAAGCTCCATCATCTCTTTGAATACTACTCCCACTTCATCGTCCGATTCAAACCCTCCTTTTTCGCCTCCCGCAATTGTTGTAATAAATGTGCCACGAGTATCAATCGCTCGCATTTGTGCTAGCGTCTGTATTACATCAGTTTTGAAGTCGAGAATCCACTCCTCGTAAATAGCGATTTTGTTCAGGAGAATTTTAATCAGGATAAATGTGGAAATAAGCAACCCCAAAGCGATAATCAGAGCTAACGACAAGATGAGTGTAATCATATGTTATTCTTCCAAAAGAGACTCGTTCGTGTCTAAAAATTCCGTGAGCACTTCACGAGCCTCATCTACTTTATCCCAATCTTTATTTAAGATTGAATCGTTTAGAAGTTCCAATGTGTATTGAATGTCGGACTGGTCCATAGTATTTTTCTTGTGACTAACCGACGCATACATATTAGCTTTCATACGAAAAAGTAGATTTTTATTGTTTCGCCCGTAATAATATACTATGCGGAACAATTAGTCAACTTATTATAAATATGAAGATGAGACTTCGAGTTCTATCGGAGGATTTCCAGTGTTGGAGTAATATATGTTATTTATAAACCCTTGATAAATTGGAGCGGTGAGCGGGTCAAATTGTTCATATCCTACCAACCTTGCATCAATGGATACACTTGAATATGGGCATTGATAAGACCATGACGTATTAGGCATAAAAGAAGGAAACGCCGAATACTTTTTGAATTGCCCCGGCCCCGTAGCAAAAATCACTACGATTGGACCATAAAATTGTGAGGTATAATTTCCACCATTGCGGTTATCGAAAAATATGACCATTCTTTGCAGCGGTCCAGTTAAACTTCCGGTCGCAATTGATGGTGTGGAATAATATGGAGGCGGACTATCCTGTGTATGATATTGCATGACATATCGGGTTGCTATAGCGTCATAACTTATCTCCGAGTGTCCAAGTCCATCAATTTGAAATTGAAACATTCCAGTAAATGGGTCACTATTCGAAGCACTTGTGAACCCCGATTGATTTATCGGTATAATAGCAACTGAATTCCAAGTTTTAACGGGATGGTTTCCAAACGCTACATTCACATCATCATCATGACTGGCCCAGAATGACATTGAATAGATGTATGGATATGGCGTTTGCGATGCGGGCAAGAAATAGCTTGCGGTAGCAACGTATGATGCGGACGAGGCATAACTTGCTGTTCCAAACACCGACCCCGTAGTTGGACCAATGTGAAGTCCATAATGAGTTCCCGACAAATATGATGAACTTACGGAACTACTTGCCCACGACGAAGAGAATGATGCGGAAGCAAATGGGGGAGTAGTATTTGGCAATGTAAAATTAAAATACGATGCTGTATCTGCCAGAAACGACCTAGATGCATATGATGCGGATATGGATGATGACGCCCATGACGAAGAGAGTGATGCGGAAGCAAATGGTGGAATGCTATTTGGCAACGTAAAGTTAAAATACGATGCTGTCACTGCATTGAAAGACATAGATGCATATGATGCCGAAACTGCCACTGCTGACCACGATGAACTTATGGATTGCGAAGCATAAATACTGGATGTTATCAATGGAGCTATTGCGGCGATTGACGCACGATATGTCGTCATTGATGCACTATGAACCAATGGAAGAAAATCTTCGGTGTTTATCGAACCGATATTGTTTAACTCGCTTATTTTTATATTTCCAAATGACATATGATTAAGATATTACGGTCCATCCCCTTGAAACAAGAGTCCCTATGTTAGTGACAATTCCTGCTGCCGAAGCACTGCCGGGATTATTAAATATGTTGAAATACCCGTTTGATTTACCACTCGTTACAAGATTGGATGCGAATCCACTTATAAATCCCGGACCAAATTGACAATTCGCTACATTCAAATATACGCAGTTTGATGGAATGGCGGGAAGAGATGTTAATGGTGATGAATGGCAATCGAAGTATATGAGCGATGCTGGAAGAGTCGCCCCACTCCATCCCGTGTTCAGATTTATACAATTTGCTACCGACATACTTTGGACTGTATCTGGAAAATAAATCGGCGTGTGAGTAATAGAGAGATAATTTCCTATGAACGTTATCAATCCCTCTGGCATACGGGCCGGTAAATTTAAACTTATGTTGTTCGAGCAGTTGAAATAACTCATGCTCGGAGGAAGGTTGGGTATTCCGGCTATAGAATTATTAGAGCAGTTCAGATATGCCAACGATGATGTAGAAAGGTCGGTTAGTGCTGAAAAATTACAATTTGAAATTGACATTGATATAATTCCTGCTGGCACTCCTCCGAAACTTGTTAAGCTGTAATTTCCATCCGCAATTAATGTCGTCAAGTTACTCAGCGTCCACGTATAATACATGGTATTAAGAGTATTTGGTGGAACGAGCAATACGGTCGCATCGGCAGACCCCGAGAAAATAACTTGTGATGCTGACCCTTGATATACATTTCCGGGGTTAATGCTTGATGAATAAAACAAAATTCCATTGGATGGATATGCATAAAATTGTGTTAATTCTGCGGGAGCTACATTGAAGTTTTGTGCGGTGCTAGAAAATCTAAACCGAGTTGTCCGTGAATTTTCGATGAAAGCACCATTGGATGCGGTTACGTAAAATTCATATATTCCGTTGAATAAACTTGTTCCGCAGAGAGAGAACGGATATTTCAATGTTCCAGATACATTGGACCCTCCGCCTCCATACCAATATATTGGAGAAGAATCCAACGAACGTGAATATCCCAATGCTCTATCTACGGCAAACAACTCAATTTTTCCGTTCGTTGGAGCGGCAGAAGATGTAAATTGAACCATTACTGTTCCGAACGCCTCGGCGGTCGTTTGTTGTAATCCTCCCAACGGAGAATTTATAGTTACCGAATCAATCTGAGATGCTGATACTGATTGTGTAATGGCAGTAAACGTTCCATAATCAATCGCTTGGTTTCCATTAGAAGCTGCTACCAAAGCATAAGATGCTGTTCCATTTGGATTAATTCCATCAAAAAACAAGAACGATGCCGTTGGAACATACGATGCGGTAGTGGCTGTAATACTGTTCAATGCTATGGATGCTGTATCCGAATACGGGGAATATGCTGCGGTTGTAGCATATGATATAGAAACTTGTGTTAGACCGAAATATGATGCGGTTAAAGCATACGACGCAGTGCCATTTCCGTTGGGATTGAATTGCAAATATGATGCTGTCTGAGCATTCCCCGCAAAAGACGCCGAATATGCCGTTTGGGCGGTTGATACAAACACATAGGATGCAGTCGCAACATATGAGCTAGTGGCGGAATATGATGAAGATATGGTTGATACCGCATAGGACGTTGTTGCTGCGGTCTGTGCCCAACTGGCGGTCGGAGCATAAGAAGAAGAGCTTATTAGCACATAAGATGCTGATGTAGCCATGAGGGCATAACTAGCAGTTCCAGATAACGACCCCGTAATGCCATTCCCGAAAAGGAAACTGCTAAGGTCTCCCAAAGTTAATTTTTTAGATTCGTAAGCTACGATGTCGGATATAAGCAGAAGGTCTGCTACATTCAACTCGGGCACCGTAATTTGGGTCAATTCTGATACTCTTTTATTCGCCATGTCAATAAATAGCGATTAGAGAGCCTTTTTCACCTTTCTAATGATAAATTGAACGAGTCCGCTACGGACAATATCGTCTTCTGTGAAGCGGAATACATGAATACCATTTTGACGACTTTCATCATCGTCGAAATGGCTCACCATTTTTATAAATCCGCTTTTACCATTAATATCACTTTGCTCTGGGTCGCCTAAGATAAATACTTTCGAAAACTCCCCCGTGCGTGTAATAAGTGTTAAAAGTTCCTTATAAGTCATATTTTGAGCTTCGTCTGCGATAATAACTTTGGCGTTCCAATTTAAACCACGCAGGAACCCCACGGGAATGCCGGTTACACGTTCTTCTTTGAGTAAAATATCAATATCACTCTTCGGAAGAAATTCCGTCAATTTTTCAAGCAACGGTTGAATATAAGGACTCATTTTTTCATCTGCTTCACCGGGAAGAAATCCGAGTTTGGCATCTGAACATTCCACGGCACTTCGAATATAGATTAGGTCACTGACACGCTTTTCATTAATCATAGTCAATGCGTGAAAAATAGAAAGAAACGTTTTTGCTGTTCCTGCGGGACCAGATACAAATATAATCTTCGAAGATTTATCTGCTGCTAAGTCGAGGAATTCTTGTTGTCGGGCGGTCAATTCTCGTTTGTATATTTTGAGAACTGATTTTAATTTGCTTCTCTGCGGTATGACCGGGCTTCGGTCGTTGTTAATGTCATTGATTGGTTGAATGTGGTCCGTTTGGTTTTTGATTTTCTTTTTCATTCTTTTTAAGGGTTTCACATAACACTTCTACCCGTTGACATAACTCATACATCTCATTATCCATATAGAATTTATGAATGTGTGAGAGATTCGGAATGAACTCGTGCTCGTTGATGGTCACAACGAATGGCGTGTCCTTAAATTGAAAAACTTCTACCAATGGAAGTTTATTCTCGACTGCGAACTTTATCGAAGAAACTACATGTTCCATCATATCCACCTTGAATTTAGATACGAATTTTCTCATCTCCTCTGCGGGAGACGGTAAGATGTATAACTCATTTTCTTTTGGTGTGGCCGGTTTCTTTTTTCTGACCATGCTAATAAATATCCGATACGTATTGCGAAAAGTAAAATGAAATAAAAAAAAAGACGCACGTAAATACGTGCGCCTGATGCAATTGAAAATTTTACCAAACTCGATGACGTTTCGAATCGTAAATGACCGCCTCTACTTTTTCACCACAAGAACACGATTCGGAAATTCTCCTCCAATATTTTATTTCGTCCAAGCATCGGGGGTCCGTTGGAGAATCATATTCTCTATCTGATACTCGATGCCCTCCACGGACAACGACGTATTTGATTGGATGGTGTTCCACTACAGTTGTGGTGGACGAATTTGTTTTATGATTTTGACTTGTTGACATGTTGATAAATAAAATCGGCAACTTCCTTGGCTTTTTCGGGAGTCAGGATGATATTATCCTTCCACGGTCTGCCAGTGAGGATAATATTTTTGCACCACCGAATTTTTTCTCGCCAACAAAGTGGACGAGTAAACCCTTCGTTCCAAATAGAAAACCAAAATTCATCTGGAATATCTTTGTTCGGCCAGTGGGTAACTTCAAGGGCTTCCCCATGACATTCACACTTCACCATTATGGATGTGTCTTCATTCACAGTTGGAGTGGGAATGTTCATTTTCTGTTTGAAACTTAATGCACGTATGAAATACATCCTACGAAAAGCATCATTCCCAAATGGAGCCAAAACCACGGACAGAGACCCATGACGGTCGCAATCGCAATTAGAATGAGAACCCGAGGAATCAATGCTGCCATTGGCACCGAAAGCCAAAGCGTGCAAAGATGCGGGAATCCGCCCGAAATATACACGGCTAAGAGGGAGATGCGAGGAAGGAACAGACTGAGGACGAGGAACCAGATTGGTAGTGTCATAACTTTGTTTTTGTTGATTTTTTAACTTCGACGACATTCTATCATATCGGCAAAAACATGTCAACTAAAAAAAGTGGCGGTGAGTGAGGGATTCGAACCCCCGGTGGTTTTAAGGCCACTCCTGTTTTCGAGACAGGTGCGATAATCCATCTCTGCCAACTCACCATTAAATTTTCTCGTATCTCGGCCTTCCATTACCAGTATTTTTTCTCCCAAAATTTGGTGTTTGAGCATGACAATTGGGACAAATCAATTTCAAATTTTCCGGCCTATTATTTTCAAATTTTCCATCAACGTGATGTAATGTTATAGAAATTGGTAAACTCATCCATTCTGTATTTTTACACGTTTCACATTTCCGACCACGAGTTTCAATCAAATACTTTTTGATATGAATAGAGGTCTCTGCCTTTCCTCGCATCCCGTTCTGGGTTCCTTCAAGCCATTCTCGAATATACTTTTTATACTGAAAATCATGTTGGCATTTTACACCACAAAACTTTTTTCCGTTTCGTCGCCCAACATTTCCGCAGTTTATACACGTCTTTATTGAATATACTCCCGGCATAGGTTTAATCCTTTATCGAATAAATATCGAGGGTTAAACCCAACAGTGTAATAAATTTGGCGGCGGCTGTAGGAGTTGAACCCACTCAAGTAGTTAGCTTGCCTCAGCTTTCCAAGCTGGCCCGTTACCGTTCCGGCAAGCCGCCAGTTACTTCGATATAGATGCTTATGGAGAAATTTCGCTTCACCCTGACCGTATTCGCCGTCATCGCATAGCCATTCTTTAGGTTGTGGCCTCCTTTCATCCTCTTCGGCCCAATCAAGTGCCTACTTGTTGCGGATGCTCGCCCCATGTGTTCTTCACTACGGGGGTTTAGAGTTGGTGTCTCCTGCTACATCAAAGAACTTTACTAAAAATTGGCTGGAGTTAAAGGAGTCGAACCTTTACTTGCTCTTTCAGAGAGAGAATTGCTACCATTACAACAAACTCCAATCTTGGTTATAAATATACCACATATTGCCGAAATGTCAAACACTTTTGCAAAAAAAAAAATCCCCCGCCGAAGCGAGGGACTTTTGCTATAGCGGAAATTACTTGATGTTCAGCTTGGCCTTGATTGCATCACGGTCAACTTTTCCATCCTTGATGAAATACGGAACGACGGGGCGTGACGCTTTCAATCCAGTTCCCGTGGATGTCAATGCTTGTTGGAATCCAGTTTCAACCGCAGTTATCCATGTAATTGCAGCGGGACTGTTGGTAAGTTGGTTTCCGACATATTGGCTTACCGCCAAATCATAAGCGATAACTGCACCGCTGATGGCGAGGTTCACAGCCTGATTTGTTCCTGAGACTTTAGCCAAAGAGGCTTGAAGGGCAGCAGGAGAGAGGTCCGTGCCCAAGATGAATGTATCAATTGTAGCATTCGCAATCTTGAAATACTGTGCGTTTCGGGGGTCTTGCTGAATTGCATAGGTAGCACCAGTGTTTGCTGTTTGAGTGATGACTGTTCCCGCTGTAGCGATTTGAGCAGGCGTGAGAGTTTTAATAGTAGCACAACCAACCAATAGGCCGATGACTACGCCGACGATTGCGAATAGATTCAGAGTTTTCTTCATATACTTTTGTTTTTGTTTGACCGACATTTGGTGGAGCCGAGGGGAATCGAACCCCTATATGCACAATGCCATTGTGCCATCCTACCGTTGAATGACGGCCCCGAGAACCAAGGGGAAGTGCCCCTCGGTTAGATGCACAACACCTTTAGGTGTTGGCTTCCGACTTATTTTATTGTCTGCCGTCTCCCGCAGTTGTCAGAGAATGCTTCGCAGCATTTTCAGATACCTTTTCACCACATGGGCGATAGGCTAAATTGCTGGGTGCGCCACTTGACGGACCCGTTACTCCTTCCACGCTTGGTGGATGAGCTATGGTCATAAATATATCAGACTCCTCGCAAGATGTCAATTTCTTTTTTCACATTTTCCAACAGACCCCAAATGAGATGAATTTTGTTTTCTCGAATGACCTGATTTAGTTTATATTCATCAATTTTGGAAAGATATTTGTTTTTCGGGTCTAAATATACATTATACGCAGGAAGATAGAAATCAGGATAATATCGTCTTTTGTTCCCATCTGAATCGGTCCACCAAAACATATGATGTTTTCGACTTCGCTCCCATTTTATTCCAGACACATCCATCCACGCCGCCATTTCTACTTCCCATTTGGAATCCATCCATATCCCATTATGCTTATATTTTCTATAATTTGTATCGCCCCCACAATTTGGATTTGCTATTGCCTTTTCTCGGAGGAGTGTTCTGAAACATTTATCCGAACAAGTTTGATACGTATCATCCTTGTATTTTATGTTTTTGATGAATGAAGATTTGCATGTCACGCAGACAAATGTTTTCGGAATAGGATATGTTTTTGGTCGAGGATGGAGTTTATTATACTCACGGAGAGTTTTGCCGACTTGATTTACATTAACAAATAATTGGGAATATTTCCTAGCACAATCCAAACTACAACATTTTCTTGCTCGTTTATGAGTTGTGGTATTAAACTCCTTGCCGCAGAAAAGACAATGAGATTTTATATTGGTGGTTGTCTTTTGAGTTGCAGATACGGCGCAGGACAAAGAACAATAAAACATTGTTCTTCCTCTTCGAGATTGGCGAGATATTTCCGAAGCTGGTTTTTCACACTCCGCTTTACATTTAGAACAAACTATTGTTGTCATTTTCATACAACAATAAATAGTGGAGCCAAACGGAAACGAATGAAATATTTTAGAGTGGTGGAGCCACCCGGAATTGAACCGGGACAACTGCGATGCAAACGCAGCACACTACCAGTTATGTTATGGCCCCATAAAAGGATGACGATGAACGTCTATCCCAACCTTTTCCACCATTGGTGAATAGGAAATCTTACCCATAAGTATAACAGAAATTGCCTAAATGTCAAGTCCTGTGATTATTTATATTTCAGACCACGTATTTCGTGTATTCCTGCTCGGAAAATTCACGAATACCACGCAGAGCACTCGAACTGATGTGGCGAAATGCGGGGTCACAATAAAAAGTTGCCACTTTGAGATTGGGCTTCATTCCCCGCAGAAACGCAATGAGATTCTGCTCGTATTCCAAATCAGCACCGTTACGGAGACCACGAACCAATATCACATTGAAGTAATCATTCTCCAACTCCGTGATGAGTTCGGTCAAAAGCGTTTTATAAACCCTCGTATCAACACCCATGTTGGTCAGGAACTCATTGGGTAACGCATACCGCTCCTTCGGCTGTGGCTTTTTATCAGGATTGAATCCTTTGGCAACAATCACTTTGTCGAAGATTTCAACTGCCTGTTTTACAATTGACAGATGGCCGACGTGAAACGGGTCAAAACTGCCCGCATAGAGTCCGATAGTTGGATTTGTGTTCATAACTTTTATGTCCAAAGTCCTCCACGCTCTTTGACCACCCAAACCATTATTTCGGTCTGCAAGTCGTGAATTTCTTTTTCAAGGCGGTCTATTTTACCATATGTGGCTTCATAGTCAAGCTTTGTCATGTTGAGATTTGAAAGGTCAGTCGGGGGAACCCTGTCCCATTCAGCTTCCAACTCTTTTTCGAGAGCGGGCAACTTGACCGTCGCCAATTCGTAATAGTGTTTGACCTTCGCCATGAATTCGGCTTGCACGGGCGGATTCGTGGTGGAAAGAACATTGAAACAATCCTCTCCCTCAACATAATGTTTGAGCGATTCAAGCACGGCGATTTCAAGAATGGTATCCTTATCAACCCAAGTGCGGGGAATCTTTTTTGTCAACCACCGCTGACGAGGACGCAGCCGAGACGAGATTTGGGTATAATAGAAATCTCTCCACCAATGGCGGTTAAAAATTCCCACTTCATCATAGCTTCGGAGATAGTCCAAAATTTTCATATTGATTTGTATTTTTTACATGCATCCACAAACAACTCTGCCATCAGCCATCCTCGGTCAGTCGGTTCAAAGCGAGCAATCGGGGAAAGCACGGCGGGATTGTTTGAGAAATGCGGGTCCAATGCTTTCAATTTATGAAGTTGTTCGGTCGTCACATTCTGAAACACCAAAATTTTATTGCCCTCGTAGTTTTTGCAGTCGGGATAATTCACTCGGACAATCATATATTTCCCATCCCGTGTGAAATCCAAAATTTTGAAATTATACGGGTCGGGGTTCGGCAGTTTCGCCTCACCGCTTGAAAATTGTTTCTCAGCGATGTCAAAAGTATTCGACGATATTGACCATCCAATGCATCCCATAAAATTATAATGATAACGATTTGATTTTGTTAAAGATTTCGGCCAGCGATTCGTCTGGCGTTTTTCCTGTGGTGTTGATACTAATAAAATTGTCCATCGGCGGTTCGTAATCAGCAACGGCAAACTTATCTCGTTCTCGGGAATCGGTCTTCCACACGTAAATTTCTTGAACTTCTTTGTTTCTCGATTTCAGTTCTTCCCGAACTTCACGATACGGATTGACTGTCGAAACGATAACACAATAACCTTGTTCCGCAATATATTCCACAAGCCGTTGCAGTGCTCGGGTCTGTTCAATGCGATATTCTTTGGTGAAATGTTCTTTGGAATATGTCCCACCGAATATGGCACGCAAATCATCCCCATCGAATGATACGCAATGGATAACTTTCTCCCGCCGCTCCTTGAATAATTTCGCAAGCGTAGATTTACCTGTGCATGGCTGACCGACAAACCAATAAATCATAATTTTTTAGTATTGTAGATGCGACTGTATTTTTCTTCGTATCGTGGTAGAAACTTGATTTCTCCATTATCGTGGAGGTTTTCAATCTCATCATTTGTAAGAAGTATAGGGCATTCGACCCGATATGTCAAATTGTTTTTCGCACAAAATGTCATCGCACCCGCTCGTTTAGAATTGACCGTGATTGAGTTGTGAAGCCGAGTCGGTTTACATTCCACAAGTAAGTTGCCATTCACGAGGAAATCTGCAAAATATGTTCGGGTCATTCCTTCCCAATTCGTATAAGGAATAGCATATTTCTTCTGCTCGGCATTCTCCCATCGCCAACCGTTCTTCTCAATGACATTTATCATGTAGGAAAGTTCGTGAAGACTTCTGAAATACCATCCATTATACCATCCACTCCACCCATTTCCAGAACCTTGAGGAGAAGGTTTTCCATACATTGGATTATTTTCGCCCGATGCGGCAGCGGACCATTTTCGTTTAGTCTCTACCATTTTTTCATCGGCCATTTTCTTGCCATATTTTTCCAACCAACAACAGTATAAACTTTTACCATAGCGGGAATTATCGGTTCCATATAGGCATTTAGCATTTTTACGAAGTTTTTCTTTTTTGGCATCTGAACATTTCCGTTTGATTCCACGCCGTTTATATTCCGCCTGAAATTTCCGAACGCCTTCGTTTAGTTTGCGTAAATATTCGGGGTCTTTTAGAAGACGCTGAGTGCGACACGCATAGCAAACTTTCTGTTTTTTCTTCGCCCTGTTACATTCGTATTTATTGGAATATGTTAGAAGAACATTACAATCGGGGCAATGACGGGAACTTTCCGTGATACTCATATACCATATAAATAGCACGCAAAATCACCAAACGTCCATTCCGATTACGGGATAACCTATGCTCCAAAAATAGTGGAGACGAAGGGCATTGTATCAAAAACTTTACTGAATGGTGGAGCCAACGAGAGTTGAACTCGTAGTCTTCACGTTGCGAACGTGCTGCATTACCAATTATGCTATGGCCCCTAAATTAAATGTCGCAAACTATAGCCGCCGTTTTGTTATTTCAACTCTACATTTATCTCACCTTGCGGTGGTCAGCCGTTAAAGCCAACTGCTCCAACCTGTTCTTTACATCGGCCAGCACTAGCCTTTGAACCTTTAGGATTGCTTCTACCTTGTGGTCAATAACGGATTTTATTCCTGCCACGGCTGCTGAGAAGCGGCGAACTTCCTCAAGCCTTTTGGACCTGCGTAGAGTCGCTTACGACAAAATTTCAAACAACTGGTGGTAAGGTATCATCCTTTTTAGGAGTTGTCAATGGCTTATTTTGAGGTATTTGATTACCATTCCCGTTTCCATTGCCATTTCCATTGCCATTATTTCGAGAACCCATGTATGCTCCAAACGAATTTGACAGGAATGCTCCCGCTGCTGTTAATCCCGTTCCGAGACTTCCTCCCAAAACTATTACCCATTGGACCATAGTTGGATTTTTTTCGGAATTGGACCATTGACCCAAACCAGTTTGCAGAGTAAGCAAGCTTGTCCCTGCGAAAACACAGATTAATTTGGCAATGACTACGAATGATTCGAGGTTTTTCATAAATTGGTGCTAACGAAGGGATTCGAACCCATACTGCCTTCCCCCTCAAGGAAGTGCCTCCTTCCGTTGGGCTACGTTAGCAAAAATTATTCGGGCAACTGCCCTTCGACCATTTCCTTGAACTCTTTCAGGAGTCCTTGGCGGTCATCCCGATACTTCTTAAGCATATAGAAGAACGGAGCACGGTTGGCCTCATCAATCATTCCGATGACAAACTCTTTCAGTTCATCATCATCTGGCTTCCAATCGAATTCCTCACAAATGGCACGGACGCTTGTGCCAATGGGAGTCATTGCAAATGCACTTTCGATGATTCCAGCTTTGGCAAGGTCATCCAAATAACCACTAATAACCATTGCCGAGATATGAGCCTCGGAAATTTCAGTGTTTTCTTTTTTGAGACGTGCCAATATAGCTTTGATTTTTTCAGGTTTTGTCATATACTAAATTGTATCAAGAAATAGATTTTGGGTCAAGCATATTCGTAAACTTTGCAATCGCCTTGTCAGCTTCCGCAGCATCATTCAAAGCATCTACCATCCATTCGACCCATTTGCGGTCAGGCATTGTTCCATCGGGACCATATCCCGCAGTGAAAATATTCCACGGATGAACTTCGTTACTAATCCGCAGCCATTTGGATTTGGTGTTGGGAGATTTGGCCTCTAACTCTTTCAGTTCTTCCTCCGAATGCATGAATTGACGGCGGAACAGTGTAAACTCCCCCTTGCGGTCTCCACGGTCAAATTCCACATAGAAAGGTGGTTTTTGTCCAACTTCACTTACAGGATAATATTTTTCTTCGTAACTCATATCAATAACTATACACCGTTTTTCAGCGGAGTGCAACTTTTTATACCATTGATAAATGCATTCACCTTGTCTTGAATCAGATGCCTGTATTTACTATGCCAGTATCCGTGATGGGTCGGACATAAAGGGACTAGATTTTGTGGGTCATTATTACTGGTATCTTCATCCATATGATGGACCGCCACAATTTTATCTTCGCCGCATACAACACATTTTTTCTCGTGGTTATGCCAACAAATTGTCCTGTAATTTTTATATTTTGACGGTGAGTTTCTTTTTCTGGCAAAATATGTGTTGGAACAAGAATATGAACACGTCACCTGTTCATTATCATATTTTGGAGTAAACGAAGTCTGACATATTGGACATGTTCGTTCTGTAAAAACATTAGGAGCGGTTCCGTTCAAAGTAAAATGCTCGAAGGATATTCCTGTTGATATTAACTGACTCCGCAATCGCTTATTAATTCGGCTATGAGGTTGATACCCAAGTTTCCTTGTCAATTCTGCAAATGAATAACATTGCGATACCAATTCTTGTGTTATTTCCATACCAATAAATAGTATAGTCTGAGCGAAAGATACGAAATATATTCGTATAAAGTGGTCACGATGGTCAGATTTGAACTGACATTATTCTTCGTCCCAAACGAAGTGCCATAACCAAGTTAGGCGACACCGTGATTAACTACCTATAAATATCATTGACCATTCCGAGGATAGCCGGGAACTTCCGTTTCATTGACAATTATTTTTTCACCACCATCACTTTGAACGGAAACAAACCCGTCGCCAAGTGGAGCATCTTGTATCCACGGGGCTTCTTGGCTTTCAATGATAATGGCCTTGCTCAGGCTACTATTGGACCCCGTGCCTTCGAGCAATCCAGTCTTCTCCCACTTCTCAACCAATTCTTTTGCCTTCGCATCATCAACGCTCTTTTTACAGGCATCTTTGATTTCTTGAGGGAGATTATCAACCGCTTTCAAAACATCAGCGGCGAATTCCGCATCACGCTTTGCACGGTCAAGAACAACTTGTTTGGCGAATTCGATTTTCTTTTCGGCCAACTTCTGTGCGACATACACTTTGTTGGGTTTGAGACGACGTTTGAAACCTGTTAATGCAGACATATTATTTATTCGTTGATGTATTGAATGACGGTAGAAAATCTGTTGAAACTCCGGGCTTGCTGGCCATCATCAATGTTGCAGCTTGTGCCGTGGTTGCACGTTCACCCGTGGCAACTCGTGACCGAATTCCTCCGGTCGAAGAAAAAATAGCGGTTTTAAATTCAAAATCCATCAAAACATCAGGAACAACTCCATTTGTCGTGCAAGGAACAAGTGCCAATTCTACTCGTTTATATGCTAATGTAGCTTGTGGCGTTGATGTTGCGGCTGCTTCAGATACATCAAATCCAACAATTGTCCCCGAAGAAATGACAACATAATTGTGCGGAGCTTTGCAACCAACCATTGTTGCAGCCAAGAGCGTGATTCCTAAAATTTTCAATAGAGTTTTCATTTTACATTTACTTTCACTGGGTTGAATGGAGCACTACTTACTTCAATATCCATATTGGAGTTTGTGCTTACCATTATTTGATTCAACGAACTATATCCCACCCCACCGCCTCTTTCAGATACATATCCTCCGAGAACAGTTGTCTTGGTGATTTGGGCCATTGTTTGATTCGTGTTATTTACACTTACAACTCCAATGCCTATCACCAAATAATGGGTAGTGCCATTGCTTCGTATTGGAATACATCCAGTCATAAATAGCATTCCCACAACCGCAACGATGGCCAAATATAGGCTTCTCATAAACTGGTAGGCGTGATAGGTAATGCTCCTATGTTTTCACTGTGTCAGAGTGATGTTCTACTTTTAAACTACACGCCTGTCTGTCCTTTTGTTTAATCGGGCACAAAAGCACCAAAAAGCCATGTCAACGCCATAAGGCGTTAAGGAGCGACTTTTAGGGAAAGTCTCCCGCCCTCATGAAAGTTGGGACGAATCCCACTTCTTTCAAAATCCGTTTCTTCGCCTGCTCCATAGTGCCTTGGAAAACCCACAGTGGATAATCCTTACAATATGTCCACAGTTCGTTAGGCATCAATAAATGTCCAACATCTTCCGCCCACATTTTCATTTGAAGGTTGATGGACATCTTACCTTCTTGAACTCGTTTTACCAAATCCCATTCACGAGTTGGCATCATTACGCCATTTTCCAAACAAACAAAACTATACTGTCCATCTTCACCATTCGGGTCGTTTGGCGGCAAATACCCCGGGTGACATTCGAAAATTTTCGGGAAATTAAGATACAAATCCCAATTCTCTAAGAACTCTTTCCTTTTTGTTGAGCGGCGTTTGGCAGTGACATAGCATCCTCCATTATTTTATTGTTTGTTGCTTATTCGTTTCTCTACACTTAGATATTTCGGCGGAATATTCTCATAAGTATAGACTCCTTTACCGGAATACATTGGGTCTTCGAAAAATCTTATACGCCGAGTTGTTTTTAATTTTTTAAAATCCACGGAAAATAATGTGAAATCAGTTGCCATATCTTTGAACGGACGATTCCCTAATAACCCAATCGCCGACGAT
>Ga0075030_100002336_pt1 | contig 17190 bp, 10 predicted proteins | sample LitLauG_LLR_2012_FD_71393 | JGI IMG/M metagenome (GOLD analysis project Ga0075030, IMG submission 71393) | Freshwater sediment microbial communities from Pennsylvania, USA - Little Laurel Run_MetaG_LLR_2012 | ecosystem: Environmental > Aquatic > Freshwater > Creek > Sediment | place: USA... | reverse complement strand
CCCAGAAGTTCAGCAGCACCACTTTGCCCTTGTACGCTTCCAGGCTGAGTTCTTTTCCGTTCACGTCTTTGGCCTTGAGTTCCGGCGCAGGATCGGGATCGCGCACGAAGCGAATGACCAACTGCTGTTGCTGCTGTTGCTGCTGCTGTTGTGGTGGTTGTTGCTGTAGCTGCGCGTGCGACTCTAGCGGCATCAGCGCCGGCCCCAGACCCGCCAGCGAGCACACCCCCAGGGCGATTCGCAGGCTCTTCCCGCATTGGCGCATCCGGCCCATAAGGCCTTAATAGAAGATCATACCCGGGTGCGATTGCCAAGCGCGCCAGGCTGGTGTTCGGTTACTTATGGGATTAAAGATACTTCCCGCAAGGCCAGCGGGAAGGCAGTCCGGCGCAATGCACGAGGTCGCGGAAACGCAGGGAAGAACCGAACGCATCCACCGCGACATCATCCTGGTAGGATCAGGCCACCGCGACGACCAAAGACGTTGTGCCCGCTGCCGAATCTTGAGTGAAATTAGGATGTTACGACAGGTATCCGGGCAATTTGGATATAGCCGTTTCATTGACTGACGTCTGAATAATGAAACCTTGTGCCCCCGTGCAGCGGTTTGAGCGCTTTGTGCCCCACCACGCGCGAACGATCTTCGGCCAAGTCAACCATGGGACGGAGAAGAGAGCCGCACCATTCGGTTCTAAAGTCGGAGTCTTTGATCACTGTCCCGGCAGGAATATCGTGTAACGGGACAAGTGCATGATAGTTGTAGCAGCCGGAGAGTTCGGCGCAGGCGAGTAGAACAGTCGTAAGCGTTAGAATCCGCGGAATCATTGGCCATCCGTCTATGTTGTCGCAGGCGCGGACTATACGCCCACGAGCAATGCAGCAGCCATTCCCGAATAGCAGATTGTTACCTTTGCGGGCCGCTACCTGTCGAGAACAATTGCGCTCATGGAGGGGTTTTGAGCGTAATTAGGATGCTTCAAACATCTTCACTGTAAAGCTAATTCATCTGTCCTGCTTATACTCTTGGGGCAGGCTCGATCCGACTAAGGCCCCTCACCTAATGCCGACAAGTCTCGAGCCGATTTCTGGTCTACTTTTCCACAGCCACGCGCATTGACAATCTGTCTAGTGGCATAGCAGAATCCGCGTCGTACGTAGGAACACCGCAGGTCCACCAACCAAGATCCGTCAAGAATTAGATAAACCCATCAGAAACGGAAGGCAAAAACCTATGACAACACTAGTACGCGCGGCGGTCGTAATGCTGCTTGCGACCTTGTTCTACGGCCAGCAAGCAAGTGGCCAGCAGATGCCGGTCCCCAAGAGCACTAACGATCTTGTGACTTGGGTAAGGTTACACAACAAGGCTCCCTTCGATCGCGACAGTGCCCAGATGCCCACGAAGACTTTCCCTAGTCTAAAAGCCACTCCCCTGGCGGCGAGTGCGGCTGCCAAGTTTAAAAACGTCAAAGTGAATCAAGACCGGAATCCATGGCCAAAGGCTGAAGTAGGGTCTGCTGTCGACCCGATCACTGGAAAAAACTACGTGGTCATGACCAATGACTTTCGTGAGAACTGGGACCATGAGTTCTACCACGTCTCGACCAATGGCGGACAAGCCTGGACGGACGATTCGATGGTGGGCGGTTTTGATCCATACACTGGCGGAGCTCAGTTGACGTTCCAGAGCGATCCGGGTGTCGCTTTGGATTCGGTTGGTCACAGCGTGCTGTCGGCCATCACTGGCAACAACATTTTTGACTTCACCAATCTGTATGAAAACCTTGACACTGAGATTGAAGTGGCAGTCGGCTATAGTCACGGCACCTACACATTGTTGCTGCCGACCGTAGTAGACTTTCAGCCGTGCAACTTCAGCGCCCTTGCCTTCACCTGTGCCATCCAGCTTGACAAGCCGCTCGTCACTATTGACAACGTACCGGAGAGCCCGAACAACGGTACCGTTTACGTCTACTACACGGCTTTCTGCGTTCAACCCACGCCTTGCAGCGACGGGAATGCTACGATCCCAGCGTTCTCGTCCGCGATTTTGGAAGCGCACGCTCCCGGCGCAGGGCTACCCTTCGGCGCCCCCAACCTGGTGAGCGGGCAGTTCACCCAAGAACAGTTCTCAGATATTGTCATCGACAGCCACGGGGTCGCACATGCGTTCTTCGACGACTTCAGCACCGGCGTGAACATCAGCATGTACATGTCCACCTTCAACGGCAGCTCGTGGGTAGTGAATCCGACTCCGATCGCTACCTTTGTCCCAAGTGGAGTAGCAAGTCTGAACTGGGTATTCCGGACTAGCGGGACAATCGCTCCTGGATGCGGTATCAAGGGTGACACCGCGTACTGTGCCTTTTCCTCGAACCAGGTGGGCAACGGTCCAACGGAAAGCGGCATGAGCGTCTATCTAGCGACAGTGAATACCAGCACGGGTGCTTCCAGGATCACGCGTGTGAACAACGATCCGTTCAATGACGGCAAGGATCACATCTTCCCGTGGGCGACTGCTACCGATCGCTCCGTCTATGTGGGTTGGTACGACGACCGCAACGATCCATTCAACACCTTAGCGCAGTATTTCGTTGGGAAATCGACGGATGGTGGCAAGACGTTCCCCACACAGTTGGCGGTCAACGACGTGCCTTTCAATCCGTGCGTTGGGTTCCCGGGATGCGGCTTCTTCGGCGACTACACGCAGCTGGTCTCGGGACCCGACGGACTGGTCCATGCTGCCTGGTCCGACACCCGTGACGGGGCAAGCATGCAAGTATGGTCACAGACCATCAGCTGGTAACCCAAGAACGAAAAATGAGGCCTGCGAGAGCGCATGCTCTTTCAGGCCCCTTCCCAATACGAAAAACAAACTCTCGGACGGCGGCGAAGATAAAGTCGAGCAGGATCAGACAGGCGTGCGGTTTCAGCTTCTCCAATGATTACTCAATCTCGCCACTCCCCAACCATTCAGGATTATGGTTAAACTCTGAGCGATTTTCATGAGATTTCGCGGGCACGTAGCGCCTACACTGACAGGCGTGGCTGTTGAAAAAGTCCGGGTTCCTCCCAAACAGCCAAAATTTGGGGGATACAAAATGTCTAGAAAAATTAAGAAGGTCGTTTGTACGGCATCCTAAGCGCAATTCTATCTTTGCGATTTCGGGGGGGTAGGAGTTTTTCAACACCCACAGGCGAAATCGCGCAACGGGCTCGCGCCCCGCGAGACTGACCCGCAGCCGGCTTCCCAAAATGGGAACGGCTTCTCTTTGCGCTCCTCTTTTCCATTGACTCCCATGTCCTGATCTGAAATGCTAAAACTTACGCTCGCGATCATTGAGAAGAGAAGCCAGAGCTAAACCCTTTCGGCTCAAGATTTTGCCTCTAACCCACTGAGCCCCAAGATTCTTTCTGACATTTCCCGCTAAATCGATGATTCCAATAGACCGAGGGGGAGGGGGTGGGGGATGGCAAAAAGGTATACACCGAGAACTTATTGAAACGCCATCATCGCCTGCCGAAGCTCAAACCAGCCAGTCCCGATACCTTCTCCGGATCCACGCCCTTGCTCGCGACCAGCACGTGAAAGCTCTCGCCCAACCCTGCTGGCGTAACCAGATGCTTCAACTGCAGCGCCACCTTCGCCCGCTCCTGCGGTAAACGGCATTCTTCAAACGCATCCGCAAACTGGTTCGTCTCGCCGATCCCCATGAGAAACTGCGACTGCGTAATGAGCTTCTGTGCCCGCAATCCGCGCTGTTCGGCGGTCGCTGCAAGCGCCGTGAAGTTTACGTCAGCCGTAATGTCCTGCTCTCCCGGAGCTTCATACGGATTCGCACTCACCGAATGCTGCCGGATCGCCTTCAGCGTTCCGCGATGTCGTCCCGCAAGCTGCTCCTCGCGCGTGTAACCGTAATCGATCACAACCACGAACCCTCGCTCGATCCCGCAAGCGGATAACATTTCCGTCTGTGCCTGAAGCGTCACCTCGACGTTCTCTCTCTCTTCCGGATGAATCGAGTAGCGATCCAGAAACTCCAACTCCTCCGCCGAAGGTGAAGCCCAGGTCTCCACAAAACGCCCGTCGCGTGAATCAATGCGAAGCGATCCGCGATGAGACACGATTTCAACCGGAATGGCATCAAAGAACTCGTTCGCGAACACAATTGTCGAAGCGCTGTCAGTAGAAGCGGTTTTGGGTGCCCCATTTCTCGCGCGTTCTGTGCGCGAGAAAGCCTGCCCTGAGCCTGTCGAAGGGTGGGGATTTTCGTTACCCTCCGCGAAAGTGGCCTTGCCTAATTCGAATCGCTTGCCCAGTGTCTGACCGATCCGCTCGCGCAAAGCAGTCGACTGCTCGACCAGTTCGTATCGCAAGGCCTGAAAGAACGCCGGGAACTTCTTCTCCGACCAGTCCAGAACATCTTGCGCAAACAGCCCTCTTCCCGGACCAAACTCCCGAATCACCATCTCCTCAGGCGAGCCCAGTACGCGCCACATCCCCTCAAACTGCCGCGCCAGCAATCGTCCAAACACCGCATGCACATCGCTTGACGTATAGAAGTCGCCAGCCTTTCCGAACTGCGCCGCGTTGCGTGAGTAGTAGCCGAATTCCGGATCGTAGAGACACATCTCCATGTATCGAGAAAAGGGAATTGGCCCGCGTTGGCTGATCTCCTGCTCGATCTTCCGCCGCAGTTCGTTCAAAGCCCCTTCCTCTGCCGGTCCGTGCGATCCTGCGGCGTACGGATAAACATCTCGACGAAGTAATCATGCAGCGCATCGTAAAGCTGCCGCTGGAAACTCCATTCGAATTGCGGACCGTCGAGATCCCGCGGATGGAGATCGAAGTAGTAGGTATGCACAGGAACGCTCTCATCCTTGAACCGGATGATGATTTCCACGCCCTCGTCCTTCGCGCGAGCCGAGAAGGTCAGCAAAGGATGCTCATACAGACGAAGCTGCGACAAAACGCGATCTAGTCGGATGTTCGAGTCCTCGGGCATCGAAGGATTGTAGATCATCCGCGTTCGCCAACAGCATGAACCACGAAGGGCACGAAGTTACACGAAGGGCTGGCGCGAGAGCCCTCCCTTCATGTCCCGTCGTGTCCTTTGGGGTTGACGCTCTGGTGTGCGGACAAGAAGTTCAACGGTGATCTGTTCGTAGTGAAGTGCTTCTATCGGATTCACCGCACGGCTTTGGAGGGAAACATAAAATACGGTGTTGTGTCCGACGGAAGGAATCTTGCCCCCACGCCTCCGGGGAGGAGCGTGGGGGCCCCGGGTAACGTTCAGGCGAGGGGTCTCAATCCCGCCCAACCATCTGATCAGAAGTACGCAGCCGGGTCCGGTAAAGTTCCCTACTGCATGTAGCTACTTAGACCTTAGACACAAGAAAAAGGTTAGCTGGACGGAGCGAGAATCGGGAAGCCGGTAAGTGCCACCGGAGACTGAAGTCTGCGGCCTGCGTGCCGATATTACTACGTACTAACGCTTTCAACATGCAGGAGGTGTTGCTTGTCGAAGAGTGAAACGCCGGCGTGGGGCGACATCCCGAAAGAGTCTGGAGCCGCACTCCCCGATAGCGAGTTCGAATTTCGCGTGCATCCGGGAAGGTGCATTGTGGTGGTCACGTTCGGGAAGAGGCTGACGATCGAGGACATCGGCAAGTACGTGGAAGAACTGCGTTTCCACCGGGCATTCCGGCCGGCATTCTCAGAGATCGTGGACTTGCGAGAGGTGGAAGCCCTCGACTTGCAGGCCGAAGACTTTTTGAAACTTGCAGATCAAGTCGATCCGTTTTCGCTGGAAGCGAAGCGCGCGTTTGTAGTGAGAACCGCGGTCCAGAAGCACGCGGCCCGCATGCACAAGATCTTGCTGAGTTCGAGAAATATCGGAATTTTCGAATCTTTCCAAGAAGCAGAAGCATGGATCTGCGGAAGCCCGTTCCAATAGGTTTCTATGATGATTCCTATTGCTGTTTTTCCTTTGGCCGCTCGTATGGTTTCTGCAGGTATTTTCGGGCGTCTTCCAGCGCACCGAAGGTGTTGTCGTTGGTCTGCAGGGCTTGACGGTATTGGCCCACAGCGCGTTCGCGCTGGCCGGTGATGTCGAAGATTTTTCCGAGTTGTATGCGGCTCCAGACTTCGGTCCAGCGCGGATCGCCGTCCCCGTCCAGAGCGGCGCGGTAAGCATTGGCCGAGGATTGATAGTTGCGCTGGAAGAAGAAAATTTCGGCTATGCGATAGTGCGCCAGCGAACTGTTCTTGTTGAGATCGAGAGCCTTGTTGAATTCGGTCAGGGCGCCGGACAGGTCTCCCTGCTGCTGCATCGCCTGGCCGCGCAAGATCGACGATCGCAGCTTGACATCGCTCGAATTGGTCAGAACGTGATGATCGGCATCGATGGAGATGCGGCGCGGACGGCCGAAGGTCTCAACCGTGAACGGAGAATTCGTGCCTACGACTTCGATGCGCTTGTTTTCCGTTCGGCCATCGGTATCGATTCGCAGGTCGACGGGCATGCGGAAGAGGTCAAGGTCCTGGGTGATCTCACCGGTGACACGGAATCCCGGGGCTTTCTCTTCCTTGGCTTTATCGTCAGCCTTATCGTCTTTAGTTGTTTGTGCCGCAACCCCGCCCAGCCGGTAGGTGGTGTATTTCACCTTGAACTCAGGTGCGCCTGTCGAATCGAGCCACTGCGAGAAGAACCAGGTGAGCTGGTCGCCATAATACTTCTCGGCGATGGCGCGGAAATCATCGGTGGTGGCCGACTTTCCGGCGTACTCGGTGGCGAACTCGCGCATCGTCTTGTTGTACTTGTCTTCTCCGAGGACCCAGCGCAGCATGTGCAGGATCATCGCTCCCTTATCGGTGGTGAGCGACTGAAATTCGGTGGAGAAGGTATCGAGCTTGCTCGAGCTCGACAGAGGGACGGTGTCGTAAGCCAGGGCGCCGACCGACATGTCCTTTACGGCTTCTTCCAGTCCTGCCGCACCGGCCGCATTTTCGACGTACATCGCTTCCGAGTAGCGGGAGAATCCGTCGCTGATCCACCAGTCGTCCTTCGTCGCAGGACTCACGGAGACTCCCCACCACTGGTGCGCGATGCCGTCCGCAAGCAGGCGATAGTTAGTCTTCTCGGTGATCGAGGAACTGGCGAGGCCAACGACTTCCGGAGCCCAGGCGTAGGGCAGCGTATCCGCCGGCAACTCGACGATGTTGAGTATCGGCGTTGGCAGCGGTCCGTACAGGGTGGTGAAGTACGTGAACTCCTGAACGGCCGTTGTGGTGTAGGCCGGAGCCACGCTCTGATGCGTCGGCTTGAAGTAAACGTGCAGGTCCATGCCGGCTTCGTTGCTGGTGTACTCCTGAAAAACTCCGGCCACGATTGTGCCGGGAAACCTTGGCTTATCGGAAACGAAGGTGAAAGTCTTTGTGGGTAGAACTGTAGCTGCGGTCTTCTTAGCCGGAGCTACATTAGAGACCGTAGCCTTGCCGCTGCCAATCACCAGCATGTGCGCCGGCAAGGTAATGGTGATGGTCGAGGTGAAGCGATTTAGGCCGTAGCCGCTGACCGGGAACCAGCGTCCTGCATAAAAGAGGTAGCTGGTGTCATCGCCGATGTAGGCAAGGCTCAGCCCCGGTACCGGACTATTGTCTGCGTTCTCGAGTTGCCCTTCGTACTCAAAGGTCAGCGTAGTCGAAGCGTCTTTGGCTAACCCACTGGGGAGCGGTACACGTACCGTCGAATCCTGGGTGACACGCTCGGCCGAGAGCGGCTGGTTTTTTTCGTCGAGCACCTTAGTGACCCGGAGGTCATTGTGAAGTTCGAAAACCGCGACGCTAAGATCCTGCTGGGCGGTGAATCTCACCTTGGCGCGAGCGGTGATCTGGTGAAGATGGGGCTCGAGCGTGGCCTCAATCTGGTAATCGTCGACCCGCAGGCGCGCTTTTTCTGCGGCCCGGGACGGCTGGGTGATTGAGACCAATAAGCAGAGGGTCAGTGAACTAGTGAGGACGCTCAGGCCGCGTCGCAGGTCAATCGGCATTCAGGAGGATCTCCAGGAAATGATAACCCATTTCCTATGATGAAGATTCTGACCTAAAAGATGCTGGGAGCACAAGCAGCCTGGCTGTTTATCCTTCAGCAGTTGGTCAAAGCAGCCACCTAGAGTGTGACGAACGTCCGTCGCTCCGCTCAAGGCCGCGGGAACGGCGACTCTACCGTTTCATGTTCAATATGATTTCGGCTGCGCGCTCGGCGGGATGTTCGGCCTGCGGCGTGCGCAGCCGGGCCTTAACCGTCGCAAGTCCTTGCAACATCCGGGTGCGGACAGGGCCATCGGGCAGGATTTCATTGAGGCGGGCGACTACGTTTTCCGCGGTGAAGTTCTGTTGCACAAGTTCAGGGATGACTTCCTCTCCGGCAATCAGGTTGACCATGGCAAATCGCGGGACTTTTACTCTGGGCTTGCCCAACATGTAGGTGAGGGGAGAGACGCGGTAGACCATCACGAAGGGAGTGTTCATCATGGCGGCTTCCACCGTCGCGGTCCCGCTGGCGATGATGCCCGCGCGCGAGTGAAACAGGGCGGGGAGGGCGTCAGGAACCAAGGTGATCTTCTGTTCCACGATGAGTTTGCGCAGAAAGTCTCGATCGAGGGTGGGTGCGACGGGAAGGAGAAATTCGTGATCGCTGCGGAGCAGAGCTGTCGATTCGAGGATTGTGGGCAGGTTCATGTGCACTTCTTTGACCCGGCTCCCGGGCATCAGCGTGATCCAGAATTTTTTCGGATCGAGGCGGAACTGTTCGGCATATTCAGCGCGCGTAAACGTTGGATTCGGCAGTTCCGCCAGCGGATGGCCGACGAAGGTGGCATCAACCCCGCGGTCCCGGTAGAACTTCTCTTCAAACGGGAAGATGACCAGTGCCTTGTCGATGTGGTCGCGCAGGAGGCGGACGCGTCCTTGGCGCCAGGCCCAGAATTGCGGAGCGACATAGTACGCCGTGGGGATGCCGCGTCTTTTCATCTGACGGGCGACGCGCCAGTTGAAAGCCGGTGAGTCGATCACGATGGCGAGGTCGGGCTTGCGGCGGTCAGCTTCGCGGATAAGCTTCTTGTAGAGCCTGAGAATTTTCGGGAGATGGCTCAGGATTTCGGTGATGCCGACGACCGCGAGGTCTTTGGCATCGATGACGGTGTCGCAGCCGGCAGCGCGCATGCGGTCTCCGCCGACACCGAAGAAGGTGAGTTCGGAGGCAGCGGAGCGAAGCTCCGCCGGACAGCCGATGGCGGCTGTCCCCACATGAGCATAGGCGCGGCGGAGGGCTTCTATGAGCTGCGCGCCGTACATTTCACCGGACGCTTCCCCGGCGGAGATCAGGATGAGCACGCTGCAATTGTAAGACAGGGCATGTCTCTGTCAGTGCGGGTGCGATCGTGGCTCAATTTGTGCAACTGGGTTTCTCAGCAATCTCCGCGAGTCCTCGGCGTTCTTTGCGTAGGCTGTTGTTTTAACCGCAGAGATCGCCGAGAAATGCCGCGGAGATCGCAGAGTAACAAAACGAGACTCTGCACCGAAACCAGTTCCGCATAGATTCGCGGGACTCTGGCAGTTTTTCGTCTGCCAGAGCATGCTACGTTCAGCTATTTGATCTCGACGTCGTCGATTTGGAATTCGAACTTTCCGGGCGGTTGAGAGGCGGCGAAGAGAAACTCCGTTAAATCGCCGCCGTCCGTCTGAAAAGTTGTGAACGGGAACGTGAACTGCTTCCACTCCTTGCCGGCGACGAACTGTGTCATGGCAGGCATGCCGTTTTGTCCGGACCGGCTCGCTGTGAGGACGACAAGGATGTAGGTGTCGCCATCACCTTTCGCCCAGAAGCTGATTTCCTTCTTGCCCGAAAGGTTGACGGGTTCCATGGGAGCGCTGCCCGGGGTGAACATTGCTCCGGCAAAGGTGAATTGTCCGCCGCCGGGGACGATTTCCCCGGAAACTTTCAAAGCCCCTTTCGAGCCGTTCGCGCCGGGTTGCGCGATGTCCATCGACGCTTTGGATTTACCTCCCATCATTTCGTCGCTGGCGGTTGTCCAAGAGCCATAGTTGGCCGCGATCTTGCCGTCGTCGAAGGTGCTGACGACGCCCGATTCCGATCCTGCCGGAGGTGGCGGCGGAAGCGGCTTGCCGGTTTCGCCGTGCGGGCCGAGTACGGTTAGTGCGACCGTGCTGATCTGGTCGGAGCTGGGACCGACCATCACGTCAAACACGCCGGGTTCGACCACGCGGTGCATGTCGATGTTCAACATGCTCAGCATGTCAGGCGTGATCGTGAACTCGACTGTCTTTTTCTCGCCGGGCTTCAACGTGATCCGCTGGAAGCCCTTGAGTTGCATGACGGGTTGCGTGACCTCGGCGACCCGCTGGTGAATGTAGAGTTGCGGGACTTCGTCGCCCTCGCGGGAGCCGGAGTTGGCGAGGTCTACGCTGACCTTGGCAGTTCCGCTGGAAACGATTTGCGTGGGCTCGACCCGAAGATTACTGAATGTGAAGGTTGTGTAGCTCAGCCCGTAGCCGAATGGATAGAGCGGTTTGCGTGTGCTGAACGCGTAGGTGCGGTCGGCCGACGGCTTGTGATTGTAGAAGTCGGGAAGATCGCCGACCGAATGCGGGAACGTGATCGGCAATTTCCCGCCGGGGTTGACATCGCCAAAGATCACATTCGCCGCAGCGGTTCCGCCTTCCTGGCCGAGATACCATCCTTCCAGAATGGCCGAGACCTTCTCGGCAATGTAGTTGATGGAGAGCGGACGTCCGTTGATCAGCAGGACAACCGTGGGGGTGCCGGTTTCGACGACGGCCTTCGCCAGGTCGTTCTGCGCGCCGAGAAGGTCGAGAGAGTCGCGGTCGCCGAGGTGATTCTCGGCCCACGCTTCTCGGTTCGTCGATTCGTTTTCGCCGACCACGAGAATTGCGACGTCAGCTTTCTTGGCGGCTTCCGCGGCGGCTTTCACGCTGTCTTGCTGCGTGGCTGGGTCGATGAGTTTCACGTTGTTAGCGAACCACCCGTGCCAGTCGTTCTTGGCGTCGGTGATCTTGCAGCCTTCGGCGTAGACAACGTTGGCTTTGCTTCCCACGCGATCTTTGATGCCCTGCAGGATGCTGACGCCGTGCGCAGGCTCGCGGCTGTATCCGCCGAGGTGCACGCCATCGGCATTGGGGCCGATCACGGCGATGGTCTTGAGCTTGGTGAGATCGAGCGGGAGAAGGTTCTTGTCGTTTTTGAGGAGAATAACGGTCTTATGCGCGGTCTTGAGTGCCAGCGCGCGATGCTCGGCGCTGTTGGTTGTCTTTTCGGCGTAGTCAGGATCGACGTACGGATTGTCGAACAGACCGAGACGGAACTTCGTCGCCAGGACGCGAGCGACAGCACGGTTGACCATGGCTTCTGACACTGTTCCCAGCTTTACCTGCCAGAGCAGTGTGCGATAGACGGAGCCGTCGGAAAGATCGTAGTCGACGCCTGCCGCGAGGGCCATGCGAGCGGCGTCGGCATTGTTCGCGGCGATGTGGTGGGTCTCTGTCAGCATTTGCAGTCCGTTGCCGTCGGAAGTGACGTAGCCGCGGAATCCCCATTCCTGGCGCAGAACTTTGTCGAGGAGCCAAGGGTTGATGTGAGAAGGGACTCCATCAATCTCGTTGTAGGAAGCCATTACACTGCCGGCGTGCGCTTCTTCAATGGCGGCTTGAAATGGTATGAGGAAATTTTCACGAATGATGCGCTCGGAATAATTGCCGGGAGCCGTGTTGGTGCCACCTTCGGGCTGTCCGTGAACCGCGAAGTGCTTGGCCGTGGCGACGACGTGATGACGGTCGATGGCGAACGAATCGCTTTGCAGTCCGGTGATGGCGGCGACGCCAATGCGCGAGGCAAGAAACGGATCTTCGCCGTAAGTTTCTTCGGTGCGTCCCCAGCGCGGGTCGCGAGCGATGTCGAGCACGGGAGTGAAGACCTGGCCGATGCCGGCCGATCCGGCTTCATCGCCAGCGGCGGTGAAGACCTGGTGGACGAGGTCCGGATCCCACGTGCTGGCCAGGCTGAGCGCTTGAGGGAAACTGGTGCTGCCGTGCTCCATGAATCCGTGGAGCGCTTCGCCCATGAAGAGCTCGGGGATGCCGAGGCGAGTCTTCTCTTTCAGATAGCGCTGCACGCCGTTGCGCAGGATGGCGGCTTTGCGAGCGGGGAAGACGAGATCGGCGTCCCACCAGCGGTTCATGACGGCGCTCGCGGTCTCGTCGGTGTAGGTGCCGGTAGGGTCGATGACGTGGGTCCGGTTGTCACCGGAGGGCGCGATCTGGCCGATTTTTTCCTCCAGCGTCATGCGTGAGAGCAGGTCGGCGACCCGGTCGTCGATGGGCTGGGCGGGGTTCTTGTATTTCGGAATTTCTTCTGCCGGCGAAGCCGCAGCAGATTTTTGGGGGGCGGTTGAGGGCTTAGTAGATTTCTTTTGTGCGGTTAACGAGATGGAACAAAGCAGGGTGAGGCAAAGGATCGAGCGGAGAAGAATATCGATTTTTCTCATAAGGGGAGGGAGATCTCCTTTGGGACGGATAATGCTACTCCAAGATACGGGAAGGTGTCAGTGACAGTTCCCGGAGGGATGGGGTTATGTGGGGACAGCCGCCATCGGCTGTCCGGCGGAGCGAAGCTCCGCAGGGGTTTTGCCAACGGCGCAGCCGAGCTATGCTCGGCTGGACAGCCGAGGGCGGCTGTCCCTACATTTTCTTCGGTGCCGCGATGCGCGATCAGTTCCTGCTAGCTGCCGCATTCGCCCATGCCGCCACCGCCGAGCTTTTCGATGATTCGATAATGCGAGATGGTCTGGCCGAGCACTCGCAGAATGCTAGTGGGTTGCGGGGAGGGAGTCAATTCGGAAGAGCTTCACACAGCGGTTCTAGTCGTCGGCGCTGACTGTGGACTCGCCGGCATTGGCGGGCGTCGGCGCCCGCCCCACACTTTCAATCTCCTGGTCCTTGTATTGCAGCTGATACAGCTTGTAGTAGATTCCGCGATGCGCGAGCAGTTCCTGGTGGGTGCCCATTTCGCGGAGCTGGCCTTTGTGCATGACGATAATCTTGTCGGCCCGCTGGATGGTGGAGAGGCGGTGGGCGATGATCAGCGAGGTGCGTCCTTCGACCATGCGGGCGAGGGCGTCGCGCACTTTGAACTCGGTTTCTGTGTCGACGCTGGAGGTGGCTTCATCGAGAATCAGAATCTTCGGCTCATGTGCCAAGGCGCGGGCAAATGAAATGAGCTGCTTCTGCCCGGTGGAAAGCGTCGATCCACGCTCGCGGACTTCTTCGTCGAAGCCGTTGGGCAGGGCGCGGATGAAGTCGCCGAGATTAACGTCTTCGGCCGCCTGCTGAATGTGAGCGTCCTGAATGCGCTGCGTGCCCAGGCGGATGTTGCCGCCGATGGTGCCGGTGAAAAGAAATGGATCCTGCAGGACTACGCCGAAGCGGGCGCGGAGATCGGCGAGGTCCATGTCTTTGACGTCAACGCCGTCGATGCGGACTGAGCCCTTCTGCACATCGTAGAAGCGCAGGAGCAGGGAAATGAGAGTGGTCTTGCCGGCGCCGGTGTGGCCGACTACTGCGACGGTTTCTCCGGGTTCGATGGCGAAGGTGACGTCGCGAAGGACCCAGTCGGGAGCTCCAGTGTTTTCGAGTGCCTTGCCGTTGGTTGGCAAAAGGCCTGCCGAGCTTTGCTCGGCCGGACGGCCGGGGGCGGCCGTCCCCACATGGTCCTTGCCAGCAGCGACGGGCTTGCTTTCTTCCGGCATGACCCTGTACGCGAACCAGACGTGATCGAATTCAATGCGGCCGGGGCCTTCGGGCTTCTTGGTCACTGCTGGCGAGAGGACCTCCACCGGAGCGTCCAGCATCTTGAAGATGCGCTCGCTGGCAGCCATCGCGGACTGCAGGATGTTGTACTTTTCGCTGAAGTCCATGATCGGGCGGAAGAAGCGCATGGCGTATTGCGTGAACGCGATCAACACCCCTAGGGATGCGAGATCCCTGTCGAAACCGATGCCAAGATAGGGTGTGAATTTCAGCTTGAGACTCGTGACGTGAATGTGCCGTAGGACGTCCGTTCCGCCATACCAGATCACGCAGGCAATTGCGATCGACGAAAACAAATCGACTATTGGGTAGTAGACCGAGTACGCGAGGATCGCGTCCTTGAACGCGTCCATGTGGCTGCGGTTGATTTCCGAGAAGCGGTTATACGCACGGCGCTCGCGGTTGAAAAGCTGTAACACGACCATCCCGCTGACGTGCTCCAGCAGGTACGCATTGATGCGGGCGATCGCGGTCCGGATGCGGCGGTAAGAATCACGCACCTTGTCGCGGAAGATCTTGGTCGCGAACACGATGAACGGCAACACGGCAAAGGTGATCAGCGCCAGCTTCCAGTTCATGCACAGCATGATCCCGAGGATTCCGGCGAGAACGAACAGGTCTTCGAAGATCGAGACCACACCGGAAGTGAACATCTCGTTGAGGGCGTCGACATCGGTGGTGACGCGCGTGACCAGCCGCCCCACGGGATTCTTGTCGTAGAAGGCCACGTGCATGCGCTGCAGGTGACGAAAAATCTGGCTGCGCAGATCGAACATGATCTGCTGGCCGGTCCACTGCATGTAGTAGGTCTGCAAAAATTCGAGCACGAAGGTAAAGAGCAGCAGGCAGAAGTAGATGGTCGATATTTGTGCCATGCCAGTGAGCGGATGCGGGTTGAGCCAGTTCCAGAGCCCTGAGGCTGATCCCTTGGCTGGTGCAAGGTAGCGGTCGACAGCGACTTTGACCAGGTAAGGACCGAGGACATCGGCGAAGGACTTCAGGATGATCGAGACAATCGCGACTCCTACCTGCCACCGGTAAGGACGCAGGTAGGTGAGCAGCCGCCGCATCAGACGGCTGTCATATGCTTTGCCGAGTACTTCCTCTTCCTGGGCCATCGGATCTCGCTTGCAGGTCGAACGACGGGCGAAAGGGCGCCTTCCACCAAGGGTACCTCAAATAGATGGCCCGGACCGCAGGGAAGATGGAAAAGGTCTGGGATAATGAAGGGGTGAGCCTGGGAATCTACATCTCGGTGCCGTTCTGCCGGACCAAGTGCAGCTATTGCAACTTCGCGTCCGACGTGTTTTCCAAGGCGGTGTTCGAGAAGTATGTAGACCGCGTCGGTGCGGATATCGGAAATGCGGCTCAAACCGCAGAGCAAATGGGGGGCAAGTTCGAGCGGGAAGTGGACTCGATCTATCTGGGCGGCGGGACGCCGACTGTCTTGTCGCCCGATCAACTGCGCCGGATATTCGACGCTGTTCGCTCGCAATTTTCGGTAAGGCCCGATACCGAAATTACGGTTGAGTGCGCGCCCGGGACGTTGACGCCGGAAATGTTGGACACCCTGTTGGGTTGCGGAGTGAACCGGGTCAGTCTGGGGGTGCAGTCGTTCGTAGACGCGGAAGCGGCCGCAGTTGGCAGGCTTCACAAACGGGCCACGATTCTGGACGACGTTGCTCGCTTGCGAGCGGCCGGCATTACGAACATCAACATCGATCTGATTGCAGGTCTGCCTCATCAGACTGCGAAGAGTTGGAAGCAGTCCTTGGAGGCGACGATTGACATCGCTGCGCCGCACGTCAGCATCTACATGCTCGAGGTGGATGAGGATTCGCGGCTGGGGCGGGAGTTGATTGCTGGTGGCACGCGCTATCACGCGCATTTTGTCCCTGACGAAGAGGCGGTTGCCGATTTTTATCTCGCGGCGTGCGAAACGTTGGGTGCGGCAGGAGTTTCGCAATATGAGATCTCGAACTTCGCGCGTGCGAGCTTCGAATCGCGGCACAATCTGAAATATTGGACGCGGCAATCGTATCTTGGCTTCGGAGTCGATGCGCACTCAATGCTACCTTCTGATTTGGCGGATGCAGAGGCCGTCCGATTCTCGACGGCGGACATCTTGGAGAAGTATGTTGCCGGTTCAGCGCTGCAGCGCACTGCGGTATCGCGCACCTCTGCTTTAGAGGAAGCGTTTTTCCTTGGGCTGCGCTTGAACCGCGGTGTGGACTTGGTAGAGATGGCGGGCCGGTTTGATCGTGCGCCAGTGGATAGCTACCGTCCCGTGATTCTCGAACTCAGCCAGTTTGGATTGCTCCAGGGGGAAGGAAACGTTCTTCGTTTGACTCCGCGCGGACGGTTGCTCTCGAACGAAGTTTTTCAATCTTTCCTCACTCATCCCGCGCCCGCCGACGTCCGATAAACCGCGTTTTCCCAGTGGTCTCAACGGTGCAGGTGCGGAATCTCGTACCGTAAGGGGCGATCCGTGTGAAAAGCCTTGCATATTGACTCGAACAGTATTTGGGAGGACAATCGCTGCCGTTTTGTGGGCCAAAAAAGAGATTCCAAATAAGGAGGATCCGCTTCATGGTAAGAATCTGTCCTTTCCGCCGCTTCCTAGCCGTGGCAACGACTGCGATGTTGTTGTTGCTGTTCTGCGCCGCTGTCCAGGCGCAGGAAGTTACCCGCTCGGTCAAACCTTCCGATTACGACCGCTCCGCGACCAGCCAGGCCATCAATCTCAAACACCATGCCAGAGCCGCCAACACTCCGGCCGGAAAAACCGCTCGTCCAAATGAAATCTCGAACGTGCACGCAGATAGTCCCGCGAGTGGTGAGGGCGGAGGCGCGCCCGCGGTGACCCGTTATCCCGCCGATCTTGAATACCACGGCGGGTCGGTAGCGACCACGATGGAATCGAATTTGATCTACGTGAATGTGGACAAAGGCGCCTCCTGCCAATCGGTTGCAACCTGCTGGGGGAATCCGCATCGGTTTTTGCGCGACCTGGGTCAGAGCAACATGATTCACATCGTTGACCAGTACACCGGCCGGCAGGACGACGGCCGCTATACCGTGGCCGACACCTCATACCACGTTGACTACCCCCTCAGCGCCCAACCATACTCGGACAACGACATGCTGATCATCGTCCATGCGGTGGTGACGCATTTCAACCTGCCAACCGGCTACGGCAACGAGTACCACGTTTTCCTGGTGCCTGGACAGGACGAGTGCTTCAACAATCCGGATGGAACCATCTCTAACGTCTGCTACTCGCC
>Ga0075030_100002334_pt1 | contig 17213 bp, 14 predicted proteins | sample LitLauG_LLR_2012_FD_71393 | JGI IMG/M metagenome (GOLD analysis project Ga0075030, IMG submission 71393) | Freshwater sediment microbial communities from Pennsylvania, USA - Little Laurel Run_MetaG_LLR_2012 | ecosystem: Environmental > Aquatic > Freshwater > Creek > Sediment | place: USA... | reverse complement strand
CGAGGATGCCTTCCATGGAGTCGCCGTCTCGGAACCTGAGGCGGATCCAGATGCCAGGGGTCTTCGGGCGGGCCAGAAAAGTCTTCTGAGCCGGCGGCCAGGATTCGCCGAAATCTCGAACAAAACAAACGGCTTTAGTATCCTGGATGGGCACCATCAGCAGGTTGCCTGAGGGCGTGAGGACCTCCACTGCGCTGCCTTCGAAGCCGTTGGCGGATTGGACGAAACCCTCCACCGGTTCGCGGTCGAACCGGGCCAAAAGCACCTTTTTGTTGGTCGATTGAGCCACTTAAGGGTCCTAAGTGAGAGGAATTCCTTCCAAACAATTTCGCAAGTATTGTATCATTAGCTCAATGTCGGCGATGCCGCCCCAGTCCGCCCTGTCTGGTCATGTCTCGAGCGAAGTCCAGTCCTTTTTGGACTACTGCCGCGTGGAAAAGGGGCTGGCGGCCAATTCGTTGAGTTCTTATTTTATTGATTTAAAGCGATTTAGTGAGAAGGTTCCACCCCAGCGCGCTTCGGCCGAGGACCTGGGGCGCTACATCGAATCTTTATACGGCGCGGGATTGTCGGCGCGGAGCATCGCCCGTCATATCACCACTTTGCGCAACTTTTATAGCTTTCTGGCCCGCGAGGGCGAGATTCAGAAAGATCCGACTGAGCTGCTGGCTGCTCCCAAGCAGTGGTCCACGCTTCCCAAGTATCTCAATCGGGAAGAGGTAGACCGGCTGCTGGCGGCTCCGGACGCGGCCAAACCCATCGGGCTGAGGGACAGGGCCATGCTGGAGCTGCTGTATGCCACTGGGCTCCGGGTGACGGAGCTGTGCCGCCTGCTGACCGGCAATGTCGAGAGGGACGCGGGCGTCCTGCGCGTGACCGGGAAGGGGAACAAGCAGAGGCTGGTCCCGTTCGGGGAGTCGGCGGGGGAGGCGATCGCGGCGTACCTCGACCGCGGCCGTCCGACGATTCTGAAGGGCCGCGCGAGCGCGTATCTGTTCGTCACGGCGCGCGGGGGGGCGATGACCCGGCAGGGGTTCTGGAAGCTGCTGGCCGGCTACGGTAAGCAGGCTGGGATTTTCCGCGATCTGACGCCGCACGTGGTGCGGCACAGTTTCGCCACGCATCTGGTGGAAGGCGGCGCGGATCTGCGCAGTGTGCAGATCATGCTCGGCCACGCCGATATTTCCACCACGCAGGTCTACACGCATGTGGCGCGGCGCCGCTTGCGCGAGATTGTGGATCAACATCACCCGCGTGCCTGACGGGCCCCTTTTCCGGGGAGGCAGCGCGCGGAGTGAGTCGGAAGGCGGGTAACGAATGAGCGATTACATGTTCAAGCTGGAGAGCCACCTGAGCACGGATCAGTTCCGTGTGGTGGGCCAGATGCAGGAGGTCGCGGCAGCGGCCGGAGTGAACCTGTTTCTCACTGGCGGAGCCATGCGCGACATGCTGGGCGGCTTTCCTGTGCGCGATCTTGATTTCACAGTCGAGGGTAGTGCGCTGAAGCTTTCGAAGACGCTGGCGCAGAAGTACGGTGCGAAGCTGGTTTCGACCGACGAATTGCGCAAGAGCGTGGAGATGATTTTTCCAGGAGGCGTGCCGGTGGAACTGGGCATGGCGCGTACGGAAAAATTCGCCAAATCGGGGGCCAAGCCACAGATCGCCGCGGCCACGATTCACGAAGATTTGCGGTGCCGCGACTTCACGGTGAACGCCATTGCACTCTCGCTGAATAAAGCGTCCATGGGCCTGCCCATCGATCCCACCAACGGCGTCGGCGACATCGACCGCAAGGAACTGCGGACCATCCACAACTATTCGTTTTACGACGATCCGGTGCGCATGCTGCGGCTGATGCGGTTCAAGGTGCGTCTGGGGTATGCCATCGACGAGCGCACGCGCATGCAGTATGAAAACGCGCTGGGCGCGGAGATGCTGACGCGCATCACGCCTCAGGCGCTGGGCGGGGAACTGCGCCACATGGCGGCTGAGCCTCTGACGGCGGACCTGATGCGGACGCTGGAAGAAGAGAAGCTGACCACGCTGTTTTCTCCGTCGCTGCTGGGGGCGAAGCTGAACCTGGCGACGTTCGCGAAGCTACAAAGAGCCCGGCAGATGGTTCCGTTCGGGGCCGACCAGGGGATGAACACGCTTTCACTGTTCCTGGAAGTGCTGCTCGAAAACCTGAATGCGAAGGATCGTGCGGCACTGCTGAAGAACGTTGAACTGGAGCGCGCGGAGGTCAACGCGTGGCAGAAACTGGCGGCGTCGGCTAAGAAACTGGAGCGCGAATTGAAGGCCGACAAGCTGAAGAAGCCTTCGCAGTTGTACCAGACGCTGATTAAAGCTCCGGGCGAGCAGGTGCTGTGGCTGACGGTGTACTCGGCGCAGAGACTGGTGCAGGACCGCATCAAGAATTATTTCGAGAAGTATCTGCCGATGTCGCAAGAGATCACCGACGAGATGGTTGCGGCTGCTTTGCCAGGGACTAGTCCGGGGACGCCGAAGTTCTTGAAGGCCAAGGCGGAGATGATCCTGAAACATCTGGACGCGCGTCCGAAAAAGGCGGAACCTGCGCCGGAGCCTCCACCACTGCCTCCAATGTCTAGCTTTGCGAGGGGGCCTGGAGTCAGGCACGCGCGGTAAGTGAAACGGCAGGCGGAACCGCCTGCCCTACGGCCCGTCGACACGACCGTGGCTGCGGCACCGGGTTACGGGTTCTGAGGATCTTTTTGACCCTTTTGTTCCTGGGTCGCGGCCTTGCCGCTCTTGTCCGTCGGCTGCGCCTGGGTGATTTCGGTGACAGGGACGTCTTCGATCAACAGATAGGCCGGAATTTCCAGCAGTTTGGGATCGTCATCGTCCTTATCCGGTTTCATCAGCATCAGCAACTGCAGGCGACCGGCTTTGGCGAATGGAGGAATGCGGAACTTGATCATGCCGGTGCTCTGATCCAGCACTTTCACCTTCATATCGAACTTGTGATCGCTCAAATACAGGTCCTGGACGCGTTCCGCGCCCAATTGAATGCCTGTGATGACCACGGTGTCGCCCGGTTTAACCACCCGCGGGACCACCGTTTTGACTTGAGGCGCGAGTTCGTCCACGACGTTATCCGCGGCAAAGCAGGACAACGCTAGCAACAGAGATGGAACTAGCAGTCGCATGGTGAGGGCACCTCTGCTTTAACCCTAAGGGTATTGGATCCCGGGAACAATACGTAGAACCCCTGAAGTCCTTAGTGGAACGCCCCTAGTACTCTCGATAGGTGTAACCCTATGACTTCCCTACTAGCGTCCTCTCCGGTATTCTGAACATGAGTGTTCCGGGGTCATTACCGCAAAGTTCGCCTGCTGTTCGGATTGGCTGACCTGCCATTGGTGGCCGCGGCCTTCTGGCTGGCGTATTGGACGCGCGAGCATCTGCACCTGGAGAGGCATTTTGAGCTGGCTCCCAGCGTGATCGTGGAACTGCTCGGCGGGTCGCTGGTGGTGTGGGTGGTCATGGGGTTCTGGTGGCAGATCTATGACCGGATCACAGCGGGGAGCATCCCCGTCATCTTGCGCGATGCATTTCGCCAGTGCCTGATGGGCGCGGCGGCGGTGATTTTGCTCGAATACCTGAGCCGCCTGGACCTGAGCCGTTCGTTTGTGGGCCTGTTCGCACTGTTCGCCTGGATCGCGCTGTGCCTGTTCCGACTGAACGGAGGGCGGATGGTGCGGGCCATGGCTCGGGATCACTTCGTGATGGTGGTGGGGACAGGTGATGCCGCGCGCAAGCTGGGGCGTCAGGTGGAGGAGGCTCACGAATACGGCGTGAAGTTGTCAGGGTTTCTGGCTGACGATAATTCCACGGGCGAATTGGAACTGGGGCGCATGTACGAGGTGCGGGCACTTTCGGCGTTGCCCGATCTGCTGCGCGAGCACGTGATCGACGAGCTGATTTTCGCCGTGGACAGCCGCCGATTGGGCGAGTTGGAAGAAATCTTCCTGCTGTGCGACGAGGAAGGCGTGCGGACGCGCGTGGCCGTGGATTTTTTCCCTCACGTGAACAGCCAGGTGTATCTGGAGAGGCTGGGCGCGTCCCCTCTGCTGACGTTTTCGGCGACGCCTCATGACGAGGTACGGCTTCTGGTGAAGCGTATCATCGACGTGATCCTGGCCGGTGCGATGACGGTGCTGCTTGCGCCGCTGATGGCGATTGTCGCGGTGCTGATCCGGGCGACGTCGCCGGGGCCGGCGATTTTCCGTCAGATCCGCTGCGGGCTGAACGGGCGGCGCTTCGTGTTCTATAAATTCCGCTCGATGTGCGAGAACGCCGAGGCGATGCGCGCCGATGTGGAGCACCTAAGCGAGCGCAAACTGGCCATGAAGATCCCGAATGATCCGCGGCTGACGGGCGTCGGGCGGTGGCTACGCAAGTTTTCCCTCGATGAACTGCCGCAATTGTGGAATGTGCTGAAGGGCGATATGAGCCTGGTGGGTCCGCGGCCCGCGCTGCCCGATGAAGTTGAGCAGTATCAGAGATGGCAGCGGCGGAGGCTGCGCATGCGCCCGGGGCTGACGTGCCTGTGGGCGGTGAGCGGCCGTGATTCGGTGGATTTCGAGACGTGGATGAAGCTGGATATGCAATACATCGACCGCTGGTCGCTGGCGCTGGATTGGAAGATCCTGCTGCGGACGATTCCGCAGGTGCTGAGCGGCAGAGGAGCGCATTAGCCGGGCTCCCCTTGAAACTGTCAAACTAAAAACATATGGAACTTGTCCCAACCCATGATGAAGTCGTCGCCATGCTCCGTCGCACCGGCGGTCTGCGCGAAGGACATTTCGAATACAGCGATGGTTTGCACGCCGATGAATATCTGCAAGTGGCGCTGACCATGAGATATTACGATGCCGCCAAGATTTTGAGCGTAGCGCTGAGCCGCAAACTGCGCGCCCATTCCGACATACGGGCGATGATCCCGGAGCTGTCGATCGTCGCGCCGGCCACGGGAGGCCTTCCCGTCGCCTACGGCGTTTGCGAGGCTCTGCGCGCGCGCCAGGTGTATTGGGCGGAGCGCGAGAATATCAACGAGCCGCAGAGATTTCGCCAGTACCTGGAAGTGAAGCCGGGCGAAAAAGTGTTGCTGGTCGACGATATACTGCGCTCCGGCAAGAAGCTGCAGGAGTTGAAGAAGCTGGTGGAATCGCAGGGCGGGGAAGTGGTGGGCCTGGCGGTGGTCATCTATCAGCCGAATCCGAAAACCATCACGTTCGATCCGCTGCCCTTCTATTATCTGGCGAAACTGGACGCCACCTATTATAAAGACGCAGCCTCGTGCGACCTTTGCAAGCGAGGCGTGCCGGTCGATAAGGTTCTGATATAAGACAGAGGCGATCTTGATCGGCCGGCGGACATTTTTGCTCACACCCCTTTTGTTCAAAGCTGTGATGTTCGCGGCCGACGCGGCGCCGAACATCCTGCTGATCCTCGCGCGCGGCTGGCGTGGGCGCTCCGAGCCAAATCTGCAGGCCTTCAGTGCGCAGGGTGTGGTGTTTGCGCGCGCTTATTCCTGTTGCCCGAAGCCGGAATTGGCGGAGAGGGCTCTGCTGACGTCGCGTTTCCCGCACGGCGCGTCGGAACATAATCAGCCGCTGCTGAAAGCAGTGACGCTGGATGCCAGGATGGCAGACGCCAAACTGGGGGACATTCTCTCCGAACTGGACAAGCGCAACGCGTCGCGCGACACGATTGTGTGTTTCACTGCGGACTCCGCGGCGGACGACGTGCCGCTGGAGAAATCCCTACGCATCCCGCTGGCGATTCGCTATCCACGCAAGTTGCAGCCCGCGGTGCGCGATCTGGCGTCGCAGGTGGACATCGTGCCAACGCTGCTGGCGTTGCGCGGCGATGAAATTCCCGAGGGCGTGCAGGGTATCGATCTGTTCGGCAAGACTGTGCGCGAGGTGGTGTTTGCCGAGGGGAAATTCCGGACTCCGGAGGAGTGGCGGATGCTGGTGCGCGGCTACGACAAGGTCGTCGCGACGTCGAAGGGCGAGGTGACCGGGCTTTTCAATCTGGCCGACGACCCCCTCGAAACGAACAACCTGGTTGGCGATCCGGCTCAGAAGCTGCGCCTCGCGTCATTGAAGGCGCAGTTGCTGGCTGAGATGAAGAAGTTGGGCGATGGGATGGATCCGTCGGGACTGCGCAGAAGGTAGGGCACCATGAGTGGCCATGCGTGACGCATCGCGGCTCAATGTGCTAAACCACGGACGCCAGATCGGCTTCGAGCCCTTCGCGGTCGAGGATGGTAATCTCGCGGCCGTTCATCTCGATAAAACTCTGCGCCTGGAGACGCGCGAGGTTGCGGGACACCAATTCGCGCACCGTGCCGATCTGGGCAGCGAGCTCCTGTTGATTGGTATTCAGCGAAATCACGATACCGCGTCCGGTGGCCTGGCCCTCGGTGTTGGCTTGCCGCAACAGCCAGGAAATCAGGCGGTGGCGGACGGTGGTGAAGGAAAGCTCCTCAATGATGCCCACCAGACGGCGCAGCCGCTTTCCCACGACCTGCAGCATTTTGAGCGATACTTCGGGCCGTTCCAGGCAGATCGCGCGAAGGTCCGCACGCGAGATGAAGAGTGCTTCGCTGCTCTGCATCGCGGACGCGGAGGCAGGGTAGGTTCCTCCGTCAAACACCGGCAGTTCGGCGACAGAAGCGCCCGGTCCTTCAATGGCCAGAACCTGCTCCCGGCCATTCAGGGACGTCTTGAAAATTCGAACCCGGCCGGAGACGACGATGAACAGTCCTTTACATGCTTCGCCCTCGGAAAACAGGATCTGGCCTGCAGAATATGACTGAATGCAACAGCGGGCCGCCAGGGAGTGCAACTCCAATTCGTCAAGCGCGGCAAACAGTGGCGTCGCTTTCAGGAACTCTTTGGCTGAAACAGGGATTTCCGGCATGTCCTTGCAATCTTCCCATGTTTTGATACACCACTTATTGGTGGGTGTCTGCTACTATGTCTCCAAGGACGCGTATGACTCCTTCGTTCGTCGAACAGCCTTACCACCTCTACACGCCCTCCGACCACAGGACTTGGAGCACTCTGTATGCGCGCATGCTTCCGGAGTGGGAAAAATACGCCAACGAACACTTTTTAAAGGGCATTTCGGCGCTGGCGCTGCCTGCCGACCGGGTGCCCCGGCTGGACGAGGTCAACCGGTTTCTGGAACCGCTCACCGGATTCCGGGCCAAGGGCGTGGGCGGCTACGTGCCCGCGTTCGTGTTTTTCGATTGCCTGCGGCAGCGCTCGTTTCCGACCACAGTGACGGTGCGTCCGGCCACGCAGCTTGATTATCTGCCGGAACCGGACATTTTTCACGACATCGCGGGCCACGTCCCGATGCACACGGACTCCGCATTCGCGGAGGCGCTAGTCAGATTCGGTGATTGCGCGCACACGGCGGCAGAAATGCCTGCGGAAGCGCTGCCAAGCATCCTGCGCGCGATGGCACGCTTCTTCTGGTTCACTGTGGAGTTCGGGCTCATGCGCTCGCGTGCCGGGTTGAAGGTTTACGGCAGCGGCCTGTTGAGCTCGCACAGCGAAATCGAGCATGCCATCGCCTCGCCGGATGTGCAACGGTATCCGATCCAGCTGGAATGGGTGATGAATCAAGGCTTCGCCATCGACCACTACCAGCCGCTACTGTTCATCGTCGAATCGTTCGACCACCTGTTCGAACTCGTCGGCGAACTGGAGCAGTGGATGAAAGCAGGCAAGCTGAATCATGTGGCTCCAGGTGAGCCGGAAGTGAATGAAACGGACCTGAAGAGCTTTCTTACGGCGGACTTAGCGGTTTAGGGACTGTACAAGTTGCCAATAAGCCGTATAATAAAGGTAGCTATGAAGCCCTTCACAAACGGCAACCCCGGTCTTTAAGGGTGCAGTAACTCTTCCCACGCGCGCCGGAACCTTCCTGGACGCTTGGGCCGCGTCGTACCCGCGTTCTGCGAAAGTAACACCCGCAATTCCTTCAAGCGCGACTGCATGGCCGATGGCCCCTTCGTAAACAGTTCCCGCAAGTCGCCTTTTTCGTTATCCAAATCGAAGTCCACGGTGGAGGCACGCATTAGGCCCATGCGCGCGGCGGTTTCCAAGGATTCCATGGCCAGCGCTGCCTCCTGTTCCAAGACGGGCGAATGCGAGCGGTAAGAGAGGCGGGCGCGCACGCAGGCCAAGTTGTAGTGGATGGCGCATTCTTTTTCCGGCAGCGGCGTGTGCTCCCAAGTCTTGTGCGTCAGCGCGTCGAGCAGATGATCCTGCGATTTGTGCCATAGTTTCCGGTAGGTATCCGCCACGCCGAGGTTGTAATGGGCTCGTTGCTGATCCTTATATTTTTTGAGGCTTTTCTCGAAACACTCAGTGGCTGCCGCGAGGCACGCGGTCCAGGGCTCGGTTTCGAGGCGCCGGTAATATTCCAGATACAGCACGCCTTTGTCGTTGAGCAGGAAAAAGTCGTTCTCGCATTTTTCGGTGGCGAGTTCCAGGTAATATTCGGCGCGCTCCAGATCAGCCAGCGACCCGCCTCCGCGCTCATGCTCGTGCAGCCACTTGGACGCATAGAAATTGGCGAGGCTTCGCAGATCGCGAACCATGGCCGCCGGATCGACATTGGGTGGAACAAGATCGACGCTGAGATACCAGTCGGCGGAGAGCACCTGCTGGCGTTCGCGCAGGGGCATGGTTTTGTACACCTCGTCGCGCCAGTCGAAGCCTTCAAATTGCAGGCGGCGGCGCAGCAGCGAATAGGCGTCCACGCGAGCCCTTTCGGTTTGCGCGAATAAGGGATAACGGCCCTCGGTTTCCTTGGCGAGTTTTTCAATGCGCGTCAATGCGTCGTCGGCTTGTTTCGAAAACGCCTGCGCGTTGAAGAAGGACGCCGCGGCTTGCAGAATGGCGAACAGGCTGGCGACGGAGACGATCAGCGTCAGCAGCCATTTCAAGTCGTCGAGGCGCGTCTTTAGTTCCTCGGCGGTGAGCACGACGCCCGCCACTGGAGCCGACGCGGCTTTTCCCTGGCCGGAGAGTGGACTCAGCCAATAAATATGCACCAGGCCGTAGGCCGTGATCAGGATCACCACGGCGATCAGGCAGAAGGGCAGCGTCTGCGCCACCTTACGAAAGAAGAACGAACGAACGTCGTCCCGCGCCATATTCGAGAGCATACATCGAAACTGCCTGCGATGCGCTAGAATAAACCAAAATGCAGCCCGACACCGCCCTCCAATTAGCCACCAACCAGCTCACGCGCGTGCGACAGGAAATCGGGAAAATCATCGTCGGCCAGCAGGAAGTCGTCGATGGAGTTCTCATTTGCCTGTTCGCCGGCGGCCACGTGTTGCTGGAAGGTGTTCCTGGACTGGGCAAAACCACCCTTTTGCGCACGCTTTCGCGAGTGCTGCACCTGAAATATTCGCGCATCCAGTTCACGCCGGACCTGATGCCCGGCGATATTGTCGGTAGCATGATTATCGACGCCGAAAGCGCCTCGCGGGCGCTGCGCTTCCAGCCGGGTCCGATTTTCACGCACCTGTGTCTGGCCGACGAAATCAACCGCGCTACGCCGAAGACGCAATCCGCGCTGCTGGAAGCCATGCAGGAGCACACGGTGACGATCGGCACCACCACGCACCCCTTGGAGGCGCCGTTTCTGGTGATGGCGACGCAGAATCCCATCGAAATGGAAGGCACATATCCGCTGCCGGAGGCGCAGCTGGACCGCTTCCTCATGAAGATTCTGGTCCGCTATCCGTCGCGGAGCGACCTATCCACCATCGTTGAGCGCACCATTCAAAAGGACGAAGTGGAGCTGGAAAACGTGCTGGACCGCGACGCTATCCTCGGGTTGCGCGCGGTGTGCCACACCGTTTTAGTTGCGCCGCATGTGCAGGATTTCGCCATCGATCTGGTGATGGCCACGCAGCCCGAAACCGATCAGGCGCATGAGCTGACGCGCAAATTCATCCGCTACGGCAGCTCCCCGCGCGGCGCGCAGGCGCTGGTGGAGTGCGGACGCGTGCTGGCGCTGATGAAGGGCCGCCTGCATCTTTCGATTGAGGACATTCAGGCGGTTGCGCCGGCTGTGCTCCGTCACCGAGTGATTCTAAATTTCGACGCCCACGCAGACGGGCAAACACCGGAGACGATCCTCAGTCGCATCATCCCGAGCGTGAGCGCGGCGGCACATAAGTAAGCACGTGGCCGCACCTCTTATCGACAGGGCCCTCCTCGAAAAACTCGAACGGCTCACCATCCATTGGCAGAAGTCCCTCCCGGGGCTTGTGGGCGGACATAACACGTCCCGATTCGCCGGCGCGGGGCAGGAATTTCTGGACCATCGCCATTTCCACCAGGGCGACGATCTGCGCGCCATCAACTGGCGGGCGTTTTTGCGCCTCGACAAGCTTTTCTTAAAGATGTTTCAACTGGAGCCGCGCATTCCCGTGCGGATTCTGGTGGACGTCAGCAAGTCGATGGAGACGGGCAATCCGGCGAAGTTCGACTATGCGCGCAAGCTGGCCGCGGCGATGTGCTACGTCGGGCTGGTGCGGCTGGATTCCATCTGCCTGCAGCCGTTTTCCGATAAATTGTCCGACGCGTTCGTGGCCGGAGGAGGGCGGCATCGGTTCCAGAGTGCGGCTGTGTTCCTAGCCAACCAGAAAATCGGCGGGCAGACCAACTTCATGGGCGCGGCGCGCGAGTTCATTTCCAAGTTTCCGCAGCGCGGGCTTGTGATCGTGATCTCCGATTTTCTGGACGACACCGACTGCGAAAAGCCCCTGCAATATATCGCCGACTTCGGCCATGAGCTGATCCTGACGCAAATCTGGGCCGACGAAGATCGCGAGCCGCCATGGGACGGCGAATTGGACCTGGAGGACGCGGAAACGGGCCGCCATTACGAGCTTTCCTTCGACGGCCGTGCGCAACGGCAGTACACCGCCGCCTTCGATGAGCATGCGCAGCACATCCGCAAAATCGCCTTGCGCAATTCCGGGCGTTACGTCGGCATCCCCACGAGCGTCCCAGTAGAAGATGCGATTTTCGGTCCTATCGTGCGCAGTGGAGCGCTCGAATAAGAGAATGTCTAGGTGAATTTTCTCAACTTAAGCATTGGCGAACTCATCGGCATTGGCGGAGCTATCTCCGCGGCCGTGGTGGCGCTGTATTTGCTGGACAAATCGAAGCATCGTCACGTGGTGGCGACGCTGAAGTTCTGGACGCCCGCCGATTCGCGCACCGAAATGAAGCACCGGCGCAAAATTCAGCAGCCCTGGAGCTTGCTGCTCGTGCTTTTGAGCCTGCTGTGCCTGCTGATCGCGCTGGCAGGTCCTGTGCTGGGTCCGTCGGATGCGGGGCGCGACCATGTGATGATTCTCGATACTTCTGCGTGGATGTCGGCGCGCACTGCGCGCGCAACCTTGAACGACGAATCGCGGGGTGCGGCGCTGGCGTATGTAAAGGCGTTGCCGTCGCGGGATCGTGTAATGGTGGTGCGAGCCGACGCGTTGGCCACGCCCGTTACAGCGTTCGAAACCGACCGCAATATTATTAACGAAGCCATTCGCCGCACGCAGCCCGGCGCATCGGCGCTGAATCTGGCACAGGCCATCGAGTTCGCGCAGCGCGCGCAGGCGCAATCGTCCCACGCGGGAGAAATTGTGTTCGCCGGAGCCGCGCGCGTCAGCGAGGAAGAATCGTCGCTGGCCTCTGTGCCGAAGAATTTGCGCGTGCTGCAATCGAACGGCGCGCTGGAAAACGTCGGCTTGCGGAAAATCGGCCTGCGGCGTTCGCTCAGCGGAGCCGATACGTGGGACATTTTTGTGTCGGTCCGCAACTACGGTCTGAGGCCGCGTGATGTGGGTTTGGAACTGCAGTTCGGCGGTGCGCCCGCTGGATCGAAAGCGTTCTCGTTGAAGCCCAACGAAGAGCAGCAGGCGGTGTTCACCTATCGCACCAAAGCGGCGGGGTATTTGGAAGCGCGTCTCAACTCTCACGACGCGTTTCCTCTGGACGACCGCGCCGTCGTCGAATTGCCGAAGGAAAAGCCGCTGCGCGTGGTGGTCTATTCGACCCAGCCGGAGTTGCTCAAGCCGTTGCTGGCCTCTCCACGGGTTGAGGCCGTGTACGAATCGCCTGCGCGCTATTCGGCGCAGACTCCAGCCGACATCGTGATCCTGGATCGCTTCATTCCGCAGTCTCGTCCGCAGGCATCGTCAATATGGATTGAGCCTCCAGCCGCGGGCTCGCCGATCCCGGTTAAGGACACGCGCACCAACGTAAAACTCGACTCCTGGCGTGCCGATACGCCCGTCGGCGCTGGCATCCGCACAAAAGACGTCACGCTCTCATCCACTGAAGTATTTTCGCTTGCCCCCGCGGACTTAGCCATCGCCGAATCGGCGGAGGGTCCGATGATCGCCATCCGGCCCAGCGCTCCGAAAATTGCCGTGTTTGGATTTCATCCCGTCAAATCGAGCATGAAATACAATCTGGCGACGCCTTTGTTGATCGCCAACACACTGCACTGGATGGCTCCCGACGTGTTTCGCGTGCGCGAAGTCCAAGCGGGCACGGTCGGCACTGTTTCCGTCGCGGTGGAGCGCGGTATCGATCCATCGACGGTGAAGGTCTTCACCGAAGACAACCGTCCTCTGCCGTTCACCATTGAAGACAACCAGTTGCGTTTCTTTTCGGGCGCATCGGGCGTGGTGCGCGTGATCACGGGCGACCGCGAACTGGTCTATTCGCTGACGCTGCCGGGCGTCGCCGAGGCGCTGTGGAAGCCTCCGGCGTCGGTGCGCAAAGGCATCCCGCGCTCCATGTCCGACGGCGTCACCACCACCGATATCTGGCCGTGGTTCGCCGTGGCCGGCATCCTCGGCTTCGTGCTGGACTGGCTGCTGTTCGGCCGCAGCCGCTTCTATCGTTTGACATTGGGGCGCCTGAAAATGTGGAGCCGCGCATGACCTTCGCCCGCGACTGGATTCTCATCTTCACCGTCCTGCCCATCGCCTGGGCGATCTTCGAATGGCGGTGCACGCAAAGGCATCTGGCGCTGGTGTTGAAGGCGCTCTCGTTCGTCGCTGTGATCGCGGCGCTGGCGGAGCCGCACATCTCCACCACTGAAACGAAAGTCGCGCTGGCTGTTTTGGTGGATACCTCGGCGTCGGTTTCGCAAACCGACCTGGACCGAGCCTCGCAACTCGCCGCGTCCATTGAAAATAACAAAGGCCGCCACTCCGTCCGCGTGATTCCGTTCGCGCGGTCCACGCGCGCGCTGGAAACCACCGAAGCGAAACAAATCCGCTTCACGGCGGGTGAGGCCGGTCGCGCTACCGATCTGGAAGCGGGCGTGCGCGAAGCCATCGCCAGCCTGCCGCCAGGGATGGTGCCGCGTGTTGCGCTGATCTCGGACGGCATGGAAAATAAGGGCAGCATCGCGCGCGCAGCGTGGCAGGCGCAGCAACTCGGCATCCCGATCGATACGTTCGCGCTGAAGGGCCGCCCTAAACCGGCGCTGCGCCTGGAATCCGCGTCGGTGCCGTCGATCGCGTTCACTGGCGAGCAATTCCCCATCGACCTGACCGTCTCCGCGCCCGTGGCCGAGCAGGCCGAAATCGAAATGTCCGCCGAGGGGAAGCCCTTGGGCAAGACCAGCGTCGCCCTGAGCGCCGGAGAAAATCCGGTGCGTCTGCACGCCGCGCTGAACACGCCCGGAGCGCTCGATTTGTCCATCGCCATCCGCGCCCAGGGCGGCGAGGTCCGCTACGACCAGGCCGTGATGCTGAAGCGTCCGAAGATTCTCTACGTCTCGCAGGATTCGGGCGCCAACGATACGCATCTGCCCGCGACGCTGGCGGCCGCACAATTTGACATCGACCGCGTGAGCGATTTTACCAGCGGCGATCTGACGCCTTATCAGGCCATCATCTTTAACAACTGGGATTTGGAAGCCATTCTGCCCGTGCGCAAAGAAGAGTTGGAAAAATACGTCAAGCAGGGCGGGGGATTGCTGGTCATCGGCGGCGAGCGCAACGTCTACGCCGAGGGCAAGAAGGAAGAAGACGCGCTGGATCGCGCGCTGCCGGCCAAACTCGCGCCGCCGCGATCGCCTGAAGGCACCGCCGTTGTCATCATCATCGACAAATCGTCGTCGATGGAAGGCAAGAAAATCGAACTCGCGCGACTGGCCGCTATCGGCGTGGTGGATAATCTGCGTCCCATCGACATGGTGGGCGTGCTGATCTTCGACAACTCGTTCCAATGGGCCGTCCCATTGCGCCGCGCCGAGGATCGCCCTCTGATCAAGCGCCTGATTTCCGGCATCACGCCCGATGGAGGCACGCAGATCGCGCCTGCGCTGAACGAGGCGTTCCGCCGCATCATCGCCGCCAACGCGACGTTCAAACACATCGTGCTGCTCACAGACGGCATCTCGGAAGAAGGCGATTCGCTCGACCTTTCGCGCGAGGCGCTGCTCAAGAAGGTGACCATTTCCACCGTCGGCCTGGGCCAGGACGTGAATCGCGCGTACCTGGAAAAGGTCGCACAGTTCGCCGGCGGCAAATCGTACTTCCTGAACGAGCCTGCCGGCCTGGAACAAATTTTGCTGAAAGACGTGATGGAGCACACCGGCTCCACGGCCATCGAAAAGCCGCTGTCCGCCGAAGTCTCGCGGCGCGCCGAAATTCTGGACGGCACGGGCATCGAAACCGCGCCCGCTCTGAAGGGCTACGTGAAATTCATCGCCAAGCCGAGCGCGGAGACCATCCTCACCATTGATAAAAAGGACCCGCTGTTGACTCGCTGGCAGTTCGGCCTGGGACGCAGCGCCGTGTTCGCGTCCGATGCGAAAGCTCGCTGGGCCGCGGATTGGGTGGCGTGGCCCGGCTACGACAAATTCTGGACCAATGTGACGCGCGATCTTCTTCCTCATGCGCAGGCGGGCGAAGCGTTGCTTGAGTTCGACAGCGCCAATGGCGATTTGGTGGCCGAATACCGTCTGGCGCGCGAGGTGCCGGAGCCTGAAACAATTCCAGAGATATTTGTGCTCGGTCCGAACGGCTTCCAGAAACCGATCGCCGTAAAGAAAACCGCGGCGGGCGTGTATCGCGGACACATCCAGATCGGCAACGCGCAGGGATTGTTCCGCGTGCGGCCCCTGATCGACTCGCGGGCGTTTCCTGAGGCAGGTCTCTATCGCCCCGAGGCGGAACTGGCCGACTATGGCTCGAACGTCGCGCTGCTGAAACAAGTGGCCGAGTTCACCGGAGGACGATTTGAGCCCAGCGCGAGCGCCTTGTTTGACGCCGGTAAGCGCCAGATTCCGTCAAGGGTCAGCCTGTGGCCGGGATTGCTGGGCTTGGCAGTCGCGCTGAACCTCGCCGAACTGATTCTGAGAAAGTGGAAGGGCGTAACCGGGCAGGCCTGAGATGTTGCTGATCGCAGCCCAAGTCATCCTGCTGGGCACGGGGACCCCGAATGCTGATCCGGAGCGCTCCGGTCCATCGGTCGCGATCGTTGCGAACGGGCAGCCGTATCTGGTGGACTTCGGCCCAGGCGTGGTGCGGCGCGCGTCGGCAGCGAAGCTGAACATGCCCGACCTGAAGATCGCGTTCGTCACGCATCTGCATAGCGATCACACAACTGGCTTGCCGGACCTGATCCTCACACCATGGACGCTGGAACGCACGGCTCCGCTGGAGCTTTATGGCCCAGCGGGCTTAAAGAACATGGCCGCGCATATTGAAGCTGCCTACGTCGAAGACATCAGGCTTCGACGTGATAGAGGCGAGCCGTCGAACAACACCGGCTATCAAGTCCACGTCCACGCCATCAAGCCTGGAGTGGTTTATCAGGACGCCAGCGTAAAAGTGACGGCGGCGAAGGTTCCGCACGGCGCATGGCCGGAGGCCTACGCCTACCGCTTTGACACCGCCGACGGCCGCAGCATCGTCATTTCGGGCGATGCAGGTCCGACAGATGCCGTTGTCACGCTATGCAATGGTTGCAATGTGCTGGTGCATGAGGTGTATTCCACGGCAGGCTTTGCGAGGCGTGTGCCGGAGTGGCAGAACTATCATGCGAAGTATCACACGTCGTCTGCGCGGTTAGCGGAGGTCGCGAAGAAGGCGCATCCCGGCGTGCTGGTGCTCTATCATCAACTGTTCTGGGGCACCAGCGAAGCGGATTTGCTGGCCGAGGTCACGAGCAAGTACACGGGCAAAGTAATCAGCGGCCATGACCTCGACGTGTTCTAGGCGTTATGCCAGCCCCGCCCGCTCCAGCAACGCCCGCGCGTCCGGATCGCGGCCCATGAACGACCTGTAGAGCACCGCCGGATCTTCGCTATCGCCCCTGGCCAAAATCTTCTCCCGGAAATCGCGGCCCGTCGACGCGCTGAACACGCCTTCTTTCTTGAACCGCGTGAACGCATCGGCGTCCAGCACTTCGGCCCATTTGTAGGAGTAATACCCAGCTCCATACGCCACCGGCGACGAGAACAGGTGCGTGAACGCGGCGATCATGGCGTAATTTTCTGGCAGCTGAGAGGCCGCGAACTGCTGCAAAATCGGCCTGGACCACGCCACCGGATCGCCCAACTCCCGCGACCACTCGCGATGCAGCGCCAAATCCACACAGCCGAATCCTAACTGCCGCATCTGCGCATTGGCCGCACGGAACGTCTTCGCGCGCTTCATTTTTTGAAACAACTCATCCGGAATTGTTTCGCCGGTTTCATAATGACGCGCAAACAGGTCCAGCGACTCGCGCTCCCAACACCAGTTTTCCATGATCTGCGAAGGCAGCTCCACAAAATCCCACGCGACACTTGTGCCTGAAAGGCTCCGCACCTCCACGCGGCTTAGCAGATGATGCAGCAGGTGGCCAAACTCGTGGAAGATCGTCTCCACTTCGCGATGCGTCAGCAGCGCGGGCTTGCCATCGATGGGCGGCGTCAGGTTGCCGCAAATCAAACCCAACTTCGGCAGGATGGAGTCCATCCAAGCCCCACCGCGTTTGTTTTCACGCGGATACCAGTCGGCGTAAAACGAACCAGAATCGGCGATTTTGTACGTCTTCACCGCCGGGTCCCACGCGGGAACGCCGTGCTCTTCCTCGACCTCGATGCCGAAGACGCGATGGAAAATGTCGAACATG
>Ga0075030_100002333_pt1 | contig 17213 bp, 16 predicted proteins | sample LitLauG_LLR_2012_FD_71393 | JGI IMG/M metagenome (GOLD analysis project Ga0075030, IMG submission 71393) | Freshwater sediment microbial communities from Pennsylvania, USA - Little Laurel Run_MetaG_LLR_2012 | ecosystem: Environmental > Aquatic > Freshwater > Creek > Sediment | place: USA... | reverse complement strand
GGGTCCTTCTTCTGCACGGCGGTCCCGCGGCTGCGCGCGTAGCGGCGCAGCATCTTGCGGACCAGCGGATGATCCGTTGGCGTCTCGAGGCCGGCGCTCGCATGACGGGTCGCGATCGCGGCGAGGCGGCGCCGCAGGGTTGGGAGGGCGAGGCCCAACGGAGCGCTGCCGCTGAGGAGCGCAGCCCGGCGCGCGAGCGACTGGCTGCGCCGGGTCTCGAGGGTTTTTAGGTAAAGCGCGAGGGTTTGCGGGACGGCCGGCAACGCCTCTAGCCCGTGCCGCTCGCAAAACGCCGAAAAATCGGCCCAGTCGTGGGCGTAGGCACGCTCGGTCGCCGGCGCGAGGTCCGGGGTCGCAAGGTCGCGGTCGACGGCGCGGGCGAGATCCTCGAGCGCTGCGGATCCGCCGGCCACGGCCGCGGGCGGCGAGAATCCCGCCCCTATGAGGCCGGTCTGGCCTTCCGCGATGGCCTGGGACCCGTCCGAACGCGTCTGCACGCCCTCTTCTTCTCGTCGAAATCGGAAAACCTTACGTGCCTGAGAAGGGGAGATTCTCAAGCACGATACATGTGTTAACGTCTGAAACAGGCCGAGCGGCAAAGCGGCCCGAACCGGCTTTTCGTGCTCAAAAGCGCGCCTCGGGACGACCTCGATCCGCTCGAGCTGCCGGCCCCGCTTCCGCTGCGGAGGCCGTGCTCGAAGCCCCGCTGTCGCCGGACGGCGCGTCCGGGGGGCCGTTATTGCCGCCCGTGCGCCTCCGAGGCGTCGGCTCGCTGGTACCATGCCAAGCGCGATGAGATCCTCGCACGCCGCCTGGGCCGCCGCGACGAGCGCGACGACGATCGGCGGGCGCGGGACTCGGCCCGCGCCTACGTGGCCGTCTACGAGCGGCGCGGGAAGCTTGCCCGCGGCCGCTGCGTGGTCTGCAACGATCCGGAGGTCCAGCCGACCTGGCGAGACCCCAAGGTTCCGCTTGCCGTCCGGTGGCTTTGCCGGGAGCACGCCCGCGACGAGCGGGATGCGGCCACGTCGGCCGCCGCCTCCGTGGCCTCCTTGAAGGCCGAATATGCGGAGCTCCAGGCCGCGATCGCCCTTCTTCCGCAGGCCGTACAACGCCAGCTCCACGAACAGGCCCTGCGCGGAATCTTGGTCCGCAAAGTCGGCGACATCATGTACTGGTGGAACCTACGCCGGGCCTTCGAAGCCCTCAATTCGCGTTCTTCTTCTGACGGGTTTTTCCAATAATCACAGGCTTTTTCACCGATTGTTGCACGCTGAACGTACGGTATGATTGGTATGTATACGACATTCCGAATGAAACGACTGCAATTGACGTTCTTAACTTTTAGAGCGTCTGCAATGTATTGAACGTTTCGAACGGTAAAGTAGTACTCGACCTCCCGATCATTCCACGCATCCTTTACGCACCTGCGTACCGTGTGCTAGGATCACCTCAAACGTTCAGAATGATCACGTCACAGGGAACATTCTGAACGGCAGAAGCAGAAGGAACGTACGGGATGATCTATGCGATCGTTAACATGAAGGGCGGGGTGGGGAAGACGACGACCGCCGTCAACCTTGGGGCGGCGCTCGCTCGCGGCGGCAAGTCGGTCCTGGTCGTCGACCTCGACCCTCAGGCCAACGCCACCGGCTGGATCGGCTCGGATAGCCCGCCGGCGGCCACGGTCGCCAATGCCCTGAGCGACCGGAAGGCGGCCCCCGCGGCCGTTGCACCCTCGACCGCACCGGGCGTCGATTTGGCCTACGGGTCCCGCGAACTGGCCGGGGTGGCAGAAGACCTCCGGGCCTCGTCGCCGACCCCGGCACTCGCTCTGCGCGCAGCCCTCAAGCAACTTCCGACCTACGACGCGGTCCTGATCGACTGCCCGCCTGGTCTTGGGCTGCTCTCGCTCAACGCGATGATCGCCGCCGATTCTCTGATCGTGCCCGTCGACTCCCAGACGATGGCGCTTGCCGGCGTCGCGCAGATCCGCGAGACGCTCGCCGAGCTCGCGGACGCCGAGGTCATCTCGGAAATCCCGCCCGCGCGCATCCTGCTCACGATGTACGACGGGCGCCTTTCGCTCGATCGCGCCGTCGCCGAGCACCTCCGGGACACGGAGATACCTGTATTTCAGCAGACAATTCGCACCAATACCAAGCTCGCCGAGAGCTACGGCTTGCGGCAGACCATTTTTGAATATGCGCCAGCCTCGACCGGCGCGGCCGACCACGCCGGCCTTGCCGAGGAAATCGCGGCTGACCGCCCGGCGCTGGCTGAAGAGATCGCATGACGGAGCCAAAGAAGAAGAACTTCGGCCTTGCCGCGCAGCTCGCGCAGCCTCGGCCCGCGCCGCCGGCCGAATCGCCTGTTCCAGCGCACGACGCACGACCGCAGGTCTCCGAACCGCCAGCCGCAGCATCCGACGACCTGGATGCCGACGAATTAGACATGGCAGAATCGCCGCGTTTCGAACGTTCCGATCATACTAATCATACGAAACGGCGCGGAGCAAAGCAGAAGAAGCCCGGTGCGCCGCCGCGGGAGGGCGGCTATGTACGCCGGACGATCACGCTCGGCCCCGCAGTCTCGGACTATGTCGATCGCGCCTGGCGCACGTACCGGACGCCGAGCGGCAAGTACGTGAAGGGCGTGAGCGGTTTCATTGAAGCCGTGATCGACGAGCATCGCCGGCGCGCCAAGTAGCCCAAGCGCGCTCCCTCCGGTGCCAGCGGCCTTTGCCGCGGCGCCCGGTCCCTATTTACGAACTTTACGAGAAGCTGTACGCTAGGACCGTGAAAAGGACCGTATCAGCCAAGCCTGCCGGCATCACCACGCGAGCGGCCGCGCGCGTTCGCAAGGGCAAGCCGCGCCGCGCGGCGCTCGCAGCGAGCTTGGTGCTCGTCAACGAGCTACGCGAAGACCTCGGCGAGCGCCAACTGTCGTCGATCCTGAAGACGATTCGTGACGAGGTGCAGCCGGCGACGCGCCTCCGTGCAGCCGACAGGGACGACGTCGCGCGCATGCGCGCCGAGAATGCCGCGAGGCTTGAGGCCAAGCGCGCAGCAATTCTCGCAAATGCGGTGAACTCCGACGTCGCGGGTGAATTTATCTCGAGGACACGGCCCATCGTGAACAAGCTGGCGAAAGCCGGCGAACTGCTCGCCGTGCAGGACGGCCGCTACTTGCGGTTTCCGCGTTGGCAGTTTGACGAGCGCTCCGAAGATGGACTCGTTCCCGGCCTGCGGCGCGTGCTCGCCGTCATGGACGCATCGCCGTTCCGGAGAGCCGCGTGGCTCGTATCGCCGAACCCGCATTTCGGCGGCCGCGCGCCAATCGAGTTGCTCCGCGAAGGCCAGCTCGATCGCGTCTACGAGGAGGCAAAAGCCGTCACGAGCGGCTGACCTGTGGCCGCGCTCAACACTCCTCCACCAAAGACGGCTGTCGATCCGACTCGACTTACGAAGATTCCCATCAAGGCCGGTGCGACCCTGATTCGTGTATACGACCCAAAGTCGAAGTACAAGCCGGGACCGCGGACGTTCCGAAGGAACGGTCCGCGCACGCGCTTCGATCATCATCGCGGGACGCCCAACGGCACGACGATCGCTCCGAGCGATGATCCGGACCGCGCCGTGTACTACGCGGCCTTAACACTCAGCAGCGCGGTCGTCGAGGTCTTTGGTGAAGACCGCGTCATCGAGCGCGGGACGTTTCGCGTCGTCTACTCGACGATCCAGAAGGATCTGCTGCTGCTCGACCTTCGCGGCGACGCAGCGATCCGCGCGGGAACGATCCACGCAATCGGACAGGTCGAGGATACGGCGAAGACACAGGCCTGGTCGCGGTACATCTACGAAAATACCCCGACGTATGGAATCGTCGACGGCTTGATTTATGCCAACGCCCACAACGGTGAAGACGCGATCGTCCTGTACGAACGAGCGGCACCGGTCATTCGCTCCGCTTATCAACGGGTGCGGCGGTTCGCGGCGCCCGGCATGGAGATGGCGCTTCTGCGCATTGCCGACACAACCGGTTTCGCGTTGGTGTAGATCGATTGCGCAGTAGATCCGCGCGCCCGCCCACACCTCGCATCGGGCGGGCTGGCCTGACAATCGCAGCCCTGGCCGCAAGCGCGTTGGTCGTGGGGTCGTTCGCCCTCGGCCGCGTCGTCAAGTTAAACCTTACGGCCAGCATGCCGATCGGTCTTTACGCAGTCCGGCCGTCAGCGAGCGCAATACCTCGCGGCGCGATCGTGATCGCGTGCCCGCCGCCGGAGGCGCAGCGCATCGGCGTTGCAAACGGATACCTGGCTCCGGCTCGAGGGCTCGTGGCGGATTCCCGCTGTTCTTCGGGATCCGCGCCACTCTTGAAGTACGCCGTCGCGTTCGCCGGCGACGAGATCGACATCAGCGCGCACGGACTCTCGGTGAACGGACACCTGCTTGACCCGCACACGCCGTCACGCATCGATCGCGACGGCCGCGCGCTCGGGGCGGTGCCGAACGGACACTACCGACTTCGCAAAGATCAGGTGTGGCTGTACTCGCCAGCCATATACAGTTGGGATTCGCGATACTTTGGGCCGGCGAAGCTCGGCGACGTCCTCGGCGTCGCAGCGCCATTATGGACCTCGACACCCCTTGTTTCCCTACACGCACCCGATCATCGCACCTAACGTGAGCAAGCGTCCTACCACGGGAGCCACACCGCCGCGCAAACCCGTCTTTCAGCTGTGGGAATTCTCGCGCACCGCTTCCTCTGTCCCCAATAAGCGTCACGAAAACCGGACGAGTCAGGACAACGCGCGGCCCACCTCACGGCAACGTTGCCGAAACGCGTGAACGTTCATACCCAACTCCAAATCCTTGAGCATGGCGTTGAGCGTCCCATCTCTCACCTCACCTGATGGTACTTGCGTCCGTCGAATTCGGGTCGATCCGTTGTCTGAAAATTCCCGGACCAAGTGCATATGACTTCCGCCCGGTTCACGTCGCACACCGGCAATTCGCTCAAGGCACCGCACAACATCGCTACGGCGAGAATAGTGGATTGCAAGCTTGGATCGAAGCCGAAAATCGTTACGATCGCATATCCACGAGTACTTGCGGTTTCGTTGAATAAGCGGCGTAAGCATATACGTTCCAAGCGACCAAGCAGTTGGGTCAAGCGCTACGGCTTTGCGATGAGAAGCATTGATGGCTTCTTCTTTAAATTTCTGTTCGAATTCCACGAATACAGAATCGTCCAAGTATCGCACGCCAGCCGCGTATTCTGGCGGGCATAAGGTCAAGTACTTTGAGAGCGCTGTGACCGCTGCGTCGACCCTAGGCCTAGGTAGCTTTATTTCATCCCGAACTTTTCGCAATCCATAGGCCGTCGCCAGCGTCTCCTCATGGGGTGCGCCAGATACCCACGGACGCTTGTATAGATTGCGAAGCCCAGTCTTGTAAGCAGGCCGACGCATCGGAAGCTCGCAGCGGACCGCAAAGGATTCGACAGCACAATGGTACGCTTCGTGATGAAAGAGGTATGCGCACGCAATCCGCAAGGTCTCGTACGGCGCAAACGCTTGACCCGAACTTTGCAAAATCAGGCGAAGATCTGTGGAAAGCGAGGCGACTCCAACGTCGATGAGGTAGATTCCCCAATCTTCTGGATAGCGGTGGAACGGAAGATAAAACGCCAACGCGTCTGGCGGCGGCAGAAAGCCACCGGCCGCTGCGTCTTGCAGCCCGCTCGGACTACCCGGAAACACGCCCTTTATTCGTTCGCGAAACCGATCCAGCACGACTGGCCGGCGTCGGTAAAACAAGTCCTCACGGAGCCCAGGCGGTAGCTCTATGTTCTCGATTGGCGCCAGAGTCAGATCTGACGTACGATCAAACGACCCAGGAGAGCCTAGGTCGCGATCCTCGATGTCGACGAGCAACGCGTCCTCGAGATCAGTCGGCTGCTCGTCATCATCCCGATCCGATCGATACGGAATGTCGATCCTGACAAAGTCGTCGTCGAGATCGCCAAGGCTCGGCACGCGCTCGAAAATGGCCGGAAAATTCTGACTGAGCTTCGCTACTCGTTCGTCCAACTATAATCTCCAGCGAATTTCGAGCCGGCCCTCGGAAATCAACCGTCGTCCAAGTCCTCGACGATCTCGCGAATCCGGCGTCGAATGTACTCGACTACGCCGTCTCCTCGCAGAGACGCCTCCGAGGTTGACGGCGAGGGCCGGACCGCCTTCGTAGCGGCGGTTTCCCCCCAGACCCCCCTTCCCGCTCCACGATCGTGAATCGTTCCCGGTTCCGCGCTGCGCGCGGTTGGGTCGGACTGCGGTGCGGTCACCCCAAAGGGGACCCCGCCCGCATCCTCGCTCGACCCGGGGGGCGGTGTATTAAACACCGGACGGAAACTCGAGGGCACAAGCCCCCTGCCACGGACCGCGCTTGCCTCCCTCGCACCCGTAAAGTCTGATTGTGCGGGCGAACCCTGAACAGACTGAAGAAGACGATGGATTTCGGCGACCGAGCAGACGAGGGCGCGGGCGATCGACCGCATTGAGAGGCCCTCGTTCCGCAGCCGCGCGGCCTCCGTGCGGCGTCTCTGCGCCGGCGCCAGGTATTCGGCGCGGGTTTGTTCGGAGCGCTGGCGCTTCGCCTCACGCGCAGCCTGGCGAGCGCGCTCCCTGGCGCGCCGGGCGGCGATCTGCGCCTCGCGTAGGAGCGGGGGAGTTCCGGCACTGTAGCGTTCCCACACCCAGCGAGCCACGCTCTTGGAGATGTGGCCGACCTCGTTCTCGGGCAGGGGGCCACGCGGGCTCTCGGCGCCGACGTCGGCCGCGATCTGGGCGGCCCGCTCGGAAACGACTCGCTCCCAAGCCTCAGCGGTGCCGATCTTCCAGTCCGCGACGGCGGTGTACGCCCAGCGGCGGAGGCGATCGAAGATCTCGACGTTGCGGCCGATCCCCTGGGCCGGAGCGGCCTTCGCCGCCGGCGCGTAGAGGTCGACGTAGCGCGCGAGCTCGGCGAGCGAGTAGGGCTCGTGCCGCCCGATCTTCGTCACGTAGGCGTCGGAGAAGGGGTTGTGGTGGAAGCGGCCCGCGTACGCCTGATCGGCGCCAAGGGCAACGGCGTAGGCCTTCTCGATCGCCGCGGCATAGCGAACGACGCGCAGCCGCGACGGATCGCCGAAGTCGGTGCGGACCCAGGCGCCGAGCAGGTAGATCAGGTGGGCATGGCCGTTCGTCGGGTTCACGACGATCAGGTTGGGCGCGGGCAGCTCCGCCTCGATCCAGGCCGCGCCGCCCCCCTCCGAGTCGATGTCGAAGCGAAGGGCCGTGAGCCAGCCCGGGGGGTCCGGGGCGATCTCGGCCTTCGTGAGGGCGACCTCCCGCTTTTCGCGGTACGCCCCCCGCTGGAACGAGTTCGTGGCATGGCAACGCCACGGGAGGGTCCTGGAGAACCGCTCGAGCGCCGTTTCCGAGAGAGCCTTTCCAGCCCTCGGTCCCTACCTGGGTGCGGCAAGGCACGCCGGGGGCCAGGTGGACATCCCCGGCCCCATCCGCTACGATTGAGCACGGATACGCCACCACGGTGTAGACCGATCCCAGGAGATCCGAGCCGCCTGCAGTTTCCAAGGCCGTGAGCGGAGCGGAATAAGTGGGATAAGTCCCGGATGACGCCGTCGGTTCCCGAACCGGCGGCGTTTGCTTTCGGGCAGTATACCGAAGCGCAAGCCGGCCGTGGGGCGAGCCAAGGCTGAACGACGGGATTCCCACGCCTGAAAGACGGGTTTGGGCGATTTCCCCCACCTGAAAGACGGGACGCCGTCGAATTCCCACAGCTCAAAGACGGGTGCCGCTGAACCTGTGGATATTTCGTGGATTACGGCGAATAAACGAATTCCCACGGCTGAAAGACGGGGTGCAGCCTCGCGACGGGGCTCGACTGCCATTCGGCCTCAGCTGTGCTCATGGGGGACCGCCATCCAGGGGCACAATTACCGCGATCACGACTAGCAAGAACGAATTCGCCGAATTCTCGTCCGAGCTGAGCTAGGCTCGTCATCGGACATCCCGGGAGGATGGGACCTTGACCAACGATCCACAATCCGATGGCGGCGCACTACAGCCCACAAAGGGTCAAGCGATTCGCTTCGACCCGCTCAATCCCGGCGCCAACGTAATCGACCTCGGCTCACTCACGCAAGAGCAACAAAACGCTTTGGTGATGGAGTATATGCGAGGTACCCTCGACATTAACAAAAGGGCTGCTCAGATGCACGTGGATGTCGGCGCCTTCAAAAATATGCTCGATGTCATGGCAACTAAGACGAGAGAGCTCGCTGCGCAAGAAAACACCTCAGTCACGATGTCGCACACGCAAGAAACCTCGGTTGGAAAGACGGAAGTCATCATGGGTAACACGGCGCAAGCTGCCAGCGGTCGTCTGACGAGAACGATGGCAGGTGAACGTAATCTGACGTGGGTTTATGTTGTACTGGGCGTAGTCACGCTACTGGTTCTGGTTTCGATCTTTGTTCGCCACTAAAACGTGTTTAAGACGCACATCTTCGTAAACCGCTCTACTGATGTAGCGACCGAGCTACACCATCTCGAGCGCGTCGCCGCGAAACACCGCCTCGATCCCGCCGCGATGTCTATCATGATTTCAGGCGTTGCCTCCGCTGTGGCAGAGCTCAAGCAACAGGACGTCGACGCGACCGCTCAGGGAATTTTTGCTGCGATCAAGAAAACGATCACAACGGACGACTACGTCATCACCCTCGAACTTCGGCCGAGCGACACTCGGCCGTCACGAAGGAGAGGCGGCCCGCTTTCGCGGCTGTTCGGTCGATAACGCCAGGGCGATGGGAGGCTACCGGCGCCGGCGCTACAGCAGGTCAAGTCGATCGTACGGGCAAGAGCGAGCTCGCGCTCACATTGAGGAAGCATCCGCGTTCGCGGACGAGGTCGGTAATGCCGACAGCATTGTAAAGAACGCGTTTTTTTCTCTATCGGGATCTGCGCGCGACGGTCTTCTCCGAAAGTACGAGACTTTGTATGGGGCGTCAGCGCGCGAATATGCGCAGCAGACTATCCCGAAGTGGAAGTCTGGCGCTGTCCGCATGAGCGGGATGGTAGCTAAGCGTCTCTTCGCGCTTATGCCGCCTCTGATGCCCACGTCGCAGAAGCATCAAATAGTCGAAGCGGTTTGGAAGCGCTACGGACCACATTCCCGAAAATATGTTTACGTTGGTCCCGGCAGTGATCCGCGAGATGTGCTGGCCGCAATCGAACAATATTTTGAAACCCTCACGGTGCGTTACGCGATTCCGAAAGCACTCGAGCGGCAGTTCGATTGGTTGTCGGACAACGACGTAGTTGTCAAACAGCAGTTGCTAAACCATTTCATGGACGAACAGCGTAAGGCCGCACTTGCCAGCGCTCGGCTAAATCTCGACATGATACTTGAGCGGATGCAGTCAGACGACGAAATGCGCATTGCCAAGCTCAGCCATACGGTATTCGTCGGTAACCACCAGCTCGAAATCAGAGCCGACCGATTCCGTACAGGCTTTGTCCTGAGTGATGCCAGCAGTAACGACGTAAGGCCGAAGTCGGAGTTCAGATGGCCAACTGGCTGTTTGGCCGCGGTCGCTGTAGTCGTAGGAGTCCTATGGCTCGCCGGCAACATTTTCGGGCGCGGGACACCTTCGCAACCGGTCTCTACTGCGAAGGCGCCTCTCCAGCAGGCTGATCAACCGCCCCAGGCCACAGTGCCAGGGGCAGTTTCTCAAGCGCTTCCGACTGTGATTGTCAGCGCGTCATCGACGCAGGTACTACCGCCATCTACGGAGAGCGGTGGCGCTGCACGGCAGCCACCCCTCGTCCCTGCGGAGCCACCTAGGTCATCTGTGTCGGCGCCAACGCCAGCGGTTCAGGTCAGTCCCGCCAGTGCGTCTCGGTCGCGTGTAGCACCGTTGTCACAGGATGGCACGCGTTGCACGCAGTCCGTTGTCGCTAACGTCCTCGACGATGGAGCGACCGTGATCGTCGGCGATGGGACGTCGTATACCATTTCTACGAACGGCGTGATGCGGTACTCAGCAGCGCAATGGAGCACCGGAGACGAGGTGAGGGTGTGCCAGCTGGCGGGGTCCGGCGGCACCATATACGCTTCACTTGCAAATCCCAGTCATTACGATACAGTGCAAGGGACCCTTGCTTCGCAAGACCGCCCAACAACGATGTTATGTACCGGTGTACAAATTACTCGGGTCACCGAGAACGGAGCACTGGTCGACACGACTGATGGAAGCTCCTATGAAATATCCGCAGCCGGGGTTATGCGTTACTCCGCTGCTCAGTGGAGCACGGGCGATGCCGTACAGGTGTGTCGGACGAGGTTGCCTGATGGAAGCGTCGCCGCATCTATCGCTAACCCGGGACACTATGACAAACTGCAAGCCATCGCCGCAGGACACACTCGCGCGACATCCGTCAGCTGCAGAGACACGACGATCGCGTCGGTCAGCTCTGGCGGCGATGTCGTCGCCACCTCCGACGGGAGGTCTTATATCGTGTCCCCTGCTGGCGTTATGCGGTATTCGGTACAGCAATGGTCAACATCCGATCGCGTGACATTGTGTGAGGCGTTGGCTTCGGATGGTTCGGTCGCTGCGTCCATAACTAACCCTCAACATTACGACAAAGTGCAGGCCACTCGCACATGATCGGCTCACTCAAAGCACGATGAGCGGGAAGCACATGACGGCCTGCGAATGAGGCGTCAGCGAAATCTGACGTTTGCAGCGCAACAAAAGCGACGGAAAGCTTTCGTGCGAAGTCTCGTGCTGATCGCACTGCTACTCGCCGTAGCTGCTCTATTTCTTTACTTGCAAGATCCCTTTGCCCGCACTGCCACGCTCGTTCCGATCAAAGCAAGCAGCACTGCCGTGCCATCGTGGAGTCTCGCAAGCGACGCTCCGCGTTCGAGCAGCGATTTTCCCGACGCTGGTCTCACGCCGGGGGTCGCATCGGTTATCGACGCTGATGTTGTCTGTCGGACAGGCTATGCGGCCAGCGTGCGCCCCAGAGGTTCGATTTGGAACCATTTGAAGGATCAAGCGTACAACCGGTACGGTATTCCGCGTGGCCACCGGAGCACGGTTGATGAGCACGGTGTTCATCATCCGGCCTATGAAGTCGATCATTTAATACCGCTCGAACTGGGCGGTGACCCGACCGACATCCGCAACCTCTGGCCCGAAACAATCGCAACTGCCGAAGAGAAGAACGAAGTTGAGAACGAATTGCACACTCTCGTGTGCAGCGGACGAATGCCTCTGTCACAAGCTCAAAAAGCGATCGTGCATAACTGGAAAGTAGCGGTACCGGGTCGAGCCGTCCCTTGACGCGTGCGCTAACCGCGCCACCGTCAATCAGATTTACGCCTGAGGCTGCGGAGCGAAGTGAACGGCGACGTGGTACTCGAGCCAAGGCTCGAGCCATTTATAGCGCGGCAGGTTATCGATCGGTTCCACATAGGACCAATCCGCGATGATCTGATCCTTTTTGAGGCTCTGCAGAGTCCCTTCGAGCCAATCTCGCGAACGCTGTGGGTTCTTCCCGCGATCTATCTCGGTAGCTGTCTCAGCGAACAGATCCCGGACGCGCCGCACGATGCGCCCGTTTCGCTGAGCCTCTCCGCGACGTTGCACGAAGTAACGTGCTAGGATCTTCGCCGGTGCCTCACGCTTCGCGTCGAGTTCGAGGATCCGCCGATTCGCGAGGACGTGGTCATCTTTCCAACGTTCGAACCATGTGCCGAGCTCGTAGCGAATCGAATGCACTCGTTCTGATGGCTCCTCTAAGGTGTATCGCTGGACGTTGAGCACGCGGTCCCAATCACGCAACCGCTTGCGTTTGCCAAATCGCATCGGCTCGAGCGCGACGTAGAGCGAGTCGAGCTTCTGAATCGCTTCGATCACCGCTTCGCGCGCTTCGGCGTGGTGGCCGGCCGCGTACGTCTTGGCCCCGACTCCGCCCTTCTGTTTCTTCACGAGTCCGCGCGCGTCGAGGATCGCGTCGATCTCGAGCTCGTAGTAGCCCTCGGGATCCACGGGGTTCTCGACGGCGTTGGAAACTAAAATGTCGAGCACGTCTTCAACGACCGTCGACATGCGCGCGGCCGCTGAACGGACCTCGGCTAGTTCCGCCGACGTGATTGGAAGCATCGTCGGCTGTCGACCCAGCGGCCGCATTTCGACCTCCGCGAAATGGGTCTGCTCTCGGTGCGTAATCGCGACGCCGCGCTCCGTATCGTACAGCGCATCGGTGCGTGCGTGGAGCACGAATGACGAAACCCCGCGGCGTTCGATGCCGGCGACGGCCGCGTAGTCTTCACCGACGACCGGCGGCGGAAGCGACTGCTGACGCTTTCCCGGTTCGTACCGCATCTCGACGGACGCGGGCGGCGCCGGCCACTCCGCGCTGACCATCGCGCTGAACTGTGAGAGCTCGCGCGTGCCACGATCGGTAGCGGATTCCTGGAAGAGCCCGAGTGCTTCAGGCTGCTTCGTAAACCAGTCCCGCGTGCGGTCGAGATACTCACCGATCATCGGCACGTCGGGAGCTTCGAGCACGATCTCACCGCCGTACGGCCGCGGGATGCGGACGGTCCGAATCGGAATCGCTCGTCCCGTCCGGACGCCATTGGTTGCGCGCGGGGCCTTGGCTGCCGCGGCCGCGGACTTCGTCCGCGAACCCTTGGTCATTCCCACCCATGCCTCGGCAGCATGGCGTCCAATTCAGTCAGCAGCCGCGGCCTCCTCGACGGCCAGCCGGTGCGTCGCGAGCGCCGCGATGAAGTCCGCATCGAGAAGATCTACGGACTGTGGCAACGCCTGTGGACGGATCGCCGTAAACGGCTCGAAGATGGCCCAGTTTTCGACCTCGTCGCCATAGCGCGACCGGTAGTTGACCCCGTCGAAGCGGCCCGTGTCATAGACGTACCGGGAGACGACCTGGGTGAACGCCCGTGGGACGGACGATCGGATGGCGGCGGCGTCGACGTCGTCAAGGCCCAGCTCGACGATCGTCGATGCCAGCGCCGCGCGCAGCGTCGCGAGGGACTCACTCGAGCCGACCGCGGCGAAGATGCCGGCTGCGTCAGCCGCTCCCATGGCGCGGCCGTGGCGCCATTCGCGCGGTACGACGCCGAGGGGGACATAATCGTCGGCCCCGGAGATCTCCGCGAGCGCCGCGGCGAGGGCGACGTCGACGCGAAAGCGTGCCAGGGTCTCCAGGAAACAGCCGAGCCGAGAAGAGGAAGCGTACAGGACCCGATAGGTCCCGCGCGGGTCGTCGAAACGGTTCCCGAACGTGCCGTCTTCGCCCGCATACGCCCAATCGGGAGGGGCCCAGGGATCTGGCTCCCGACCGAGCCGATACAGGGTCCGTGGTGGAACGGTTTCGGTGATCACCCGCCGGCGCGAAAGGCCCGCGCCGCGCCAAGGACCGCCCGAGCCTCATCTTCAGTCCCTTCGGCGAGCAGCCGGATCGGCGAGCGGTCGTCGAGCTCGGGGTTGAGCCCGGTGAACCAGGCCTGGACGACGCGCGGGTGGTCGCCCTCGCGCAGCGTCAGGGCGACGACGTAGGCCCGGCGCAGGCGTTCGTCGGCACCCTTGTAGGGTTCCGCGCCGGCGATCCAGCGATCGATCGCCCGGGTGTCCTTGACGCCGGCGAGGTAGGCGGTCAGCTTCTTGCCGAGCGTCTCCGCCAGGTCGCGGACGACGTCGGCGAACGGCGCGGCCGTCGCGGCACGATGCGCGGCGAGCTCGGGGCGGGCGGGGCTGGTGGTGAGCATGGCGTCTAGGACCTCTTTCGACGCCATTGTAGACGAATTTCACTCAATTCGCAACAAATTAGCGTAGCTGAGGCTAATCGAATAGCGGCTTCATGCATGGATGCTCGCGATCAGAGGGCTCTGACAGTGGCGCCCCTCCACGAGCTCTTTGCCTAGATATTGTGTCTGATCAAATTCTAACCCCAGCCTATTGTGCTCCACGAGGAGATTCGTGTATCCTGGGTCAACTGCTCGTATAGTAATTCCCAATATGCAAGTATAGGGAGTTCAGATATATGAGGATACCTCCCCCCAGGAGAGGAGCCGATGCCTGCCAGGATTCCGAGCCGGGGAAGCTCGGCGCCCCTCGTCCCTGGGACCATCGCCGGGCTCGTGATCCTCACGGCTGGCCTCTCCGCGACCACGCAGTATCTTGCGTGGTCGTATCGTTTTGCGCCGACGCTAGGGGCGCCGTGGCTCCGCGGAACGGGCCTCCCGTACGGCGAGAAGGTCTACGTCCCGTGGGCGAGCCTCGTGTGGCTCAGCCGGGCCGACGCGCGCTGCTGGGCCCGCTCGCTGCGCCGGAACCCGTGTGACCCGGCGACGCTGGCCGTCCTGCAGCACGCCCACGCGTTGCTGCTCGGCAGCGTTCTCGCGGCCGCGGTCATCGGCGTCCTGGTCGCGACGATCGCGGCCGTCGTCCTGGAGCACCGGCGCGCGCGCCGGCTCCTCCGCGTCCCGGCCATCGGCCCGGATGATCGGCCCGACTTCGCGATCGAGGTCGGAACCGCGACCGGCAAGCTCCTGAACCTCGGCCACGGCGCCGCGGTCAGCCCGAAGATCGCCCTGCGTCTCGAGGGCGACGACGCCGCGAAAAACATCGCGATTTACGGCGGCATCGGCTCCGGCAAGACGACGCGCGCGATCAACCGCTACGCGAGCCAATCCCTGCGGCAGAACTGCGGCATGCTCGCCTTCGATGTGAAGGGCGATTACTTTCAAACGCTCGAGGCGCTCGCGCGCGCGGCCCGGCGGAAGATGACGACGATCGGCGTCGGCGCGCTCCCGATCAACCTCCTCGAGGGCCTGACCCCAGAGGTTGCCGCGTCGTTCCTCAAATCGGCGCTGATTCTCGCGGCGGGAAGTGGTGACAAGTTCTGGATCGAGACCGCGACCGAACTTTCGCGCAACGTGCTGGGCGTCTTGAGCTTCTTCCCCGAGCACTACTCGCTCAACGGCCTCTACCGCTGGCTTTTCGATCCCGATTGGCACGCGGCGATGGTGAACGCCGTCGAGCGGCGCGTGCTGCAATTCAACGACGACAAATCCATGAAGGACGAGCTGCGCCGGCTCAAGGCCTACGTCGACTACGAGCCGACGATCTTCGCCAAATTCGACGATAAGGTGAAGTCGAACGTCCTCGCGCAGGCCTCCGAGATTCTCTCACCCTTCGCGCAGCCCGAGCTCGTCGACGCGTTCTGCACGCAGTCTCCCGAGTGCGTCCAAATGGAAGACTTGCTCGAGGGCGCGGTGTTCCTCGTGAACCTGCCGCTCTCGGAGTTCGGTCTCGGCGCGAAGACGGCGTACACGTTTGTGAAGCTGCGATTCTTCAATCTTATGCAGGCCCGGCGCCGGCGGCCGGAGTGGAACCAGGAGCGGACGATCGTCTTCCTGTGTGACGAGTACCAAGAGATCGTCAGCTGCTCGAAGACGGGCCTCAGCGACCTCAACTTCTGGGACAAATCGCGCTCAAGCGGCTGCGTCGGAATCATCTCGGCACAGGGCGTCAGCTCGTTCTACGCCGCGATCGGCGAGCACGATCTCGCAAACGCGCTTTTGCAAAACTTCCGCCAGACGATCTGCTTTCGCACCGAAGACCACGCGACGATCGAGCGCATGACCCGGCTCCTCGGGCAGATCGAGGTCGAGCGCGAGTCCGAATCGCGGCAGACATCGCGCTCGACGAATGCCGGCCTCAATGGCGGCGCTTCGCGCAGCTCCTCGCGGAGCGCGTCGCTCTCACGCGCGCTCCAGAACGTCATTAACCCGCAAGTCTTTCGGCTGCTCGAACCCGATGAAGCGCTCGCGACGCTGACGATCGGCGGCGCGGCCTTCGACGACGTCGTGAAGATGCCGGCGGTTTTCGTATGAGCGTCGCCGCGCGTACGATGCTGGCAGTAGAAGAAGAAGCGCGACGTCGCCGGCGCGAGGAACTCGTCCGCGTTCTCGGCTCGACGATCGGCGGCGCGCTCGCCGACCCAAACGTCGTCGAGGTCATGGTCAACGAAGACGGCGCCGTCTGGATCGACGAGCTCGTCGGCGGGATGCGCGAGACCGACCTGCGCATGGCGGCCATCGAAGTCGAGGACGTCATCACGACGATCGCCTCGGCCCTCGGAAAATCGATCGACCGCCGCAACCCATCGCTGCAAGGGGAGTTGCCGCTCGACGGCAGCCGCGTACAGGCGTTCATGCCGCCGGCGACCGAGTCGGCGCCTGCGCTGGTCATCCGCAAGAAAGCGACGCGGATCTTCACGCTCGCCGACTACGTCGCGGCCGGGATTCTCGCGCCGGCGCACGCCGCGCGCCTCGGCGCCGCGGTGCGCGAGCGCCAGGTCGTGCTGATCGTCGGCGGCACGGGCTCGGGCAAGACGACCCTCGTCAACGCGCTGCTCGCCGCAACCGCCGAGACGACGCCGCGCGATCGCCTGGTCATCATCGAGGATACGCGCGAGCTGCAGAGCCCGTCGCGCAACAAGGTTCACCTGATCAAATCCGAGACGCGGAGCTACACGCAGCTGCTCAAGGAATCGCTGCGCACGCGCCCCGACCGACTCGTCTTCGGCGAGCTGCGCGACGAGGCGGCCTTCGATTTTCTCATGGCCCTCAATACGGGTCATCGCGGCAGCTTCTCAACCATTCACGCCAACAGTGCGCGCGACGCTCTCTCTCGGCTCGAGGATCTCGTGCGGGTCGCGGGCCATCCCGCGGTCCCCTCGACGATCGCGCGCGCAATCGATCTGCTCGTGTTCATCGAGCGCACGGGCGACACCCGACGCGTCACCGAGGTCGCGTCCCTCCGCGGGCTTGGCCCAGCGGACACCTACGAGCTCGAGTACGTCGAGCCTAGTGCCCCAAACCACTCAAACACCCGTGAGGTATCACATGCCACGTAGATCCACAATCGCTAGCCTCGTCGCACCGCTCCTCGCTCTCACAACGCTCCCAGCCGCGGCCGCCACCGCCGGCGGCGCGGGAAGTTGGAATTTCGTCGCCCCGGTCACGAACCTCGGGCTCGCGCTCGAAGCGATCGCCGGCTCCATCGTGATCATCGCGCTCGTCGTCATCATCGGCCAGCATCTC
>Ga0075030_100002331_pt1 | contig 17234 bp, 13 predicted proteins | sample LitLauG_LLR_2012_FD_71393 | JGI IMG/M metagenome (GOLD analysis project Ga0075030, IMG submission 71393) | Freshwater sediment microbial communities from Pennsylvania, USA - Little Laurel Run_MetaG_LLR_2012 | ecosystem: Environmental > Aquatic > Freshwater > Creek > Sediment | place: USA... | reverse complement strand
CGGGCGCGCAATTCCAGGTACAGCTTGCTGCGCCGCGCGCCGAGTTTCTTGACTGCCGCCAGCGCCTTTTCCTCGAAGCCGGGCTCGCGGCCAAAAAGGTGGTTGAAACGCCGCGCAATCTCGCGCGTCATCTCGATGTGGGGCACCTGGTCCTCGCCCACCGGCACGAGATTGGCGCGGTAGATGAGGATGTCAGCGGCCTGCATCAGCGGGTAACCCAGGAAGCCGTAGGTGGAGAGGTCGCGGTCGCGCAGGCGCTCCATCTGGTCCTTGTACGTGGGCACGCGCTCGAGCCAGCCCAGCGGCGTGGCCATGGCCAGCAGCAGGAACAGTTCCGCATGCTCGGGAACGCGCGACTGGATGAAGACCGTCGCCTTGGTCGGGTCGATGCCCGCGGCGAACCAGTCGATCAACATGTCCCAGACACTGCCCTCGAGGGTGTCGGTGGATTCGTAGTGGGTCGTCAGCGCGTGCCAGTCGGCGACAAAGAAGAAACACGGGTGCTCATCCTGCAGGCGGACCCAGTTCTTGAGGGCGCCGTGGAAGTGACCGATATGCATAGCCCCGGTCGGGCGCATGCCAGACAACACGCGATCGGCAAACATGTTCATACCGGCCGGCGCTGGGCGCGGGCCGAATCGTCCCTGGGCAAAGAAGGTAGCCGGGAGTCTAACAGTGCCGACTTACACGGCGCCCCGACAGCCTCCTCTGACACGGGGCGCCGCCGGCGGGCTCAGGTAAGCCCCAGCGGCTCGAGCGGTCCACGGCCACGGCGCAGGACGGTCGCCGTTCCCGTGCTGAGGTCGATCACCGTGGTGGGCTCCACCCCGCAGGGTCCCGCATCGATCACGAGGTCGAGTTCGTTGTCCAGGCGCTCGTGGATTTCATCGACGTCGTTGATGGGCAGTTCGTCGCCGGGCAGCAGCAGCGTCGTGCCGATCAGCGGCTGGCCCAGCGCATTGAGCAGCTCCAGCGCCACCGGGTGGTTAGGAACACGGATGCCGATGGTCTTGCGCGAAGGATGGGACAGGCGCCGCGGTACCTCCCGCGTGGCTTCCAGGATGAAGGTGTAGGGCCCCGGCGTGGCCAGGCGCAGCAGGCGGTAGGACGCGTTGTCGACCCGGGCGTAGGCGGCGATCTCGGAAAGGTCGCGGCACAGCAGCGTCAGGTGATGGCGCTCGTCGATGCGGCGCAGGCGCCGGATGTGATCGACCGCCGGCTTGTCGTCCAGGTGACAGACCAGCGCGTAGCAGGAGTCGGTGGGTATCGCCGCCACGCCGCCGTCGGCGACGATCTGCGCTGCCTGGCCGAGCAGCCGCGGCTGGGGATTTTGCGCGTGTACGGCAAGGAATTTCGTCATGAGCGTGCAAGAAGACAGCCGCGGCGGGCCGCAGGGATAACGGCCCCCATGGTATCTGCATTGCACCCAGCCGCTTTACATGCCCGTCGGGGCTACCGCCAGGCGGACGCACAAGGACTGCGACGGACCGGTGGTCGCGCCGGCTTTGCGGGCTGCGGCCGACCTTGCGATCGACCGCGCCGCGCGTGCCGCGGTATCAACCGCGGGTTACGTAGGACGGCAGGACGTTGGGGTCACCCAGCGTGGGTCGCATGGATGCCCGGGTGACAGCCGCTTCCAATACCATGGGCCGGGTCTCGGGCAGTGCGTCTATAAGGCGGGTAACCCAGCTGGACGGAATTTCCCGGTAATGACGACGGTCCGGACGGTACGTGAGTTCGCGCCAGCCCGCATCCAGCAGCCAGGACCACAGCTCGCTGCTCAGACCTGCCTGTACGGTCATGCGCAGATCCCCGCAGACGACGGTTGCGCCAATGGCGGGTTTTGCCGTTCGCCGCGGAATCGCACGCGCCTTGCGCAGGCGTAGCAGCCCGCGGCACCAGTTCTTCAGATCTGAGATCACGAATTGCCTTTCCGGGTGGGAGGTCATCGGATCACGACGGCGCATGCATTACCGGATGACCATACCGATAGGCAAAGCGTAGCGATGTCGTGGACATCGGCCCATCACGCTTATTAACTATTCAGGCCCCCGGCGTGGAATTTCTTCAATGGTGCTGTGCAGTTAGCGCAAGGTGCCGGGTGTTGCCCTGACGCGACTGCGGTATGCCGCCGGCGGCCGACTTCACCCGGACCGCCGGCCGGACATAGCGCCGACGGGATAGGCATTGCCCGCAAGTGGGTACCCGGCGACCACCGTTACAATGGCCTGGGGCAACCGCCCGGAGGCAATCCACATGGCGATTTACCGTTTGGGCGATCACCGCCCGCAGATACACCCCAGCGCTTATGTCCACGACAGCGCGGTGATCATTGGCGCGGTGACCCTGGGCGCGCGCTGCAGCGTCTGGCCCGGCGCGGTGCTGCGCGCCGACAATGCCCCCATCGAGGTCGGCGACGAGACCAATATCCAGGACAACTGCGTGATCCATACCGATCCGGGGTTGCCGGTGCAGATCGGCAAGGGTTCGACGATCGGTCACCAGGCCATGCTGCACGGCTGCACCATCGGCGACGGATCGCTCATCGGCATCCAGGCCGTGGTGCTCAACGCTTGCATCGTGGGGCGCAATGCCCTGGTAGGGGCCTGCGCCCTGCTCCCGGAGCGCCGCCATGTGGCCGACGGCAGCATGGCGCTGGGCGCGCCGGCCAAGGTACTGCGCACCCTGACCCTGCAGGAAATCGATCAGCTGGCCGAAGTGGCGCAGTCGTACGTACGCCGCGCGGCGCTATTCCAGGCCGAACTGGAGCGGCTGGCTTGAGGCAACCTGGCCGGGAGCGCTTGTCGCATTAGCGGCGGGTGGCAGCTCGAAAAAAGTTTCGTCGGGCCGCATCATGTGCAGCTCGCCGCGGGCACGCTCCTCGATCGCTTCGCTGCCCTGTCGCAGGCTGGCGATCTCTGCCGTGAGGGCCTGGTTGCGCGCGCGCAGCGCCGCATTGGCGGCCTGGCGCCCGGCCAGCTGGTGCTGCAGTTCCGACACCCGCAGCCAGCCGCCGTGGCCCAGCCATAGCGGCCACTGGATGGCCAACAGCAGCCCGGCGAGCAGCAGCACCAGCCTTCTCACGGCCGGCTCAGGCCAGGTTGTAGAAGGCCGCGCGCCCGGGGTAGCTGGCGACTTCGCCCAGGTCTTCCTCGATCCGCAGCAGCTGGTTGTACTTGGCGATGCGGTCGCTGCGCGACAGTGAACCGGTCTTGATTTGCATGGCGTTGGTCGCCACCGCGATATCGGCGATGGTGGAGTCCTCGGTTTCGCCCGAGCGGTGGCTGATGACGGCCGTGTAGCCCGCCGTCTTGGCCATCTCGATGGCCGCCAGCGTCTCGCTCAGGGTGCCGATCTGGTTGACCTTGATGAGTATGGAGTTGGCGACCCCGCGCCGTATGCCCTCGCGCAGAATGCGGGTGTTGGTGACGAAAATATCGTCGCCCACCAGCTGGACCTTGCCGCCCAGGCGCTGGGTCAGCACCTCCCAGCCTTCCCAGTCGCCCTCGGCCATGCCGTCTTCCACGGAAATGATGGGGTAGCGCTCGCACCACTGCGCCAGCAGGTCGGTGAATTCGTGCGCGGTGAGGCTCAGGCCCTCGGCCCCAAGCCGGTAGCGGCCGTCCTTGTAGAACTCGGAACTGGCGCAGTCCAGCGCCAGGGCGATCTGCGAACCGGCCTCGAAGCCGGCGTCGGCGATGGCCTCGAGGATGAGCTTGATGGCCTCCTCGTGGTTCTGCACGCTGGGGGCAAAGCCGCCTTCGTCGCCCACCGAGGTGGCCAGGCCACGGCCATGGAGCCGCTTCTTGAGGGCATGGAACACCTCGGCGCCATAGCGCAGCGCCTCGGAAAAGCTGGGGGCGCCCAGGGGCACGATCATGAATTCCTGGACGTCGAGATTGTTGTCGGCATGCGCGCCGCCATTGATCACGTTCATCATGGGCACGGGCATCTGCAGCGCGCCTACCCCGCCCAGGTAGCGGTAGAGCGGCAGGCCCGATTCCTCGGCCGCCGCCTTGGCCACCGCCAGTGAAACGGCCAGCGTGGCATTGGCGCCCAGGCGCGCCTTGTTCTCGGTGCCGTCCAGGTCGATGAGGGTGCGGTCCAGAAAGGCCTGCTCGGCCGCCTCCAGGCCCATGATGGCCTCCGAGATCTCGGTATTGAGGTGCTCGACGGCGTTTTGCACACCCTTGCCGCCATAGCGGGATTTGTCGCCATCGCGCAGTTCCACGGCCTCGCGCGACCCGGTGGAAGCGCCGCTGGGCACCGCCGCCCGGCCCATGACGCCGCTTTCGAGCAGGACATCGCATTCGACGGTCGGGTTGCCGCGCGAATCGAGAATCTCGCGACCGACGATGTCAACAATTGCGCTCATAAGGTGACCTTCCTGGCTATCCGTGATTTTTGGGGGGTGTCAGACGAATTCGGTTTCGATGAAGCCGCGCGCCTTGATCGCGCGGTCGATCTCCTGCAGGCTGCCCAGCAGCGCGCGCATATGATGCAGCGGCACGGCATTGGGACCATCGGACTTCGCATTCTTCGGGTCCGGATGGGTTTCGAGGAAGACCCCCGCCACGCCGGCAGCCACCGCGGCGCGCGCCAGCACCGGCACGAATTCGCGCTGGCCGCCGCTGCTGCTGCCCTGGCCGCCGGGCAGTTGGACCGAATGTGTTGCATCGAAGACGACCGGGCAGCCGGTGGCGCGCATGATGGCCAGGGAGCGCATGTCGCTCACCAGGTTGTTGTAGCCGAAGGTCGCACCGCGCTCGCAGGCGAGGAAGCGGTCGTCGTCGAGGCCGGCCTCGCGCGCCGCGCTGCGCGCCTTGTCGATGACATTGGCCATGTCGCCGGGCGCCAGGAACTGGCCCTTCTTGACGTTGACCGGCCGGCCGCTGCGCGCGCAGGCCTGGATGAAATCGGTCTGGCGGCACAGGAAGGCCGGAGTCTGGATGACGTCGACGACGGCGGCCACCGCTGCGATCTCGTCCTCGGCGTGCACGTCGGTGATGACCGGCACGCCGAGTTCGCGGCGGACCTTTTCCAGGATGCGCAGCCCCGCATCCATGCCCAGGCCGCGGAACGATCCGCCCGAGCTGCGGTTGGCCTTGTCGTAACTGGCCTTGAAGATCAGCTTGATGCCCAGCTCCGCTGTCACCTGGCGCAGGTGGCCGGCGATGCGCATCGTCATGTCCTCGGACTCGACAACACAGGGGCCGGCGATCACGAACAGCGGGTGTTCGAGGCCGGCGTCAAATCCGCACAGTTTCATCGGCGCCGGCTGGTGAACACGGGATTGCGCAGCCGGATCACGCCGCAGCCTTGCACGGCCGGCCTTCCGTGCGCCGCCGGTGAAACGCGACGGCAGCCTCCACGAAGGCGCTGAACAGGCGATGCCCGTTGCGGGGCGTGGACGTGAATTCCGGGTGGAACTGCACGCCGATGAAGAACGGGTGCGCCGGCAGTTCCATGATCTCGGGCAGGTTCTCGGTGGGCGTGCGCGCGCTTATGCGCAGGCCGCGCGCTTCGAGCTGCGCCACGTAGTTGTTGTTCACCTCGTAGCGATGGCGGTGGCGCTCGTTGACTTCGGGGCCGTAGATCTTGTACGCGAGCGTTCCGGGTTCGACCGGACAGCGCTGCGAACCCAGGCGCATGGTGCCGCCCAGATCGGAGACTTCGGAGCGCTGTTCCGTGCGGCCGGAACGGTCGACCCACTCGGTGATCAGCGCCACCACCGGATGCGGCGAATCGCGCTCGAACTCCGTGCTGTTGGCGCCCTCGAGCCCCACCACGTTGCGGGCGAATTCGATGGTGGCCAGCTGCATGCCGAAGCAGATTCCCAGGTAGGGGACGCCTTTCTCGCGGGCGTAGGCGATAGCCTTGATCTTGCCCTCGGCGCCGCGCCGGCCAAAGCCGCCCGGAACCAGGATGCCGTCCAGGTGGGAGAGATCGGGCAGGCCCTGCTGTTCGATGAGTTCGGAGTCGACGTATTCGATGACGACGCGGGTATGCGTATGGATGCCGGCGTGGATCAACGCCTCGTTGAGCGACTTGTAGGAGTCGGAGAGTTCGACATACTTGCCGATCATGCCGATGCGCACCTCGCCATGCGGGTGCTCGAGGGCTTCGACCAGCCGCGCCCACGCGGTGAGGTCGGCGGCCTTGGTCGTGATTCCCAGCTTGGTGCAGACGATCTGGTCGAGACCCTGCCGGTGCAGCATGGAGGGGATGCGGTAGATGGAATCGGCATCCCAGACCGAGATGACCGCGTCGAGCACCACATTGGAAAAGAGCGAGATCTTGGCGCGCTCGTCGTCGGGGATGGGGCGGTCGGCCCGGCATAGCAGGACGTCGGGGAGTATCCCGATCTCGCGCAGCTTTTGCACGCTGTGCTGCGTGGGCTTGGTCTTGAGTTCGCCGGCGGCGGGGATGAACGGCACCAGGGTCAGGTGCACGAAGCAGGCGCTGCCCGCGCCCATGCGCAGGCTCATCTGGCGAACGGCCTCCAGGAAAGGCAGCGACTCGATGTCGCCCACGGTTCCGCCGATTTCGACGATGGCCACGTCGACCGGGGGGCCGCCCGCGCCACGGGCGCCGCGCTCGATGAAATCCTGGATTTCGTTGGTGATGTGCGGGATGACCTGCACGGTCTTTCCCAGGTATTCGCCCCGGCGTTCCTTGCGGATGACCGAGTCGTAGATCTGGCCGGTGGTGAAGTTGTTCACCCGGCGCATGCGCGAGGAGACGAACCGCTCGTAATGGCCCAGGTCGAGATCGGTCTCGGCGCCGTCTTCGGTGACGAAGACCTCGCCGTGCTGGAACGGGCTCATCGTCCCGGGATCGACATTGATGTACGGGTCGAGCTTGATGAGGGTGACGGTGAGGCCGCGCGACTCGAGGATCGCGCCCAGCGAGGCGGCGGCTATCCCCTTGCCCAGGGATGAAACCACGCCGCCAGTGACGAAAACGTACTTGGTCATGGTCCGCCCGTTCACGCACCCGGGTTAATTCCCAGACACGGTTACGCGCACGTTGCCGGTAAAGGCGCAGTATACAGAACGGTTACAACTCCGACAGCACATCCCGGATCTTGCTGGCGATTTCATCGACGTGATGCTTCTCGGCGATCAGCGGCGGCGCGATGATCAGCGAGTCGCCGGTGCTCTTGAGGTGCAGCGCCTTGTCGTAGAGCCGTTTCTGGATGGCGTGGCCGCGCGCACCCGGGCCGCCGGCAGGCGCTACCTCGATAGCCGCCATCATCCCCATGGAGCGGATATCGACAACCACCGGCAGGTCGCGCAGCGCGTGCATGGCCTCGGCAAAATACGGGCTCATGTCGCGGGCGCGGTCGATGAGGCGGTCTTTCTTGAAGATGTCCATCATGGCCAGTCCGGCCGCGCACGCGGCCGGGTGCGCCGAATAGGTGTAGCCGTGGAAGAACTCGATGCCGCGCTCCGGGCCGGCGTCGGTGATGGTGTCGTACAGTTCCTGCTTGACCGCCACTGCGCCCATGGGCTGGGCGCCGTTGGTGAGCGCCTTTGCCATCGTCATGAGGTCGGGCGTGACGCCAAAGGCCTGGGCGCCGAAGTTCTCGCCCATGCGCCCCCAGCCCGTGATGACCTCGTCGAACACGAGCAGGATGCCGTTCTGGTCGCAGATCTCGCGCAGCCGGTTCAGGTAGCCCTTGGGGGGTGGCAGGCAGCCAAAGGAGCCGGCGGTAGGCTCGACGAACACCGCGGCGATGTTCTCGCCGCCATAGAGATTGCAGAAGCGCAGCAGGTCATCGGCCAGCTCCGCCCCCGTTTCGGGCTGCCCCGCCACGAACTTGTTCTCGGGCAGCGCGGTATGGCGCATGTGATAGACGCCAGCCAGGCCGACGCCGAAGGCGCGACGGTTGTTGACCATGCCCGCCAGCGCCACGCCGCCCATGTTGACGCCGTGGTAGGCGCGCTCCCGCGAGATGAAGATCTGGCGCTGCGCCTGGCCGCGCACCCGGTGCACCATGAGGGCGATCTTCATGGCGGTGTCGACCGATTCGGAACCCGAATTGACGAAGAAAATGCGGTTGAGCCCGGCAGGCGTGTATTCGACGACGCGATTGGCCAGCTCGAACGCTCCGGAATGCGCGCGCAGGAAGGGGGCGGTGAAATCGAGGGTCTGCAGCTGCTTGTAGACGGCCTCGGAGATCTCGGGGCGGCAGTGGCCGGCGGCAACGCAGAACAGGCCCGCCGAAGCGTCGATCAGCTTGCGACCGTCGGGCGTGTAGAAATACATGCCCTCGGCGCGCTCGAACATGCGCGGCTCGCGCTTGAATTCCTTGTTCGGCGAAAACGGCATCCAGAACTGCTGCAACTGCGATTGGGCGGGCGTCTTGCCGGCCTGATCGGAATGACCCATGGCATTCCCCTCTTTTCGGTAAAGTGCTGCTTCTATGAATCGGCGTCGGTTAAGCTGCCCATTCTAGGGAAAGTCAGGATATCCTGCTGCCGCTTTTTTCGGGCGCGCGCCACCGGCCGGGGCTATCGCCGCCCGACCTGCCCATATGATTGCGTCCCGGCGGTCCGCGCCCTGCGCGCCAGCAAACGTCCATGGAGGCTCAATGAGCGCCACCGGCGGTTTCTGGAGCCGCTTGCGGTATTGGAGTGGAGCCACTTTTGCGCGCCGGCCGCGACGCCCCCGATCCACGCGCCTGCGCGTGGGTCTTGCCTTTGCCGCCGTAGCGCTTGCGGCCGCCGGCTGCAGCGCGGTTCCCTATTACACGCAGGCAGTGGCCGGCGAATTTTCCCTGCTCGCGGCCGCACGTCCCATCCCGGAGTGGCTCGCCGATCCGGCTACGCCACCAGAGCTGCGCGAGCGCCTGGAACTGTCCGCACGCATCCGCGCCTTTGCCTCGCATGATCTGGCCCTGCCGCAGAACCGCAGCTATACCCGCTATGCCGACTTGCACCGGGGCAGCGCGGTTTGGAACGTCTTTGCAACGCCGCCGCTGTCGCTCACCCTCAAGACCTGGTGCTATCCGCTCTTCGGCTGCGCCGCCTATCGCGGATATTTTGCCCTTGCCGGTGCGCAACGGCTGGCCGACGAGCTGGCCGCCCAGGGCATGGACACGACGGTGGCGCCGGTGCCGGCCTTCTCCACCCTGGGGTGGTTTCCCGACCCCCTGCTCAGCACGTTCGTGCATTGGCCGGAGCCCGAACTGGCACGGCTCATCTTTCATGAACTGGCGCATCAGGTCGTCTACGTGAGCGACGACACGCGCTTCAATGAGAGCTTTGCCACGGCCGTGGAGCACGCCGGCCTGGCGCGCTGGGTCGACCAGCGCAACGACCCGGGGCTGCGCGAGCAGTACCGGCTCTATCAGATACGCCACGCGGGCCTGCTGGCGCTCGTGGCACAGACCCGGCGCGAGCTCGAGGACGCCTATGGCGCGCCGCTGCCCGATGCCGCGCGCCTGGCGCGCAAGCAGGCGATATTCGCGCGGCTGCCGGAGCGTTACCGCAGGATGCGCGACGAGCAATGGGAGGGCTACAAGGGGTACGATGGATTCTTTCTTGCGCCCTGGAACAATGCCCGGATCGCGGCGCTGGCCGCCTACCAGGATGACGTGCCGGCCTTCGAGGCGCTGCTGGCAAGTGTCGACGGGGACCTGCCGCGCTTTTTCGCCGGCGTGAAGCGGCTGGCACGGCTGGCCCCGTCCGAGCGCGAGCGCGCACTGCGGGCGCAGCTCGCGCCTGCTTCCGCAAATGCATTCGGGGGCGCCAACGCCGCGCCGCAGACGGGGAAATGGTCAATGATCGATCCGGCAACAGGCAACATCGATGAGCCGCCCGGCTGACGACGCGCGGCCCGATCGCGACCGCCGCCCCGATCCGGATGCGCTCATCGCCCGCATCCGCGAGGATGCCGCGCGCGCACTACGGGGACGGCTGAAGATCTTCTTCGGCGCGTCGGCCGGCGTGGGCAAGACCTACACCATGCTGGCGGCGGCAGCGCGGCTGCGCGAGGGCGGGCGCGACGTGGTCGTGGGCGTGATCGAGACCCATGGTCGCAGCGAGACCGAGGCCATGGCCGCCGGATTCGAGCGCCTGCCATTGCGGGAAACGGTGGCGCGCGGCCGCGCGCTGCAGGAGTTTGACCTGGACGCGGCGCTCCGGCGCCGGCCGGCCCTCGTACTGGTCGATGAACTGGCCCACAGCAACATCGAGGGCTCGCGCCATCCCAAGCGCTGGCAGGACGTCGAAGAGCTGCTCGCCGCCGGCATCGATGTGTACTCGACGATCAATGTCCAGCATCTGGAAACGCTCAACGACGTCGTCAGCGGCATCACCGGCATACAAGTGCGCGAGACCGTGCCCGACCGGGTATTTGACGGCGCCGACGAGGTGGTGCTGGTCGACCTCACGCCGGACGAACTGCTGCTGCGGCTCAAGCAAGGCAAGGTCTACCTGCCGCATCAGGCGGAGCGGGCGGTGCGAAACTTCTTCCGCAGGGGCAATCTCATCGCGCTGCGCGAGCTGGCGCTGCGGCGCACGGCCGACCGCGTCGACGTGGACATGCTGCAGTACCGGCGCGACCAGTCGGTGTCGGCATTCTGGCGCACGCGCGGCTCGCTGCTGGCCTGCGTCGGACCCGGCCCCGACGGCGAGCGCGTCGTGCGCAGCGCGGCGCGCATTGCCGCGCAACTCGACGTTCCCTGGAATGCCATCTGGGTGGAGACGCCCCGCAGCATGCGCGCCCCGGCGTCGCGGCGCCAGGCAGCGCTCAAGCTGCTCAAGCTGGCCCAGTCCCTGGGAGCGGACACCGCGACGCTGGCCGACAGCGATCCGGTCGGCGCCGTTATCGGCTTCGCGCGCAATCACAATCTGTCACGCATGGTGGTGGGGCGATCGGGCGCTGCGCGCTGGCAACCCTGGCACCGATCCTTCGCCGACCGCCTCAGCGCCGCCGCGCCCGACCTGGAGATCACCAGCATCGCGGTGGCCGATAGCGACGCCGCGCCGATGGCGCCGGTACACGATGCTGGACGCCGCGGCATGCCGGTCGGGCGCGCCGCGTGGCTGCCCTACCTTTGGGGCGCGGTGATCTGCGCCTTGGCCGCGGTGGTGGCGGCGCCCCTGTACCCGACATTCGAGCTTCCCAACATCGTCATGATCTTCCTGCTCGGGGTGGTGATCGTGGCGGTGCGACACGGGCGGGGGCCGGCGGTGATGGCCTCGTTCCTGAGCGTAGCCGAGTTCGATTATTTCTTCGTGCCACCACGTTTTTCCTTCGCCGTCAGCGACGTGCAGTACCTGCTGACTTTCGGCGTCATGTTGGTCGTGGCGCTCATCGCCGGACAACTCACCGCGGGCCTGCAGTACCAGGCGCAGGTGGCCACCGGGCGCGAAGCGCGCGTGCGCGCGCTCTATGAACTGGCGCGGGAGCTCTCCGGCGCCCTGCTCACCGAGCAGGTGGCGCAGATCTGCGAGCGCTTCGTCGCCGCCGAATTCGGCGCCCGCTCGCTCCTGCTGCGCTGCGATGACGAGGGTCACGTAACGGCACCGGCGCTGGCGCCAGTGCCGTTGCCCGCTGGCGTGCCCGGGCAGGCGGCAATTCTGCGCCGCGGGGCGACGGCCGGACCAGCAGCAGGCGCCATGCCCCCTCTGGCCGTGGAAATCGGCATCGCCCAATGGGCACTCGACCACGGCGAGTCGGCAGGCCTGGGAACCAATACCCTGCCCGCCAGCACGGTGCTGTACGTGCCCTTGCAGGCGCCGATGCGCGTACGCGGCGTGCTTGCCATGGAACCGCAGGTGGCCGCGCGCCTGCTTGGCCCGGAACAGGCGCGCCTCCTCGATACCGTGGCGCGCCTCATCGCCATCGCGCTCGAACGCGTCCATTACGTCGAAGTGGCGCAGCACACCACGCTCCAGATGGAATCGGAGCGGTTGCGCAATTCCCTGCTGTCGGCCATCTCGCACGACCTGCGCACCCCGCTCACCGCGCTGATGGGCCTGGCCGAATCGCTGCATCTGACGCAGCCGCCCCCTTCGGCCGAGCAAACGTCGATCGCCGATCGCATTCGCGAACAGGCGCAGCGACTGCGCTCGCTCGTCGAGAACCTGCTTGACATGGCGCGCCTGCAAGCCGGCCGCGTGGCGCTCGACCGGCAGTGGCATTCGCTCGAAGAGTTGGCGGGCACCTCCCTGGAGGCGCTGCGCGGCGTGCTGGCGCAGCGCCAGGTGCAGGTGGCCATTCCAGCGGATTTTCCGCTGGTGGAAATGGATGCGGCGCTGATGGAACGCGTCCTTTGCAACCTGCTGGAAAACGCCGCCAAGTTCACCGCTCCCCATGATGCCATCGACATCGGGGCGCGCGCAGAACCCGGCCGGGTAATTATCTGGGTGGAGGACAACGGTCCGGGACTTCCTCAGGGGCGCGAAGAAGAGATCTTCGAGAAGTTCGCGCGCGGGGACAAGGAAAGCGCCACGCCCGGCGTAGGGCTGGGCCTGGCGATCTGCCGCGCGATTGTCCAGGCGCACGGCGGCACCATTCGGGCCGAGAACCGCCCGGGGCACGGCGCGCGATTCGTCCTGGAACTGCCGCAGGGGCGGGCGCCGAGGGTTGATTTGGATGCTGAAACTGGCATCGTGACCGCCGCCGGTGCCGTGGGCTCTGGTCCGTCGGCGGCGGGCTAGGCGAACAGCTCCCAAGCATGCAAAGCCAATCCGATTCGCCATTCCGGCACGGCGACGGTGCGCAATCATCGGGCGTTGCGCCGGTCGTTCTTGTCGTCGAGGATGAACCGCAGATCCGCCATTTCGTCGACATGGCCCTCACCGCCGACGGCTGCCAGGTATTTGCCGTGGATACGGCCCGGCGCGGCATCATCGATTCGGGCACGCGCCGTGCCGATCTCGTCGTCCTGGACCTGGGTCTGCCCGACGGCGATGGCATGGACGTGATTCGCGAACTGCGCGCGTGGTCCGACGTGCCCATCATCGTGCTGTCGGCGCGCAGCGCCGAAGCGGCCAAGATCATGGCGCTGGATGCCGGCGCCGATGACTATCTCACCAAGCCGTTCGGTTCCGGGGAACTTCTGGCCCGCGTTCGCGCACAACTGCGACGCCGCCACCGCGCGGGCGGCAATGCGCAAAGCGTGCTCGAATTCGGCGCCATCCGACTGGATCTGGATAAGCGCCTGGTCTGGCGCGACGGCCGGCAGCTGCACCTCACACCGATCGAATACCGGCTGCTTGCCTTCCTGGCGGCGCGCCCGGACGGCGTGCTCACGCACCGCCAGATCCTCAAGGGCGTGTGGGGGCCTGCGCACGTGGAAGACACGCACTACGTGCGCATCTACATGGGCCATCTGCGCCGCAAACTCGAGGCGGACCCGGCGCGGCCCGCGCACCTGGTGACCGAATCGGGCGTTGGCTACCGCTTCACGCCGTAGTTTTTACCGGATTTTTATATTTGCCGCCGCGGTTGTTAGGCAAATTTATCTCCGTCCGCCCTAGGATCCATCGCATCGCTCACCATCGCGCGTACTGACGGCGGTGCGTGCGCTCGGATGCAAGGCCCTGGGAACCATGGACTTACTTTACGTCGCGATCCTGCTCGCGCTATTCGGGTTGATCAGCGCACTGGCCGTGGGCTGCGCCCGCCTGCAAATTCGCACGGCCGCGCCGCGTCCGCCCGTTTCCACCCGGGACCCGGCGCCCACCGCATTGCCGGATCCGGGGACGCTGCCGTGAACGCGATACTCGTGCTGACCGGCCTCGTTGGCATCGGCCTGCTGATCTACCTGGTCGCAGCCCTGATCGACGCGGAGAACCTGTAATGACAAGCCACGCCATGGTGCTGCTGGGCCTGTTCCTGGCAGCGCTGCTGTTCCTGGCCTATCCGCTGGGAACCTACATGGCCGGCAGCCTGGACGGCACGGGGCGTGGCGCCGCTGGCTGGGCGCGGCGCACCCTGCGTCCGATCGAAGCCGGCGTGTACCGCCTGGGCGGCGTTTGCCCGGAGAAAGAGATGGACTGGCCGACCTACGCGCTGGCCATCCTGCTCTTCAACTTCCTGGGCGCCGTTGCAGTCTATGCGTTGCAACGCCTGCAGGCCGGGTTGCCGCTCAATCCGCAGGGCATGCCGGCGGTGAGCGCCGACTCTTCGCTCAACACTGCCGTGGCCTTCGTCACGAACACCGACTGGCAGGGCTACGCCGGCGAGTCGACGATGAGCTATTTCACGCAGATGCTGGGCCTGACCGTGCAGAACTTCCTGTCGGCGGCCACGGGCATCGTCGTCGCCGCCGCGCTGATCCGCGGCTTTGCGCGCCATGGCGCAGCGACCATCGGCAATGCCTGGGTGGACATCACGCGCGCCACGCTCTACATCCTGCTGCCCCTGAGCGCCGTGTTGGGCATCGTCCTGATGGACCAGGGCGTGATCCAGAATTTTTCGGCCTACCGCGACGTGCAGACCGTCGAAGCGACCCAATACCAGATCCCGCGCCTGGATGCGGCCGGCCAACCGGTCAAGGATGACCAGGGCCATGCCGTGACCGAGACGGCGATGACGCCCGCGCAGACCCTGCCCATGGGACCGGTGGCATCGCAGGAGGCGATCAAGATGCTCGGCACCAACGGCGGGGGCTACTTCAATGCGAACTCGGCGCATCCGTACGAGAACCCCACGCCGCTGGCGAACTTCGCCCAGATGGTTGCCATCTTCCTGATCCCCGCGGGCCTGTGTTTTGCATTCGGACGCATGGTGGGCGATCGGCGCCAGGGCTGGGCGATTTTTTTCACGATGGCGCTGCTGTTCGTCGTCTCCGTCCTGATCATCGTTCCGGCCGAGCAGGGCGGCAATCCGCTGCTCACCCCGCTTGGCGTGGACCAGGCCGCCGGCAGCATGCAGGCCGGCGGCAACATGGAAGGCAAGGAGGTGCGCTTCGGCATCGCCGACTCCGCCCTCTTCGCGGCGATCACCACGGCTGCGTCCTGCGGGGCGGTCAATGGCATGCACGATTCGCTCATGCCGCTGGGCGGCTTCGTCACGCTCTGGAACATGATGCTAGGCGAGGTCGTCTTCGGGGGCGTGGGATCGGGCCTCTACGGCATGCTGGTATTCGCGCTGCTCGCCGTGTTCATCGCCGGCCTGATGATCGGCCGCACTCCCGAATACCTGGGCAAGAAGATCGAGTCCTTCGAAATGAAGATGATCTCGCTTGCCATTCTGGCGACACCGCTCTTCGTGCTGGCCTGCACGGCCATCGCCGTGCTGACGGCGGATGGCCGCGCCGGCATCGCCAATCCAGGGGCGCACGGCTTCAGCGAGGTTCTCTACGCCTTCACCTCGGCCGCCAACAACAACGGCAGCGCCTTTGCCGGCCTGTCTGCCAACACGCCCTTTTACAACGTCCTCACGGCGGTGGCGATGTGGTTCGGCCGCTTCGCGGTGGTCGTTCCGGTTCTGGGCATCGCTGGATCGCTGGCCGCGAAGAAGCGCCTGGCCGCGACGGCCGGAACCATGTCTACCCACGGTCCGCTCTTTGTTGCGCTGCTCATCGGCACGGTGGTACTGGTGGGCGCCCTCAACTACGTTCCTGCCCTGGCACTGGGGCCCATCGCCGAACATCTGATGCCGGCCCATCCCCTGGCAGCGACCCACTGAGCCGGAGCGGAACCACACATGAACACCAGGAATTTCGCGCTGCCGGCGGCCCGTCCGGCTTCGCCCGGCGTTGACCCGGCACGGCCGGGCCGCGCACCCGCGCCGGACGCTCCGAAAGCGCCCGCCATTAACCGCATATCGCTCACCCTCTTTGACGCAGCGCTGCTGCGCCCTGCCCTGATCGATGCCTTGCGCAAGCTCGCGCCGCGCAAGCAATGGGGCAATCCGGTCATGTTCGTCGTCTTCTGCGGCAGCGTGCTCACTTCCTTGCTCTGGCTGCAGGCCCTGGTCGGCACGGGCGAAGCTCCGGCCGGTTTCATCCTGGCCGTGGCCCTGTGGCTGTGGTTCACCGTGCTGTTTGCCAACTTTGCCGAAGCGCTGGCCGAGGGCCGCAGCAAAGCCCAGGCCGCCGCGCTGCGCGGCCTCAAGACGCAGACGATGGCCAAGAAACTGGCGTTGCCGCAGCAACGGTCCACCTGGCGCAGCCTACCCGCGGGCGAACTGCGCCGCGGCGACGTGGTGCTGGTTGAAGCCGGCGACACCCTGCCGGCCGACGGCGAGGTGATCGAGGGCGCGGCGTCGGTCGATGAAAGCGCCATCACCGGCGAATCGGCACCGGTGATACGTGAATCGGGCGGGGATTTTTCCGCGGTCACCGGAGGCACGCGCGTGCTGTCGGACTGGATCGTGGTGCGCGTGAGCGTCAATCCCGGCGAAGCCTTCATCGACCGCATGATCGCCATGGTCGAGAGCGCCCGGCGCCAGAAGACACCCAACGAGATCGCCCTCACCATACTGCTCATTGCGCTCACCATCGTCTTCCTGGTGGTCACGGTCACGCTGCTGCCTTTCTCCGTTTTCAGCGTCGATGCCGCCAAGGCGGGCACGCCGGTTTCGATCACCGTCCTGATCGCGCTGCTGGTGTGCCTCATCCCCACCACGATTGCCGGGTTGCTATCGGCCATCGGCGTGGCAGGCATGAGCCGGCTGATGCAGGCCAATGTAATCGCCACTTCGGGCCGCGCCGTGGAAGCCGCGGGGGACGTCGATGTGCTGCTGCTGGACAAGACCGGCACCATCACGCTGGGCAACCGCTCCGCCGCCGCCTTCCTGCCGGCACCCGGCGTGAGCGAGGCCGAACTTGCCGATGTGGCACTGCTGGCATCGCTGGCCGACGAAACCCCCGAGGGACGCAGCATCGTTGTCCTGGCCAGGACGCGCGTTGACCCGCGCGAACGCGACCTGCGCACGCTCGATGCGCGCTTCGTGCCGTTTTCCGCCAATACGCGCATGAGCGGGGTCGATTTCGGCGATGGCAGGCCCGGCGGCCCGGTCACGCGCAGCGTGCGCAAGGGCGCCTCCGAGGCGATACGCGCCCACGTCGACGTGCTGGGCGGCAGCGTGGCGCCATCCGTCCTGCAGGCAGTAGACGCGGTCTCGCGGCGTGGCAGCACGCCGCTGCTGGTGGCCGATGGCGCGCGCGTTCTGGGCGTGATAGAGCTCAAGGACATCGTCAAGGGCGGCATCAAGGAGCGGTTTGCCGAGCTGCGGCGCATGGGCATCAAAACCGTGATGATCACCGG
>Ga0075030_100002328_pt1 | contig 17247 bp, 12 predicted proteins | sample LitLauG_LLR_2012_FD_71393 | JGI IMG/M metagenome (GOLD analysis project Ga0075030, IMG submission 71393) | Freshwater sediment microbial communities from Pennsylvania, USA - Little Laurel Run_MetaG_LLR_2012 | ecosystem: Environmental > Aquatic > Freshwater > Creek > Sediment | place: USA... | reverse complement strand
GTGCATGACGTCGCGGCAAGTGTGCAGGATGCGTGGCTGGCCGCGCGCGATTCCGAAGAGGACATCGCTTTCGACGATGACGCCCTCAACCCGCACCTCAGCTATCTCGACGAGCGCAACCTGCGGCACGACATCTGGTATCTGGACGCGGTCACCGCGCTCAATCACATGCGCGCCGCGCAAACACTCGGCATCAAGACCTTCGCCCTGTGGCGACTGGGCGCTGAAGACCGCTCCCTGTGGCGCGTTTGGGACGTACCCGGCGACCAGGGCGCCGCCGACAAACTTCGCGACGTGCCCGCCGGCCAGGACGTAGATCTGGAACGCCAGGGCGAAATTCTTCGCATTGAAGACCGCCCCAAGCACGGCACCCGCGACCTCACCGTCGATCCCGCAACCCGGCTCATCACCGACGAGACCTTTCAGGACCTTCCCGAGCCCTATCGCCTTGCCCGTTACGGTTACAGCCCCAATCAGGTTGCCATCACATTTGACGACGGCCCCGATCCCGAATGGACGCCGAAGATCCTCGACGTGCTCAAACGCGAGAACGCACCGGCAACATTTTTCCTGATCGGCATTCAGGCCGACAAATATTCCGGCCTCGCTCGGCGCGTGTACGACGAGGGCCATACCATCGGGAACCATACGTTCACCCATCCCGATGTCAGCAATATTTCAGCCGGCTATATGAAGCTGGAACTGAACCTGACCGAGCGCCTGTTCGCGAGCCTGATGGGAATCCGTACGACCTTCTTCCGGCCGCCCTACGCAATTGACGAGGAACCCGACACCGCCGACCAGGTGCGGCCCCTCGAGTTATCGCAGGACATGGGCTACACCACCATCGGCAACCGCATCGACCCGAACGACTGGAGCGACAAACCGCGCCACCGCACCGCCGAGGAGATCACTGCCTACGTGATGGCCCACTTGCCTCCGTGTGCCGGCACCGACCTGCGCTGCGGCAACATCATGCTGCTGCACGATGGCGGCGGCAACCGCTCTGAAACCCTGCGCGCGCTGCCCATGATCATTGACGGCGTCCGCGCCCGCGGCATCGAAATTGTCCCTGTGTACAGGCTGCTGGGCAAGACCAGGGCGGAAACCATGCCGCCGCTGGCGCCGGGCGAACGCTGGCTGGCACGGCTCGATTGGCTAAGCTTCTTCCTGTTTGGCGCGGCCGGCGGCGCGATCACCTGGATTTTCGTTCTCGGCGACGTGCTGATGACCGCACGGTTGATTCTGATCGGGGTCGCTGCCGTTTATGACCGCCTGCGCGAACGCATCTTCGGCCGTCCCGCCGAGGTCGAATCCTATCGCCCCATAGTCGCCGTGCTCATCCCCGCCTACAACGAAGAAAAAGTGATCGAACGGACTATCCGCTCCGCCCTGAACTCCACCTATCCCAATCTGCGCGTCATCGTAATCGACGACGGCTCGAAAGACAAAACGCTCGAAGTCGCGCAGTCGGCATTCGCCGCTGAGCAGGCCGATGGCCGCGTGCTCATCCTGACCAAGCCGAACGCGGGCAAGGCCGAGGCGCTTAATTTTGGCCTTGAGCACATCGGCGACGCGGAAATCTTCGTCGGCATTGACGCCGACACCGTGATCGCCCCCGATGCCATCGCCCGGCTGGTACCGCATTTCCTCGATCCCGAAGTCGGCGCGGTAGCGGGCAACGCCAAGGTCGGCAATCGCGTAAATCTGTGGACGCGCTGGCAGGCGCTCGAATACATCACCAGCCAGAATTTCGAGCGCCGCGCGCTCGACCTTTTCGGCGCGGTCAGCGTGGTCCCCGGCGCAATCGGCGCCTGGCGCGTTTCCGCCGTGCGCGAGGCCGGCAGATTTCACGTCGACACCGTCGCCGAGGACGCCGATCTCACCATGGCCCTGCTGCGCAACGGCCACCGCGTCCACTATGAAGATATGGCGCTCGCCTTCACCGAGGCGCCCACCACCGCAAATGGCCTGATGCGCCAGCGTTTCCGATGGTCCTTCGGCATTCTGCAGGCGGTGTGGAAGCACAGCGGCGTGATCGCCCGCAAAGGCACGCTCGGCTTCGTCGCGCTGCCCAACATCATCATTTTTCAGATTCTGCTACCGCTGGTTTCGCCGTTTATCGACATCATGTTCGCCGCCGGCGCGATCTGGTATTTCGTGCAAAAGCATTTCCATCCCGACTCCACCGACCCGGCCAGCTTTCACAAGCTGGTCGCATTTTTCTTTGCGTTCCTGGTGATCGATTTCATCGCCTCGGCCATCGCCTTTGCGCTGGAACGCCGCCGTCCCGACGACAAAGAGGACATCTGGCTGCTATCGCAGGTCTGGCTGCAGCGTTTCGCCTATCGCCAGTTGTTTTCGATTGTGTTGTTCAAGACGCTGAAACGCGCCATGGAAGGGCGAAAGTTCGCGTGGGACAAACTGGAGCGCACCGCGGCGGTGAGCTACATGCCAGCCGAGCAGCCGGAGTCAGTGAAAATTCCGTGACGGTCTGCCGGACAACTCAAACTTTTTCTGAGGCTACCTGTATGCGTGCCTCGGCCCTCTGCACGGCCAGCACCGCACGAGGATAATCCACTTGTGGATCGCCGCTGGTGAGCAGTTTCTCGGCCCGCTCTTTGGATTCGCGGGCCCGCGCCACATCGATCTCAGTCGGCCGCTCGGCCGATTCCGCCAGCACGATTACGCGGTCGGGCAGCACCTCGGCAAATCCCGAACCCACCGCGAAGTGCTGCGTCTCGGCGCCGCTGCGGTAGCTCATGTCGCCGGCACCGAGTTCGGTGATCAGCGGAGCATGGCCTGGCAGCACGCCCAGATACCCGTCCTTGCCGGGAATCTGGACTTCCTCCGCCGAAGTCTTCACTACCATCTTCTCCGGCGTTACGATCTCGAGTTGGAAAGAATCAGCCATAAAAAGCGATTGGCGATTACATCTTGGCCATTAGCTAAAAGCAAATGGCTAACGGGCAAAGGCTTCCTACGCCGCCTTCATCTTCTCCGCCGCTTCCAGCGCTTCTTCAATCGTCCCGCGCATATAGAACGCCTGCTCGGGAAGCGCATCGTACTTGCCTTCCACAATGCCCTTGAAGGCCTTCACCGTATCGGCGACTTTCACGTATTTTCCCGGCGTGCCGGTGAACTGCTCGGCCACATGGAACGGTTGCGACAGGAAGCGCTGCACTTTGCGGGCGCGCGACACCGTCAGCTTCTGCTCTTCGCTCAGTTCGTCGATGCCGAGAATCGCAATGATGTCCTGCAGGTCCTTGTAAGTCTGCAGCGTCCTCTTCACCGATTGCGCCACATCGTAATGCTCCTGCCCGACGATGCGGGGATCGAGCACGCGCGAGGTCGAAGCCAACGGATCCACGGCGGGATAGATGCCGATTTCGGTCAGCGCGCGCGAAAGCACCGTGGTCGCGTCAAGGTGAGCAAACGTGGTAGCCGGCGCGGGATCGGTCAAGTCGTCGGCAGGCACGTAAATTGCCTGCACCGAAGTGACCGAGCCTTTCTTCGTGGACGTGATGCGTTCCTGCAGTTCGCCCATTTCCGTGGCCAGGTTCGGCTGGTAACCGACGGCGCTGGGCATGCGGCCCAGCAGCGCCGAAACTTCCGAGCCGGCCTGCGTGAAGCGGAAAATGTTGTCGATAAATAACAGCGTGTCGGCGCCCTCGAAGTCGCGGAAGTATTCCGCCACGGTCAGCCCGGTCAGCGCCACGCGGAGACGCGCGCCGGGAGGCTCGGTCATCTGTCCGTAAATCAGCGCCGCTTTCGATTCCGCCGGCACCCCCGGCTTGATCACGCCCGACTCGCTCATTTCCAGCCACAAGTCGTTGCCTTCGCGCGTGCGCTCGCCGACCCCGGCAAACACCGAGTAGCCGCCGTGCTGCTTGGCGACGTTGTTGATCAGTTCCTGAATGAATACCGTTTTGCCGACGCCTGCGCCGCCGAATAGACCGATCTTGCCGCCCTTCAGAAACGGCTGGATCAGGTCGACGACTTTCACGCCGGTTTCAAACATCTCCGCCGAGGTGGATTGCTCGTCGAACGCGGGCGCCAGCCGGTGAATCGGCATGCGCTGCGTGTGCTCGACCGGGCCGAGTTGATCGACTGGTTCGCCGATCACGTTGAGTACGCGCCCCAGCGTGCCGCGGCCCACCGGCACCGAGATCGGCCCGCCCAGGTCGACCGCTTTCATGCCACGCACGAAACCGTCAGTGGCCTGCATGGCGACGCAGCGCACCCGGCCTTCGCCCAGGTGCTGCTGCACTTCCAGAATCACGTTGATGTCGAACGGCACGTTGAAGCCCTCGGCCGTCACGCGCAGCGCCTGGTAAATCGGCGGCAGCTCGCCCTGTTGAAACTGCACGTCCACGGCTGGGCCGGAGACTTGGACCACATGTCCTACATGTTCAGGCATAATTTTAAGCTCTCAGTTTGCAATCAAGCGGCTAGTCACCAGTGACTAGCGGCTAGTCACTACATAGCGGCTGCGCCGCTCACAATTTCAATAATCTCTTTCGTAATCTTGGCCTGGCGCGCCCGGTTCATCACCAGCGTCAGCGAATCGATCATGTCGCTGGCGTTGCTGGTCGCCGAATCCATCGCCGTCATGCGCGCCGCGTGCTCGGCCGCCACCGATTCCAGCAGTGCACGGAAAATCTGCACGCTCACATACTTCGGCAGAATGGCGCGGAACAACTGCTCAGCCGGCTGCTCGTAGATGTAGTCCGTCTGGCCGCCGACATTTTCGTCTCCGCCTTCGGCGGTCGACGGGCGCAGCCCCACGCCTGCGCTGATCGCCGCTTCTTTGGCCTTCTTCTTTTCCTCGGCGGTCATCTCCTCAGCCATGCGCACGGCCTGCTCGCCTATCCGCTCGATGGGCAGGACCTGCTCCACAATCAGCCGTTGCGCAATCACCGACTTGAATTCGTTGAACACAACGTAGACCGCGTCGACTTCCTCGCGCTCATAGCGGCCGATCACGCTTTCCGCGAGATCTTTGGCCTGCCGGAATTCCACTTTGCCGAGGATTCCAACATGCTCGCCGCAGACCTGAATCGGCCCTTTGCGCTCGCCCGCCGCTGGCGCGCTTTCCAGCGCTTCCTCGGTTTCGGCGAGGCTGCGCGTCTGCACTCCCGCGGCCGGATAACGCCGCCGGAAAAAGTCGCGCCCTTTGCGGCCCACCGCTTCAATGTCGATATTCTTGCCGGCTTTCGTCTCGAGGAAACGCGCCGCCGCCTTGGTGATGTTCGAGTTGAACGCACCCGCCAGGCCTTTGTCGCCGGTCACTACAATCAGCAGAATATTTTTCTCTTCGCGCTGGGCGAGCAGCGGGTGTTTCAGCTCGCCGGTCTGCTCGTCATACAACTCGGCGCGGCTCACCAGCGATTGCAGCACGCTGGTCATCATCTGCGCATACGGACGCGCCGCCAGCGCGCGCTCCTGCGCCCGGCGCAGCTTCGCCGCCGAGACCATCTTCATGGCCTTGGTGATCTGCCGCGTGTTGATCACGCTGCGGATGCGCCGTTTAATGTCGAGTACGTTGGGCATTGAAAATCAGTTTTGAGTTGCTGGTTACTGGTTTCTAGTAAAAACCTTTGTCATCCTGAGCGCAGCGAAGGATCTCTGCGTCACTGCGCCGTAGTGTTATTCCATGTATCCCGGAATATCTTCCAAGGTCCCTGCAATTCACGCTTCCATACAATCAGCCTTTTCCCCTTCACCGGTATTTCCTTACCGTCCCTAACTACGACTCCGGTGACCTTGGTGCTATCAATCAGTAGGTCGCCCTCCTGCACTGAATTGATGTTTTCAAACTTCTGATCCACCAGTTTGTCCTGCCCCGCGAGCCAATCGCTATAGAACGCACGAAGCGCGGTTTTTCCGGACACAGCATCTTTTCCTTCTGGCAAGACGGTGGCGTCATCGCTATACATACCAACTAGAGCATCCACGTTTTTCGACTTCACTGCCTCGATCCAGCGCATGTAATTGTCTGCTATCGTCTTCCTCGTATCCGCGAGTTGTCGCAAGAACTCTGGAACGTCTTTGTTCTTCACGTCCTGCGTAGACTGGACAGTGATCGACGAAACAATGCCAAGTACCGCTAGACACAGAACCGATTTCATACAGACCTCATTACCGCTTTCCTGTGCCCTTTAATTGCTGGCTTCTAGTCAAAATCGTTGTTATTCCCGCGCCGCCTTTACTAGCAACTAGTGACTAGCAACTACTTCGCTACCGCTTCCCTGCTGGCCACAAATTGCTGCTTGGCCTGCTTGATCAATTCCTGCAACTGACCCTTCAGCGCATCATCCAGCGTTTTCTTTTCCATGATCGAACGCAGCAGCGCCGGGTTGGTGGCGTTGGCGTACTTCAGCAGTTCCTTCTCGAAGTCGCGCACCTGCTCGACCGGAAGATCGTCGAGGAACCCGCTCGTGCCGGCGAGAATGATCAGAATCTGCTCTGAGAAAGGCATCGGCGAAAACTGCCCCTGCTTCAGGATTTCCACCAGCCGCTTGCCGCGATTGAGCTGCGCCTGGGTGGCTTTGTCCAGGTCGCTGCCGAATTGCGCGAATGCCGCCAGTTCGCGATATTGCGCCAGTTCCAGCTTCAAAGTGCCGGCGACCTGCCGCATGGCTTTGATCTGCGCGCTGCCGCCGACGCGGCTCACCGACAAGCCCACGTTCACCGCCGGACGCACGCCCTGGTTGAACAGATCGGTTTCCAGATAAATCTGGCCGTCGGTAATCGAAATCACGTTGGTCGGAATGTAGGCGGAGACGTCGCCGGCCTGCGTCTCGATGATCGGCAGCGCAGTCAGCGAGCCGCCACCCATTTTGTCGCTCAGCTTCGAGGCCCGCTCCAGCAGCCGCGAGTGAAGGTAGAACACGTCACCCGGATACGCTTCGCGACCCGGCGGACGCCGCAGCAGCAGCGAGATTTCGCGATAGGACGCCGCGTGCTTCGACAAATCGTCGTAGATCACCAGCGCGTGTCGCTTGTTGTCGCGGAAATACTCGCCCATGGCGCACGCCGCGTAGGGCGCGATGTATTGCATCGGCGCAGGTTCGGAGGCCGATGCCGCCACCACGATCGTGTACTCCATCGCGCCGGCGTCTTCCAGAATCTTCACCACCTGCGCGATTGAGGAGCGCTTCTGCCCGATCGCGTTGTAAATGCAGATCAGGTTGTTGCCTTTGCTGTTGATGATGGTGTCGAGCGCGACCGCGGTCTTGCCTGTCTGGCGGTCGCCGATGATCAGCTCGCGCTGTCCGCGGCCGATCGGGATCATGCTGTCAATGGCTTTGAGTCCCGTTGCCATCGGCTCGCGCACCGGCTGGCGGTCGATCACGCCAGGAGCAATTCTTTCCAGCGCAATGAACTGGTCCGTGGCGATTGGGCCCTTGCCGTCGATCGGCTGGCCGAGCGCGTTGACGACGCGGCCAATCATGGCATCGCCCACTGGCACGCTCATGATGCGCCCAGTGCGCTTCACTTCGTCGCCTTCCTGAATCTCGGTGTATTCGCCCAGCAGCACCGTGCCCACCTGGTCTTCTTCCAGGTTCATGGCGATGCCGGCCACACCGTGCGGAAACGACAGCAACTCGCCGGCCATGACCTTGTCCAACCCGTAGACGCGCGCAATGCCGTCGCCGAGGGTGACCACGGTCCCGACTTCGTCCACGGAGATCTTCGATTCGTAGTTCTCGATCTGCTCGCGGATCAGTTTCGTGATTTCGTCTGCTTTGATTTGTGCCATAAGTTCAGCTCTTAGCCTTTGGCTGTTAGCTCATAGCTTTCAGCCTTTTAAAATTTCTCTCAAACCCCTGTCATCCTGAGCGCAGTCGAAGGATCCCTACTCCCGAAAACGCGCTCAGCGCACATTGCCTTTGGCCCCGACCGGCAAGCTAATAGCCAAAAGCTCAGGAGCTAATCGCTTCCCGAATCTTTCCCAGCCTGCCCTTCACCGAGCCGTCATAGATCGTGCTGCCTACCCGCACCACGGCTCCGCCGAGCAGCGACGCATCCTGCGCATATTTGCCTTTGACCTTGCGGCCAGTCAGCTTCGCCACCCGCGCTTCCAGCCCCTGCTTTTCCTCGCCGGAAAGCTCCCGCGCGCTCCACACCTCGGCCTCGGCAAAGCCCATGCGTTCGTTCAAGTCTTTTCCAAACTGCGCCACCACCGCGTCCAGAAAGTGCGTGCGATGATGATCGATCAGCACCGCCAGCAGGTTCCTCACCGGGCGCGAAATTCCGGCCCGGCCCACCACGGCGTCGAGCAGCGCTCGCTTCTGCTTCGCCGGAATCGAAGGATTCTCCCACACCCGCCGCAGATCGTCACTTCCGGCCACCAGCGCGGAAACCGCATTCAACTCCGCCACGGCCTGCGCCGCGTCGAGCTTCGAATCGATCACGACGTCAGCAAACGCCCGGGCGTAAGCGCTGGCAACTGATGCAGCCATAAGCTAGCGCCCTCCCTTCGACGAACTCGACACTTGGTCCAGTTCGCGCGAAAACCCGTCCACCAGACGCTGGTCCGTCGCCGGATCCACATGAATCTGTTTCGCCGCCAGGCCCACCGCCAGATCGGCCGTCAATGCCGCCAACTCGCGCCGCGCGGCCTTCGCGGCCGCATCAATTTCCTGCACCGCCGATGCGGCAATCTTCTTGACCTCTTCTTCCGTACCCGCAGCGATCCTGGCTTCTTCCGCCGCCGCTTCGCGTTCGGCCGAGTCGCGCATCTGTCCAATCTCGCCGTCCAGCCGCATCAGCCGCGATTCGATTTCCGCCAGCTTGCGCCGCGCTTCCTCGCCCGCCTTCTGCGCTTCCAGCATCGCTTTCTGAATATTCGCGGTGCGATTGCTGAAAAAGCCCGGCAGATGCTTGCGCGCCGCCCAGATCACAAATCCGGCGATGATGGCAAAATTAATGAAAACCGCTGCCCAGTAGGCCATTTCAACGTTTCCACCGAACAGCTTGGCCAGCAGCTTCACCGAAGCCGAATGCCGCAGGGGCTCGGTTTCGTCTTTTTCTTCCGCCGCTTCCGGCTTTTTTTCGGCGCTCGCAGCAACGTTCCCCGAGGCGTCCGCCGGGGCCTGCGGATTCTCACTCGCGGCCGGAGCCTGCTGGGATTGTTGCGCCGGCTGAACTTGCGACGTCGCGCGGGCCTGATGCAACCCGAACAGCAAACAAGCTGCCAGTGCCAGACCGAACAGTACACGCGTGAAAGATTTCATCGCCCTGCCCCCGCCGGCTCCAGCACCCGCTGCGCGATTTCCCCGGCCAGCGCAGTCGCTTCGCCCTGCAGCGTGGCCTTGGCCGCCTGCTTGTCTTTTTCCAAGTCCTGGCGCGCGGTCTGCACCTGCCCCTGCGACTGGCTGCGGGCCATCGTCACTGCCTTGTCGCGAACTTCCAGCGCCGCCTTGCGTCGGGCTTCCTGCACCCGGAACAACGTGGCGCGGGCCTCGCGCAGGCGCTGCTCAAACTCCGCGGTGCGAGCCGCCGCCGCCGCGATATCGGCCTGTGACTTCTCGATCGCGCCCTCGGTCTTGCTGCGCCGCTCCGCCAGCACCTTCATCAAAGGCTTGCGCACCAGAGAGTTATAGAGCCAGGTGAGCAGGCAAAGCAGGACCACGGTCGGAACCGATCCGAGCAGTAATCCGCCTAACTGGTGCAGCAGCTCTTTCATATTCGGTGCATGTTCAGTGCGTGACTATTGCAAACAAGAAGGGCTGTGAAACTCTCAACCTTATCATTCCACAGGGGTTGTGTCAACGCGCGGAGCGCCTGGAAACGCTGCGGTTTGACGCATATCGTCCTCCTAGTCAGTGTCATCCGGAGCGCAGCCGCTTTTCAGGCGGAGCGAAGGATCTCCATGCAACTAGGCCAGCCGTCAAGTCGGGAGGATACCACTCTGGAGTCCAAATGCTCCAAATTGCACCCAAGCATCGGCCCCTCGTCAGACTCCTCCGAAACCATGCAAAATCCGCCAAATAACCGCTTGACTTCCGCCCCGGCAGGACTAGCATTGAACTATCACCTCCGATCCAATTCAGGATCGAATGGGCCGCTAGCCAAGGACTGTCACCGCTTCTTGGTTGTCGGCTCATTTAATTTGCGGACGGCTTCGACTTCCCACTCCCGCACCCGCCGCATCACCGACTCCGGCGCTTCCACTTCCAATTCCACCGTCCCGTCCCGATAGGCGCGCGACAGAATCCTCGCCCGCGCTTCCAGCATGGCCAGCGCCTTGCCTTCCTTCTGCGGCACGCGCAGACGCGCCCGGCTCACCGGATCTTCCTCGATCATCGCGTCAATGCGTTCCAGCAGCGTCGCCAGCCCGGTCCCCTCTTTCGCCGACACGTACACCGTGGGCACTTCGCCATCCGCCGCATTCGCCGGCCGCGCCGCAAGGCCCTCGGCCACTTCCACGTCCAGCAGATCAATCTTGTTCATCACATGCAACCGCGGGCGCTTCTCCGCTTCCAGTTCCTTCAGCACGATCTCCACCTGCGCATCCTGCTCGGCGGAGAGCCGGCTGCTCGCGTCCGACACATGCAGAATCAGCGATGCCCGCTGCACTTCTTCCAGCGTCGCGCGAAATGCCTTGACCAGCGTGTGCGGCAGGTTGCGGATAAATCCCACCGTGTCCGACACCAGCACTTTTCGTTTCGATGGCAACTCCACAGCGCGAATCGTCGGATCGAGCGTGGCGAACATGCGCGCCGAAGCCAGGACGCCGGAATGCGTCAGCGCATTGAACAGTGTGGACTTGCCCGCGTTGGTGTAGCCCACAAACGCGACGGTCGCCACTGGCGCCGATTCGCGCCGCTGCCTCTGCTGCGCCCGGATGCGCCGCACGTTCTCCAGTTGCTGCTCCACATGCCGCACCCGGCGTGCGATCTTGCGCCGGTCGGTCTCAAGCTGCGTTTCGCCCGGTCCGCGGGTGCCGATGCCGCCGCCCAACTGCGACATCTCGATTCCCCGCCCGGCCAGCCGCGGCATCAGATATTGCAGTTGCGCCAACTCCACCTGCAGTTGGCCTTCCCGGGTGCGCGCATGGCGCGCGAAAATATCCAGGATCAGCTGCGTTCGGTCAATCACTCGCCGCTTTAATATTTTTTCGATGTTGCGCTGTTGCGACGGGCTGAGGTCGTGATCGAACAGCACCACGCTCGCGTCCGTCGAGGCCGCCGCGCCGGCAATTTCTTCCAGCTTGCCTGCCCCCACCAGCGTCGCCGGATCGGGCCGATCGCGCCGCTGCAGAATCTCTCCTACAACCTTTGCCCCGGCGCTCTCCGCCAGCGTTTTCAGTTCGGCCAGCGATTCGTCCGCGTCAAACTCCGGAACCGGCGGCCGCGAAGCCTTGCCCGCCGCGCCATCTCCCTCGCGCGTCGAGGAGTCGCGCGCGGCCCGCGCCTGCGCCGTAGTCGCGCCGCGCTTGCCCGAACTCCGCGAGCGCGATTCCATTCCGACCAGGAATGCACGGTCCTGCGCGGTCGCCGTGCTGCGCTCGTCGCGCGCAACGGAGGCCGCCTGTTCTTCCAGGCGAGTTGTCTTGCGTGGGGATTTGGTCAAACGGAACGCGCTTTCTGTTTATCCTTCGTTCGCGGCGGCGCTCGACTGCGCTGCCGGGGCCGCGGTCGCGCGGCCGTCGCTCATCGCGGCGTGCGCGGCATGCGGCGCGACCCGCCCCATCACCACCGTCGAGATCGCGTGTTTGAAAATGAGTTGCTCCTGCCCGCCCGCGTCCAGCACCACCGAATATTTGTCGAACGAGCGGATGCGCCCGGTCAGCTTCACTCCGCTCATCAGGTAAATCGTAATGTTGGTGCGCTCTTTCCGCGCCGTGTTCAGAAAGGAATCCTGGATGTTCTGTGCCGGCTTGTTGCTTTCCATGCCGATCTCCTTCTTGCCCGTGATGGAACGAAGCAGCGCTGCAAATCGTTCAGTTGGTGCAAACGGGCCCGGAACTTCAGCAAAAAGCGGCGCGCCGGGCCGACCAGTTCGCGGAGGTCCCGCGACAAACCTATGAACTAACCATACGGCGTTCCCTTCGGCTTTTCAAGCTGCGCCAGGCAGTGCCCAGCGGTTGGTTTCTCCGCGAACTCTGCGGAAGTTTCCCGCGTCCTCCGCGGTCAAAGGCTTTTACTCCCGCAATGGCAACCTTAAGGTTGCCTCCATCTCAAGACATTGGAGCTTTTCCGGCTTGACATCCGCCCGCCCCACCCCGCAAACTTCCCCGCAATCCCGGAGGAGCCACATGCACACGTTCTGCCTGTCCGCCCTGGTCGCGCCCACCCACAGCGGTACAGAAGCTCTGGCGTTTCTGCTGCGCTGGGTCCACTTCCTGGCCGGCATCACCTGGGTTGGCCTGCTCTATTTCTTCAACCTGGTCAACGTGCCGTTCATGAAACAGGTCGACGCCAGTTGGAAGCCCCAAATCTTCGAGCACCTGACCCTGCCCGCGCTCAACCTGTTCCGCTGGAGCTCGCTGGTGACCGTCTTTGTCGGCTTCTGGTACTGGGGACAGGTCCTGGTCGGCCCGGCCGCCAATCGCATGGGCGTCGGCGGAGGCCCCACCATCGGCCTGTTCCTCGCGCTCTGGATCGGCGCGTCGATGGTTCTCTACTTCGTCATCTCAAAGACGCCACCGGGCTATGTGGTGGGGGCCGTGACCGCGGTCCTGGTCATCGCCGCAGGCTGGGCCTTCCTGCGCTTCACGCCGGTCGGGCAGGACGACAATCACATCCTCTGCATCGGCATCGGCGGCGGCATCGGCTTCGTCATGCTGTTCAACGTCTGGGGAATTATCTGGAAGAACAACAAGCAGATCATCCGAGGCACCCTCGCCGGCAATCCCCCAGCCAACGCCGCCGTCCTGGCGCGCCAGGCCTTCCTGGCTTCACGCGCGAACCTGTTCCTGTCGGTGCCCCTGCTGTTCTTCATGGCCGCCGCCAGCCACTATGGACTGTTCGGGAACTGAGGAGACGGAGGACGTAACTCGGGACCCACAGCCCACTAGCCGATGGCTAGCGCGCCTTGCCTTCCATCTCTGCCAGTTCCTTGCGGATCGCGTCGGACCGCGCTCCGGTCGGCTCTTCCTGCAGCAGGGTCTTAAACTCGGCGATCGCATCCGGGGCCCGGTTTTCGCGCTGGTAGGCCCGAGCCGCGATGTAATGTACAGTCGCAAACGACGCATGTGGCATGGCATGTACGCGGCGCGCGGTTTCGATGGCCGCATCGTAATGCTTGTCCAGAAGCTGGGTCCGGCAGAGCAGGGTCAGGGTCTCGACGTTTGAGGGATCGATGGCGATCGCCTTGGCGTACAGATCCTCCGCGGCCTCGAACTTCTGATCTCCCTCTTCCATATGGGCCAGGTTTACGTAGGCAGGGGCGAAGTGGTCATCGACGCTGATGGCCTTCAGCAGCGCCTCCCGGGCGCCGCTGCGGTTTCCCAGTCGCGACTGCGCCGCCGCCAGGTTGTTGTAGGCTTCGGCGTAATCCGGATAAATCTTGATCGCCTGATTCAGCCGATCGGACGCCCCTGCCCAGTCTGACTTTGCCATGAGCTGGGTAGCATCGTCCAGCTTGCCCTTGGCATCGCGGGGGACCTTCAGTTGCTTCGCCGACACTGATGGCGCTCCAGGTTTGCCTCGGCTCGCGCCTTCCCCGATGCGCTGCACCGTCACCGTAACCGTCTGTGTGCCGACCCGGCCTTCCATTTCGAAGATGCCGCTGTCCGCGTCCTGGATACCCTCTCCGGTCACCACGACGTGATAGTCGCCACCGCCCACGTTAATAAACGAGATCTCGCCGCGATCATTGGTGAAATCTTCCTCTAGCGCGTTGTTGCTGGCGCTGCCCATCAACTGCACGCGGGCGTGGGCCGTAAACGCATGGTCATTCGCGTAAGACACAACCACTCTCAGAGTTTGGGCCGAAGCAGAGCACGACAGCAGGAGAACTATGGTGAGGAGAAGTCGGCGAGAGGTCACGGCGGCCATCCTTAGGAAACGAGGCCTGTGGAACAAAAGAACTACGGCGGTCTCCGAGGAGACCGCCGCACAAGAACGACAGCTGACCAACTTAGAACGTCAGCTTCGCGTTGACCTGCAGAATACGGCCGTTCAGAGGCACTCCGAAGAACGCCCCGTACGGGTTGGTGTTGGTCCCGATCGTGGAGAAGATCTTACCGAACGAGCCGCTTCTGATGCTGTTGACCGGCAGATCGAAATTCTGGTGGTTGAGAATGTCGAAGGCCGTTGCGCCCACCGCAAAGCCGAAGCGCTCACCGATCTTGAAAGTCTTCAGAAGCGAGAGATCGGTATTGAAAAACCCGGGTCCGCGTAAAGAGTTTCGCGAGTTCCCGAAGTCATTTGCACCGACGTTAAAGTCGGCGATATTAGCGCAAGGATTGCCTCCAATACCGGCGCCAGCCTGGGCAGCTCCTTCACCGCACGAGTGAGAGATGACACTCCCATTCACGAACGTCGCCAACGGAGTTGTGGTCCGAATACCGCCGACCGCAGTCACGAAGGAGAAGTAGGAGCGCTTCAGGGTATCAACCGGGCTCCACGGAAGGCCGGTATGGTAGAAGAGAGTCCCGCCGATCGTCCAGCCGCCCACGACTCGGTTCATCAACGAACTCGACCAGTTGGAGGGCGTTTGATACACGTAGTTCATGTTGAAGTTCTGACGAATGTCGTAGTCAGAGTTGCCATAGCCGCTCCCTCCTGGAAGGGGAGAGGCCTGAATGCGTAAGCTGACCAGAGTGTTGGCGACAAACGGCTCAAGACAGTTGTTGGAGCACGTGTCGCGACCATGGCCCCAGGTGTAATTGGCCTGTCCAGAGAAGCCCTTAGTCGGCTTCATTTTGAAGCTGGCGGTTATCCCGTTATAGCTGGAGAAGCCATTGTTAGTGAGGTTGGAAATTTCATTAAAACGCGGGTCGGTCTGGGTTGGTCCGATCAGGCCGCCGAAAGTGTTCCCTGGTCCCGGGCACGAGACGCAGTAGATGCCGGGCCACGTGTTCACGGTCATGAGGTCGTAACCGTGGTTTCCGGCATAGTTCACTCCAACGCTGTACCGGCTGCCCAACTGGCGCTGCACTTCCAGGTTCCATTCCGCAAACTTGGGGTTCAAGAGTTTGGGGCCGATTGTGTAGTAGTTTGGTCCGCTGCCCTGTCCTCCGAGACCCGCAACCGTCAGGCCAGAAGCAAACTGGCTCTGGAATGTAGCATTGGCCGCAGCGGCGCTGTCGAAGACGTTGTTTGGCGCCCCAGGAGCCAGCGACTGCCCATCTATTCCAGACGAGCCGAAACTAGCTACAGAAGGAGCGTTGGTGAGCGAGCGATCGACCGCCACAGCGGGGAACTCGTCATCGAAAATTCCGAATCCGCCGCGAACCACAGTGGTCGGAGTCATGCTATAGGCAAACCCAAACCGGGGAGAGAAAACCGCCTTCTCCACGTCCGGGAAGGCGGTTTTAAGCCCGGTCGAAATCGTCTGATTATACGGCGTATTTATATCATGGTTGATCGTGTCAAACGGCGCGTTCATGCGGGTAAAGCACGCCGAGCAACTCGGATTGGCGGTACGATCCACGCGTACGCCAAGTGTCAGGTTCAGCTTGTTGGTTACCTTCCACTGGTCCTGGAAATAGAGCCCGACGTTGTACAACTTGACCCTCACCGCGCCGAGACTTGAGAAGTTCGCGCTGTAACCCGAACCGCCAGTCCCGTTAGCCGTCAGGGTAAGGCCATTTACGAACTCGCTGGTCGAATTGATGCCCAGCGTTCCGCTGGTTCCGGCTAGGGCTGCATAATCGCTGACCAGGTTACGCCGGAAGTCAGCACCAATCTTGAGGTTGTGACCGCCGATCACCTTCGAGAAATTGTCCCGAATCTGGTACTGGGTCACAATGCGCCCCTGCGGATACGCATTGTCGGCTCCGCCCAGGGTCGTGAAAGTCGAAGCTGTTCCCCCGAAAGCAAGGGTCGTAGGGAACTTGGCGATCGCGGCACTGAAGCTGGGTGGACCAAAAATCGCCTGGTACCAAGCTCCAGAGATGATCAGGTTATTCACTGTCGTGCCGTTGAAGGTATGTGTTTCAGTGATCTGACCGTTGTACTCCGGCTGGATGCTCGTCGCATTGAAGACCGAGTTGATCGGGTCAGTTCCGGTAGCCTGAACTCCGCGATCCATTTGGTAACGGCCCTTCAGGTGGTCTTTGGAATTTATGTCATAGTCGATCGAGCCAGCGAAAATCCACTCCGTAATCAGGTTGTTAGAGTTGCTGGTGTACAGCGCCGAACATGGAGCTCCTGGGATCGGAGCTGCACCCGTACCGAGATTCCCGAAACCCGCAGCAATTGACTGTGGGTTCGTGTATGTTCCAGTGCCATCGTAGTCGTTGCTGAAGTCACCACAACCGATATTAGGGTCGGTCGCTTGGGTCGTCGGCACCGCAGCCGCAGATCCGGGTGCTCCCGCATACAAGCTAAAGATGTTCTGGTAGAACGGTAACTCAGCCGCAGGAACCTGGGTGAGAACATAGTTAGCAAACGCCGCGGTGGGAACCGTAACCGGCCCCGATACGCCGGGAAGGATCATGCGCAGGTCTTCAAAGTCCGCAAAGAAAAAGAGCTTGTTCTTAACGATCGGCCCGCCCGCCGAAAGCGCAAATGTGTTGTTCACCGCATGGGGGCGAGGTTGACCAAACGCATTGCCGTACCAATCGTTGGCATTCAGGGCCGTGCCGTTATAACCATAAGTCGCGTTGCCATGGAACGAGTTGGTTCCAGATTTGGTGGCGGCGTTCAACTGCGCCGCAGCCTGCCGGCCATAGTCCGCCGTGTACCCGTTCTCAACAACAGTCACTTCCGACAATTCGTTCGAGCCGAGCGTCAGGTTGCTGGCGCCCGAGTTGTTCAGGTTCAGGTACGGGTCCATGTAGTCGTTGCCGTTGACCGTGAACAGGTTCGAGGTGCTGGGCAGGCCGTTGGCCGAGAAGTTGCCGTAGCCCGCGCCGTTGCTCACCACTACTCCGGGAGCGGTGTAGGCGTACGAGGTTATGTCGCCACCAGGCGCCGGAAGCGCCTTCAGTTGCATTTCGTCGTAGGTCGTCGAGGTGTCGCCGTTCTCCGTCTGCACCAGGGGAGCTGCGCCGGTGACCTCAATGACCTCGCCCGCCGCGCCCAGTTCCAGCTTCATGTTGGCGCTGATCACCTGGCCGACCCC
>Ga0075030_100002325_pt1 | contig 17258 bp, 13 predicted proteins | sample LitLauG_LLR_2012_FD_71393 | JGI IMG/M metagenome (GOLD analysis project Ga0075030, IMG submission 71393) | Freshwater sediment microbial communities from Pennsylvania, USA - Little Laurel Run_MetaG_LLR_2012 | ecosystem: Environmental > Aquatic > Freshwater > Creek > Sediment | place: USA... | reverse complement strand
CTCTGCAGCATTTCGAACATATCGGGCGCAGCGGCGATCAGACTGGCATTCGCGTTGGCTTCCGCCTCAGCGTCCACTGAAGCTACCGGCTGCCCGCATCGATCTACCACCCGCGACAGCTTTTGGGGGTCAACTCTCCACATTCCTGAGGTCACTTTACTTTTTGCCATAACTACCTTTAAAGAAGGGGCTCCCTTCCTAATTTGTCTTATCCGCTATTGTCTGAGATGAGACGTAACCCTACAAGGTTACTAAAGGTTTTCAGGGGTATCAGGCAAGGTTCTGCATTACTTAGCTTAAGCGAACAAAGAAGGAGGCTTATCGAGCGGTTGCTTTTGGGTCGGGCTCTGCTAGAATGCCGGGCAGCCTGCCGGGCACAGGGTTTAACCACATGCCGATGCAATGTTGTATGGGCGCGATGATGATGTGCACGATGGGGATGGCGCCGAGCTCGCTCGTGGTGCTGCCTATCAACCGCGTGATGACCGACGAGGTTCCCGACGCCAACATCATGGATTACATCCCGATGGTGAACATCATGCCGTTTGCGATGTGCATGTCGCCCGCCAATCCGATGGTGGCGGCGGCCACAGCAGCGGCGATGGGCGTACTGACGCCCATGCCCTGTATCCCCGTCACCGTTGCGCCCTGGGTTCCGGGCGCACCCACGGTTTTGCTGGGCAATATGCCTACCCTGGACAACACCTCGACACTCATGTGCATGTGGGCGGGGGTGATCACGTTTGTGACGCCGGGAGAATTCACCGTGATGGTGCCGTAAGGGAGCTCGCGTACCAGACGGAAGGAGCAAGGAATGGGCGGCGCCAGTCCCCCCGGATCCACCGATCCGGTTAAGAAACCCGCTGAAACCAAGGACGGGACGACACCGCTTGCTCCGGGACAAACGCCGGGGATCACGGGTGCAAACGCGGGCAGCGCCACTCCAGCAGCGGCGGCGGCCGCTGCTGCCGGGAAGGGCGCCAGCATCAAGATTGACCCACCTGACAATACTCCCAAAGCGACAGACGGCAATCCGCTGTTTTCGATTACGGCAGACCCAAAAATGCCGGCGATCAACGCAAAGGCCAGCGTGGTCGGCATCACGACAGGTGCGGACCCGACGGCGACGACAGAGTTTGTCTGGACCGCGACCGTGACGTACGACTCGAAGAGTACTCTGAGCGGCGTCTCTTCGGGCGCTTGCACGTTCAAGGGCGCGCCCAAGAAGGGCGACACCCGCAAGATCGACGCGATAAAAAAAGAGGGCAAAGTTACCGGAGGGGCGATCGTCGTCAATTTCGATAAAATTCGCGGCGGAGACCTGCTGATCTCGCTCACAGCCACTGTTGGGGGCCAGGTCATCAAAGGCGAGACCAAGGGCTGGAGGATTCAGGGTACGAATCCAGCACTCGCAGACGTCAACAAAGAGCTGCCCGACGACGCCATGCGGAGACTCACTTGTCTGGAGAGCCAGAAGAAACAGTTTGTCGCCTCCTCGGGCGAAGGGAACGCCATGTATCCCCAGTTCAGCGGAGATGGTTGCCTCGGAGTAGGCATCTGCCAGCTTACGAACCCGCAGCCTACTGACGATCAGATCTGGGATTGGAAGGAGAACGTGAAGGCAGGAGTCGTCCTTTACAACGAAAAAAGAAACGTGGCTAAGGGTTATCCGGCAAAGGTGGCGGCCTCGGCGAACTTCCTCAAGCTGGTCAAGGACTACAACGACAACCTCAGCAAAGCGCCAGCTCCCGCCGCCGGTGCAGCTCCCGCCGCCGGTGGAGCTCCGGCCGCCGCTGCAGCTGGAGGGGCAGCACCCGGACCAGGCCCGGCTCCAGGGGGTGCTCCTGCGGGCGGAGCCGCACCTGCTCCGGGTGGACCTCCGGCACCGGCCGCCAGCGCACCCTCTGCCCCAAAGGTGACGGTGAAAGTACCTGAATTCACCGAGGATCAGTTACAGGACGACACGATTCGGGGCTTCAATGGCTGGGCAGGCGACGATGGATTTACCGTCGGCCCCAACGGAAAGCCTTGGCTTCATGAATTCCGTATCAAGCAAGATCCTAAAACGAAGGCTCTGGTCGTCGAGGGCGATCCTAAGTCAGGAACGGTAAACGCCGCTTGGGAAACCGTGCCGTGGTCTGATCGTCCGGTGACAGGGGATCAGAAATACGTCGATGACGTGAAGAGCTACGATCCGAATACGTGCGTGGCAACCAAGAAGAAGTAGCCAGAATCCAGTGAGGACTCGTCCGCGAAGCCCGTTATCGTTTGGTCGGTCCACGATTGTTTTTCTGGGACTCTGGTTCCCTTGTGCACTATTCCCGCAGACAGCGGCTAAGCCGGCCTCGTCCGCTGCCCACCCACAACAACGAACTGAAAAGAACGAGGTCGTAAATAATAAGAAGAGCGGCTACGCATATTTTTTCGATCTGACCGGCGATTTCGAGAAGATCGACCTCGGGACAAGGAAAGAGGCGGCTCACGGACAGATTCCGGCTGCGGCCCAACTCGTGAAGCCGTTTCAGACGTCCGGCGTCGATGGCTGCGTCTTGTGCGGTGTGCGATACGACAGGAGCACCGGCCGCTTCTACGTCGTAATGGCGAAACCGTCCGACAGCTCTGACAACCGGGGGGACAATTTTGAGATCGTCGCCGCCGACCCATCAAACATGCACACCGTCACGCGCGCGGACGTCAGTTTCGCTGTGCCGGTCATTCTCGTGAACCCGGAAGCAAAACGCGTGCTTGCCAGTTACCAGCTCAATCCGGATGCGCCGGCGGCCGGTCAACTGAGCTATGGAATGTCCATCTTTCGCGCTCCTGAACTGAAGTTGGTGCGCACGGACAAGGAGAGCACGACTGCGGACGCGGTCGTGGCGGGATACCTATTCAAAATCAAGTTCTCCGAGCAAGCTTACGTTGGAACTGACGGCAGCATCTACGATCAATTCTCGCGCAGCACGTTCACCCACGACCAACTGAAACGAGTCGAGACCGATGCTGTCGCTCTATTCGTAAAGTCCGGCGACAAGGCACTGGCGCCTTTCGCGCTGGTCGACTTGACGACGAAGGGCAAAACATTCGAGGTTACCTACATAGACTCGGCTGCCGGCAAAGTGCTGGCCGGGCTGAATGCCTCTGGAAAAGGTCTGCAAGGGCTCATCGTCATCGACCTGAAGACCAAGGCTGTTTCCACCGCCATCAAGGTCCAACAGGTGACCGTTCCCGCGACACATCTAACGCCGGATGCCAAACAGATTGTGGTCGAGGAATCAGAACTTCGTCATCGCGAGGGCGCCAAACCAGACGAAACTCCGGAAGCGTTATACCAGACGGGAAAACTGACTATTTTCCGCACGGCAACTGCGGAGAGGATCCGCGAAATCGCTGCACCGCAGACCGCCGGCTTCGATTCCCAGTTGATCTGTATGTCAGCGGACGCAAAGAACGCGTTCTTCGCGCATGAACACCATCTCTTCGTCGTCGACTTGATTGCAGGAACCAGTTCGGAAGTGCGCACCCAGCCCGAATTTGTCTTTGATAAGTGGGCACGGTGTGTGATGGCTGACCGCTAGCACCGAGATTCCAGAGAAGCATCAATTCAACTTTGTTCCCTTGCTACCGTCGTCGGCGGTATCGGGATCTTTGGGGTCTTGTGGAGAATCGGGACTGCCTCCGCTGGGATCATTGGTGCTTGCGGGGGAACTGCCGCTATTGATAAACGCGAACGGCGTTCCCGTGATGAAGACGCCAGCGGGCCCGATGTCGATGGAGTTCGCCCCCGAACTCAGTGTGATTCCCAAGGGACATTCGATGACCATGCCCATTTCTGCGGAGAGATGGATGGTCATGGCAGAGATGGCGTATCCCATCGTGATGGAATCATTCTTCCCGCCGGTCACCGAGAGCGACACATTGCCGGTCACACTCTCACTCTGATTGCCGGTAACCGAGAGGGATTTGTTGCCGGTGACGCTCTCCATCTGATTGCCGCCGATCTGCAGCGACATGTTGCTGTCGACTTTCTCGAAATGGTTACCCTGCACGTGCAGGTGCTTGTCGGCCTGAACTTGCTCCTGCTGGTTCGTAGTGACAATCAAATGGCGGTTCGCCCCAATGAATTCGCGTGAGTCATTCTCCACGCGGAGGTCCAGGTCTTTTTCGGCGTTCATGAAGATCTGTTCCTGCCCCTTGAGATCCTCAAAACGCAACTCGTTGTAGTTCGAAGAGCCGCCGCCCTTCGAACTGCGCGACATGAACGTGCTGCGCGTCTGATTGTCGGGCAAGGTGTAGGGAGGCATCTGGTCGGCGTTGTACACGCGCCCGGTGATCACTGGACGGTCGGGGTCTCCCTCAAGGAAGCTGACGAGCACTTCCTGACCGATGCGCGGAATCCAGATCGATCCCCAGTTTGCGCCCGCCCACGGCTGCGAGACACGTATCCAGCAGGAGCTATTCTCGTTCTTCTGCCCCAGACGATCCCAGTAGAATTGCACGATCACACGACCGTATTTGTCGACCCAGATTTCTTCGCCTGATTTGCCGACAACCAGCGCTGGTTGCGGCCCCTGTACAAAAGGTTTGGGTGTGACGCGTGGTGGACGATAAGGAACAGATGCCGGAATACAGGTGAGGTGATTCGAGTAGCTTTCGGCGCCTGACGCGCCGGCGGTGTACGTGTCACCGGCCGTCGCGAAATGCCGCACTTCTGTGACGACATAGTTCGTGTTTTGATCGTCACGGTAGTGGTTCTTCAGTTCGAAGGAAAAACCCGACATCATGCCACGACAGTCTCCTGCAGCGGAGATGACCATGTAGCCGGTTTCTTCCTCCTGCATACGCACTTTCGCAACCGAGTCGCCTTCATCTTTTGTGGTGTAAAGTCCCGGATAATCGAAGAGTTCCAATCCCTGGCTGGCCGAGAGGTTGATCACAGTGGGATCATTGCTCAGCAGGCTGGTGGACGGGGTGGTGAAGTTATAGTCGGTGACGGAGTACTTGCCAGTTTTTACTTCCTGGCCGACGTGCCAGTTCGTGATCACTTCAGGATCGAGCAAACCACCAACCTCAGTGTCGTAACTGATGGGAGAGCCCGGAATCGGCGGCAGGTTGCTCGATTGATCGGCGAGCACCATGGTGTGCTTGCCCTGGGTCATATGGTCGAAGTAATAAAAGATGCCGTACTCTTCCATCAGACGCGAAACGAAATTGAACGATGTCTCGCGATACTGCACGCAGTATTCCAGTTGTGGATAGCTGGTCTTGAGGTTCAGCTTGTAATCCTTGAATCCGAAAGCATCGAAGATTTTGCTGATGATGTCAGGTACAGCCAGATTCTGGAAGATACGGCAGTCGGCCTGTCGCGTCAGAAACCAGAGCCACGGCACAACTTGAGCTCGATAGTGCGTGAACAGCCGATTGTCGGTCTCGCCTTGGGTGAACCGGCTAATATAGCCACTGATGTGGCGCGGCGAACCGTCGGGCAGTTGAAGGGTAATCGAGACCTTTTGTCCGACGATGTTGCTGAAAGAGATGGAATCGTTGTCGTAAGCGATCAGGTCTAATTCGTAGTTGAACAGGCGCGAAATGCCCTCGTAGCCATTGAGTTCCTGGAGCAGGACAACGTCTTTCCCCAATGGAGTATCAATAGATAGCAGCCGATGATCCTGGGAGTAGCTTTCGTCTGGCACGAGGCAGTCCTTCGCTTGGAATCACATCAAACACACAACGGTTTCGCCCGCGATTGTAGACTCTCTCTCCCTCGCGTTCTACTGATAAACAAATGCCCCGTCAGTTCCAATACTGACGTTGATTCGTGACATGGCTTCTCCGGCGGCCATGGTGCTCAGCAACTGCCGCGAGATGTCGGGAAGCAGCGTATTCGTCAGGATATTGTCCACATTGCGGGCGCCGCTTTCCACTTCCGTGCACCGCTTCGCGACTTCATCCACCAGTACCGCGTCGTAGGTTAAATCAATTTTGTGATTTTCCTGAATACGCCGCTGAATCTTGCCCAGCTTTAACCGGATGATCTGCTTCAGGTTCTCGTCGCGCACGGGCATGTACGGAATCAGGACCATGCGTCCGAGGAAGGCTGGCTTGAAGATCTTGTTGAGTTCCGGCTTCAGGGCCTTCACCAGGCCATCCGGTCCCGGCATGGTTTCCGAGTCAGCGCAAAGCTTGGCCATGATGTCGGTTCCGGCGTTGGTCGTGAGGATGATGATGGTGTTCTTGAAATCGATTTCGCGACCCTCTCCGTCTTCCATCATTCCTTTGTCAAAAACCTGATAGAAGAGCTCGAGCACGTCAGGGTGCGCCTTTTCCACTTCATCCAAGAGGACCACGGCGTACGGACGGCGCCGGACTGCCTCGGTGAGCACGCCTCCTTCTCCGTAGCCGACATATCCCGGAGGCGACCCTTTCAGGGTTGAGACAGTATGCGCTTCCTGGAACTCAGACATGTTGATCGTAATCAGGTTGCGCTCGCCCCCATAGAGGAGATCGGAAAGTGCCAGCGCGGTTTCAGTTTTACCGACACCACTCGGTCCGACCAGCATGAAAACGCCGATTGGCTTATGGGGATCGTCCAGGCGGGCCCGCGCCGTTGAAATCCGCTGGCTAATGAGTTGGAGCGCATGATTTTGGCCGATCACCCGCTGTCCGAGGACGGAAGGCAGAGAAAGGACCGTGGAGATTTCATCCTTCATCATCTTGCCAACCGGTATTCCGGTCCAGGCGGAGATCACCTCGCCAATAATCTGCGCGTCCAAAGCAACGCGAATCATGGGCGTTTCGCCTTGCAGAGCTGCGAGCTCGCCCTCCGCCTGAGCCAGCTTGGAGCGCAACTCCGCGGGGTCGACCGGCTTGTGTTCTTCGACAGCGGTGGCCGTGGCTGAAGACGTCGCAGGCGCCACCGCGCTCGCAGCCGGGGCAGGTGCCGACTCGGCAGCGACGCCGGGAATTTCTGGCGCGCCGATGGTGCCTTTACCGTTCTGCGATGCAGCCGCGCTCTCAAGTTGCGTGCGCAAATCGCGAATGGTGGTTACGAGATCACGTTCTTTCTCGAAGCGAGTTCGCAGGGTCGAGAGCCGCGATTCGATATCGGCACTCTTCTGCCCAATATCCGCCAGCCGTTCGCGATGATCCGCACCCGTTGCTGCCTCGCGTTCAAGGATGCGTTTTTGTACCGCGAGGTCATCCAGTTGACGGACGCTGTCTTCGATTGCCGGCGGGGTGGCGCTTTGTCCGAGAGCCAGTCGGGCGCACGCCGTGTCGAGCACGCTTACGGCCTTGTCGGGCAATTGACGCCCAGCCAGATAACGATGCGAGAGATAAACCGCTGCGGTCAGGCCTTCGTCGAGAATGCGGACTTTGTGATGCTTTTCGAGCGAGGGTACGATTCCGCGCAGCATGGTCATGCACTGCGTCTCGATTGGCTCTTCGACTTTAACAACCTGGAAACGGCGGGCCAGGGCCGGATCCTTTTCGAAGTACTTCTTGTATTCCGACCAGGTGGTAGCTGCGATGGTGCGCAACTCGCCTCTGGCGAGAGCGGGCTTCAGCAAGTTGGCGGCGTCACCCTGTCCCGCCTGTCCACCGGCTCCGATCATGGTGTGGGCCTCATCGATGAACAAGATAATCGGAATCGGCGAGGCTTTGACTTCCTCAATGAGACCCTTGAGCCGGTTCTCGAATTCCCCTTTAATGCCCGCGCCGGCCTGGAGTAAAGCAAGATCGAGAGTACGAACGATGACGTTGCGCAGCGGTGGAGGCACATCGCCGTCGGCCACGCGCAGCGCGAATCCTTCCACGACCGCTGTTTTGCCTACGCCGGCTTCACCAGTAAGAATCGGGTTGTTCTGTCGGCGGCGCATCAAAATATCGACCACCTGACGAATCTCGAAGTCGCGGCCGAGAACCGGATCGACCTTTCCAGTCTTCGCCTTCTCGGTCAGGTTGATCGTGAACTGGTCGAGATTCGGAGTCTTCCCACCCGGTTTCGCGCCAGCGGTTGGAGCACCAGGAGCGGCCGCAGCGGCGGCGACCGCGCTCTGCACCTCCTCGCCTGAGTTCGCAATGATCGACGCCAGATCCTTCTTCAGGGCGTCCGGTTGGATCTTCTGGAATTCGCGGCTGATGTCGCGCATCAGGCGCACCAACTCTTCGTGAGTGGCCAACGCAAGAATGGTATATCCGGTGCGAACCTGCCCCGCGTTGTAGTCGATGGAGCCAATCGTCCATCCCTCGACCAGCATCCGCATAAGGCTCGGACTGATGGCGGGCGTCCGCGCGTTGCCCGACTTCAGTTTGTCGAGAGCGCGTGCCAGTTCGCCAGAAAAGCGGGATGTGTCGATCTCGAAGTGTTTAAAGATCGCGGCGACATCATTATCCGTCGAATCCAGAAGCTTCGAAAGATAGTGTTCCACCTCGATGTCGTAATGCGTACGCGCCAGGCAGAGACCTGCCGCAGCTTCGAGCGCACCGCGGGTCGAATCGTTCAGCTTACCGATCAGAGATTTGAGATTCATGTCGCTCCCCCTTTAGTGATTCGAGCGCCAGCACCGTGTCCCCAGGATCGCGGTTGAGCGGGACCGTCTTCACCCACGACACCCAACCAAGTTGCGGGGCGGAAACCCCTTCCGCGCCCAAAGTACAAGCTGGAACCTGCTCACGTTCCAGAATCAGCTTCAGTTCGAAATCCCATTCATCGCTGGAGAAGAACTGCACCCAGCTCCGCAGCGGTTCGAAAGAGTGGCCGTCGGGCAGGAAATCAGCATAGCGCTCCAAAGTCAGCGGCCCGATCACAATGCGCACGCGCGACTGCTGGCTCCACATCTCATCTCCCACCACAGCTCCGAATCCGAGCTCACCGCTCTCGTCATTTCCTTCGGACAAACGGCATTGGGTTTCCGGATCCAGGCGATACCACCCTCCCGAGAATTGCTCAATCGCAACCGGCACCTCGAAGTAGTCCGCCAGGATCTGCTGCAAAGCCTGCGCAGAACGCGGGCGCTGGGACAGCAGTCCGGCGTAGTAGATCAAAGAATCGTCCGGCACGCGCTGGCGGTCGCGCATGCCGTCCGTACCCAGCCCGAGAAGGCTCAAAAGATGGCGGGAAAACAGCTCGCGCTCGCCCTGTTCACAGGCGACGTCGAAACGGTATTTTCGCCAGGCGCGATAGAAGAGCGAGATGATCCGGTGATTGAAAATATCGAGGAAATCGCGCAGCGAGGTGTCGCCCTCGCGCTGCCTCTCGATAATCAGCGACGTGTAAGGATTCGGCAGAACTCCTTGCGGTCCAGTAAGGCCCATGAAGTTGACCTTCATGCGGACGGGCCCGCTCTCAGGCCACTCGGCTTCCTGGATCTGGCTCGCCGGAAAAACCAGCGATGGATGTGCCGAGAACCGCGCCACCTCGCTCTCAGGTTTGGCGAACTGCCCGACCGTGTTCTTGCCTGGCCGCAGCCGCTCGAGCAGACGAAGAGCCTGGAAGAAATCGAAAGAGTAGGGCTCGCGCCGAAGCTCTTCTTCGATCTCAGGCAGCGTCAAACGAGGATCGACTGTCCCGCTCTCGGCGTCCACTCTTCGAGTACCTCCTTTCTCTGTCGACTGCGTGCCACCAGTTGCGTGAAGCTGTTCATCGAGGTGTAAAGGCCCAGGAATTTTTCGATGACGCTGGCAAACAGGTACGCTCCGCTGCCACTGAACTGTTCTTCGTCGAATTCGATTTCAACGCGTGTTCCCCGCGCAAAACCGATGCCGTGGTCGGATGCGACGCGCGTAAAGTGCCGCCGCGAACTGACTGAAGCAATCCCGCTGATCTGTTTCTTGATGTCGGCGGAGTCGGAAAAATCGTAAAGCTCGAGGATCTTCTGCAGAGCTTCCTTCCCGTCGTCGACGATCGACAAGTAATTCAGCGACAAGTGAGACACCAACGACCACAGTGTCTTTCCGTCCAGTGGAGGACGGAGCGGGCGCGTCGGCTTGTGCAACGCCACAATCTTCTTGATCGCCGCTCCTCCCGTCATCTCGAAGTCGCCAGCCTCACTCCCGAACGGCAGGCGTGAGATCAGATCGCGGTTCGTGCAGGTGCATCGGACCGTAACGGTGTCGTACTCCAGTTCCATGGGTCGCGCTGACAAATCCACGAGAGACAGGAAGACATCAGTTCCTTCGTCACCCTTGCGATTCGAAACGGCCCGATTGACGTACCAGTATGCCGGGCTCGTGCCCTGCACGACGTGACGCTCGGAGTAGAGCGGGTGATAGGTCACGGTCTCATGGGTCTCAGCATCGGTGCTGACGACCTCATCGACCGAATAAATTTCCATGGTCTGCCGGCGCCGCGCATCGGGAATCACCGGGTATTGATAGCGGGTCTGGTCTACCAGGATAGGCTCGGCGACTTGCGAGAAAAGGTTGATAATCGGGGCGCATCCCAGGCGCAACGTGCGCTCGTTGACCGCGACTTCGAGGCGCTGATGGCGGCCATCCTGCTCGAAGGGAGAAATCATGAACAGGAGCTCAGCCTTAGAAGTGAACCCGGAGCGCTGCAACTCCGTAAGTCCTTTCAGGCTCATGAAAAAAAACTTTTCCGGAAACGCGAAATACTCCTGCAGCAGCCGGTATCCCATGAAGGAGCGCCGGGGATAAGGCAGCACGTCTTCGTTCTCGCCAAAGCCCATCGGCAGCAGATTGCGCGCTGAAATTTCCCGGACCGGAGCCTTCGGTTTTGCGGGATCGCGCAGCAGGATGCGGACGCAATTCCGGCACAGCAGTTCATACAACGCGTGAACGACAGAACTTTCACCGTTGAGATAAAAAGAGAGCGTTTCCAGGTCCAGCTTTTCAAAGGACACATCCGGAAAACAATCCAGTTCAACCCGCAGAGCTGCCGCCTCGGAAGCGCGCAAAGCGGGGCGGATGCGATCCGGCGTCATCCATTGCGCCTGCGAAATTTTGAATGGCCAGAGAGTCGTGTCGTAGGAGGTTCGGAATTTGCACGGCACTCCCTCGACCGGCCGCGAATAAAGAACTGTTCCCTTTGGAATCTTGAGCGCGCTGGTCAGCTTGCCGCTTTCCGGGTCGGTATGAAACTGCGCGACCGTCATCGAAGGCACCGGCCGCAGATAATGCGGGTAGAGGATATTCAGCAACGACTCGGTAATCTGGGGAAAATCGTCGTCAATTCGAAGATGAACACGCGCCGCCAGAAGCGCGAATGCTTCGAGCATGCGTTCGACATGAGGATCCTCGCAGCGGTCCGGTTCCAGCATCAGGCGGGACGCAATCTTCGGATACTTGTCGGCGAACTCCGCTCCGACCTGGCGCAGGAAGGTGAGCTCGCTCTCGTAATAGTCTCTCAGCTCATTGCGCAAGATCGGCTCCCTTGATCTCATACTCGCCCTTACCTAATTCGAGAACCGTGTCGAAGCGGACCGGTTCGGGCGCAGGATCCATGCAGAGTAATCCCTCGATCACAAATTTGAGCATGCGATAGTTTCCTTCCACCGGCTCCAAGCGCACGCGAGCGCGTTTTAACCGCGGCTCAAACGTCGCAATGACGGACTCCATCTCGCGCACCAGATCCGCGTGATCACGGGTCGAGAGCACAGATTTGGAAGAGATATCCGCGAAGCCGTAGTGATAGACGGAGCGATTCGTTTCACGCGCTGATTCCGGGGCAGGATCGATGGTTCGGCGCGTATTCAACAGCCACTCCAGGTCCCGCTTCAGTGCCCCTTTCAACTCACGCAGGGATTGCGGGCGGCTGAGCGGAACTTCGGAACGAGTCTTGGGATCGCGATCGATCAGGCGATCGAGCACCGAGAGCGTGACTGGTCCGGTGGGATCTCGCCGCGGCATCTGCTATTTGGCGTCTCCCAACGCCTGAGCCGGATCAAGCCGGCAGATTCTCTCGAACAGCTTCTGCTGCGCAGCTTTGTCGGCCTGGATCTTGACACTCATCTTCATCAGCGTGGCCAGTGCGCTCGCCACCAGTCCGGGATCCTCCCAATCGTCGAGCTTGTGGTTTTCGATGGCAGCCGCCAGATCATCGAGGATCGGCTGGGCCACGTTCGGCTTATTGGTCGAAGCGCACAGTTCGACCAACTGCATCCGACGCCGGAAGCGCTCGCGCCCGGAACGCCTGCGGGCAATGTCCTGCTGCAGGATCTCGAAGGCTTTCCGCTCCTGACCGTCACGCAGAGCCTGCATCGCGGAAACGTAGGCGTCGGTAGGCTGCCCCGGCCAGCCGGGACCAAAGCCATTCGACGCGGACTTCGCGGCTCCGTCGGGTGCCGGAGTCGCAGCCGGCGCCTGACTCAGCGACACCAGCCACGCCCGCGTCTCGGCGTTCGCCGCTGGAGTTTCATCCATCAAAGTGGCGTCCAGCAACTGGGGGATATCGGTGACCAGTGCTTTTAACTCAGACCGGATGGCGCGCGCAATCGCCTCGTAGCCGCTACCCAGCGCGTCACAAGCCTCAACCACAAAGCGCTGCATATCGAGCCAGGCTCGCCCGCAAGGGAGAGCCATGGCGCTCTCCGCCGCATCCAGCAACTCTTGGTATTTTTGGTCGAGGAGCAGTTTTTTCAAATGCCGCCGCAATTCGGTAGGAGGCGCTTCCAGCTTCGTCGGATCCGCCTGCTCAATCGCGGCCCGCAATTCTCCCCAGCGCAGCCCGCGCAGCATCAGGTAGGAAGCCGGACTCTGCGGCTCTCGACGCCGCAGAAATGCCGCGGCCTCGGCGATTTTCTTGATCGCTTCAACGCGGTCCGCGGGTTCCGACGAACCTTCGAGGGAGAGCAGAACGCCAGTCCGCACCGGAACTGCTCCAGCAACACCTTCGCCTTCAGCACCCGGCGTGGCCTCAGCCGCGGGAACTACCTCGACCGGATCCGGCTCCTTCTCGCGCTTCTTTTGCAGGAAGCTGTGAATTACGTGCCGGGTGGCGTCCAGAGCGGCTTGCAACGGACCATACGCTGGTCCTTCGTCGCCGAATTTTTCGTCGCAAGTCTTCTTCAGCCGAGTAAGGTTTTCGAGGCACGCGTCAAGGTCCTTCTCGGCTTGCGCGTAGAACTTCTTCGGAGTCTCTTCGAAAGCCTTATCGAAAACCTCGGGCGCCAGCTTCCCTTCTTTAATCAGTGCGGCGCGCTTTTTCTTGGCATCGTCGCTTTTGGCCTGGTCTTCGTATCCCACATCCCGCGATTGCTGATAGTCCAGCACCCCATATTTCGCCTTCTCGACAACCGGGACGAGCTTGATCGGAATGTCGAGCTTCACTCCGATGAAACCGAGAGGCGCGCCTCGTGATTCCGCATCGCCGTCTTCGATCTCCGGATAAAGCGTGTCCCAGAACTTATCGATCAGCCCGCAGCAGAGCACGAGGCCATCTTTCAAACCGCCAAACCCTCGCTGTTTCACCGATGCTTCCGTCAGCCAGGCCGCTAACTGCAGATCTTTGGTTTTGTTGGTAAGCAGTTCGGTCGTAAGCTTGATGACCTGCGGGTTGTCAGAAACCTTGCGGTCCTGCTCCGACATTCCCGGTGGGGGCTGCGCTTCTTCGCGGCGCGCCTCTTTGATTTTGTCGTAGACAGGATCGTACCGGAGATTAGCCCCGCTCGGATTGGGGCCCTCAATGGGATTCAGCAGATCATCAGGAAAGGGCATGTTGGATCAGGCGGCCACAGAAGCAGGATTGAACTCGAGCGCCCGTAATTCAAGGAACGGGATCTCCTCGTCGTCCACCAACCACATCTTCTGGCCAAAGGGAATTTGATATTCACTGCCTTCCGGCTTCTCCCACACAGTCATTCGTCCCAGTCGAACCGCTTCGTCGGGGTGCCGCCACGAGAAAGGCGCAAGAACCGGAAGAAGGACCTCCCCCAGTTCCGTGCCCTTGAAGGCGGGCGTCGTGCGAACGGCAGCGGGAGTCCAAATCAGATCCCGAAGTTTCTTGGGAGTTGGAATTTCGATCGACGCCACGTGCTCAAGCGGCAGGAGCAGGTAGTTACCTGCGGCGAAGATCTCAAGCTTTGCGCCTGTTCTTGGATCCGCATCGGAGAAGTTTCTGAAGGATTTTCCGTTCGCCGTTCCTCCGCGGCCCGGCGAATCGTCCTCTTCTGCTGCTGCCTGCTGGCTGGGAAGTTGTGCGCGTTCAAAGACGTCTTGACGCTGGCGCTCGGCGAATAGCGCGCTGCGATACAGCAAGACTCCCATCTCACTCTGCGGGCCGGCTTGCGCGAGCACTTCAAGTTGTTTGTCCGCGCGCTCGTATTCGCCGGCAAAGCATAGCAGCTCAAACAAAAACGTTCGGCGCTGGACGTCGGTTGGATTTTCGCGCAGCTCAGCGCTCACCGCTCTAATGGCATCCGTAAGGTGGCCTGCCCGGTATAGCTCCAGTGGATTCATTTCAAGGTCCCGCGATCGGGGATCGATCGTGCAATATCAATGCGTCTGGGAAAAACACACACGAATTCCAGTACAGCTTTGGAGGCACTCCATGCAGCCGTTTTACGTCTGCGGAAGTGCCTCCAAATCGAATCGACTTCAGCACGTTGCCAAAGTTAGGACTGAGCAACCTGCGCGATGTCGTAGGTCGCCGCACCCGCCAGCGTGACCGCGCCCGTCGAGGTGTCCTGAGTGTAGTAATCGTACTCAATTTTCTCGTAGGCGATGCTCATGCTCTGCGAAGGCTTCCCTGACGACCCGCCACCAATGCTGTCGCTGGTGACGTAGCAATTGGTCATGATCACCTTCAAGTAGGTGTAGGGGTTAGTGCCGCCGCCGGACTCACGCAGTTGGAAGGTGCACGTCGCGATGTGCTGACCAGTGTAGAGAGCTTTCAGGATCTGGTAGCTGGCCGCGTCGACGCCGAAGACGCACGAGAAATCCGAAAGCGAGCACTTGCCCGCTGACAGACCCTTGCCGCCCACGTCGGCCGGGTTCGAAGCGCCAAACGAAAAGCTGTCGAGCTCGATGTTGTTGGTCATCCCTTGCGCCTGGGATTCCCCGTTGACTCCGTTGATCAAAAGATACGCATCACTTGCCATTGCAACTCCTCCTCATAACTCGGACGATTTTCAAGGCGCCACGCACCTTGTTTAAAACGATTGCACCGGTACAACGGGTTAAGCTTTCGCAGCAGCGGGCAGCTCAGCTACCAGACGCAGCGAAACGTTCAGTTCATCGAGCTGGAAGTGCGGCCGCAGATACGCCACCGCGCGGTACACTCCTGGCTTGCCTTTCACTTCTTCCACATCAACACGGGCCTCTCGCAGGGGGAACTTCGCCTTGGTCGCCTGGCTGGCCTTGTCATCCTGCGTGACATACTGGCCGATCCAGCGGTTCAAATAGCGCCAGCAGTCGTCGCGCGACATGAAGCCGCCGATCTTGTCGCGCATCATCGATTTCAGATAGTGCGCAAAACGGCAGGTGGCCATCATGTAGGGCAACTGCGCAGAAATACGGGCGTTCGCGGTCGCGTTATCGGAGTCGTACAGTTTCGGCTTGTTGCACGACTGAATGCTGAAGAACGCAGCCTTGTCCGTTCCCTTGCAGTGCACCAGAGGCACCAGGCCCTGATCCGCGAGCTCTTTTTCTCGACGATCGGTGATCGCGATTTCCGTCGGGCATTTCAACGCCACGTCGCCTTCGTCGGTGCGGAAGGTATGCGAGGGCAGGCCGTCGACCAGACCTCCGCCTTCCACGCCGCGAATGGCTACGCACCAGCCGTAGGTGGCAAAAGCCTGGGTCATCTTCGCAGCGAGCGCATAGGCGGCGTTACCCCAGAGATACTTGGAGTGATCGGTGCCGTCGACGCCCTCTTCGAAGTTGAACCCCTCGACCGGAGCCGTATCGCGGCCGTACGGCAGACGCATCAGAACGCGCGGGCAGGTCAGCGCGACGTATTTCGAGTCTTCGCTCTCGCGGAAGCCCTTCCACTTCGCGTACTCGGTGCTGTCGAAGATCTTACCGATATCGCGAGGCTGATCGAGGTTCGTGAAGCTCTCCATGTTGAGCAGTTCAGACGACGCTGCCGACAAGAATGGAGCGTGCGCAGCCGCGGCTACCTGCGAAACTTTTTCCAGCAGTTCCAGATCCTCCGGATGCTTGCTGAACTCGTAGTCGCCGACCAGGGCGCCAAAAGGCTCGCCGCCGTACAGGCCGTATTCTTCTTCGTATACCTTCTTGAACATCGCACTCTGATCAAACTCGGGAGCGCGCTGTAAGTCGCGCAGAAGATCTTTTTTCGATGCGTTGAGGATGCGGATCTTCAGCTGCGTGCCGGTCTCGGACTGACCCAGCAGATACTTCAGCCCACGCCAGGTGGACTCGAGCTTCTGAAATTGAGCGTTATGCAGGATTTCATTCAGCTGGATGGAGACGAGGTGATCAATCTGCGCCACGCGCGCCGAAATCATCTGATCGGCGTCCCGCCCAAGGGTCATGGACCCTTCCACCACTTGCGCGACGAATTCCTTGATCAGGTTCTTGCCACGCTCGCGAGCCGCAGGGTCGGCAAACCGGCCCTGCTCTACGATCTGATCGAGAAGACTCGATTCTCCTGCCGCCTGCTCTACTACGGCAGAACCAGCGGCTTGTTTTTGGGTCTCAGGCATTTGGTTCCCCCTTCGGGCCGACTTCGCCTTTCAGTTTGTCGAGTTTGTCGGTCTTGCTCACGGCTTCAAGAAGCGCTTCGTCCAGCTTCTCGTTGGTCTGCAGCGTGCCCTTCAAGTCATTCAGGCGCGTGCGCAAATCCAGCAACTCTTTCAGCGGCTTCACCTGACGAGCGACCTGTTCCGGTTCAAAGTCTTCCAGGCTCTTGAACTTCAGATCGACCTTGATCTGTCCGGCGTTGGAGTCTTCGCTGAGCTTGTTCTCCACGCCGAAGGACAGGTGCGGTTTCATGCTGTCCAAAACGGAATCGAAGTTGTCGGGGGTAATCTCGACAAAGCGCCGCTCTTTCAGCTTGGGCAGCGGTTGTTCCGGTTGTCCGGTGAAGTCACCCAGAACGCCCACCACGAACGGGAGTTCTTTGATCTCAATAGCACCGCCGGTTTCGACATCGTAAGTAATTTGAACGCGAGGCGGACGGACGCGATCCAATTTATGCTGTGTGCTCGGTTTTGCCATATTTGCTCCCTAACCTCTTCGAGTTTTCGGAGAAGTGCCTATAAATGAAGAATCTGAAATACTTACAAATCGCCGGGGAAGCGGTTTTGAGGAGCCCAATCCTCTAAGGAAAATGGGCGTGC
>Ga0075030_100002323_pt1 | contig 17268 bp, 15 predicted proteins | sample LitLauG_LLR_2012_FD_71393 | JGI IMG/M metagenome (GOLD analysis project Ga0075030, IMG submission 71393) | Freshwater sediment microbial communities from Pennsylvania, USA - Little Laurel Run_MetaG_LLR_2012 | ecosystem: Environmental > Aquatic > Freshwater > Creek > Sediment | place: USA... | reverse complement strand
CGATCAGCTCCTCGGTGCTGGCCCCGATCACGTCGATGCGCCCGGAGCCCTGCGGCTTCACCCAATCACCACCGATGAAGAGCTCGTGGCTGTCGATCGTAGTCTGCGTGCTGCTCATTGGGCTCACCTATGTTGAGGTGTCGGCTGGTGGCGCTCGAGGCGCGGGCCAATCGTACTCCTTCGGATACGCTGCCACGATGGGGGATCAGGTGGCGCTCGTGACGGGCGCGGCGAGCGGCTTCGGGCGCGGTCTCACGCACGCGCTGCGCGAGCGCGGCGTGCGCGTGGTGGCGTGCGACATCAACGAGGCGGGCGGCCGCGAGGTGGCCGACTCGAGCGGCGCGCTGTTCGTGCGCTGCGACGTCAGCGACCCCGAGCAGAACGCGGCGGCGGTGACAGCGGCGCTCGAGAACTACGGCGGCCTCGACATGGCGTTCCTGAACGCGGGCATCCCCACCGGCACCGTCCTCGGCGAGGATTTCGACCTGGAGCTCTACCGGCGCGCGATGGGCGCGAACCTCGACGGCGTCGTGTTCGGCATCAACGCCGCGCTCCCCGCGATGAGAGCTCGCGGCGGCGGCTCGATCGTGGCCACCGCGTCGCTGGCGGGGCTCACGCCGGTGCCGATGGACCCTGTGTACGCGGCCAACAAGCACGCGGTGGTCGGCCTCGTGCGCTCGCTCGGCCCGGCGCTGGCCGACGACGGGATCCGCATCAACGCGGTCTGCCCGGGCTTTGCCGACACCGCGATCATCGAGCCGATCCGCGAGCTGATCGCCGCGGAAGGGCTGCCGATCATCCCGGTCGAGCAGGTCACCGACGTCGTGATCGGGCTGTTCGACGGCGACGGGACCGGCGAGTGCTGGTTCGTACAGCCCGGCCGCGAGAGCCAGGCGTTCCGCTTCCGGGGGATCCCGGGCGTGCGCGCCTGAGCCGCTCCCCCGCCGCGCCCAACCGGCGCGCGCCCGCGGTGCAGTCCGACCGGCTCGTCATCCTGCGCGATGAAGGCGATCTCCTGACGCGAGCAGCGTGCCGTTCACATCGCCTCGCACAGACTCCGTCCGGGAGCCGCTCACAGACACCCATCGCATCGATACAGGCCAAAAGGAGCGGCATGACCTACCCCTTGCATCGCAAGCTCGCAGTCGAGTTCATCGGGATGTTCCTGTTCATCTTCACCGTCGGCATGGCCACCGAGGCGGCCAACAGGTCGGGGGCGATCCTCGCGCCGATCGCGATCGGCTCCGTGCTGATGGTGATGGTGTTCGCCGGCGGGCACGTCTCTGGCGGCCACTACAACCCCGCGGTCAGCACCGCGGTGTGGCTGCGCGGCAAGATCAAGGCCAACGAATACGTCGCGTACGTGATCACGCAGTTCGTCGCGGCGGCGCTCGGCGGCCTGCTGGTGAATGCGATCGGCGGCAAACAGACCGCGGGGCTGACCGCCTCGACGGGCAAGATGCTGGTGGTCGAGTTCCTCTTCACCTTCGCGCTCGCGTACGTGGTGCTGAACGTGGCGACCGCCAAGGGAACGGAGGGGAACTCCTTCTACGGCCTCGCGATCGGGTTCGTGGTCGTGATCGGCGCGATCTCCGTGGGCTGGGTCTCGGGCGCCGCCTTCAACCCCGCGATCGCACTCGGCGCGAGCGTGCTCGGCGCTTTCAAATGGTCACACATCTGGATCTACCTGCTCGCCGACTTCCTCGGCGCGGCGGCAGCCGCGCTCGCTTTCCTCTATATCCAGGGAGAGCACGCCAAGGCGCAGTAGCGGGCCGCTGCGCCGGCCGGAAGACCAGCCCGGGCGAAGGGGCGCTGTCGTCGGCGTGACCACGACACAGCGCCCCGCCGTGGAGCGACGTCGCTGTGCTCTGATACCTCTCCAGTCCCCGAGGAAGGAGCCACATGAACAAGCGCCTGGTGACCCGCTACTCGATGCAGTCCGCTGACGCCGCCGAGGAGAACCAGCGGCGGGTCGAAGCGGTCTTCGCGGAGCTCGCAGAGACCCGGCCGGACACCGTCAGCTACCTCGTGCTGCGCCTCGAGGACGACTCCTTCGTGCACGTGTCCTTCCACGACCACGCAGATGACGAGGTGAACCCGATCGCCTCGAGCGCCGCCTTCGCCCACTTTCAGGACGGGCACGCCGACAGGCGCCAAGGGCCCGTCGAGCAGCGCAAGGCGCAGCTCGTCGGCGCGTACATCACCACGATCGGCTGACCCGCGATGCAGCGCGAAGCCCGCTCGCGCGCGCCGCGCGCGAGGCTCCCGTGGCGCTATGTGATCGCCGGCGATGCCGTGAGCGCCGCCACGATGGAGCTCAGGCCGGGGGCGGCGAGCGCAGCGGCCACGCGTGCTTGGGTGCGCATCATCGCGAGGCTCATGCTGATCGTCACGCGACTGCGCTTTCGCATCCGCGCGTCGGGGGGCGTGCCCGAGGGCGGGAGCGTGCTCGTCTCCCACCACGACAGCTACTGGGACGGCGTGGTGGCGGCCGCGCTCGACCCGCGGATCGTGCCCATCGTGAGTCGCAACTGGAGGACCATCCGCGGGGTGGGCTGGTTCCTGTCGATCTACGGCGTGCTCTGGACCGGTGAGGACACTGTCGAGCGCGCAGCCGCACTGGTGCATGAGGGCGCCACCGTCTGGATCGCGCCGTTCGCGTTCCCGCGCGCCGGCGAGCGCCCGCCGGCGCACACCGGCGCAGCGATCATCTGCATGCAGGGCGGCGTGCCGCTTATCCCCGTCTCACTCGAGGGACTCAGCCGAGCCGATCGCCCTCGCCTGCTGCGCGCGCGCGCCCACGCTGCATTCGGGGCGCCGATCTCGCCGGCGCCCGGGGAGGACGCCCGGGCGCTCACCGCGCGCTTCGAATCGTTGCTGCGCTCGTAGCGCGCAGTCGACGAGCGCCGCCGACCGTGCGGGCCGCGCCGGATCCGCACACAAGGCACCACGCGGCCTAATGCGGTCAGCTACGCGCCGATCGTCGCGACGAGAATCGCCTTGATCGTGTGCAGGCGGTTCTCGGCCTGCTCGAACACGATGCTCGCCGGCGACTGGAACACCTCGTCGGTCACCTCCAGCCCATCGTCCATGCCCGCCCGCTCCATCACCTGACCGCCGACCGACGTGCCGTGGTCGTGGTACGCGGGCAGGCAGTGCATGAACTTCGCACGCGGGTTGCCCGTGCGCCGCATCGCCTCCGCGTTGACCTGGTAGGGGGCGAGCCGGCGCACACGATCCTCCCACGCATCCTCTGGTTCGCCCATCGACACCCAGACGTCGGTGTAGACGAAGTCGGCGTCCCGCAGGGCGGCGTCAGGATCGTCGCTCAGCGTGACGCGAGCCCCGGACCGCGCGGCCCGCTCGTTCGCGAGCGACTGGACGTCCGCGGGCGGCCACAGCTCGCGCGGACCGCAGATTCGCACGTCGGCACCCATGATCGCGCCCATCACCAGGAGCGAGCGCCCGACGTTGCTGCGCGCGTCGCCCATATAGGTGTAGGAAATCGAGTCGTAGGGACGGTGGCTGGACTCGTGCATGGTGAGGAAGTCGGCGAGCATCTGCGTCGGGTGCCAGCTGTCGGTCAGGCCGTTGTAGACCGGCACCCCCGCGTTCGCGGCGAGCTCCTCGACGTCGCTGTGCACGGATCCCCTGAACTCGATCGCGTGATACATGCGGCCGAGCACCCGCGCCGTGTCGGCGATCGACTCCTTGTGCCCCAGCTGCGAGCCGCTCGGGTCGAGGTAGGTGACGTGCGCGCCCTGATCGTAGGCGGCCACCTCGAACGCAGAGCGTGTGCGGGTCGAGCTCTTCTCGAAGATCAGCGCGATCTCCTTGCCGACCATCCGCGGCACCTCGGTGCCCGCGTACTTGACCGTCTTCAGCGCCGCCGAGAGCTGCAGCAGGTGTTCGAGCTCGCGCGCGCTGAAGTCGATCTCCTTCAGGAAGCTGCGGTTGCGCAGGTTGTACATAGGACTAGTACGCCGCGTCGCGCTCGATCGGGCACGTCATGCAGTGCGAGCCCCCGCGACCGCGGCCGAGCTCCGACCCGGAGATCGTGATCACCTCGACGCCGGCCTTGCGCAGACGGGTGTTCGTGTCGACGTTGCGGTCGTATGCGACGACGACGCCGGGCTCCAGGCACAGCAGGTTGTTGCCGTCGTCCCACTGCTCGCGCTCGCTCTCAAACGCGTCTCCGCCGGTCGGCACCACGCGGATCTTCTTGACCTCGAGCGCGTGCTCGAGCGCGTCGATCACGCCTCCGTCGAAGCGCTCCACGATCGGCAGCTCCTGCGTGGCGCCAGGTCGCAGCGTCCACACACGCGCTCCCCCGACCACCTCCGGGAACACCGTCACGAGGTCCCTGTCGACCATCGTCATGACGGTGTCGAGGTGCATGTAGTGCCGCGAGCGGGGCAGCATCACGGCGAGCACGAGATCGGCGGAGCCGGCCTTGAACAGCTCGCGCGCAACCATCGTGACCGCCTGCGGCGCGGTGCGCTCGCCCATGCCGATCATCACCGCACGGTTGCCGATCGGCATCACGTCGCCGCCCTCGAGCGTCGCGCGACCCCAGTCCTGCTCGACGCCGCCGTGCCAGACCCGCAGTCCGCCGGCCCTGGCGAACATCGGGTGCCAGCGGTAGATCGCCTCCATCAGCACGGTCTCCGGCCGCCGCGCGGACTTGCACATCGGGTTGAGCGTGACGCCGTCGTAGATCCATGAGGACGGGTCGCGTTGGAAGAGCAGGTTCGGCAGCGGCGGCAGCAGCATGTCGGTGAGGTCGCTGGACTCGTACGTCAGACCCTCGCCCGCCGGCAGGTCCTGCTTGGTGATACCGCCGATCAACGCGCCGGCCAAGTCGTGCGCAGCGGCGCTCAGCCCCCATTCCCGGCCGGAGTGCGCGAGGTAGGCACCCACGTGGCGCTCGTCCAGCACGCGCTCGAGCACCCATTCCCGCGCGGCGGGAACATCGAGCGCGTCGATGAGGAGCTGTGCGACCTCCAGGACCTCCACCCCGCGGTCGCGCATCACGCCGCAGAACGCGTCGTGCTCCTCCTTGGCGCGCTTCACCCAGATCACGTCGTCGAACAGCAGCTCCTCCGCGTTGGACGGCGTCAGCCGGGTGTGCTCGAGCCCCGGCCTGTGGACGATCACCCTGCGCAGCGTGCCCACCTCGGAGCTCGCGCCGAGAACGCCCGCCTGATCAGGCTGCTCTGCCATGCCTCGCCTCCGCCTCGCCCGTCAGGGCGGCTCGGTCCTCGGTATGCACCTGTGTCCCGCCGCGGCCGTCGAGGAGCGCCTCGATCTCGGTGAGGCTGCCGATCACGCCGCGCCCGCCCGTGCGCTCCACGAAGCGACAGACCGCCTCGACCTTCGGACCCATCGAGCCGGCCGCGAAGCGCTGCGCGCGCAGCGTCGACGGGGTCGCATCGGCGATCGGCCGCTGCCCGGGCGTGCCGTAATCCTCGTACACCGCGTCCACGTCGGTAGCGAGCACGAGCGTGTCCACGCAGAGCGCGGATGCCAGCAGCGCCGACGCGAGATCCTTGTCGATGACCGCCTCGATGCCGCTCTGCCGGCCGTCGGGGTGCTCGACCACGGGGATCCCGCCGCCGCCCGTGCAGACCACCAGGAAGCCGTCGTCGATCAGCCGCTCGATCGCGTGCAGCTGGACGATCCGGCGCGGCTCCGGCGAGGCCACCACGCGCCGCCACGCATCGCCGTCGCGCGCCACGCTCCAGCCGTGTTGCTCGGCGAGCGACCGGGCTTCGCCCTCTGAGTAGACGGGCCCCACGAACTTGGAGGGAGCGGAGAAGGCGGGGTCGTCGGCGTCCACGACCACACGCGTCAGCACTGTGACGGTCTCCCGCGATGGCATCGCGTTTTCGAGCTCGAGCTCGAGCACATAGCCGATCTGTCCCTCCGTCTCGGAGTCGAGGACGTCGAGCGGGTACGGCGGCACGTCGCGATAGGCGTCGCTCATCAGGGCAAGCAGGCCCACCTGCGGGCCGTTGCCGTGCGTGATGACGAGCTGGTGGCTTCGCACACGAGCGAGTGCGCCGGCCGCGGCGCTCGCGGCGCGGGCCTGGCTGGCCGCCGCGAGCGGCTCACCCCGCCGTAGCAGCGCGTTGCCGCCGAGGGCGACGACCGCGCGCGGTTGCCGCGCGCCGGGCGAGCCGGGCTCCCCGGGTGCGTTCACTGGTATGCCGGCGCGTCTTCGGACTGCGTCATTTTGCCGCGCTGGTACCGGTAGACGGGGATTCCCAGCAGGAGCGCGCCGATTGTCAGCAGGAACGGCGACCAGTACACGAATGTGCTGTGCCCGGTGTCGCGCGAGTAGTAGATGAAGGCGATCGAGGCCGCCAGGGACAGGACCGACACGATCATGTCGCGCGCGAAGCGCTGCGTCTCCAGCTGCCTGCGGTCCACGAGCCGGAACTTGATCTGTGCGAGCGCGGAGAAGGCGTAGGGGATCGCTGCCGTGATGCCGGTCATCAGCACGAGCACGGTGAACACGGTGGGGCCTTCCGAGCCGATGTAGTTGATGACCATCGCGGTCGACGCGAGGGCGGTTGAGGCCACCACCCCAAAGGCCGGCGAGCCACGCCCGTTCAAGCGCTTGAAGCGCTCCGGGAAGAGGCCATCGGCGGCTGCCGCGCGCGGCATCTCGGCGGTCACCATCGTCCAGCCGTTGAGCGCGCCGATGCCTGAGATGATCACGAAGATGGCCATCACTTCACCCCAGATGTGACCTCCGAACATCACGTTCACCGCGCTCGAGAAGGGCGCGCTCGCTTTGGCGAGCGTGTGCGAGGAGACGATCCCGAAGACCGCGACGAGCGACAGGATGTACACCACCGCAGTCGCGAGCGTGCCGAGCATCGTGGACCGCGGAACGTTGCGGTCGGGATCGCGGACGTTAGCTGCGGCCACGGCCGCAGTCTCCAGGCCGAGATAGCTGAACAGCGCGATGGCCATGCCGCCGCCGACCGCGCCGATGGAGCTTTCACCGCTCTGGTTCCAGGGATGGAAGTTGGCGCTCTTGATGAAGAAGAGCCCGACGATCGACATGAAGACCAGCACGCCGAACTTGAGAACCGTCGTGGCGACCTGGAAGGCGCCGATGTTGCGAATGCCGCTCAGGTTGATGAACGCCGGCACCCACAGGCCGACGAGCACGAGCACGATCGACCAGATCTTCTGCTGGCCGGTGTTCACGAACACCTCCACGTAGAGCACCCACCCGACGGCTATCGCCGCGTTCCCAGCCCACGCCGTGATCCAGTACGACCACGCGTTCGCGAACCCGAGGCCGTTGCCGAAGGCCGCGCGCGCGTAGGCATAGGGGCCACCGTGGGCGGCGGGCATGCGTCGCGACAGCGCCGCGAAGAGCACTGCCAGCGCGAGCGCCCCGATCGTCGTGAGCCCCATCGAGACGAGCGTGATCGGGCCGTAGCCCGCCAGCGACGTGGGCAGATTGAAGATGCCCACGCCGACGATGCTGCCGACGACGAGCGCGGTCGCACCGGTGAGGCCGAGCCGGTGCTGGCTCTCCGATTCGGCAGGCGCCTGAGGTTGGCTCTCGGCGGGCTGCGCGACCGCCGCTCCCGCCAGCGAGACACTCTCGGCCATCTAAGCGACCTGCCCTGCGCGTGCGTGCCCCTGCGACCCCATGTCTGGCTCCTCGGCTCGATGGCGGGTGGCGTGGTTCCTGTCAGGAAGCACGCTAGGTCTCGACGCACCCCGCCGTATCGGGACTAACCGTCGCGCCGATTGCGGACAAGCCGCAGATCATTTCGTGCCGCAGGCGCTCCGCGAAGATCACCGAGTCCCTGGCCCCGCCGCTGATCGCGGCGGATTGATGCGAACCTGCCGCCCCTCGGTCCGACAGGCATCTTGAGGCCGGCCGGTCGCTTCTACCGGCCTGTTTCGAGCCGGGCGGCGCAGAATTCCTTCTCGGCGCCCAGCAACGACCGCAGCGGGACCCTCTGCACTGCTGAGCCGTGCTGGCCGCGCATGATCAGTTCGGTCGGCATCGAGGCGAAGTCGCCTTGCAGCAGTCCGCGCGTTCTCGGCGGCGACTCTGGTTCACCGCCGAGCGCGCAGCCTTCGGCCAGCGGATCGCTCTCTCCCCGCCGCAGCACGGAGGGCGCGGGAGCCCGAGCACCGCCCGAGGCTTCTCGCCTGGCGAGATACGTGCGCGGCGGCTACACTTTCGCGCTTGAGGAATGGCGCCCGGGGCTAGTATGGGCGCCGAGAACCACGGCTGGGAGGGAGCCCCATGAGGCGCCGCGAGAGGATCACAGCAAGCCGGGCCGTCACCATCTTGGCGGGAGCGGCACTCACGGCCGCACTGGCTCTGCCGGCAAGCGCCGGCGCGAGCAGCGCGAGCTTCACCACCCCGGGCGGCCCGTACCAGTTCAAGGTGCCCTTCGGGGTGTCGAGCATCAAGGCGACCGCGGTCGGCGGCGCCGGCGGGATGGGCGCCTCCTTCGGAGGGAAACCCGGCAGGGGGGCGCTGATCGAAGCCGAACTGCCCGTCAAAGCAGGAGAAATCCTCTTCGTCTACGTGGCCGGGAACGGGGGCAGCGGACTGAAGGGCGGCGCCGGCGGGGTCAACGGCGGCGGTGCGGGCGGCGAAGGGTTGACGGCCGGCGGCGGCGGCGGGGCCTCCGACATACGCACCGCCGAAGGTGATCTCTCCAGCCGGATCCTCGTCGCCGGCGGCGGCGGCGGCTCGACGTTCGAATTCGACGGCGCCGACGAGGGGGCGGCCGCGGAAGGCGTGTGCTGTCTCTTCCCGCAGCCGGGGACGGCCACCGAAGGAGGAAAAGGCGGCAAAGCGGGCTTGGACCCCCGACTTGGCGGAAACGGCGAATTCGGAGTCGGCGGCGCGGGCGCTCCCAATCCCGAAGCTCACGCGCCGGGCGCCGGCGGCGGCGGCGGCTGGTACGGAGGCGGCGGCGGCGCTCCCCGCGACGCTGGCGCCGGGGGCTCGAGCTACAGCGAGCCTTCGGCGAGAGTGCTTCAGGCCGCCACCCCGACGAGCGCGTCAGCGGGAGTGACCGTCTCCTACACCTCCGTCGCGACCAAGATCACCCTCAAGGTCGAACCCTCTGCAATCGCCGCCGGCAAAGGCCAGGCGACCGCGACGGCCACCGTCACCGATGGCGCAGGCGCGGGGCTGGCGGGCGACAAGGTGAAGATCACGAGCAGCGATGGCTCGGAGTCGATCGGTGCCGTCACCGACCACGGCGACGGCACCTACACCGCGACGATCAAAGCCGACTCCGCGATCGGGAGCTCCACGATCACGGCTGTCGACGAATCCGTCTCGCCCAACCTCTCCGCGGAAGCCACCCTCCGCCAGGTCGGGCCTCCCTCGGCGCGCGTAGAAGAGCCGTCCGGCGGCGGCTACTACGCCATCGGGCAGTCCGTAGCGACGAAATTCTCCTGCGAAGAAGCCGCATTCGGGCCGGGGATCGAATCCTGCACCGATGAACAGGGGGCGCTCTCGCTGGCCGGCGGCGTTCTCGACACCTCCGGGACCGGTGAACACAGCTACACCGTGACCGCCCGCAGCCTCGACGGGTCGAGTGCAACGGCCGGGATCAGATATACGGTCGCGGCACCGCCAACGGCGGAAATCTACGGCTTCACCTCGGCCGAAAACAAGACGTTCCCGCTGAACTCGCAAGTCCCCGTCAGGGTCACCTGCAAGGAGGGCAGCTACGGGCCGGGTTTGGAATCGTGCGCCGGCTCACAGGAAAATGAACCCATCGTCTACATCGACACGAGCAAGCCCGGCAGCTCCAGCTACACCGCCATCGTCCGGAGCAAAGACGGGCAGACCGGCGAAGCCACCGTCGAATATCGCGACGCGGAAGCGCCGACGGTGAAGATCGAACCCGCCACCGGGGGTAAATACGCGCAGGGCGAACACGTCGCCACGAGCTTCACGTGCACAGAGGGGCTCGGTGGGCCGGGAATCGAAACCTGCGGCGGGTTCAGCGGCGACCACGGAAACGGGGAACTCGACACGAGCAAATCGGGGCGGCACCTATATCGTGTCGAAACCGTCAGCAAAGACGGTTTCACGGGCAGCGCGTACATCCGCTACGAAGTCACCCCCGGGCCCGCGATCACCAAAGTGTCTCCCGAATCCGGGCCCCAGGGCGGGAAAACGTCCGTCACGATCACCGGGGTCGGCTTCTCGCAGGTGCAGTCGGTGCATTTCGGGAAAGCCGCGGCGAACTACAGCGTTATAAGTGAAAACACGATCACGGCCGCCAGCCCACCCGGCACCGGAACGGTCGACATCACCGTCACCACCGCGACGAACACGACGCCGATCGTTGCTGCCGACCGCTTCTCCTACTTCCCGCCGCCGAGCGTGAGCACCGGTGAAGCGAGCGAAGTCGGTGGCGGCACGGCCGTGTTGAACGCGACGGTCAACCCCAACGGCGGCGAAGTCACGAGCTGCAAGCTCGAATACGGCAGGACGACGGTCTACAGCTCCAGCGTGCCGTGCAAACCCGCTCCCGGATCAGGTGGGGAAGCGGTCGCCGTCTCGGCGTCGGTGTCTGGGCTCGCGCCGCACACGCCGTACCACTTCCGAGTCTCCGCGGCCAACGCCTCCGGTCTCTCCAAAGGCAAAGACGCGAGCTTCACCACCACGCGAGGGCACGCGCCCGAAGCGCGCACGATCGCCGCTGCCGAAGTGGGCAGCACGACCGCGGTGCTGCGCGCGAGCGTCGACCCGTGGGGCCTGTCGACCATCGACTGCCGGTTCGAATACGGCACCACGAGCCGGTACGGCACGATCGTGCCCTGCTCGGCGCGGCCGGCGGCCGTCGAAGCCCTCACCGAAGTGAAGGCGCCGGTCAAGCGGCTCCGGCCGGCCACGATCTACCACTACCGGGTGGTGCTCTCGACGCTCGCCGGAACGGCCCGCGGCAACGACGAACAGCTGAAGACGCCGTAACGGGCCGCGGGCGTCGGCCCGTGCGGTCAACGGTGCACTCTTGCAGGCTTCATAGTGATCGGGGCGGCGGGATTCGAACCCACGACCCCCTGCTCCCAAAGCAGGTGCGCTACCAGGCTGCGCCACGCCCCGTAGAGCACAGCGTAGGGCACGACCCGCCCCTGCCCGCTTCGGCGCGACGGTCGTGTTGCGCGAGCACGGCTCGCTGCTCGCGCACGACGCCGAAATCGACCGCGTTGTGCCGATCCACGGAATCCGGCTCGAGGACGGCTCGCTGCACGCGCGGCTCCGTCGCGTGGAAGATGCGCTGCTAGCCTCCCCCACCGCCCATGGCAGACGTCCAACCGCTGCGCGCGCTGCACTACGACCCCGCCGTCGCGGGGCGCCTCGCGGACGTCGTCTCGCCGCCGTATGACGTGATCGACGAGAGCCAGCGCGCAGAGCTGCTCGCGCGCTCCCCATACAACGTCGTCGCGGTCGACCTGCCGCGCTCGGACGACGGCGAGGACCGCTATGCGAGCGCGGGCGAGCGCTTTGAGCGCTGGCAGCGCGAGGGTGCACTCGTGCGCGACGGCGAGCCGGCGCTGTGGGTGCACACCCAGGACTACACCGGCCCGGACGGCGTCGCGCGCACGCGCAGGGGCTTCTTCTGCCGCGTGCGCATCGAGCCCTACGGCGCGGGCCGGGTGCGCCCGCACGAGCGCACGCACCCCGGCCCCAAGGAGGACCGCCTGCGCCTCACGCGCGCCACGCACGCCAACATCTCGCCCATCTTCTCGCTGTACTCGGACCCCGAGCAGCTCGCTTGGAGCGCGCTCGAGCCCGCCACCCGGCGGGCCCCCTGGGGAGAGGTAACCGACGGCGACGGCACGGTGCACCGCGTTTGGCGCGTCAGCGACCCGAGCGCGATCGCGGCGGTGCACGCCGCCACCGGCGATGCGGAGCTGCTGATCGCCGACGGCCATCATCGCTACGAGACGATGCAGGCATACGCGCAGGAGGTGGACGACGCGCTCGCTGCCGGTGCGCCCGGCGCGGGCCCGCGCGAGCCGCCAGGCGGGCATCGCTTCATCCTCATGTGCCTCGTCGCGCTCGAGGACCCCGGCCTCACGATCTTCCCCACGCACCGCCTCGTGAGCGGGCTCGACGAGGAGCGCCGCGGCGCACTGCACGCGGCGCTCGAGCGCGACTTCGAGATCGCCGAGGTGCCTCCCGGGCAGCTCGCGCCCGAGCCGGGCGAGGGACCGCTCGAGCTCGGCTTCTACGAGGGCGCGCAGCGGCGCGCGCTGAGGCTCACGCTGAAGGACCAGGCGATCGCCGACGCAGCGCTGGGCGGGCGCTCGGATGCCTACCGCCACCTGGACACGGGCGTGCTCGAGGCGCTGCTGTTGAAGGGCGCGCTGGGGCTCAGCGACGAGGACATCTCGCACTTCAACGGCCTCTTCTACGCGCGCGACACCGCAGAGGCGCTCGCGATGGTGGACTCGGGCGAGTACGACGCCGCGTTCCTGGTGAGGCCCACGCGCGTGCAGCAGGTGCGCGACCTCGCCGCGGCGGGTGAGAACATGCCCCCGAAGTCCACCTTCTTCTACCCGAAGCTGCTCACCGGGCTGCTATTCAACCCGCTTGCATGAGCGCGTGACGGCGGGAGTATCCTTGGCGGTGGGCAAACGCAGCTACGGAAAGGTGCAGACATGACGGATGCGCAGGTGCTTACAAGGATGAGGGTTTCGGCGCGGCGCGATGGCGCTGGCTTCAGGCACACGGTGCAGGTGCGCGATCATCAGGTGACCGTGGACGAGCCCCACGGCGCGGGCGGCGAGGACACGGCGCCCGACCCGCGCGAGATGCTCGCGGTCAGTCTCGCGTCATGTACGGCGATCACGATGGAGATGTACGCGGCCCGCAAGGGCTGGGACATCGGCCACGTGGAGGTGGACGTCGAGTACAGCCCCGCAGAGCGCGGCGCGCCCACCCGCTTCGAGCTCGTCATGCGCCTGCCCGACGACCTTCCCGAGGAGCAGGTGGAACGCCTGCGCGTGATCGCCGCGAAGTGCCCCGTGCACAGGGTGCTCGACGGCGAGGTGATGTTCCAGGAGCGCATTGAGCGCGTTCACCTGGCCGCCTGACACCGCCGGCGCCTGCGCGCCCGCAGGCTCCCCCGCAGGCTCCCCCGCGGGCGCGCTCGAGGCAGCCGTGCGAGCCGCCGCACGCGCCACATCCGGCGAGCAGATCCCCGCCGCGGTGCTCGTGCCGCTGCTGCTCGCAGACAGCGAGGGGGACACGCGCGTGGTGCTCACGCGCCGACGCTCGGACCTGCGCCGGCACGCGGGCGAGATCTCATTCCCGGGCGGGCGCAGGGATGACGAGGACGAGAGCCTGCAGCACACCGCGCTGCGCGAGGCCGAGGAGGAGATCGGGCTGCGCCGCGAGCAGGTGAGCGTGATCGGCCACCTGCCGCCGACCTCGACGTTCGCGACCAACTACGTGATCCATCCGTTCGTCGCCACGCTCTCCGAGGGGGTCGCGTGGCGCGTCTCGGCGCGCGAGGTGGACGCGGTGCTCGAGCTCACGCTCAGCGACGTGCGCGCGGGCAGGACCACCACGCAGATACAGCGCCGCGGCATCACCTTCACGACCGACGCGTTCATCGTGGAGGACCACGTGATCTGGGGTGCGACGGCGCGCATCATCCAAGACCTGCTCGACAGGCTCAGCGGCGGCGGACCCGGCGGCGGCGCGCTGGCGCTCACGAGCTCCTAGGCTCGCCCGCCACCACGTTCGCGAGCTCGCCGGCAGCGGCCCGCGGCTAGCTGCCCGGCGTCCAGCCCGAGAGCACGGTGAAGGGGCTCACCGCCGCGTCGTCGGCCTCTACGGCTCTGCGCAGCATCACCGATCGCGGCCACACGCCGCCCAGCGCGACCATCACCGAGCCGAGCAGCGCGAGCCAGGAGCCCTCGCGCAGCGACAGCGCGATCACGCCACCGGCCGCGATCGGCGGGTGGACCATGCGATACACCACACACAGTCCCGCGACGAAGCCGAGCAGCACCACCGCCCTGCCGGCGCCGTCGGGCAGGGGCGCGCCCGAGCGGACGAGCGGGACGAGCGCGTCGAGCAGTGCGAACGCGGCGAGCGCGAGCAGCACCACGTTCATGTTGTGCAGCACCTGGTGTGCGCTCAGCGATATGAATTCGTGACCGGCGAGGCCCGCGAGCTGTGCGTGCGCACCGGTGAGCGTGGACTGCAACGAGGCGTTGCCGAACTGCTGTGCGAATTCATCACCGACCTGCTGCGCAAGCGCGAGGCCCGCATTCGTGAAGCTCAGGCCGTACCACGGCAGGAACACAGACACGGCGAGCAGCACCGCGCCGAGCGCGGAGACGAGCAGGCCGTAGCGCGAGCGATCATCCGACATGTCCCCGCGTGCATCGGCGCGCGCGCCCGCACACTTGACCGGCGCAACGCCCTCATCCGTCTGAGCGCGGCGCCAACAGCCCCGCGATCGCCGCGCGCGCCGCCGCGAGCCACTCCCGCCGCTCGCGGGCGTCGGCGCGCAGGAATGCGACGGGGATCGCGTTCAGTTGCGTGAGGCGCGCGACCGTCTCCTCGCCCGCGGCGAGCGCCGCGGCGGGCGTGCTCGTGCCGCGCGCCTCGTACACGAAGCCCCGCACGGTGGTGTCGATCGCCTGCGTGAGGAAGAACTGAAGGCGTCGTCGGTGCAGCTCCATCAGCTCCTCGTGGGACCCGCTCGCGGCGCCGAGCAGCCAGCAGGCGATCGTGACGCCGTCGAGCGCGCCGCGCAGCGTCGCGAGGCGATCGGGCGTGCCCACCCAGCACTCGGCGCCGGCTTGCTCGATCGCCGCGCGCGCGCTCTCGTTGCGCGTGGTGATGCGCACGGCTTGGCCCTCCGCGACGAGCTCCGCCGCGAGCGCGCGCCCCCTGCAGCCGCCGCCCACGAGCAGTATGCGCGCCACGGCCACGCATCTTAGGCGCCCACGGCAGGCCGGGTCCGGGCGTTCGGCGCGGGTGGGCGCGACGGGCCTGCACTAGCATGCGCTGCCCTCCCATGAACGAGACGACCCCCGTGGCGACGATGGACAAGATCGTGGCGCTGTGCAAGCGCCGCGGCTTCGTGTTCCCGTCCTCGGAGATCTACGGCGGCGTGGGCTCGACGTATGACTTCGGCCACTACGGCGTGCTGCTGAAGAGCAACCTGAAGGCGGAGTGGTGGCGCGCGATGCTGCAGGAGCGCGACGACATCGTGGCGATCGACTCGGCGATCCTGCAGCACCCGCGCGTGTGGGAGGCCTCGGGCCATCTGGCGGGATTCACGGACCCGCTGGTGGACTGCCGCACGTGCGGCCAGCGCTTCCGGGCGGATCACCTGCAGGAGCTTCAGTGCGGACGCAAACCGTCGCGCCACCCGGGCGAGGCGGAGGAGTGCTCGCTGACGGAGGCGCGCGACTTCAACTTGATGTTCGAGACGACGATCGGTCCGGTGAAGGAGTCGGGGGCGACGGCGTACCTGCGCCCGGAGACGGCGCAGGGCATCTTCATCAACTTCAAGAACGTGCTGCAGTTCTCGCGCAAGAAGCCACCGTTTGGGATCGCGCAGGTGGGCAAGTCCTTCCGCAACGAGATCACACCGGGCAACTTCATCTTCCGCACGCGCGAGTTCGAGCAGATGGAGATGGAGTTCTTTGTGGCGCCGGAGGACGCGCAGCGCTGGTTCGAGCATTGGCTCGAGCAGCGCATGAGCTGGTACGGGGAGCTGGGCATCCAGCCGGCGAACCTGCGCCTGCGCGCGCATGAGAGCGACGAGCTCTCGCACTACTCGTCGGCGACGAGCGACGTGGAGTACCTGTTCCCGTCGGCGGCGGACCCGGAGAACCGCCGCTGGTCGGAGCTTGAGGGCATCGCGAACCGCGGCGATTTCGACCTCTCGCGCCACGCGGAGTTCTCGGGGGAGAAGCTCGAGTACTTCGACCAGGGCAGCGGCAGGCGCTATGTGCCGCACGTAATCGAGCCGGCGGCGGGCGCGGACCGCGCGATGCTGGCGTTCCTGGTGGACTCCTACGACGAGGAATTCGTGGAACGCGAGGGTGCGGGCGAGGGCGAGCGCCGCACCGTGCTGCGCCTGCACCCGCGCCTGGCCCCGGTGAAGGCGGCGGTGCTGCCGCTGGTGGGCAAGGACGGCCAGCCGGAGCTCGCGCGCGAGGTGCAGCGCGCGCTGCGCGAGCGCGTGCAGTGCGAGTACGACGACGGCGGCGCGATCGGGCGCAGGTACCGCCGCCAGGACGAGATCGGCACGCCGTTCTGCCTTACGATCGACCACCAGAGCCTCGAGGATCGCACGGTCACGCTGCGCGATCGCGACTCGCTCGAGCAGCAGCGGCTGCCGATCGAGGGCATCGCGCAGGAGATGGAGCGCCGCGTGCTGGCACCCTGGAAGACGCCGAAGCTGTCCTGAGAAGCGCGAACACGGGAGCGAAACAGAGCAATGGACTTCGACCTCACCGACGAGCAGCGCCTGATCAGGGCGACGGCGCGCGAGTTCACCGACAACGAGCTGATCGAGCGCACGCGCGAGAATGCGCGCAACCACCACTTCGACCTCGAGCTGGTCGGGAAGATCGCCGCACAGGGCTATCTCGGCGCGATCGTGCCCCAGCAGTACGGCGGCGCGGGCCTGGACTACGTCAGCTACGGGCTGATCGTCGAGGAGATCGGCCGTGGCGACTCGGCGATCCGCACGGTGATCTCGGTGCAGACCTCGCTCGTGTGCTCGGCGATCCTCAAATGGGGCAGCGAGCCCCAGCGCGAGAAGTACCTGCCGAAGCTGTGCGCGGGCGAGTGGCTGGGCTGCTTCGGCCTGACCGAGCCCGACACGGGCTCCGACGCGGCCAACCAGAAGACGCGCGCGAAGCGCAACGGCTCGGGCTGGGTGATCAACGGCGCGAAGATGTGGATCTCGATGGGCGACTACGCGAAGGTCGCGCTGGTGTTCGCGCAGACCGACCCCGCGCTCGGCCACAAGGGCCTCGCGTGCTTCCTCGTGGACACCGACCAGCCCGGCTTCAAACCGCAGCCGATCGAGCACAAGATGGGGCTGCACGCCTCCGACACCGCCTCGATCGCCCTGGAAGACGTGGAGGTCTCAGACGAGGACATGCTCGGCGAGGTGGGCGAGGGCTTCAAGGTGGCGATGTCGGCGCTCGACTCGGGCCGCTTTTCGGTGGCGGCGGGCTGCGTGGGCATCTGCCAGGGCTGCGTGGAGG
>Ga0075030_100002322_pt1 | contig 17269 bp, 12 predicted proteins | sample LitLauG_LLR_2012_FD_71393 | JGI IMG/M metagenome (GOLD analysis project Ga0075030, IMG submission 71393) | Freshwater sediment microbial communities from Pennsylvania, USA - Little Laurel Run_MetaG_LLR_2012 | ecosystem: Environmental > Aquatic > Freshwater > Creek > Sediment | place: USA... | reverse complement strand
GCTGTCGGATCCGTCGCTGTCTTTCGAAACATGCTTGATTATGAGAACCGACGATGATTCGCGATTGGCGAACGAGTTCGGCCGCTCCTTCCTCCGCAGATATGCACCCCAGCGCTTGCCGCCAAAGCAAATGGACTTTTGGCTGTCAGCCTGATGTGTCGTCTTGAAAATGGCAGTCGGTTCGGCGTCACCGTTGACAGCACAGAGTCTCCGTGCCGTCTTCGTCACAATGTGTCTCTTTCCGTGACCTACTAACGGACGTTTTCGGAGTCAACCTAACAGCCGCAGGCTAACGTCAAGGCACTTTCGCGGCATAAACGATGATTCCCTACGGGCTGCCCCTCATTTATTCCACGGTTACCTATGACACCGCGCCTTCAGTGCGGCTGTTCCTATTGCCTCTCTCGTCCCCGCCGCGGGGTCACTTCAAACAAAAGAGGCACATTATGACGACGAAGACTCTCAGCAAATCCGACCTGGTGCAGTTCACTGGCAGTGACAACTGGTACCGCCATTCGATCAACCGCAATGTTCTTTACACCGACGGCGCGCAGCACGTTGCCGAGCACGGCGGAGCGTATTGGCTTCTGGACGAAATCGCGATCATTCAGCCCTACAACAAGGCTGTTGCCGCCGAAGAATTTCAAGTCTGGAAGCTCGCCGTACGTCCCGACCGAACCGCTTCGCTTACGTGCGACGATGGCGATGGCAACATCGTGTTCACCAAGGAGATCGAACACACCGATTTCCCGCTGGACGAGATCACGCTGTATTTCGCTAACAACGTGATCCATCTGCCAAGCGAGTACTGACTAGCGTTAAGCCGCGCTGGCGTCCTCGCTGGCGCGGTCTTTCTTGGTTTTATGAGGGAGTTTCCAAGGGAGACATCTGTATCGCTGTTGGTAGTACAAAAATTCCCGCTCAAGAGGCCAAAGCGGTATCCCTGTTATCCCAGCATCGGACTGGTAAAATCCGGATTGCCGTCGATCCGTAAACCGTTTATAGTTAAAGCGAACAAAAGGCGAAACAATGGGGAGACCTTATAAATCCGAACTCCAGAAGTTGCCGCGCACCTATCTTTGGGCTCTTTCACTGGAGTATGCGGCCCTGAAAGAAAGGATAAATGAGCTTGCCTCATATCCTCTTGTCGCAATTGGCTCCGGGGGTTCACAGAGCACGGCAACCTTGGTGGCGGATCTCCACCAAACGAAGTTTGGGCAAGTGGCAAGAGCGGATACCCCGCTTGGCGCCTGGAGCTACGCGAAGATCCTCAAACGCTCTGCTTTCTTCATCGTCAGCGCTGGAGGAAAAAACCCAGACATTCTGGGTATTGCGAAAGCTGTTGTCGAATCAGAACCAGCATCGTTGGTTGCAGTGTGCGCCACTAGGAATTCACCATTGGCACGTATCGTCAGGGGATTTTCGCGCGGGTTCTGTTTCGACTTCGACTTGCCCAGTGGCAAAGATGGCTTCCTGGCAACGAACAGTCTCTTGGCGTTGAGCGTGTCCGCACTCCGGGGTTATGGATTCGATGACTTGCCCCATTCCTTTGAAGCGGCACCTCAACAGGCTGGCCGGATCGGAAAGGAAAGGCAATTGCACCAACACTCTCGTCTCCTCAATGTGCGGCATTTGATTGCACTGCATGGCGCACAGAGCAAGAGTGCCGCTTTCGATCTCGAGTCGAAGCTGGTCGAGGCAGGACTTGTTTCGGTGCTGCTCGCCGACTACAGGAATTTTGCGCACGGGCGGCACCATTGGCTCGCAAAAAACCCTGATTCGGCTGTCGTGGCGTTAGCAAGCAAGGAGGAAACTCTTCTTGCAGAGCGAACGCTGGAACTACTTCCTCGTAGCATTCCATCTCTGCTTATTGCGAGCCCAGCCTCTGCCTATGCTTCATGGGTTGGGCTCCAGTCGGCGGTGTTCGATTTAGTAGGGGAATTCGGAGATGCAAGAAAAATCGATCCAGGGCGTCCGGGAGTGCCTGAGTTTGGCCGGCGTATTTACCACCTGAACGCTTTTCGACATTCAAAGGCCGACCTAAAATCCACAGCCATCGCGCGGAAAAAGAAGGCAAGGGGGCAGACCGATACCGAATACTTACGACAACTGGATATCGCTTTTTTGAAGGTGTGTGAGAAATATCGAAAAGCGACATTCCACGGGCTGATTCTGGATTATGACGGGACGGTGTGTGACCATGTAGACAGGTTCGGAACGATTCCAAGCGCCATGAGTGAAGCGCTCAACCGTATTGTGAAAGCAGGTTTCCTGCTGGGCATCGCGACAGGACGCGGTAAATCGGTCAGACAAGCTCTGCAGGCAGCGATAAGCAAGAGCCTGTGGAAGCGAGTAGAAATCGGCTATTACAACGGCGGCGTGATAGCCGGATTGGGAGATGATACTCAGCCGATGACCAATTGTTCAATTGCCCCGCAGCTACAAACTGCAATCGACGCGCTGGATGAGTTTACGCAGTACCCGTTTGAACTGAGTATCAGACCGCAACAGATCACTGTCGAAGCACGGGTTACCATGGGCATACAGGAATTGTGGTCCCGTGTGGCCCAGCGTTTGGAGGAAGCAGGGGTGAGCGGCGTTAAAGTCGTAGCATCGACTCGGTCGGTAGATGTCGTGGCGGAGGGGACGAGCAAGCTAGCGCTGGTCAACTCGTTGGGAGAGGCTAGGCCCAATTCGACGTTCCTATGCATAGGCGACAGGCCGTGTTGGCCCGGTAATGATGCCCAGTTACTTAGCCAGGAGTTCTCTTTGAGCGTGGATGAGGTGGATGGTAGCCCATCAAGTGCTTGGAATTTGGCACCAGCCGGAATTCTGGGGGCTGCCGCTCTTCAATTTTATCTATCCAAAACCATAACGAGATCAAACCATTTCTCGATTCGGTTGGGGTGCAATTGAAGGATCAACTGGCTGAAGAACTGCTCGCAAAAGTAATGGGCTGGAAAAACCCGACGGATTTTGTCGAACACGGACGACCGTTGATGGCTATGGCCGTTTACAAGTACGACGAGTATCAGCAGTTCTCTCCCGGTATGCGCTTCATCGAAAGCCTCGCTCTATGGCTAGGGCAGTTGAAGACGCCGGCGGAGCGCGCGGCCGCACTTGCATTTGTCAGGGAACGTCTGGTGTTCGTTTCAGCAGCCGAAATGAATCATCTAGTTAGCATTTCATATCCAGACCACGTTCGCCCATTCTTGCTTTCCAAAGCGGCGGCAGAGTCGGGGCTATCGAGATGGCACATTGGGAAAGTCACAAACAGTTTGGAATTTCGGGTACGAGAACGCAGATCCTTATTCCTGGGATTGAGCGACGGGTCTCACACGGATGTTTTTCGCCGGGCGAATCCCCACCTTCAAAACGAACAGGTTCGTCAGAGTCACGAACTAACGGCAGAACGTGCAACGGATTTGCGCAACGAACTCGTCAAAGACTTGACAAAACTATACGATCGTACCCCCACTGACCAAGAGTCAGTTTTTCGCTCCGTTGTATTGCTCGACGATTTTTCGGGGAGCGGTGTGAGTTACATTCGCAAGGAAGAGGACGGATCGTTCGCTGGTAAAGTGGGAAAATTTCTGGCGTCCCTGCAGGATTCTTCAGCACCGCTGTCGCAGTTATTCACGGCTGAATCCCTCGAAGTGATTCTGGTTCTATACATGGCGACGGAGACGGCTGAGCGCGTTCTCTTGCAGGGACTATCCGAGCTGTGTCTGCCATATCGGCATGATCCGAATCTCCTCATCGTCCAGCGGTTTCCCGAGAGTCAGCGTGTGGTCCGCGGTACATTACCAGACTTCGATTCACTGATTGACGCGCACTACGACAGTGAGAACGAAACGACAAGCACCGCTCGGGGAAGAACCGATCTCAAATACGGGTTTGCCGGAGGTGCTTTACCACTCGTTTTGAGCCACAATACGCCGAATAATTCGCTCGGCTTGCTTTGGGCCGAAGGTTCAAGAATGAAACCTCTGTTCCCCCGTGTCACTCGCCACAAGGATCTATGAGAGAGCCTCGAAATCCATTCCGGCTTCGAGCTTCAGAGGCGATCGAGTCCGACACCACTTTTCTAAAGCTGTTTGGTCCCGGCATGCTCGAATTGCTGCCAAGTGGGCAGCATCTTTGGGACAAGCCTCAGGTTTTCCGCAGCGCTCCCGGAGCCGGCAAAAGCTCACTACTCCGCCTTTTTACTCCCTCAGTCCTCCTGACACTACATTCCTTTCGGCGAAATGACGACCTGAAAGAGCTGTATCAAAAAATGGCGGAACTTGGCGTCATTGGTGAGGAAGGGCCTCAGCTGTTGGGAGTGTTTCATTCTTGTGCGAGAAACTACGCCACACTAGAAGATCTGGAGTTCGATCCTGCTCGAAAAGAAAGATTGCTGTTTGGTCTACTGAACGCCCGAGTTGTTCTGGCCGCGCTCCGCTCTGCCCTAGCGTTGCATCGGTTGGACTATCCGGCCGATCTGGGGAGGATCACATTCGGGACCAACGTATTCGAGGCGTTCGGAAGCACATTCTCAGTGGGCAACACAGGCGAAGATCTGCATCGGTGGGCGACGCACCTGGAAGGAGCGGTTTGCGATGCGATTGACAGCTTTGGCGGGTCAGACTTAAAGAGTCTTCCCGGAAGCGAGACGTTTTCAGCCCTCAGCCTGCTTCACCGCGAGAGCCTAATGATCGATAAGAAGCCGGTGGCGGAGCGTGTGCTGCTGTTGCTCGATGATGTTCATCATCTCACCCACAGACAAAGGAGCCGAGTATTGAAGGTGGTGGCCGAATTGCGAGCGGGTGTGGGCATCTGGCTGGCCGAGAGATTTGAGGCTCTCAGTTCCGACGAGATGTTGTCATCGGGCATGTCTGAGGGCCGGGACTACGAGGGTGAGATACTCCTAGAACGATTTTGGCGAGAGCACCCCCGCAAGTTTGAGACTTTGCTTATGAACGTTGCTGATCGCCGCGCCACCGCCGCAGTAGACGTTGAAATAAGTTCTCTGGACTCTTGCTTACAAGCGTCGCTGGATGGACCGGAATGGGTAGCGAAATATGAGGCCGCGATCCCGACGATACGAAGCCGTGTCATTAAGACAGTAGGCGACCGGTCTTTATTTCAGGCATGGGTACAAGCTCAAGAGGATGCAGCCGGGACGGCACGGGACCGAGCTATCAGTTGGCGTACCTTGGAAATTCTGGTTCACCGAGAAATCAAAAGGGAGCAGGGTTCGTTTGATTTTCCATTGAGTGCTTCTGAACTGACGGAACGGAGTGATTCACAATTGAAAGCTGCGGCGGAGTTATTTCTGTCGCAAGAATTCAATCTGCCGTACTACTTTGGCACCAGGAAGCTTGCAACGCTCGCGTCATGGAATATCGAGCAGTTCATGCGGCTCGCAGGCGACGAATTCGAGGAAGTGGTTTCATCCCGCACGGTCCGCCGGGCGGCGACGCTCGATGCAGGGCGGCAGGACATCCTGCTTCGCGTCGCTTCGGCTTCGTTTTGGAGCGAGATTCCGCGAAGAGCGAGGAACGGAGAAAAAGTGTTGAAGTTGGTGGAGTCCATTGGCCGGTTCTGTCGCCAGCGGACCTATGAACCGTCGGCTTCGTACGATCCAGGCGTTACTGGAATCGCCATATCGATGCAGGACAGAGAGTCTCTGCAGGACGAAGGTTTTTTGCAACGGAATCCCGAGTATTCCATCTTGGCCGACGTTTTGGCCGCTGCGATTGCCAATAATCTCCTAGAGCCGCGGCTCGATTCGAAAGCCAAAGGCTCTAGCTGGATGGTATTGAACCTTAACCGACTTCTGTGTGTCACGCTAGATCTGCCACTCGGCTATGGAGGGTGGAAGGAGCAGCATTTGCGGGATCTATATGTCTGGATGACGGCTGGATACAAGCCTAAACAGGCCGCTCTCCTATGAAGCCAGTTCGAAAAGATCGGTGGGCGTCTTACGTGCATGTGAGCGGAAACGGGGTGCACACCTTCTTGCAGGAGCATGTAGAGACTCAGGACAGGAACAAGAAGAGCTGTTTGATTGTGGGGAAAGGATTTGATCCGAGGATGCTCGGCGGCGCGACTGCGCTCACCACAGTTCTGGACCCACGGCAGCTTTCGATCATAATGTTGGTTTTTGACGAGGGACCGACTTCACCGTCACGCAAATATGACGCGCTTGTCCAGCAGAACATAGATACTTTGATGAAGATGGTTCCGTCAGGGCAAGTCCAAGAGCGCACGATTACCATGTTTTCGTCCGAAGGGCGACGAGTCACATCCCGTTCGGCAGAATCGGTATTTCGCGCCGCGGACGAATTTAGTGGGTTCAGCGATATCTTCGTTGATGTCAGTTCCTTACCGCGCAGCGTCTATTTTCCAGTGGTAGCAAAACTTCTCCACTTGCTCGATGGAGTGAAGGATGGTGCGGCTCCTAATCTCTTTGTAATGGTGAGTGAGAATGCTGAGCTGGATCGTCGCATCGTGGAAGAAGGAATCGATGAGGATGCGGACTACATTCATCCATTCAGAGGTGCGGTGGAGAGGGAGTCGGCTGCCGGTCGCCCCAAGGTTTGGTTCCCTCTGTTAGGCGAGAATCAAAGTGTTCAGCTCGCGCGTATCTATGACTTGATCAATCCTGCGGAAATCTGTCCGTTATTGCCGTCTCCATCAATGGATCCGCGCAGGGGTGATAACTTGGTGCTCGAATATCGAGAACTTCTGTTTGACCGGCTGAGAGTGGAAACCAGGAACTTTATTTACGCCTCTGAAACGAATGCATTCGAGGCGTATCGGCAACTCAGACGAGCAATTCTGCATTATGCCGAGGCTCTGGAACCGTTGGGTGGATCAAATGCGGTGATTTCGGCAAATTCCAGTAAGCTGCTGTCAGTCGGAGCATTGCTGGCCGCCTATGAGCTAAAGTGCGACGGTGCCGATATTGCTATCGCACATATTGAGGCGCACGGATATATATTGACGGATTCGTACGACGATCTCGATCGGTTGGCTGGCGAGAGCAGGCTTCAGTGTCTTTGGCTCTCCGGGAGCTGCTATGCATAAGGCAAAATCACCTCGAAAATCAAGGATAGTAGCAGCAGGGTTTTGTGCGCTGGATGTTGTATTTGGTCTTGATGACCCGACGCCGAAATTTTACGCTGGCGGGACATGTGGAAACGTCGTCGCTGGTCTCGCATTTCTGGGATGGGATGCTATGCCGCTTTCGCGGCTGGGTCACGACGTTGCTGGAGAATTTGTGCGACAGGATCTCGAGCGATGGGGCGTCGACACCAGCTTGCTGGGCTTGGTTCCTTGTGGCGCGACCCCGGTTGTTCTCGAGAAAATCCAACTGAGCAAGAACGGCCTGCCGAAACATCGTTTTTTGTGGAATTGTCCTGAATGTGGCTCGTATTTCCCGCCATTCAGGCCCGTGTTGCGGACCCAAGTCGAGGATTTGAAAAAGAGGTTAGGACATCCTGAGGTGTTTTATGCTGATCGAGTTTCTCGATCGACAGTTGAATTAGCGAAATATTTTCGCGAGGAAGGATCCGTAGTCTACTTTGAGCCCTCCGCAGCCGGCGACCCAAAATTGTTCCGAGAGATGTTGCAATTGTGCGATGTTCTTAAATACTCGGCTCAACGGGCGCGCTCTTTCTCGGAGTTGCTGCGCGAACACAAAGCGTATTTGGAAATCGAAACTCTTGGCGAAGACGGACTTCGGTTCAGAACACGCAGGGCTTTTGCATCGTGGCATGCCATAGCTGCATATGAGGTAAAGATTAAAGACACTGCTGGATCGGGAGATTGGACATCGGTTGGCTTTGTATCCGAGATGTTGGTAGATGGCAAGAAGGGCATTGAGATGTGCACAAGGCAGAGGGTCTCCTCTTGCCTTGAACGCGCGCAGGCCATCGCGGCGTTGAATTGTCAATTTGAGGGACCAAGAGGAGCAATGTATCAACTGTCGAAAGACAGGTTTATGGACTCAGTGGCGGCGCTAGAAGCCAAGAAGCCGCGGGATCCGAACGAGAGCAGGATCTCCTTGGGGCAACAATTATCGACTGCGGCCATATGCCCAAGTTGCAGCCCGAAGGATAGCCAGAAGCTACACCTCCCCAGTGAAAGTGCTGTTCTTGCGTCCCATGGACCGCCAAGGGAAGTAAAGTCCCTTTAGGTTGGGTTTGAGGCTCTCCACCTCTGGCACCTCAGTTGCTCAAGTGGCGGACACATGAAACTCCGTACATTATCCTTCTTAATCTGTTTGCTAATAAACCGGACCTGTTTGGCGGATAACTTTAAGGTTATCCGAGATCCCGAGGTCACGATTAATAGGGATTTCCGCCTCCAGTTTTATCCCGCCGAGTTCAAAATAGCCCTGGATGGTTTGACGGGTATGTTGGAGGATACTTGCTCAAACCCAAAGAGTCTGAGGTACGACGACTGCCTGCTAGAGAAACTTCTTCTCTTGTATGACTCTAAAGTCCACGGGTTGGAATCCCATCTTGACCAGCACGAGTTACCCGCGATGTGGACTCTCAACTCCATTGCTTCCGGTTATTTCAATGAATTATGGCAGAGCGGGAACCAGGAGGAAGAAATCAAGCCGCTCCTCGATGGAGTATTGGTGAGGATCGCTCTTTTTAATGAGCTCAGCCGGTGGCAACAAAAGCTCGAGAAGGATCGGGAGCTCGCGGCTTATAGCGCGAAAAGAGCTGTGGTGCCCCAACTTAAAGCGTACTTTGGAGGCTTGAGCGCTATCTCTCGGATCTACAATTACGCCAACGCCATTCAATGTAATTTTGATTACGGAACGGAGATTCCGCTAAAGACCCCAATGGTTCTAGAGTGTGAAGATGAGAGGGATACCTTAAAGAGAATCGCCCTCACGACATTTTCCCTTAACCGAAAGGTATTGGGAACAATTGCTTCTGACCTAAAACTCATAAAGTCGCGAAAAGAATTTAATGACGTGGACAATATAATGATAGGCGAGGGCCTCGCCCAGCAATTCTATGGGTTGTATGGAAATCCGGGGGCTTCGCAAAGAATATATGATTTTATAATTCAAAAAGGGGACTGCGAAGTCTCTTCGGATACTGATCTTCGACAGATGTGCATTCAAATTAGAAATGCCTCCCGTCGGCCAAAAGATATCTCTCAAGGTGACCTCTCCGAAGCCGTAGCGGCTGCGGCCACAATTGCTGAATTTGGAACGATCAACTCTCTCCCCGATGGTCATTCTAGTGCGCCTCTTTCCTGCGACGGATTTGACACTCTTCAGAAAGAGGCGTGCCTCTCAGTCCAAAATGAAATGGAAAGAGTCATAAAAGCTCTTATTACCGTCTTCAAGAAATACGATCCTCAAAACATCTTGGTGGAGGACCATCAACGATGATAAGGCCACTCTGTGTCATTACTTGCTGTCTCCTTTTCATGGCAGGATGCAATAACGGAAAAAGAGATCAGAGTTCTCAACAGGTGAATCCGGGACAAGTCAAGCCTGAAACCGATAGCCAATTTGATGACTGGCTTTCAAGTAATCCTCTGCCCAATGAAGATCGAGATTCCTTGGAGGCTTTCGCAGATTCTTCCCAGTTTGAAAAGTATATTCGTAGTAAAGATCCCAAAAGCATTGCGAAGCACCTGTCACACCACGTTCCCGATCCCTCTTCCAACGTTCAAACGGCCTTTCCAAAAATCATCGTCTGCGTGAGTCAGATTCTTGTTCCAGATTTAGTGCAACACTGCGTAACTCCAACCTCGCTAGGGCCGAACTTATCGACCCAGGCCAAAATAGAGGCCAAAGTCATCGATCAGGTCTTACTCTACGAGAAGACTGACGTCTTCAACATGCTCCAGATCCTTCTTTTAGAGAAGATCCCTTCCTTGCAAAAGGGAACACTCTCTCTGCAGGACCTTCTGTCTTGGTGGGAGGAACAAAGGCGAAAGCAGTTCTTTTATTTCGAAAATGGCAACACTAGGATTGACGTTTACTTTACGAAACATTTGGTCTCTTTTAAAAGTCTCATCTCCGAGTCGGCAAAAAAACAACTTGAACCCACCACCGTGGGTTTTAATTTCTACCTTGGAATTATTTTAGACGAAATGAGCATCCTCCGAACAACGGGCCAAGTTGGAAAACCTCTTCTCGATACTGAAGGCCTTTTTCTCTACAAAAGATCGCTTTCTGATTTCGAAAAAGCTTTCAATAAATTTGAGGATCCCGAAGCCCTTGAGAGGAACGACGCGAGAGAAACCCTGGTTAATTTGAAGAAGGGTCTTCTGGCCGCCCAAGAGTTCCTCGGGTCAAAGGAAACGTGTCGCGGATCCCCCTGTCGGGAAGTTTTATCCCACAGTCTAGAGGAGATTGGTCAATGTCATTGAAGTCTTCGATACTATTGCTGGGCGGACTCCTCGGGGTGGGCTTGATTCACGCCCAGACTCCCATTCGACTAAATTCCGACATTTATGTTTCCGAAGTCGTCAACGAACAAGGAACGCGCTATCGGGGCGGCGGCGGTTCAGATTTTGACTGCAGAGGCACCCCAACCCGAGAAAATATTGGATCCGTCAGGGTAACCTTTGAACCTAACCAGCAAAGGGATCTGTCCCTTAACGGCCAAGCTCTGTACGAGACTTTTTACCCCGAGAACATTGCGGTTCCACCAAAAGATAATTCAATGTCCGCTGCGCCCCAGATGCGACCGCTAAGTCGCGAAGAAATCCGCAAGGAAGGGAGTCCCTGGAACTGGTTCCGGAACGTCGTGGTTGGCACCAATGTCGGTTCGAATCCCGATCAATCCTACACTGTTAATATCGTTGTCACAGACACCATTAAGGCTAGTCTCCATCAAGATTACGAAACCCAGTGCACTCATGTCGTGGTTGATTATATTCCGGAAAAAGATGTCACCAAGGCATCTTTCAAAATCAGCTACTGGCTGCCCGAGAATGTGGAATTCACAAAAGTTGACGTTAACGCTGATTCGGGCATGTTGACGAAAGACCATGTTCGACAGATTCATGGAACCTTTAGACCCGAAGTCGATTCCATGTTTCTTGAAAAACCATATTACGTATGGGCTGATTTCAAGACGATCGAGAAAGATGTACTGACTCAAAAGCAAAGTGCGATAGTTGCCCAGAAGCAGGCGGATGCAGAATCTAACAAAAAGGCTTTGGAGGAGGCACCGAAAGATCAATATGGAAAGCCTATTGGAAAAGTGCCCCAAATTGTGCGGGATTACCCAGCTCCGACCTACGACCTAGACGATCGACGGATCGATTTGATTCTCACCGTTGATACTGAGACTCGAGGAGGCGCAAACAGAAACTCCGGAATCTCCGTTAGGTTCACGCCTCTCAAAGATCAAGACGCTGGCCAAACGTATGCCGGGCACTTAGAGCATCTCGTCAAACAAATCACTGCCGGGCTCGCGACCCAGGACTTTATGCTCCCCAGCTTCGGATATCTCATAGGGCATGAAAGGGATCTATTGCCAGGGCTGGCAAAATATTCGCTGTCGGAAATCGAACAATTGGTGCGCACTCTCAATGAATTTGCTCTGCAAGGGGCCACAGGTGACGCTTCTTACACGCCCCTCGTTAAAGCCGTAGCATCGGTGTTGGCAACCCAAGTCTCAGAGGCCTTGGCCCATAAACTTTTGCCGGCCTGTGAGCTCGTTCCGACTCAGTTTGTGCCCGTGGTGGGAACGCCGATTAATACTCAAAGATACGTTTATCTTCTCTTTAATCTCAATCGGATCAAACAGAGGCTGGAATACTACGAACCGCCAGCCGCTTTTGAAATTGGTAGGGCAATTCAGGATCTGGGCGAAAAGCACTTAACGTACAAACAGGTGGCATCCGATCCAGAACTCACAGCGCGGTTGCAAAAAGCTTATGATGTTTACAAAGCCTCATTCTCCCAGTCTCACAACACCATGAGTACCGCTGAAGGCGAATACCAGGTCATTACAAAGAATGCTTCGTCTTTAGTATCTCAGGATCCAGACCATAGGAATCTTATAAAGTTATTTGCTAAAGGAACTGGCCTTGAGAATGCCATCGTAGAGCAAATCGACCTCCAAAAGACACTTTTTAACTACAAAAGGCCGGGACTGATTATCGATGCCAGCTCCTTAGTCAAGAATGTTGCTACCTTGGAAAGGACTCGAAAAGCCTTAATCAACAAAATAAACAATCTCTCGCAAAAATACCTCTTCTCAGCAAGGACGGTAGGAGAGTTCAAGGGCGCCATTTTTCAGATTTTCGACGGATTAAATCTCAACGGCAACTCAAGAATGAACGATGAAATTCAGTCTTACTACGAACCGATTTTCAAAAACTTCTTTGATCAACAAGCTCTGCGTGACCTCATCGAACAGATCAGTGCTTGTGAAACAGGAACTCTGAAGGCGAAATGAAAACACTCTTGGCTCTTTTTCTAATTGTGAGTTTGCCGACGGTTAATGAAGCCCAAGATTTCAATCAACTGGCGCGGGACAGGGCTCAGGCCAGTTGGGTCTCCGCCCGAGCTTGGGCTCACTATTTAGTCGCGGCAGATCTACTGGCTGTCTTGAGTACAAGTATAAAGGCCGTCGATAACAATACCCTTAGCGATAACCTGCAAATTGTAGAACAACTGGACGCCCTTAGATCTCAACTTAATTTGATCGCTCAAGGGAAGCAACCCGCTGATCCCAAAGCTCTGAGGGATCTCGCGACGAAATATATTTCTGCCTATGGCGAATTAATTCAGAAGCAATTCGGAATTTCTTGGCAGACCGTCGTGAGAAAGTACGACAGCCAGTTTGTGAATCAATTTCTTTTAACTCTTCTCAACAACTTTCATACCCAGTGCGCCGTGGGTCGTTCCTCTCCTCAAGTCGATCTTGAGCTTCCCCCTGTCGAACTGCCGAGTCTTGGGTTTGGGATGACCATTAGTCCTAATCTTGACACCTACGTTGCGCCAAATTTTTCGTGGAGCTCGGGGGAGGCCTCGGACTGGCAAGCTCACAAAGGCACGTATGAAGCTATGGGTGGAGCAGCCGTAAACCTAATCTGGGCGGCTAATCCGTATGCTGCGATTATTTACATCGTCGTGTTTTCCATAATAGACCACTTCGTCAGTGCGGCAGAACTCGATCACCTGCAAGCTGAGGTGGCTGATGCGGAGAAAATCTACTATGCCCAGCGGGCCCATGGATCGGACATAGCCAGGCTCTATGTCCAATATTGCACCCAAGTGTCTCAAGGATTGACTAAATTCCAACAGCTTCTGTCCCTCGAAGGGCAAAAGCATGACGACGCCCTGACCTACGCCTCTTCCCCGGCCTTCAAGAAACGGTTTCATGATTGGGTAAAGGAACAGTCCGATTCTTCCTTGGCGAGTTGCAAAACTTCTCTTCTCGATGATTACAAAGGGAAAAAGTGTGATCGCTATGGAACTGCCCTTAAGCCCCTGAAGCAGGTTCCTGAACCCTATTGTCAAACGGCCCAACAGAAACAAGATCCGGGAGCTCCTCCCCAATGCCCAACGACTACGGTCAATGAAGATTCCTACTGCCGAGTTTCCCAAGACGGGGCAAGGTTAACGAGTTTATCGAGCTCTCAATGTCAAATTCCAATTTCCGGATACGAGTGTACTGCGGCTCACATTGCTGATCTACGAATGAGTGGACGGGTTCGTGACGCCAAATGGTGCGAAGATATTCCCGTGCGCGAAGCAGCCCAAAAGAAATTAGAAGAACAAAAGCAACAAGAGATTAAAGGCTTGACTGAAAAATGTGAAAACGTTCAAAAAGCTCGACTCAGGGGAGACAATCAATCGGGCGGAGTTTCGGGAACACAGCCTAATGAAATTCCGCCGGATTTCCAAGGCGACTGTACTTTTCTCGCAAAAACCATGATTGCTAAGAAGTATGAGCTCACGCCAGAGCAAATAAAGCAGCAACATGATGCTGAACTACAAGCGCAAGAAGATGACCGTTCCCATCAAAGGGAGATTCTTGGGAAGAAGGTCACCGAAGCGTCGGAAATCCTTGGATATTATGCTCTCTTTAGACTTTCTGACTCTAACCGGGTATTGCAACAAATAAAAGACCGTGAAACGAAACTCAACGCCAGCCGCAGAGCGGCTCAACAACGACTTCTTTTGGTGCTTCAGATCGTGGACGGAAGTGCCGCCTTGGAAGTTGAGAAAAACAGTGCAGGGTTTGAAAGCTTCTTAAGGTTACAGCGTGACTTCATCAGACTCTCTGCCCGGGCCATCGACAATATTATGGCCGGATTATCTAACCAGAGCGTTATTGCTCAGTGTGACAAACTACAGCTACGATATCAGGAGTTGTTCCACGCTTATCCTTCTGGCGAAGTCCTCTCCTTAGGCGAGAGTATCAAGCAGATGATTGGGGTGTTGAAAACATGAAGCGACTATCTTTGTTAGCGCTTCCTTTAGTCATAGTTGGCTTCCAAACTGACCCTCACATCCAACAACAGTTCGAGCAAGAGTATACGCGGCGAGGATATACGGTTGTTAGTCCGGGAGGAATCGCGCAATGCTTTGCAAGTTCATGCGCCATGAGACAGATGTATGTAAAGGACGGGGTCCAATATACCCAACTTTATACCGCGACCAGCGCGGGCGCTAATCAACTCAGTTTGACGTCCTCTGGAGACCCTCAAAGCTTCGGAGTAATCAGGATAAATGGAGAACGAATTGGGTTTAATCCCACCCATTCCCCTAATTTTAGCAACTCAAGTACTGCCGGCAACTACGGCTTAGGGACCGATACAAACCTCGGAGGAGACGCTGGAAGTAACACAGGACAGGGCCTGGGTGACGACTCAGGATCGGGTTCCACGTCCGGGGATGTCGCCACGGCGATCGCAGGACGGGTCCTCTTTGCTGTGTTCTCCAGTTACGCCACTCTCGGGACGATTCCTAACAATGCGGCCATTGTCGACGCTCGAATTCGGGAACTCCAAGCCCAAATCAAAGATGTCGAGCTGTCCTCCGCTGAAATGACTCGTCTCACGGGGCAAATGATTGCGAGGGGTGTTGAAATCCCACAGGGTCTTAAAAATTCCATTCTGAACAAAGCGTCTAAGGCCTCAGGCCAAGGCCATTCGTCAAAGCGTGGGTTGCTAGAGCTATCTTCATTATCGGCAGTTAGCGAATACAGATTTGAGAAAGGTGCTCTTGATCAACTGGCAAAAACTTTGTCGTCTGGTGACTTGAGAGAAATAGCCAAGAAAGCTGAACAAATTGTTTCTGCCAATGCCCAAGGCGGCGGCTATAAATCGACAGTTCAAAAGTATTTGAACGAGAGCGGAGTTGTTGTTCCTCAAAAAGTCAATCCTGCGCTACCGCCGGGACCACTTGACAACTATAAACTTAGAACTTCGCCGGATAGTATTTCAGGCCGCCTCATCCGAAGGGCCGCCATAAAAAATCAACTTGCCTGGGCTAAAAAGCTTTCTGAAGGTGTAAGCGTTGCCCAATCAGATCCCGCTCTTTATGGATCAACCGCTCTGATAAGAATTGCCGATGAAAGAATGGCTTCGAGAGTGGGCGACGAGGCTTTCAAGCAGGCCGAAGGTTTTGCATACGTTTCAGAGAAGATCTCTGAAGCAGCACTAGGTTTTGGCGAAGGGGCTTACGAAGAGCTCGCTAACATGGCTGATGCCATTATGAGTATTCCCCAAGTTGGCAACAAACTTTACGACTTCGGGAAAGAGGCTATCCAAGATCCTGCGGGGGCCGGGCAACAGATGTGGGATACTCTCGCCCAGACTCCCGAATTTGCGTCGGGAGTTTACCATCATATTTTATCTGACGCTAAAAATTTTGGGTCTTGGTCCGTCCGACAACAGTGGAAGTTCATCGGTAAAATTTCTGCAGATGTTTTAGTGACCAAGGGAGTGGGAAAAGCCTTCGTGGCGGCCAGCGGAGCTTTTCGAGCTGGTGAAGCCGTAATTGGAGCCGCCGGTGAGGTCGAACTTCTCACGGACTCGGCCCAGATGGCCGAGAAATTTACGACAACTCTTGGCGAGCGCGCAGAAAACGTTGCGACCTCCATTTCAAAAGACGCCCAAGAGGCCGCGAAGTGGACGCCAAAACTGGGTACGAAGTACGCAGACGCATGGGGCGAGATCGAACCGCAATACGCCGATGAGTTTGATGGTCCTATTAGCAAAGTCACTCTTGAACCTGGTACTTATTTGACTCGAGTGGAATATACCGGCACTCCGAACCCGGGTCGTTGGTTCGGCGACGCCGTCGTCCCTGGCTCCCCCCAGGAAGCAAACGAACTCTATAATATAGCCAATTTTCACGAAGGGAAGTTACCCGATAGCCTCAGTGTCTATCGAGTCACTGAACAGGTAGCAGCGAGAACCGGTAAGGTAGCCAATGGAGTAGGAAAACAGATTTTTATTAATCACAACATCCCCATCGCTGATGTTCTCAAGGAGGTTCCCGGTGCAAAGTGGGGTTTTTGAAGTCAAGTTTAAGGGCGTGAACGAAATAAGAATGTCGTCCCCTTACAATCTCGTGGATCTTTGTGAAGTTCGAGGCCCGATCAATTTAGATTTTAACCATGGGCTCCAGGACCTTTACGCTCAGGACTCGAAAGGAAATATTCTCTATTTGGTGTCGTGGGGCTCCCTAAAAAATAATGAGCCCGAATTTTTTGTAATTAAAATTGACCCAAGCCAAGACCGTCTTTATCGCTCACAAACCATCCCTGGATGTTGCAACAAAATCGACGTTACGCCCGACGGCGTTCGCGTTACCGCAAGTCAGGTTCCTGTGCGGGGCCAACCGGGGATCCTTGAACCGTATGACGTTGCCGCTTTTCCTTCAGGTTATACAAATTACATCCGCCGCTAATCCGTTTCCAAATGTTGACAACAGTTTGTTTTTCCGCAAATATTGCGCTGTTCTATGAGTTCGTTTAGGCTCCCTCCCTATCGTTGAAGGAATAAAGTGCCTTTCGCAGTGGCTGTCTCGTGGCAAAAACTCGCGGTACAAGGACGGTACAACCAAAACCTGTTCCATCGTGTTCTCAGTCGTTCCTTACAGGGCATTGCAGAGCGACCGCTGCCTTGTAATTACAACGTGATCCAGCCTGACAGCGCCCTTTCACGGCGGTAACACGGGTTCAAATCCCGTCGGGGACGCCAACCACTTAGTTTATTCTCAACGGCTTACCGTCCGAGTTCGCCGCAGAACGCCGCAAAAACACTTCCACGG
>Ga0075030_100002319_pt1 | contig 17279 bp, 14 predicted proteins | sample LitLauG_LLR_2012_FD_71393 | JGI IMG/M metagenome (GOLD analysis project Ga0075030, IMG submission 71393) | Freshwater sediment microbial communities from Pennsylvania, USA - Little Laurel Run_MetaG_LLR_2012 | ecosystem: Environmental > Aquatic > Freshwater > Creek > Sediment | place: USA... | reverse complement strand
ACGTAGGCGTCCTCGAGGACGGCCTCCATGCGCTCGGGATCGGTGACGAAGTACGGCGAGATGTAGCCCTTGTCGAACCGCATGCCCTCGACGAGGTCCATGTCCATGCCGAAGGTCTGGGACTCCTCGACCGTGATGACTCCGTCCTTGCCCACCTTGTCGATGGCCTCGGAGATCATCTCGCCGATCTCGGTGTCGGCGGCCGAAATGGAGGCAACCTGTGCGATCTGGCCCTTCGAGTCGGTCTCCTTGGCGATGCCGCGCAGCGACGTCACGGCGGCCTCGACCCCGGCCTCGATGCCCTTCTTCAGCGACATCGGGTTCGCGCCGGCGGCCACGTTGCGCAGGCCCTCGCGGACCATCGCCCAGGCGAGCACGGTCGCGGTCGTCGTGCCGTCGCCGGCGACGTCATCGGTCTTCTTGGCGACCTCTTTGACCAACTCGGCACCGATGCGCTCGAAGGGGTCCTCGAGCTCGATGTCCTTGGCGATCGAGACGCCGTCATTGGTGATGGTGGGCGCGCCCCACTTCTTGTCGAGCACGACGTTGCGGCCCTTTGGCCCGAGCGTCACGCGCACGGCGTCGGCCAGCTTGTTCATGCCGGCTTCGAGCGACCGGCGCGCCTGCTCGTCGAACGAAATCAACTTCGACACGGTTTCTCCTCCTGGACGTCCTGCGTCAGCAGTTCCGGGGCAATATTAGCAGTCCCCTCCCGCGACTGCTAGCAGACGACCCCGAGGAGTGCCAGAGTCCCGGACACCGGGTCGCAGCGAGGCGCTAGACCGAGGGCATGGAAATCACTTCGGTTCGCCCGAGGACCGGTGGCGGGGGGCTGTGGCCCCTGGGCTCCTTTACGACCGCCGACGCCCTCGCGCGCAAGGGCAACCACCGGGTGAGCGTCGTCATCCCCGCCAAGGACGAGGCCGCGACGGTCGCCGGGGTCATCGGGCCGCTGCGAGCCGCGCACGCCCGCGGGGTGGGCTCGGGGCTCCTCGACGAGCTGCTCGTGGTCGACGACGCGTCGAGCGACGCCACGTCCTCGGTGGCGAGGGCCGCGGGCGCCGACGTCCACCGCCTCCACCGCTCGGTCGGCAAGGGCATGGCGATGGCCGAGGGATCACTGGTCGCAAGGGGGGACCTGGTGGTCTTCTTGGACGCCGACGTGATCGACACCGACCCCGCCTGGATCCCCCAGCTCGTCGGGCCCCTGCTGCTCGACGACGACGTCGAGCTCGTCAAGGGCTTCTACCAGCGGCCCTTCGAGGGGCGGCCGACCGGCGGCGGGCGCGTCAACGAGCTTGCGGCACGACCGATCCTGTCGCTGCTGTTCCCCGAGCTGACCGAGGTCCTGCAGCCACTCGCCGGGGAGACCGCGATGCGCCGCAGCACCCTGCTCGACCTTCGCATCGAGCCGGACTACGGCGTGGAGATGGGCCTGCTGTGCGACGTCGCCGCCCGCAGCGGCGCGGCCTCGATCGCCCAGGTGGACCTCGGCCGACGCACCCACCGCAACCGCCCGCTCGACGAGCTTGGCGCGGTCTCGCGCGACGTGCTGCGCGTCGCGCTGCAGCGCGCGGGCGTGCGCGCAGCCTAGAAACGTTCCGTTAGCGCCTAGCGACCCGCGAGGTCGTGGCCGACCACCACGATGACCTGGTCCGCGGCGGCGCCCGCGACGCCGGTGGCCCCGGTGCGCACGGTCACGTAGCTCGTCGAGACCCCCAGCTGCTCGGCGACCATCTTGGCCGCGGGCTGCCAGGTGGGCGCGAAGTAGATGATCGTGTGGGTCACCGGGGTCGCCGGGTGCGCGTCGAGGGGCGGCTGCATGACCCAGCCGTAGGGCTGGAGCTTCTGGGTGTAGCGGGTCGCCTGGTTCGGCACCGACGTCCCATTGGCGACCTGCACGGTCGTCTGGTTCGGGACGATGGTGCGCGGCGGGATGGTCACCGTCGTGGTGGTCGTCGTCGCCACCGGGCCCTGGCGCTTGACCACGAAGCCGAAGAGCAGCACGACGGCGATGAGAAAGCACAGCACGACGACGACGGCCCGAAACGGGTCCACCTCGCCGCTGTCGCGGCGCGGCGCGCCCCCGCTGCCCCCACGCTCGGCCATCGCCCGAGCCTACCGGTGCCGGGGGTGCGCGTCGGGGTGCGCCGCGCCTCGCGGAGCGGGCGGTTCGGTAGCCTCGCGGCACGCCGGTGTGGCGCAGCTGGAAGCGCAGGCGATTTGTAATCGTCAGGTCGTGGGTTCGAGTCCCACCACCGGCTCTCGGGAGGGGCCGCCGCGGCCCGTCCCACGGAGCAAGGAGGAGCGATGGAAGTGGTGACCCGCACCAAGGGCGTGTTCAAGGAGTTCCGCACCTTCGCGCTGCGGGGCAACGCGCTCGACCTGGCCGTCGGCGTCGTCATCGGCGCGGCCTTCGCCGCGACCGTCAACGCGATGGTCAAGTCCCTGTTCACGCCGCTGATCGCCGCGATCTTCGGGAAGGCCGACTTCTCCCAGCTGACCTTCGAGGTCAACCACTCGGTCTTCTACTACGGCCAGTTCATCAACGCGCTGATCTCGTTCGTGTGCATCGCAGCGGCGGTCTTCTTCTTCGTGGTCAAGCCGACCTCGGCGCTGCGCCATCGCCTCGGCTGGGACCCGCCCGAGGAGCCCGCCAAGGCGGCGTGCCCGAGGTGCGTCACCGACATCCCCGTGGCCGCGACGCGCTGCCCGAGCTGCACGAGCGACCTCGCCGACGGCTGGGCGCCCGCGCCCTCGAGCGAGCCGGCCGCGGCCTAGCGGCGCGCGGCGGCGCGCTGGCGGGCCACCTCGAAGCACGCGACCGCTCCGGCGATGCCCGCGTTCAGCGACGCGATTGCGCCGTGCTGGGGGATCGACACGAGCTCCTCGCAGCGCTCGCGGGTGAGCCGTGCGAGCCCGCGCTCCTCACCGCCGACGACGAGCGCGACGGCGGCGGCGCCGAGTTCGAGGTCGTAGATGGTCCGCTTCGCCTCCGGGGCGAGCCCGACGGTGACGACGCCGAGCTCGCCGAGCCGGCGCAGCGCCGTGGGGATCCCGCCGACCGCCGCGAACTCGAGGTGCTCGATCGCCCCGGACGCGGTCTTGGTGACCGCCGGGGTGAGTCGCGCGGCGCGGTGCCGCGGGAGCACCACGCCGCTGACGCCGGCGCACTCGGCGCTGCGCAGCATCGCCCCGAGGTTGCGGGGGTCCGTGACCCCGTCGCAGACGAGCAGGAACGCGGCGGGCCCCGAGGTCTTGACGAGCGCGTCGAGGTCGCGCGTGGGAATCGGGTCGCACAGCGCGTAGACGCCCTGGTTGCCCTCGGTGCGCGCCTCGCGGTCGAGCCGGGCGCGCGAGACGAACTGGACGGGGATGCGCTTGGAGCGCGCGGCCTGCTCGATCGCGTCGAGCATCTCGGCGTCCTCGAGGGCCTCGGCGATCACGACGCGTCGCGCACGGCGACGCCCGGCGGTCAGCAGCTCGAGCACGGCCCGTCGTCCCTCGACCTGGTCGCCCCCCAAGTCGTCGTCGCGTCGCACCACGCGGCGCTGTCCCTCGCCGCGCGCGGCGGGGCGAGGACCCCCGCGAGGGGGCTGGCGTCGGGCGGTGCCCTTGGGGGCGCCCTTCGGATTCCGCTTGGGTGCAGTCATGTCAGGTCCCTCGCGTCGTTGAGCAGGACGACCGCGGTCGCGGCGATCCCTTCGCCTCGCCCGATCGCGCCCATCGACTCGGTGGTCGTCGCCTTCACCGAGACCGGCGCCCCGACGGCCGCGCTGAGCGTGGTCGCCATCTCGTTGAGGAACGCGGCGAGCCTCGGGACCTGGGCCACCACGGTCACGTCGGCGTTTCCCACGGTGAAACCCGCCTCGTGCGCAACCCGACAGCACGTCGCGAGCAGCTCGAGCGACGACGCCCCGGCGAAGGCCGGGTCCGTGTCGGGGAAGAGGCGGCCGAGGTCGCCCAGCCCCGCGGCGCCGAGGACCGCGTCGCACAGCGCGTGCGTGGCCACGTCGGCGTCCGAGTGCCCCTCGAGGCCGGCGGCACCGGGGACCACGACCCCGGCGAGCACGAGCGGGCGGCCCGGATGACGCGAGAAGCGGTGGGCGTCGACGCCCTGGCCGATCCGCATCAGCTCGGGCCTAGCAGTGCGCGCGCCGCCTCGAGGTCCTCTGGGGTCGTGATCTTGCGGTTGTCTCGCTCGCCGGCCACGACCACCACCCTCTCACCGATGGCCTCGACCAGTGCGGCGTCGTCGGTCGCCTCGGCGTCCGAGGCGTGCGCGCGACGCAGTGCGCCGGCCCGGAACGCCTGGGGCGTCTGGACCGCGTGCAGGCCCTCGCGAGGGACCGTGACCAGCACGCAGCCGTCGTCGCCCACGCGCTTGATCGTGTCGGCGACCGCGATCCCCGGGATCGCGCCGGCCACCTCGGCGTCGGCCAGCACCGCGCCGACGACGGCGGCGAACAGCGCAGTGCTCGCGAGCGGTCGGGCGGCGTCGTGGACCACGACCACGTCGACGTCAGCGGGGAGCGCCGCGAGGCCGGCGCGGACCGACGCCGAGCGCGTCGGTCCGCCGGCGACCACGACGTCCGCGCCGCGAGGGTCGTCCAGGGCGTCGGCGGGCGCGACCAGCACGACTAGCTCGGCGACCGACCGCGCCGCGCGGACCGCGAGCTCTGCGGGGGTCCGCCCGGCAATCTCGGCGAACTGCTTGCGGGCGCCGAAGCGCTCGCCGTCTCCCGCCGCGACGATGATCGCGGCGACGTGCACGGCTAGGGGAGGACCGCGGCCAGCCGCTCCTCGGCGGTCGGCTCGTCGACGTTGAGCGCGAAGGTCAGCTCGGAGACGAGGATCTGGCGAGCACGGGTCAGCATGCGCTTCTCCCCCGCCGAGAGCCCCTTGTCCTTGTCGCGGATCGAGAGGTTCCGAACCACCTCGGCCACCTGGTAGATGTCGCCGCTGCGGAGCTTCTCGGAGTGGTTCTTGAACCGGCGCGACCAGTTGGTCGGCATCCGCGCCTCCTTCTTGCGCAGCACGGCGAAGACCTCCTCGACCTCCTCGTCGTTGATCACGTCGCGCAGGCCGACCACGTCGGTGTTGTCGACGGGGACCATGAGCACGAGGTCCGAGTACGCCACGCGCAGCTTGAGGTAGTCCTGCTTCTTGCCGAAGGCCTCGCGCTTCTCGATCTTCTCGACGATGCAGGCGCCGTGGTGCGGGTAGACGACCTTGTCACCCTTCTTGAACTTCCGGGTCATTGCGTGGGGGGCCTTCCTGAGTCGGGACGCGCGGCGTCACCGGGGCGCTTCGGGGACCCTCCATTGTACCTGTTCTGGGCTGCCTCCATTCCCCGAGCACGCGCGCGGGCAGCGCCCGCCGGCACCCCTGCAGCGCCCGCCGGGCCGCGAGCCGCCGCAGCGAGACCGCGGAGTGCGCCCTCGAGAGCAATGGCGCCGGGTCGCCGCCGTCGCGGGACTGAGGCGCGGGCGCCGTGGCTTCGGCGCGTCAGGGCAGCGGGCTCCCCGCCGTCGCCAGCAGGCCGGCGAGCTGGTCCATCCTCGAGAACACCGTCACCCCCGGCAGCGCGAGGCGCGCGGCGGGCGTGACACCGCCGGCGTAGGCGAACACGGACATCTGCGCGGCCAGCCCCGCCTCGACGCCGCTCAGGGAGTCCTCGACGACGGCGCATCGACCCGGCGGCACGCCCATCGACGACGCCGCGTGCAAGAAGACGTCCGGGGCCGGCTTGCCGGCGTCCACGTCCTCGACGGAGAACACCGCGCCGTCGAACGGGCCGATCAGACCCACCAGCGACAGCTTCCACGCGATCGCGCTGTGCGTGGACGACGACGCGATGCACATGGAGGTCCCCGCCGCCTGCAGCGACGCGAGCATGGCAGGGACGCCGGCCACCGCTTCGAGCTCGTCTGCGAAGACCTCGCGGTAGCGCGCCTCGAACTCGGACTCCCAGTCCACCTCACGACCGAGCGCGCGCTGGACCTCGGCGCGCATGTGGGCCGCGGACCGCCCGACGAACCGATCGATGACCTCGTCCTCTCTGAGGGGCCAGCCGAGCTCGGCGAGCACCTCTACCTCGGTGCGCACGGCGAGGCGCTCCGAGTCGACGAGCACACCGTCGAAGTCGAAGATGACGAGGTCGAACACGCCTAGGTGTTGAGCCCGACCGTGGTCTTCGGCGGGTGCTTGGCGAAGGACATGTAGTGGCCCTGGATGCCCTTGAGGAACGCCTCGAGGTACGCCAGCTTGCGGATCAGGTAGCTGTGCGTCTCCTTGGGGTCCAGGTACAGGTTGTAGAGCCGCCCGTAGGGGTACTTCTGCGAGACGCCCGTGAAGCCCCCGGGGTTGAGCACGTCGGTGCCGCCGTCGGAGATCGAGGCGAGCATGAACTTGTACTCCCCGACGCGCAGCGCGGAGAACATCGAACCCAGCCAGTAGTAGTGGTGCTTTCGATTCGACGGGGAACCAGGGGCGAGAAAGAACGAGCTCTGGTCCACCCCGTCGATGAAGCGGTCGTCGGGGACGAGCTCGGGCGCGCCGGCGAGCGAGAGCATGGTCGGGAGGAAGTCCGGGAAGCTCACGATCCCGTCGGTGCGCTGCCCCGCGTCGATCATCGACGGCCACGCGACCACGGCGGGGACGCGCACGCCGCCCTCCCAGGTCGATCCCTTGGCGCAGCGAAACGGCGTGTAGGCCGCATCGGGCCAGGTCTCCATCTCCGGGCCGTTGTCCGAGGTGATCACGATCATCGTGTCCTCGAGCTGGCCGGTCTGCTCCAGCACGGCGACGAGGCGGCCGACGATCTCGTCAAGCTCGACGATCGTGTCCTTGTAGGGATGCTTCCCGGGCGAGCTGCCGAGGTACCGCTCGGACGGGTAGTTGTCGAAGTGCGCGCCGCGGGTGTTGTGGTACAAGAACCACGGCGCCTCCTGTCCCGCCATCTGGCGCAGGAAGCCCTCGGAGTACGTCGCCCACTTCTCATCGAGCTCGGAGAGCACGGGGATCGTGACCTCCTCGACCTGCTCGGTCTCCCCGCCGCGCGTGGCGTGCACGAAGCACTTGTTGAACGGCTGGTTCTTGACCCACTCGCTGCGCGCCTCGGAGTAGACGATCTCGGGGAAGAAGTAGGGGTCGCGCCACTCGGTGTACATGTCCGAGACGCTCAGGAAGCCGTAGAAGTCGTCGAAGCCCACGTGCTGGGGCTGGCTGTCGCGGTTCTCACCCATGTGCCACTTGCCCACGGCCTGGGTGACGTAGCCCGCGCGGTGCAGCAGCTCGGCGACGGTGATCTCCCCTTCGAGCCCCCCGGGCTCCCCGTACATCGGCGGGCGCTGCAGCCCGTGCCGCATGGGGATGCGACCCGTCATCAGCGACGCGCGCGACGGCGTGCAGGAAGGCTCCGAGTAGCACGAGGTGAGCATCATCCCGCGGGCGGCGAGCGCGTCGATGTTCGGCGTGGGCGCGCCGACCGCGACACCGCCGCCGTAGCAGCCGAAGTCACCCCAGCCGACGTCGTCCATGAGCACGACGAGGAAGTTCGGACGGCGTCCGGCCGCGCGGAACTCGCCAAGGCGCCGCTGCGCCTCGGCGACGGCGCCAGCGTGGACGAACGCGGGCTCGCGATCATCGCCGAGCGAAGTGGTCTGGCTCGCGATCGTGTCGAACGGCATGGCGGCTCCCTTCGGGGTCCGCCCAGCATGCCAAAGCCGCCGGGGGGTGCCGGGCGGCGAGGGCAGCGGCGCCAGGGGCGCGGGGTTCAGTCCGACGAGGGGGCGGAGCTGGCCAACTCCACGGTCGGCGGCACGAAGCCCTCGATCGCGCTGAAAGTCAGCTGGTCGCCGTCGGGTCCGGCCTCGGTGTCCACGAGGATCGTCTCGCCGGAGCGGAACTCCTTCCACAGGAGCTTCTCTGAGAGCTGGTCCTCGAGCATCGACTGGATCGCCCTTCGCAGCGGCCGCGCCCCGAGCTGGGGGTCGTAGCCCTTCTCTGCGATGAGCTGTCGCGCCGCGGGGGTGAGCTCCAGGCCGATCCCCTGCAGGACGAGCTGGTCCCGGGTGCGCTGCAACAGCAGGTCGGCGATCTCGATGACCTCCTGCATCGCGAGCTCGTGGAAGACGATGACGTCATCGATGCGGTTGAGGAACTCGGGGCGGAAGTGCGCCTTCAGCGCCGCGTTGACCTTCTCCTTCATCCGCTCGTAGGTCACGGCCTCAGAGCCCTTGGCGAAGCCGATCGACGACTTGCGCAGGTCCGCGGTGCCGAGGTTCGACGTCATGATGAGCACCGTGTTCTTGAAGTCCACCGTGCGCCCCTGGGCGTCGGTGAGCCGGCCGTCCTCGAGGATCTGCAGGAGCGTGTTGAACACGTCGGGGTGCGCCTTTTCGACCTCGTCGAACAGCACGACGCTGAAGGGCTTGCGCCGCACCGCCTCGGTCAGCTGGCCGCCCTCGTCGTAGCCGACGTAGCCCGGGGGCGAGCCAACGAGCCGGCTGACCGTGTGCTTCTCCATGTACTCGGACATGTCGAGCTGGATCAGCGCGTCCTGGTCGTCGAAGAGGAACTCCGCCAGCGTCTTGGCGAGCTCGGTCTTGCCCACGCCGGTGGGGCCGAGGAAGATGAACGAGCCCGCGGGCCGCTTGGGGTCCTTGAGCCCCGCGCGCGTCCTGCGGATCGCCCGCGACAGCGCCTTGACGGCCTCTTCTTGCCCCACGATGCGGTGGTGCAGCTCGTCTTCCATGCGAAGCAGCTTGGAGGTCTCCTCCTCGGTGAGCCGGTACACGGGGATGCCGGTCCATGCGGCGAGCACCTCTGCGATCGTCTCCTCGTCGACGACGTCGAAGGTCTCGGCGCCGGCCTCGCGGTTCTCGGCCTCGAGCGCGGTCTTGCGATCGACGCGCTCGGCCTCCTGGTCCGCGAGGCGCTTGGCCTGCTCCATGGCGCCGCGCTCGATGGCAGCCTCCTTGTCGGCGCGGAGGCGCTCGATCTCCTCGTCGAGCTGGCGCGTGGCGACCGGCACGGGCATCCTCCGGATCCGCAGCCGGCTCCCGGCCTCGTCGATGAGGTCGATCGCCTTGTCCGGCAAGAAGCGGTCCGAGATGTAGCGGTCGGCGAGGTTCGCCGCGGCGACGAGCGCCTGGTCGGTGATCGTGACCTCGTGGTGCTCCTCGTAGCGGTCGCGGAGCCCCTTGAGGATGTCGATGGTCATCGCCACGCTGGGCTGCTCGACCTTCACCGGCTGGAAGCGTCGCTCGAGTGCGGCGTCCTTCTCGATGTGCTTGCGGTACTCGTCGAGCGTCGTCGCGCCGATCGTCTGGAGCTCGCCTCGCGCGAGCATCGGCTTGAGGATGCTCGCCGCGTCGATCGCGCCCTCCGCGGCGCCGGCGCCCACGAGCGTGTGGATCTCGTCGATGAACAAGATGATGTCGCCACGCGTGCGGATCTCCTTGAGCACCTTCTTCAGGCGCTCCTCGAAGTCGCCGCGGTACCGAGAGCCCGCCACGAGGCTGCCGAGGTCGAGCGTGTAGACCTGCTTGTCGGTGAGCGTGAGCGGGACCTGCCCGCCGACGATCTTCTGGGCGAGGCCCTCGACGATGGCGGTCTTGCCGACGCCGGGCTCGCCGATGAGCACGGGGTTGTTCTTCGTGCGGCGCGACAGGACCTGCATCACGCGCTCGATCTCGCGATCGCGCCCCACGAGGGGGTCGAGCTTCTTGTCGCGCGCGAGCTGCGTGAGGTTCCGCCCGAACTGGTCGAGCACCGCGGAGCCGCCCGACGCCTGCTCCTCGCGACCGCCCGGGGTCGCGCCGACGGCCTCCTTGCCCTGGTAGCCCGACATCATCTGGATGACCTGCTGGCGCACGCGGCCGAGGTCGGCGCCGAGCGAGACGAGGACCTGCGCGGCCACACCGTCGCCCTCGCGGACGAGCCCGAGCAGCATGTGCTCGGTGCCGATGTAGGAGTGGCCGAGCTGCAGGGCCTCTCGGAGGGAGAGCTCGAGGACCTTCTTCGCCCGCGGCGTGAACGGCGGGGAGCCCGACGGGGTCGCCCCGGTGACGCCGATGGCCTCCTCGACCTTCTCGCGCACGGCCTCGAGGGTGATGCCCAGCGAGTCGAGGGCCTTGGCCGCGACGCCCTCGCCCTCGTGAATGAGCCCGAGCAGGATGTGCTCGGTGCCTATGAAGCTGTGGTTGAGCTGGCGAGCTTCCTCTTGCGCAAGCACCAGCACCCTGCGTGCTCGGTCCGTAAATCGCTCGAACAACGAAGCGCCTCCCGTCACTGGGCCGTGTGTCGAGTGTACCGGTGCGATCCGTCCATCCGACGTCGCTGTCGGTTGGGCTATTCGGGTCCGGCCGCCATAGGGTTAGAACCGTGAATCCGCTGGCAGCCCTCGCCCTGCCCACGGTCGACGTGGACCTGGCACGTTTCGAGCCGCTGCTCGCGGAGTCCGTCGTCATTGGCGACACTTACCTCGACCAGGTGACGACGCACCTGATCAGGGCGGGCGGCAAGCGATTGCGCCCCTTGCTGGCGTTCGCTGCAGCCACCGGTGGCGCGACGGAGGCGAGTCAGGACGTCTTGCTCGGCGGTGTGTCACTGGAGCTAATGCACCTCGCCTCGCTGTACCACGACGACGTCATGGACGAGGCGGTCATCCGCCGCAACGTCGAGTCGGTCAACGCCCGGTTTGGCAACCTCGTCGCCATCGTCGCGGGCGACTATCTCATGGCGCGCTCCGCCGCGATCGCCGCGGACCTCGGCACCGAGATCGCGGGCCTGCTGGCGCGCACGCTCGCGGCGCTCACGCGGGGCCAGGTCTCCGAGGTGCGGACGACGTACAACCTTGATCGAACCGCTGACGACTACTTCGATGCCATCGGAGGCAAGACCGCCGCGCTCATGGCGTCGGCCTGCCGCGTCGGCGCGCTCACGGCGTCGCGCGACGCCGCGTGCGTCGAGGCGCTCACCGCCTTCGGGCACGCCTTCGGGATGGTGTTCCAGCTCCGCGACGACGTGCTCGACCTGCTCTCCACCGAGAACCAGCTCGGAAAGCCGGCGGGACAGGACCTCGCCGAGGGCATCTACACGCTGCCGGTCCTCGTCGCACTCGAGGACCGCTCGGTCGGCGCGGAGCTGCGAGCACTGCTCGGCCGACCGCTCGACGAGCCCGAGCGGGAGAAGGCGCGCCTGTTGGTCACCTCAACCGACGGCGTCGACAAGGCCCTCGTCGAGGGGCGACGCTGGATACAGAGCGCGACCGAGGTGCTCGAGCAGGTCCCCGAGCCCGCGCTTCGCGCGGGGTTCGGCGCACTCGTCAACTCGCTGTTCGACGACCTGCCCGACGCGCCGTCGGTCTGAACCCGGCTGCGAGGACCGAGGGCGCGACACAGCACGGCGTCAGGACGCGCGCTCCTCGAGCAGGCGGGTCAGGTGCTCGATGCGCTCGCGAAGCGCGGCGACCTCGTCGACGAGCGAGTCGGGTGCTCGATTCGCCTCCACGGCGTCCTGCGCCAACTCGCCCCCGTCAGTGCGACCTGGGGCGCCCTGCGCGGGCCGCGCGTCGAGCCGGAAGAAGCTCGCGAGCGATCCGGCGAGCACGCCGATCACTGCGACCCCGGTGAACATGATCACGACCGCCGACCACCGCCCGACGGGCGTGATGGGGACGACGTCGCCGTAGCCCACGGTCGTCAACGTGACGACCCCCCACCACAGCGCGTCGCCGAACGTCTTGAACTCCGGGTTCACCGGGTGCTCGGCGTGGTAGGCGACCGCAGAGCAGATGAGCACGACGCCCACGGCGACGACGCCGACGCGACCGAGGCGCTCCACGAGTCGTCGCGCCCCCTTCGTTGCCATCACCACGCGGGCGAGGCGCGCGAGGCGCAGCAGCACCACGAAGCTCCCGCCGTGGGCGCCGGGCAGCAGGTACCACGGCGCGGTGAGCACCACGACGCCCAGGTCGAAGCGCCCGAGCCAGGTGCTCACGTACCGCTCGAGCAGCCGCTCGGAGATCACGAAGTCAACGACGAAGACGACCCAGGAGATGACCCCCACCACGTCGCCCACGGGGCCGCCCGACTGTGGGACGAGGATCAGGGGAAGGATCGCGGCGAGCAGGATCGGGATCCGCAGGATCCGGTCGGCGCGCTCGAAGGCCCGCGCGTCGTCTTCGCTGCGTGGCTGCCCGGCGCGAGGTGCCGGCGTCGATGCCGCGGACATCGCACGATTCTGCTCCGGGGTCCCGCGCGAATCGCGGAACCCCGGGGGCCGCGCGCCGCCGCCGAGTTGGCGCGCCGTGGCGGCGAAGCGCGGCGGGCTAGTGGATCCCCGAGAGGAACGTGTGCAGGGTGGACTCGCACTGGTTCGTCGGGTACGCGCCGATCGGGTCGTTGTGCGCGTAGGTCGTGTGCTCGTCGACGATGGTCAGGTTCCCCGAGGGGATGCCGGACTGCGCCGCGAGGTCCTGGGCGGCGGTGATGCCGTTCGTGGAGAACAGCGACGCGGCGAAGACGTAGATGCGCAGGGCGTGCGACAGCGAGCGGCCCATGGTCGCGTTGACGCCGAGCACCGCCTGGGCAGGGTTCGCCAGTCCGTTGTCCACGGCGCCCCCGTCGAGTGACAGGCGGGTCGGGAAGTACCACTCCGAGCCGTCGGCCCCGCTCACCCCGCTGCCCTCGAACATCGCGGCGTAGCGCGCGATCGGGGTGAGCGCACCGGTGGAGTCCCAGCCGTGGACGGTTCCCGACGCGGACAGGCCCGCGCCGAGGTGCGCCTGTGCCGCGACGAGCCCGGGCGGCGAGGAGGCGACGTTGAGCGCGTAGCCGAACTGCGCGACGTTGGTGACCGGGACCGGCGGGACGATCGACTTGGGTAGCAGGCCCGAGGCCTGACCGAGCGAGGGCGAGTTCGGGTCCTGCAGCGCCGTGGCCGAGCCCGTCGCCACGAACAGCCCCGCGTACGGCGAGGGGATCCCGCCGAAGCTCTCGTACGGCGACGTCGAGGCCTGCATCAGCGACGCGAGCTCGGTGGTCGCCGTCGGCGCGTCGATGGCCGTGGGGAAGCTCCCCCCGTCGAGGTAGACCAGCCCCGACAGGCCGTTGGCGCCGGGGGTGCCCTTGAAGTTCCAGGTGGCGTACGCCGTGACGACCGTTCCGCCGAGCGAGTGGCCGCCAAGCACGACCTTGCCGCCGAGCTTCTTGGCCGCGGCGATGACGGCGTGCAGGTCATTGACCGCGACGGCCATTCCCCAGCTCTTCGCGTAGGCGGTCGCGGTCCCGCTGACCGCGTGGAAGTGCGGGGTGACCGAGGGCTTGGTCAGGTATCCGAGGTAGTAGTTGAACAGCTGCGCGGACGTGATCTTGTGCTGCTTGTACTGGTCGAGGCGCGACTGGTCCTCCAGGAGGTTCTCACGCCGCTCGACGGTCCAGACCTGCCAGCCCTTCGTGCTCGAGGTGAGCCAGGTCGCGAGCGGCAGGAAGTACGTCGACCCCGCGAGGGTCCCCGGCTCTATGACGAGCACGTTCTTCGCGGTCGACGGGCCGACCTTGAGGATCCCGACCTTGTTGTACTTCGCGGGCGTGCCCGGCGCGGCGTAGCCCGGGATCCAAACGACCTTGTGGGTGGTGGCGGCCAGGGGCGCCGATGCGGCGTGCGACGTGGCGCCGGCGGGCGCCGCCATGGCAGCGACGGCGATCGCGCCTGCTGCGAGGGCGGCCCACCGACTTGTTCGAACCGACTTCGTCATGGGTTCCCCCTCTGCTCGCGCGTGCTCGACACGAAACGTAGTCCCCGGGACGCCCTGGCACGCAGGCGTCCCGGCGCCGGTCCCCGCGGTTGGGGACCGGCGCCGGGCGCCCTCTCCGACGGCGGCGGGCCTACGGAGTGACCAACGTGAACGTCCCGCCGCCGACGACCCTGCCGTTGCCGGACCCGACCGCGACGCCGCCGCCGCCGGGAAGCTTCTTCACGCCCTCCCAGGCGTAGAGGTACAGCGGCTGGCCGTTGTAGGTGACCTGCATCGCGCCGCCGGCGCGCGTGATGGTCCCGATCGCCTTGGTCACCCCGGCGCCCTCGATACCCGGTGTGCCGCTCGTGAGCAGCGGAGGGAAGACGCGCGAGCAGCCCGCGCCGCAGGCACTCGACGAGGAGGTGTCGGCGCTGAAGGCGTACACCGGGAACTCATGCCATCCGGCGCCGGTCAGCATCATCGCCGACAGCACGGTGGCCCCATTGGCGTCCACCGTCGAGGTGAGCGTCTCGGCCCAGGGCTGGAAGTTCCCGTCGGGGTTGACCAGCCACCAGATGCCGTGGAACGGAGGGCGCGTGGGCTCGTCCCATCCCTCGCCGGTGACCTGGTAGGGAGCGCCGTCGAAGGCGTAGAGCGGGTGGCCGTTGTAGGTCACCTGGTGGCCGAGTCCCTTTCGGTAGACCGTGCCCAGCATCGACTGGCTGACGCCGGCGCCCGCGACCGGGGCGGCGTTCGTCGTCAGCGCGGGCCACTCGTTGTTCTGCGACGACGGCAGGCCGGTGCAGCTGAACGACCCGCCCTGGGAGGGGTACTGCTGGGTCGTGCAGTTGAACGACTTGGCGGTGTCCCCCGTCATCGCGTAGAGGCTGAAGCCCGCATAGGGGCCCGGCCCGATGACCAGCTGCGGACCGAACGGTCCGACCCGCATCGAGATCACGATGCCCTGGCTCGACGCGTGTCGCGACGCGTGGACGGCGCGGTGGCGCGCGGCGCTCGGGGCCGCACTCGCGGCGGCCGGGATGATGGCCCCGGCGCACAGGGCGAGGGCGGCGGCGGTGACCGCCGGCCGAGCCCACCTGTGGTGCCGGCGGCTGGTGGCTGTGGTTGTGTTCATTTCGGTCCTTTCCGTAGGCGTTGTGCCTGCGGGGAGGATCACCGCGGAGCGTCACACGGGCGTCACACGGGCTGAAGTCGAGGCGTTCTCCTACTATTCGGCCGTCCGGTCAGGGGCCGCGCGGCGCGGCGGACGGGCCGAGGCTCGGGGGTGAGATGAGGGGACTGCCGTCGCATCACGTCGCGCGTCCTCGACTCACCTCGAGGTGCGAGTCCGAGCAGGTCGTCGTCGTCGAGGCAGCAGGGGGATACGGCAAGTCCGTCTTCGCCGCCGAGCTCGTCGACGCCTGGGGACTGGTGGGCATTGACGTGACGTTGCACGAAGGCGGCGTCAGCGACCGGGTCCTCGTCAGCCGCCTGCGTGCCGCGATCGGCGCAGCCGGATTCGCCCTCGCGGCCGAGGACGCAAGGTCCGCGCCCGACGACCCGGTGGGTGCGCTCGATGTGATGCTCGCATCGCTCTGCGCCGAGCCGTGCGCCTTCGTGATCGACGACGTGCACCACGCGGACCGCGACGCGGCCCTGCTGGTGGACAGGATCGCCGCGAGGCTCCAAGGCGACCAGCGCCTGGTCGTCCTCGGGCGGCGCCTTCCCCCGGGTGCGGAGCGGCTCCGACGCGCCGATGCGCTGCAGCTCACCGCGCTCGACCTGGCGTTGACGGGCGACGAGACCATCCAGCTGTGCCGGGTGGGCTTCGGGCTCGAGGTGGGCGAGGACGCCGCGAGGGCGATCGATGGGGCGACCGGCGGCTGGACGGCGGCGGCGGTGCTCGCGGCGGCGCGCGCGAGGCGCACGGGCGAGAGCGTCCTCGAGCTCGCCGAGCACGCCTCGAGCGGCGCCCAGCAGGGCGCGATCGCAGCGATCCTCGACGAGGCCCTCGGGGCGCTCGGGGCGGATGGTCGGGCCCAGCTCTCCCAGGTCGCCCGGCTCGCGCTGCTGCGCGGTGACGTCGTGGACGCCGCAGTCGCGCCAGGCTTCTTCGACCGGCTCCTCGCGGCCGGCGCGCCCCTGTACCTGGTCGACGACGGCTGGTGGGAGCTCGCCGGGCCCGTGCGCGACTTCCTGGCGGACCTCGCGCCGCCGGACGAGGCCATCCTGCGCCGTGCGGCGGCCCGCTACCGAGAGCTCGGGCAGTTCAACGCCGCGCTCGACCTGCTTGCCTCGGCGGGCGACAGCGACGCCGCGGCCGAGATGCTGAGCGGCGGTGACCTCTCGGCGATCGATGCGATGGACGTCCGTGAGTTCCGCGCCGCGGTCGAGCGACTCGGTGACGCCGCGATCGAGGCGCACCCCATGGTCCTGGTCCTGCTCTCGCGCTTCTATGACGCCGCGCTCGACCTGGAGCCACGTGAGCGCGTGCTCGTGCGGCTCGAGGGGATCTCACAGCGCACCGGAGAAGGTTGGCTCGCGCGCGCGGTCGAGGCCGAGCGCGCCACCGACCTCGTCCGCGAGGGCCGATTCGCCGAGGCCGAGGCGCGCGCGCGCGACCTGCTCGCGGCGACGCCCGGCGACGAGGGCCTCACGAGGGCCCGGGCGCTGTCGTGCCTCGGCCGGACGCTGTGCTGGCACTACGACGACGAGGGGCGGCGTGACGCCGCCTCGCTGCGCGAGGCCGACTCGCTCCTCGAGGAGGCCGCCGACACCTACGAGCGGCTCGGGATGCGCGCGGCCGCGGCGGGGATGGTCCCGTACCGGGCGATCTGGATCGAGTTCGCGCGCGGCGACGCGGCCAGCGCGCTCGTGCGGCTCGACGAGGCCATGGAGCGCATCGCCGACCGCCCACGCCGATGGGCGTACCTCGCATCGATGCGCGCCGAGGTGACCCTGGAGCTTGGCGACTTCGACGAGACCTGGCGGACGATCGCAGAGCTCGAGCGCGTGGCGACCCAGCTGCACGACGACCAGATGGTCGCCTACGCCCACTGGAATGCCATGAGCGCCTCGTCGCACGGCGGCGACGCGGCAGCGGTCATCGAGCACCTCCGGATCGTCGAGTCGCTGCCCGGCGACTGGTGGCAGGCAGCCGGCGGCGACTTCTGCGCGGCTGCCGCCGACGACCTCGGCCGCGTCGGCGAGGTGGCGCTGGCCCACGAGCGGCTCGAGGCGGCCAAGGTGCTCTCCGTCGACGCCGACGCGCTGATCGCGATGTCGGAGGCTGCCCTGCTCGCGCGCCACGGCGACCCTGAGGAGGCCGACGCCGCACTGCTCGCCGTGCCCGGCAGGGGGATCGACCCGCGCGAGTACTGGCGCGTCGAGCTGCTGCGCGCCTACGCCGCATTTCGGCGCGGCGACCGGGGCGCGGGGCCGCTCGCGGCGCGCGCCCTCGAGTCCGCGGCCGCCCTCGGGCTCGCGCACCTGCCGCTGACAAAGGAGCGCGAGCTCACCAGCCAGCTCGTGG
>Ga0075030_100002312_pt1 | contig 17293 bp, 14 predicted proteins | sample LitLauG_LLR_2012_FD_71393 | JGI IMG/M metagenome (GOLD analysis project Ga0075030, IMG submission 71393) | Freshwater sediment microbial communities from Pennsylvania, USA - Little Laurel Run_MetaG_LLR_2012 | ecosystem: Environmental > Aquatic > Freshwater > Creek > Sediment | place: USA... | reverse complement strand
CAGTCGGATGGAACCTATGACGCCGCGCGGCGCGCGGTCGGGCCCGGGCGCATTGTTGGCGTCACCTGTCACGACAGCCGCGACCTGGCGATGGCGGCTGCCGAGGCGGGCGCCGACTACGTCGCCTTCGGCGCCTTTTTCGCCACCGACACCAAGGCGACACCCTACCGGCCTGAATTGGAAATTCTCGAGGTATGGCAGGAGACCATGCTCACCCCCTGCGTGGCGATCGGCGGGATCACGGTGGAAAACTGTCAGGCGGTGGTTACCTCCGGCGCCGACTTCATCGCCGTGTCCGCGGGCGTCTGGAACCATCCCGCCGGGCCGGCCGCCGCGGTTCGCGCGTTCAACACAGCGATTGGTGAGGGGCTACGCGCCCGCCCGGTCAGTTAGACTTCAGCCGCCCCAGCGGCGAACGCGACCCACATCGACGTGCACGAAGTCGGAGGTCGGGTAATACCCCACGCCGCCGGCGGCAAGGCCCAGCGCCGCGCGGTGCAGCCGATCCAGGTCGGTGTCGGCCAGACGAATGTCGATCGCCAGGCCGCGCATATGCAGGCTGCTACGCGCCACCCCGTCGCTCTGCGCCCGCAGCATGGCGTTGGTGGCGGCCGAGCGATAGCCGGAGATCACCTGGAAAGGCCCGCGTGTGTCGACGCGCCGCGCCAGATTTCCCAAAACGTCAAGCAGGCCCGGCGAGATAGGATAGACATCTCCGGAACGGTAATCGCGCAGGTGATAGTTCACGGCCGCCAGGGCGTCGGGCACATAGGCGCCGTTTTCCCAATAGACCGCGTCAAGCGCCTCCCCCGTGTGCAGGTTGTGGAAGGCTACCCGTCTTGGTTCGGTGTTGGCCCAGGCCGGCCAAGCGTCAAAGGCGTCGACATCGGCCAGAACCGGCCCGGCGATCAGAGCCGCTGCGCCCGCCGAAGCAAGACCCATGCCAGTTCGAAGAATGTCACGTCGGGACCGCCGGACCATCAGACCTCACGCGCGTTTTTCGAAGGAGCTGTTTTAGCCCGCTTCGACGGCGGTCTGTCAAACTCAAAGCGTCTGGCCGGCGTGCGCCAATTTGTCTCTTAGAGACTGGTCCCAGCCGTAGACGTCGGGTCGAAAGGCCACCGCGCCGTCGGAATTGACGAACGCGGTCCAGTAGAACACGTCAACGGTTTCCTTTTTCTTAAGACGCGCCCACACCGTCGCCTTGTTGGTCAATGCGTCGTCAATCGCCTGATCGGTCCAGACCGGGTCGCCGACCAGCAATCGCTCGGCCAGGCCGCGCGGGTCTGCCAGACGGATACAGCCGTGGCTGAGCGCGCGCTTTGAGCTGGCGAACAGCGATCGGGCGTTCGTGTCGTGCAGGTAGATGCCGAAGTTGTTGGTCAGCTCGAACTTGATTGAACCGAGCGAGTTGCCGGGACCAGGCCGCTGCTGCAATCCGCCTCCTGGCTTGATGGCGAAGCCATGGCGCGCCGCGTAGCCGGGATTGCCGCGAATCTTCGGCCATAGCTCGGCCCTGGCGATGTCGTCGGGCACGTTCCACGGCGGGTTGAACACAACGGCGACGACCCGGTCCTGAAACATCGGGGTGGCCTTGGCGGGCTTGCCGACGATCACGCGCATTTCGTCGACCGCGACACCCGCTTCATAGACGCTCGCCGTCTGGTCGGCGATGTTCACCTCGATGCGATCGGGAGCTATGTCGCGCGGGGCCCAGCGCCAACGCTCAAGGTTGGCGCGGATCGCTTCAAGCCGCGCGCTCGCCGGAACGTTCAACGCCTCGACAAGAGCCGCGTCGACGCCGCCGTCCGGTGACAATCCGTAGCGGACGCGCGCGCGGGAGAGCGCCGCGCGGACGGCCGGATCTCGGGGGGCCACGGCTGGATCGGGCGCGCCGCGGCGACCACGGCGGGGCATTGCTGATGTTGGCGCCGCCGCCAACTCCGGATTCTCGACCGCGAGACGAGCCCGCAACAGCCCGCGTGGCATAGGCGGAACCCGGGCGGGCGGCTTGGGCGGAGTGATCGTCGCGCCGGGAACCGTCGCGGTTGGAGCGGCAGGTTTTGGCGGGGCGGGCGGCGTTGGCAGCTGCGGCCAGCCCCCATTCGCGGCGATCGCGCGGTAACGAACATATACCTTGGCGAGTTCGGCGTATCGGGGATCGGCGGGGGCGAGGGAGGTCAGCCAGGCGCCCAGCGTTCGACCGGCGACGGCCGCGGCGAACTCGGGCGCGGGATCGTAGGGCTGCGGCCGCATCACCCAGTCAGACGGGAACGCGCCAGTCGGCAGGCGTTGGCCATGCTCGGCTCGGGCCAAGGCCAGAACCGCCTGGACGAGCCGTTCCTGAACATCGCCCACCGTTTTGGCGTCGGCGGCTTTGGCCTTGGCCAGGTCGGCGAGGCCAAGGAACGTTCCGGGCGCGAAGCCCTGGTCGACCGAGGCCTCAAGGGTCGCCGCAATCGCGCGGGCCTGGTCGGGCGCCAAAGCCACGGAGGAGACCGCCGCGCCGCCAGGCGACTGACTGGTCTGAGCTGGGGCGACAAACGACCAGACGCCCACCGCGATGGCCATCGCGCACGCCATCGCCCAGCCTCTAGGAAACGCCTTACCCCTCAACATGATCAACCCCGCCCAAGATCGGGCCTAGGCACTCTGGGTCAGAGTCGCCAATTGTCAAACGAAGTGATGGCCTGCGAGTTCCTTGAAGCCGAGTTTATGCCGCGAGTGTGTCCCATTCGCCGCGCAACGCCCGACCCATCAGCGCAAAATAGGCCTGGGATTGAGGGCGTTCATCGACTCGCCATTCAGGATGCCATTGCACGGCCATGACTGGCGCCTTGTTGACGGTGGCCGATACCGCCTCGACGATGCCATCGGGGGCATGCGCTTCGGCCCGCAGGCCCACGCCCAATCGATCAAGTCCCTGGTAATGCACGGAGTTCACCGTCAAGGCCCCGCAACCGAGCGCCCGGTTCAACACACCGCCCTGGGTTAGGGCGACCTTGTGCTCGTGCTCGAACATATCTGCGAAGGCGGCGTCGTCCGGGGCGTGGTGCGCCAGCAGGTCAGGGCTGCGGCTGGTGTCCCGCCTCAGCGTTCCACCGAACGCCACATTGATTTCCTGAATGCCGCGGCAAATGCCAAACACCGGCTTGCCGGCCTCGATCATCGCCTCGATCAGCGCCTGGGCCATGCCGTCCCGATCGGGGTCGTATGGACCGGCCAGATCCTCGGCCTCGCCGGCCCCGTAGCGGTGGCCTTCGACGTTCGACGGACTGCCCGTCAGCAACACTCCGTCCAGGCGCGGCGCGATCTCGCGGGCGGTCATCAGTTCGCTAAGATTGGGCGCCAGCAGCGCAGCCACGTCGGCATAGCGCATCGCCGGAACCGCGTAGCGGTTCATCACCGCCTGGGCCGGTTCAACCCCGACCGTGCGTGTGCAGCAGATGATACCCAGGACAGGTCGCGTCGTCGCCATGGGGGAATCATACATCGATTGTGCAACGGCTCGCAAAGCTTCGCCGTGCTTGACCCGATCGCATGGGAGTCGGAAGCTGCCGGTTCCCGCACCGCACGAGGCCCGTCATGCCGATCTTGCAGCACTTGCCCGCCGACACGCCTGCCGAGACCATCGCAGCCATCCTCGACACCGACGGCGCCCTTATTCTGGACGATCTAATCCCCGCCGCACAGGTGGCCGCCGTTATGGGCGAGCTCGACCCCTATATCGACGCCACCCCCGTCGGGCGCGATGACTTCACCGGCTTTCACACCACGCGCACGGGCGCGTTGGTCGCCCGCTCCTCGGCCAGCCGCGAGCTGGTGATGCACCCGGCGATCCTGGCCGCCTGCGACGCCTTCCTGCTCAAGGCGTGCGATCGCTATCAGCTGCACCTCACTCAGGTGATCCGCATTCGACCCGGCCAGCCACGCCAGGCGTTGCACCGCGATCGTCTGGCCTGGGGCGGCTACCTCAAGGGCATAGAGCCGCAACTCAACACGATCTGGGCGATGACCGATTTCACCTTCGCGAACGGCGCCACCCAGGTGGTCCCAGGTAGCCCGGCCTGGCCCGAAGGCCGCCGCGCCCAACCCGATGAAATTGGCTATGCCGAAATGAAGGCCGGGTCGGTGCTGGTCTATTCCGGATCGGTCATCCACGCTGGCGGCGCCAATATCTCCGACGCCGACCGGGTCGGCATCAACATCACCTATTGCCTGGGCTGGCTGCGCCAGGAGGAGAACCAGTACCTCTCCTGCCCACCCGAAATCGCCCGGACCCTCGACCGCAAACTTCAGGGTCTTCTGGGCTATTCGATGGGGAGCTATGCGCTCGGTTACTTCACCCCGCCACTTCCCCCTGGGGCCGGACCGGAAGTCGCTCCGCCCCAGGTCGCCCTCGGCGCGCAAGCCGCGGGCTGGGGCGAGGATCTGCGCGCGGCGATCAATGAGCGCCAACGGGAGGCGGCGGAGAGGCTGAAGGGGTAGCGCCGCGCAATTGAGGACGCTTCGCGCGGACGGCCGCGCGGCTCATCCTTGTAAAGCGCTGAGGTGCGCGTTGTGCTCGGCGACCGTGCGCGCCACACGCATTGTCAGGGCCGTCGGCTCTCGCCAGCCGTAGACTTTACGAAACGCTCGCGTATCGGCGATCAACGGGTAGCGCAGATTCAGCGCCGCGATCGGGTTGCCCGGCGGCGCCGGCGCCAATTCCACCCTGCCGCCCCAACCCGTTGCGCGCACGAACCGGGCGACCCACTCGCGGTGATCGGGCGGCGACGCCTCGCCGAGATTGAATGTGCCGGCCGGCCCGTCGAATCGGGCCGCGCATGTGGCCAAAGCGTCGGCGACATCGTCCACGAAGCCATAGGTCGTCCGCCAGACCGCCCAATCCGGATCGACCAACAGGTTGTCACGCCCCTTGATCATCGGCGTAAGCGCCCAGGCGAAGCGGCGTTGGCGGTCGCCTCGGCCGTAGACCATCGGCAGTCGCAGGATCGCGTGGCGCGGGAAGGTTCGGCGCACGGCCGCCTCCAGCGGAATCTTGTCGTAGTCGTCCTGCCAGGCGTCCGGCGAGTTTGCCAGGCGACGCGGCGACGTGCGGTAGGGATACAGGCGTTCGCGGAGCGGCGAGGCCTCGTCCATGGCGCCGACGATCGGTTGAGGCGCGGCCTTGCGGTGCAGTCCGTCATAGTTCCGATAGACGTCCATGGAACTGGCCAGCACATAGCGCTCGACCCTTCCGGCCAGGGCGGCGACGAGGGGCAAGGTGTCGGCCTCTGTATAGGCGATCAGGTCGACAACCGTGCAGACGCCGCGCGATCCGACCAGGGCCGCCACCGCGGCGGCATCGGCGCGGTCGAGCGCCACCCCGGCCGGGCCGCCGCCGCGACGGCTGGCGGCGACCACGGCCTCGCCCTTCGAGATCAAGGCGCGCGTCAGCGGCGCGCCGATAAATCCCGTGGCGCCGAGAACGAGAATAGTCACGCGCGGCCCATCATAGGCCGTAGAAGGCGTAAAACGCCGAGATCGGCGCGTGCGTGCGCAGCGGCCTCAGCGGAAACGCCCGCCATGGCGCGGCGATATCGAGCCGCTCCAGATTGGTCAGAAACGCCCGCCTGACGTCGCGCTTCACCGCTCCGCGATGATCGAGAAACTGACCCCAGCTGGATCCGCCGTTCAGGTTGAGAGGTTCGTCCACCGGCCGGCGCGAGGCGCCATATTCTGGCGGAAACAAACGCCGATAGGCCGCGGTATGGTAGAGCCACGACCCTCCGAGCACGCTACGAGCCGCGGGCCAATGATCACGCACGAACGCGAACATGGCCCGCAGTTCCGCGGTGCGATGGTCCACGCGCGTGCTGTCAAGGGGACCAACTTCCGCGAGATTTTCGACATTTCGGAAGTGGATGCGCACGTCGCCGGAGTCATCAGGCGGGTCGCAGCCGAAGCAGCCGAACGACGCTCGCCCTGGCGGAGGGCTCGCCCCTGGAACGCCGATGAATGTTTGGCGTGTCCACGCCACCCTGGCCCGTCCGGGCGTTCGCACGCTCAAACCAGAAACATACGCCTGCCATTGTTCCGCCTGTTGGGGGTCGGTTAAGTCATTCAGACCGAACCGCCTCTGTAGGTTTGTGTAGAGCGAAACAGCTTCGCCCAGATCCAATCCCGCGCGTTCGGACATCAGTTGGGCAAAGCTGAGTTGCAGCGCGAAGTAGGGCGCCGCGCGCCGCGCCTCGGCGACGCGATCAGCAATCCCCGGAGTCGCCGTCTCGACGGTAACGCCGCGATCATTTTGGCGGTTCAACGGACTCTCCTCCCGCGACGAACGCACCGCTTTCATTGTTTGCCGCCCGAGGCAATCAACACACAACTATGTGTGCGCGGCGATGCGGTCAGCGCGGGACCACCGTAGGTGGCCAAGCGACCGTGAACCTGGCCAACCTACCCCTGAAATCGGCGGGCGGCGACGGCGAATAGGGATAGGATCGCCCCCGCGACGATCTTGCGGCGACGCGGCTTGGACCTATGGCGCCGGTCGTGCCATGGTCTCAAAAAAAGGGGGGCAGTGGCGGATGTTCTTAGAAGCTCTGGCCGCGGCGGCGATCACGGGCGCCAAGCCCTCGGAGGTGAAACCTCCTGCCTGGCTCAGGCGCCCCACGCCGCAGGAGATGTACACCTTCTATCCAGCACAGGCTCTGGCGGCCAAGATCGGCGGCAAAGCTCTAATCAACTGCCGCGTGAATGTTCAGGGTGCGGCGGAAGACTGTCAGGTGGTGACAGAAAACCCGCCGGGTCAGGGGTTTGGCGCCGCGGCGGTGCAAACCGCCAAACTGTTCGAATTCACGCCTGCGACAAGCGCTGGAATACCCTTTCCAGGTCGCGTTTCTATTCCCTTGGCATTCTCGCTGCCCCCAGCCCCACAGCCGGCCATGCCCGCCGATTTCATCGCACCAGTCTGGCTGAAAGCGCCGACAGAGGAAGCTGTCAACGCGGCGTGGCCGCCCAAGGCGCGCGCCGCTCACATCAATGGCAAGGCCGATTTGGACTGCCTTGTTAACACGAACGGCGGAGCGGAGGACTGCCACGTTCTTTCGGAGACGCCGCCCGGACAAGGATTCGGCGAGGCGGCGGTGAGGCTATCGCCGACCCTTCTGTTTACCCCAGCCAGCGTCGCGAGCGGACCGATCCAGCAGAGAATTCACATCACTTTGGGCTTCCCGCCGGCCCAACTGACCGGCGAGGTCACGCCGCCAGCCTGGTTTAAGAAGCCGTCAGCGGCAGACCTCATCGCCGCCTGGCCCTCGGAGGCCCTAAGTCGTGGCATCGGCGGCAAGGTGACATTGACCTGCATGGTCAGTCTGCACGGCGAACTCGAGGCCTGCCATGTCGTCTCGGAATCCCCCGAGGGCATGGGGTTCGGGGCGGCGGCCATGCTGCTGACGCCTCAGTTCTTGTTTAAGCCCGCCACACGGGATGGGCAGCCGGTGATTTCCAATATGACCCTGCCCCTAAAGTTCGAAAACAATGAAACGCCTGCCCCTGACGCGGTAGGTTGGGAAAAGACCGCCGTTGTGGACCAGCCTATTTGGGCCACCGCGCCAAGTTTCGCCGACATCGCCACCGCATATCCAAAGCGCGCGGGTGGCGCCTCCGGCTATGTCAGCTATCGTTGCGATGTGAGGAAATCGGGCGAGTTGAATCACTGCAACATCACGCGCGCTGAACCAACGGGTAGAGGATTTGAAGCTGCCACGCGCGGACTGATTGCTCGGTTCCGACTCGACATGTCGCCCGCGATGCTAGCGCTGCGCGGTCCGGTCCAGACCAACGTTTCGATCCGGTTGATCGACCCCGAGAGTGCAGACTTCGTCGGTCACAGGATTGGCGAGCCGACCTGGATTGTCGCCCTCGACCCAAAACGCGTTCACAAGTTGTATCCGGCCGAGGCGGCTGCGCGTGGCATTAAGACCGGACGAGGGGTGGCCATTTGCACGGTCGCGGCAGACGGAGGTCTGTCCGATTGCTCGCCCGCCCCGGCGACTCCAAACGGCGTGGGCTTCTCGGAAGCCGCGGTGCAGGTGGCGCAAGTCATGAAGATGAATCGGTGGACGCAGGACGGCGGTCCCATCGACGGTGCCAAGGTGCAATTACCGATTCGATTCAATCTCGCCGACGACGCGGCGGTCGCCAAGTAGCCCCAACCCGCCTCCCCGTGGCCCTATATTTGCCCCCTGCGCCGTTTAGGTCGCGGAGCGCGGTTCGCGAGGGGGTTCAGGAATGCGTCTTTGGTGATCGCCTCGGCGATAAAGCGAGTTTGCGTCTCTGGTGTCTTGGTCGGCCTCATGGCGGGACTGCTTGCGCCGCTTACGGCGCCCGCGGCGTCGGCCAATCCCCACCCTCCCCCCGGAACTCTGTGGCGGGTCGTCCACACCCTTTGCCTCAACGACCAACGGTTCACCGGTCGCCCCGCCCCTTGCCTAGAGGTCAACCGTGCCGGAGGATTCGCCGTGGTGCCCGACATCGAACGCGCCACCCAGGTTTTGCTGGTGCCCCTGACCAGATTGGCCGGGATCGAAAGCCCCGCCCTCCTAAAGGCCGGCGGCCCCAACTACTGGCAGGCGGCCTGGACGGCGCGGCGATATGTATCGGAACGCTCGGGCCAGGCGATCCCCCGCGACAAGTTCGCCATGGCGATCAATTCGCCCTATTCGCGTAGCCAGAACCAGCTGCACATACATGTGGATTGCGTGAGTCCCGGCGTGCGACGCAGTCTCGCCGGGCTCCAGGACCACATCGGACCGGCGTGGACCCTCCTGCCCGTCCGTTTGGAAGGTCTGCAATTCCGCGCCCGGCGCCTGAGCGGCGAGGACCTGGGATCGCGCGATCCCTTCAAGTTGCTCGCCCGTGGTGACGCCTTCGCCCGCGCGCACATGGAGGCTGAGACGCTCGTTGTCGTCGGCGCGCGCTTCTTGGACGGATCGCCCGGCTTCTACCTGCTCAGCGGGCGACTCAATCCGGCGGCCGGGGATCCGGCGTTCGGCGAGGAGCTCCTCGACCATAGCTGCACCGTGCTCAATCGCGAGTGAGGGGCCCGCGGCTGTTTCGCCGCGGAGGGGTCGGGCGCCTCAATCGACCCGATACCCACGCGCAACGCCTTCGCGGCGGGGATCGGCGCCTCCCTCGAGACCGGTGGGCCGCGCAACCACGCCATGAAGACCCGATTCCTCGACCCCATAACCGCCGTGCACGGTGATGCCGCGCGCCGTCAGCCCCTCGACCACGCCGGGCGCGAATTTCTCTGGTTCGGAGATGAAGGCCGGCCCGAGCGCCACCAGATTCGGCAGCGCCACCGCCTGCTGCATGCTCAGGCCCCAGTCGAGCACGCCGACGATGCCCTTGAGCACGAAGGATGGGATCGCCAAGCCCCCCGGCGAGCCGATGGCGGCCACGAACTTTCCGTCCTTGTCCAGAATGATGGTCGGCGACATCGACGAACGCGGGCGCTTGCGCGGGCCCACGGCGTTGGCCGCCGGCGCGCCGTCGGGCGCCGTCGGCGAGAACGAGAAATCGGTCAGCTGGTTGTTAAGGAAAAAGCCGTCAACCATCCGCCCATCGCCGAACAGGCTCTCCACGGTGGTGGTCATCGCCACGACATTGCCCCAGCGGTCGACGACCACGAAGGACGAGGTGCCGCCGGGCTCCTTGGTCGCATCGGGTCCCGGATTGGTCGCTCCGGCGGGGTGGCCGGGCGCCGGCGGCGGGCCAGCGGTTTCGCCGATGAGCTTTGCGCGGTCCGCCAGATAGCCGCGATCGAGCAGGCCCTCGACGGGCACTTTCACGAAGGCTGGATCGCCGACGTACTTCAGGTCGTCGGCGTACATCAGCCGCTCGGCCTGGGCGAGCTCGAACCAGGCCTTGGGATCGGTCGGTCCGCGTGTGGCGATATCCGTGTTCTCCAGGATCCCCAGACCCTCGAGCGTCGCCGTGCCGCCGGAGGGTGGCGGAGCCTCGCAAACCGTCCATTGCCGGTAGGGCCGGCATAGCGCCGGCTTCTCGAGCGGCCTGTAGTCCGCCAGATCCGCCGTCGTCATGGTTCCAGGCAGCGGCGCCTGAGCGAGACGCGCGACGATATCCGCGGCGATCTTACCCTTGAGCAGGGCGTCCGGTCCCTCGGCGCCGATCTTGCGCAGGGTGGCCGCGTAAGCCGGGTTCTTCAGATGGTCGCCAGACTGCAGCGGAGAGCCATCGGGGCGGCGAAAATAGGCCAGAACGTCAGGCGCGGCGTTCTGTGGCGCCGGGGCCTTGAGCACATGGATCATGCGCGGTCCGACGAGGAATCCTTCCTCGGCCAACTGTTCGGTGTCGGTGAAGAGGCTCGCCCAGGGCAGGCGCCCATGCGCCTTCTGCGCCATATGCAGCATGGCCACCGCCCCAGGCGTTCCAGCCGATCGGCCCGAGAGCACAGCCTCGCCGTAGCTCATGGGCTTGCCGTCGTCGTGCAGAAACTGCGTCGGCGTCGCCCCCGCCGGCGCAAACTCGCGGCCGTCATAGGTGGTCACATTGCGCGCCTTGGCGTCGTAGTAGGTCATGAACGCGCCGCCGCCGACGCCGGAGCTCTGCGGCTCGACGAGGCCCAGCGTCGCCTGCACCGCGACCGCCGCGTCGACCGCCGAACCGCCCCGGCGCAGCACCTTCAGGCCGGCTTCCACCGCCGCTGGATTGGCGGCGGCGACCATGACGTTGGGGCCGGCCGACTGATCCTCCGCCCGGACCGCAACCGCGACGAAGGTCAGGGCGGAGCCCAAGGCGAGCGCGAGAATGATGTGCCTTGGTCTGGCCAGCCGCATGAAGTCCCCTGAGGATTCGAAGTGGGTCGAGTTCGACGCGGCTTACCCTAGGCCATCGACGGGCCGAGGTGAACCGTCGCCAATGGACAACCGCCCGCCGGCCGTGGCACGTCGAGGTATGGCGCGGCCTGGACCTTTCAATCTCATTACCGACGTTCCGGGGCTCAAGGTGGGCAACGCGGTGTTTCCGCGTTCGCGCACCGGGGTGACCGTGATTCTGCCCGACGAACGCGCCGTCTGCGCCGTCGATGTACGCGGCGGGGGGCCGGGCACCCGCGAGACCGACGCCCTGACCGCGGACACCCTGGTCGACGCCGTCGACGCGGTCGTGCTGGCGGGCGGTTCCGTCTATGGTCTGGCCGCCGCCGACGGCGTCACCGCGTGGCTCGGTGCGCGCGGTCGGGGCTTCAGCCTGGCGGACCTGCCCGGCGTTCCCAAGGCGCCGATCGTGCCGGCGGCGATCCTCTACGATCTGGCCAACGGCGGCGACAAAGCCTGGGGCCTTGATCCGCCTTATCGCGCCATGGGGATCGAGGCGGCGGAGGGCGCGGACCGCCACTTCAAGCTCGGCACGGTCGGAGCCGGAGCCGGGGCCATGGCCGGCTCGCTGAAAGGCGGCCTGGGGTCGGCGTCGGTGATCACCGACGATGGCTTCACCGTCGGCGCCCTGGCGGCGGTGAACAGTTATGGCTCGGTTGTCGCGCCTGGCGGCCGCGCGTTCTGGGCGGCGCCGTTCGAGATCGACGGCGAATTCGGCGCCGTCCCCTTGGGCGACACCCACGTGGACCCCGACGATTGGGGGCTCGCCAAGCGCAATCCAGGCGTTCGCGCCAATACCACCATCGCCTGTGTCGCGGTCGACGCCATTCTCACTCCGGCGCAGGCGCGCCGCGTCGCCCTGATGGCCCAGGACGGCCTCGCCCACGCTATCCGCCCGGTGCACGCGCCATTCGATGGCGATGTCGTATTCGCGCTCGCCACAGGCCGGCGACCATTGGGGGCGGACGCCATCGTCAACCTGACGCGGTTGGGGTCATTGGCCGCCGACTGCCTGGCCCGCGCCATCGCCCGCGGCGTCTACGAGGCCGGCGCCTGGCCCGCCACGGGCGTGAGAACCTGGCGAGATTTGCCGTCGAAATAGGGGCAGGCGCCAAGTCTTGGCCGCCGCGCGGCCCTCGGCCACCAGGTCTCGGAAACCTGGCGCAACAGGAAGGGGCGGCTAGATAGCGGAGCCGGACACCGGCGGACGGGCGCCAATACGATCGACTGTTCCGGCTTTAAATCGCAGCCCTGGCCCGGGCCGTTCGCAAACCAGCGCCGAGCGCGCCGACGCCGATCATCATCAGCACCCACGCGCCGGGTTCCGGAACACCCCCGCCCGGAGCGAATACGCCGGGACTGAACACGAAGACGCCGCCGGTCGCGCTGGTGCTGAAGGTCGGATCCACGGTGACACTGTACTGAAGGCCGTCAGGCTGTGCCGCGACCTCATTCAGAATCTGCAAAAAGTAGACTGTGTTGGATTGAATATTGATCGTCGCACTCGGTGCGAACGAAACAGCGCCGTAGGTGATGGCGTCGTTGCTGACACCCTGCGGGCATCCGTTGGCGCATCCGCTCTCACTGAGCAGCACCTGACTGTAGCTTCCAAAGCCGGTCGACCCCGAATATTGGGTCCCAAACGCCAGGACAGCCCCTGTCGCCGCGCTGGGACCCGTCGACAATGTCTCGCCGGAGTGCAGGTCGACCGCGTAGGTCCCCGGGTTATTCAGATACTCCACATAATAGCCCATTTCGGCGATTGCGTAGCCGCCACTCGTGTTGCCAAACGTCACTTCGTTGACGTTAAGCGCCACCGTGGGATCCGCGCCGAGGGTCGTTGTTGCAACGCACACGCCGCCACAACCTGGGCCGGCGGAATAATTTAGCGTACCAACGGCGTTGCTTGTCGCGATGTTGCTCGCGAAATTCAACCCAAAGTACTCGTAGGACAGCGCGTTGGGAAGGACGGACAAGGTGACGGCCTGAGCCGACCCGGCGCCGAAAACCAGGGCCGCGGTCGCGATCGCCGCCCAGAAACCATTTTTCATAAGCATAGCGGCCCCGAGGAGGTTCGGGTGTTCATCGTGAACATGGATACGAGTCTGCATCACCGGCGATCCTCGGCTTTTCGCGCTAGATCAATCGTTTGACCATGCAGGCGCGGCGAACCGCCCCGCTTTCAATGTCCGAAAGTAACGGAAACCTTAATAGGCGGACCAGCATGCCGCTGTCAATACTTAGGTTTGGAGACATTATACAATATTCGACACGCGTCGTGTCGAAATAGAGCGGTCTGTGTCGCTGGTCGCCGGGGTTGGCGTCCCGCGCCAGCCCCCTGGGTCGAACGAGGAGCGCTCCGTGCGCGAGTGCCCCGGCGACCGGCAATCATCGCCTACCGCAACGACAGGCTTGTGAGCGCGGCCCGATCGCGGTTTACGGGACGCCACGCGCGCCCGAAACCGGCGCGCACACAGGAAACCATCATGCGCGCCGTCGTTCTCGAAACCGCCTATGGCATCGATAATCTCAAGATTGTCGAGAGGCCCGACCCGACCCCCGGCCGGGGGCAGATCGTGGTCGACATCAAGGCCGCGACGCTGAACTACCGCGACTTGGCGACGGTGACGGCGCCGTCCGGTCGCCTGCCGCTCGTCCCCTGCTCCGATGGCGGGGGCGTGGTGTCGGCGATCGGCGAGGGCGTCACGCGCGTCAAGGTGGGCGATCATGTGGCGCCGCTGTTCTTCCAGACCTGGCTGGCCGGCGAGCCGACGCCGCATGGCCTGGGCAGCGCCCTTGGCGGCGCGCTAGATGGCGTGCTGCAGGAGAAATTGCTGTTGAGCGAGGACGGGGTCACCCCCGCGCCCGCCGGCTACAGCGACGAGGACGCCGCGACCCTGCCGTGCGCGGCGCTGACCGCGTGGCGCGGTCTGGTGATCGAGGGGAAGGTGAAATCCGGCGATGTCGTCGTGGCGCAAGGCACGGGAGGGGTTTCCATCTTCGCCCTGCAATTCGCCAAGGCGGCCGGGGCGACGGTGATCATAACCTCCTCGTCGGACGAGAAGCTCGCCCGCGCCAAGGCTCTGGGGGCCGACCACCTGGTCAACTACAAGGCCACGCCGGACTGGGCCAAGGAGGTTCGCAGGATCACCGGCGGCCGCGGCGCCGATCACATCATCGAAGTCGGCGGCGCCGGCACCTTCGAACAGTCGCTGCGGGCCGTCCGACTTGGCGGCAAGATCGCCGTGATCGGCGTCCTGGGTGGTTTCGTGAAGGATCTCAATGTCGCGGCGATCTTTGGAACCAACGCGCACATCCACGGGGTCACCGTCGGCAGCCGCGACCACTTCGAGAGCATGACCCGCGCCATCGAGGCCAACGGCGTCAGGCCGGTCGTCGACATGCGCTTCCCGCTCGACCAAATTCGCGACGCCTTCCAGGCCATGAAGGCCGGCTCCCACTTCGGCAAGATCGTCGTGACGCTTTAGGCCGGCTTGTCGGCGCCGCCTTTGGTCGCGGAGCGCAGCAGGCTGATTGCGGCGTAGAGCACCACGGCCACCACCGCCCAGCGCAGGGTGGTCAGCGGCATCGACTTGACCACGTAGGCGGCGATCAGCACCGCGGGAATCCCGCCCAGCGCTATACCGATCACAAGCCGGATGTCGGTGCGTTCCGATCTGAGGAACTGCACCCCGCTCACGGGCATGAGAAAGGCGCAGGCGCCCATCATCATGGGAAATGAGGCGTGCGGGTCCATGCCCAGCAACGGCAACAGCACAAGCGAAGGTCCGAATAGGCCGATGCCACAGGTCATCAGCGCCCCGAACACGAAATAGCCGATCACGGCGATGGCGAACCGGTCTGGCGGCAGGCTGACGGCGTCGCCGCCGCCCGGCATCAGGTGCAGATTGGTCGCGACATAGGCGGCCGCGGCGACCACCAGCGCCAGGCCGACGACGAGCTGAATCGCCCGCAGCGGCAGCTTGATGACGATGGGCGCCCCGACGACCGCGCCGACAACGGCGGCGGCGATAGCGGCGGCCAGCAGCCATGGGTCAACCTTGACCAGGGTGATGAACACCAACGCCTCGACGATCGTCGGCAAGCCGTGGCCGGCGTTGAGAATGGTCGGGATATAGCTGTCCGGCGCAAGCCGCCGCAGCCGAATCCAGGCCGTCGTCGGGGCAAAGGAGCCGATGCCGAGCGTATCGAAGAAGTTCGTCACCGCGCCCAGGGCGACGCTCTCGAAGGTCGGCGCGAGCTTGCCCTGACGTATCGCCAAGCGGCCGAGCACGACCATATAGCTCAACCCAAGCACCGCCAGGGCGCCCAACAACAGCTGTACGACCATTCGGGTCCCCCTGCCTCTAGCAAGGCTCTATACCGTGTCGGCGCCCGCCTGCCAGACGCCGCCGCGAAGGGGCGTCTGTTTGGGTTGCGCGCGGAAGGTCGCTAGAGTGCGAGCATGAGTATTCGCCGTCGGGATTTTCTCACCCTGGCCGCCGCCGCGCCACTGGCCTGGGGCCCGGCCCCCCTCGCGTTCGCGGTGGCGCGAGATCCCCTTGTGGTCGCGACTGGCATGGCGAGCGGCGAGGCGCCGCCGGCGACGCGCGGCGCTTACGAACAGGCCATCCGCGACGGCGCCGACATCCTGGCCGCCAACCTCTTTCCGACGAAAGAGGGCGTTCTCGTCGTCCGCCCGAGCCACGAACTTTCCACATCGACCGACATCGCCACGCGCGCCGAGTTCGCGGCGCGCAAGCAGCGGCGTGCGGTCGGCCAGGTAACGGCCGAAGGCTGGTTCACCGAGGATTTCACCCTGGCAGAGTTGAGGACGCTGGTCTGCGGTGACGCAGGCAAGCGCCGCGCTGGCGCGCCGGTGGATCCGGCCCGCGGCATCCTGACGTTTGAAGACCTGACCGCCGTCGCCCGCGCCGGTTGCGTGAGAACCGGCCGCACGATCGGGGTTCAGGCCGCCATCAGCCATTCGGCCTATTTTTCCGGCCTAGACCTCGCCGTCGAACCCCGCCTGGCCGACAGTATTCGCACCACCGGTTACAACGCGCGGGCGGCGGCGATGGTTGTGGCCAGCGCCGAGCCAGACGCGCTCCGGACTATTGGCGAAATGACCCGCGTCCGCCGGGTGTTGCGCGTCTCAGCCGGCGGCCCGCCGCCCAGCCTGAGCGCCGTCCACGGCGTGGCCGAGTCCATCGCGCCCGACGCCTCCCTGCTGATCGATGTCTCGCAACCCAAGGCCCCAGCGCCAACGCCGCTGATCGCCGAGGCCCACGCGGTCGGGCTTGGCGTCCAGGCCTGGGCCGCCGGCGCGGGCTTCCCGCCCGCCCCCATGCGGCCCGGCGACGCGCGCCGCTTGATGAGCATTCTCTATGCCGCCGGCGTGGAAGCCGTCGCGGGCGACCAGGCTGGCACCGTGGCTCGCGCCCGCTCGGATATCCTGCCCCGCGACAGCGACTGAACGGAGCGGTATGCAGAGGTCCGAAAACCGCCAGACTTAGGCGGCCTGGAGGACGATGGTCGCCGTCATGGAACTCGATCCAGACATCTGCTACCGCGCGCTGACCGCCCGCGACGCCCGCTTCGACGGTCGCCTGTTCGTCGGCGTGAAGACCACGGGCATCTATTGCCGGCCGATCTGTCCGGCCCGCACGCCCAAACGCGAAAACGTCACCTTCTATCCCACGGCCAGCGCCGCCCAGGACGCGGGTTTTAGACCTTGCCTGCGCTGCCGGCCGGAGTCCTCGCCCGATCTTGGCGCCTGGCGCGGCACCTCAAACACCGTCTCGCGCGCATTGACGCTGATCGAAGCGGGGGCGCTCGACGAAGGCGATGTCGACGCCCTCGCCGCGCGGCTGGGGGTCGGCGAGCGGCATCTTCGGCGACTTTTCCGCCAGCATGTCGGCGCCGCGCCAATCGCGGTCGCCCAGACCCGCCGCGTACTGCTGGCTAAGCAGCTGATCCACGAGACACGCCTGCCGATGACGGAGGTCGCGCTCGCTTCGGGATTTGGCAGCGTGCGCCGCTTCAACGAAACGTTTCAGGCCCTTTACCGGCGCCCGCCGGCCGCCCTGCGCCGCCTCTCCGGTGAGGCGCCCGTCGGCGAGGACGGCATCCAGCTCGATCTCGCCTATCGCGGCCCCTACGACTGGCCGGCGCTGATCGGCTTCTTGAAGTTGCGCGCGATCGACGGCGTCGAGGCGGTTACCGACGATCAGTATGCGCGGACGATCGTCGTCTCGGGCGGTCCTGGCCTGATCACCGTCACGCCAGCCGGCAAACCCGATCGCCTGTCGGTGCGAATTCGCGTGCCAGACCTTACCAGCCTGCCGTTGATCATCGCCCGCCTGCGCCGCGTCTTCGACCTCACCGCCGATCCTCAGACGATCGCC
>Ga0075030_100002310_pt1 | contig 17298 bp, 14 predicted proteins | sample LitLauG_LLR_2012_FD_71393 | JGI IMG/M metagenome (GOLD analysis project Ga0075030, IMG submission 71393) | Freshwater sediment microbial communities from Pennsylvania, USA - Little Laurel Run_MetaG_LLR_2012 | ecosystem: Environmental > Aquatic > Freshwater > Creek > Sediment | place: USA... | reverse complement strand
GTCTTGGTCCGCGCGGCAGCGGCTGCTTGGAAAGCACCTCGGCCATATCGAACAGCTCGGCAATCGTGTCCACGCGCAGCACGCCGACCCGGCGGAACGCCGCATCGAGCACATCGTCGCTGCCGGTGAGCGAGCCAGTGTGCGAAGCTGCCGCACGCGCAGCCGCCTCGGTGCGGCCGACTTTGAGCACGATGATCGGTTTCGTGAGCGCGACCTCGCGCGCCGCGGAGAGAAAGCTCCGCGCGTCGCCGATGGATTCCATGTACATCACGATACTGCGCGTGTGCGGATCGTCGCCGAGTTGGTAAATGAGGTCGCCCCACTTCACATCCGCCATCGAGCCGACCGACACGAACGCGCTGAAACCGACCTCCTCGCGCAGGCTCCAGTCGAGGATCGCCGTGCACAGCGCGCCACTCTGGCTGAGGAATCCCACGCTGCCCGGACGCGCCATGCCTGCGGCGAAAGTCGCGTTCAGTTTCACGTGCGGGAGCATTACGCCGAGGCAATTCGGCCCGATGATGCGCATCGCCCCGCGCCTGCGGAGAACTTCCCTCTCCAGTTCGATCCCCACCGCACCTACCTCACGGAAGCCCGCCGAAATGATCACCGCACCGCGGACGCCAGCCTTCGCGCATTCCTCGATGATCCCCGGCACCGTCACCGCCGGTGTCACAATCACCGCAAGATCCACCGGGTCCGGCACGGCGCTGATGCTTGGAAATGTGCGTATTCCGAGCACGCGATCGTGCTTCGGGTTCACCAGGCAAATGGAACCGGCAAATTTGGCTGCGCGCAGGTTTTCGAGAATGGTGAGGCCCACACTGCCCGGTGATTCGCTCGCGCCAATTAGCGCGACCGACTTGGGTGAAAGCATCGCCCTGATGCCGGGGATGACGGTTCGCTGCGCGGATTGGAGAACGGCCGGTTTGATGCTCATAGGGTTTTTTCCGATGGCAACCATGCTACGGCCTCCCCCGCGACACGCACTGCGATACTTGTCTGTTCCGTTCCCTTCCTTGCCATCGTGCTGGCGCGCCGGAGGATCCTCGGATTTTCACCCGGGCGCAAGTTTCCTCACGACCGCGGCTTGCCGGCCCACTCGCCGGTGATCTCGATAGGTGTCCCCGTTTCCACCCAATCAAAAAAACGCTTCGCCGGGTTGTCCCCGTCCAGCGGCAGACGGATGCAGCCGTGGGACGCCGGGCGATCCGGTACGGAGGTAAAGCCGTGGATGAAATAGTTCCCGTTTACCTGCACGCTCCAAGGCATCGGTGCATTGTTGTAGAGTCGGGAATAATGCATCCGCAGTTTGTCTCCCGCGACGAAATTGCCGGATGGCGTCCTTCTTCCCATTTTTCCCGTGCTCACCCGGCTCTCAAAGACGACCTTCCCGCCCTCGTAGGCTCGGAGCATTTGGGTTGTTTTGTCTATCACAACGCGCTTTTCCACTGCCGTCGCCTCCCCTTGCACCTGCGTTTGCGCGTATCCCTGCAAGGTGAGAACGAGCAGCACGAGCGCGTGGAACGGATGCAAGCCGGTTCTCATGAAAGTCCGTGTCACCGCGAATCCGCACCCTAGTTCGCAGTCCGCAGCGTCAGCACCGGACACGGGGCGTGGCGCACCACGCGCTCGGCGGTGCTGCCCATCAGTGCATGCATCAGCCCGGTGTGCCCGTGAGTGGCGATGATGATGAGGTCCGATTTCAACTTCCGCGCAGTCGTCACGATCTCGTCGTAAGGTGCCCCCTCCCGGAGTTGCACGGTGACTTTCGTGGAAGGGGTGAATCCTTTCCGCGCGAGTTGCTCCATCTCAGCCCGGATCCTGCCGCGGAAATTTGGCGGAGGCACCGGCAGCAACACCGGCTCCGCGCCGAACGACGCGGCGGCATTCATCGGTTCGATCACATGGAGCAGACACACCCCGGCATGGAAGCGCGCCGCCCATTCGCGTGCGAAGCGCACCGCGCGCAGAGAGGGCGGCGAAAAGTCCACCGGCACGAGGATATGTCGGGGCCGGACGTGAACAATCGGGTCGTCTCCGGCCCGTTTGGTCCGCTTGCGCGGGCGCTTGCCTTCACCGAGGTGCTCCACGCTTGAAGCGGCCTTGTTCGCCGCCAACGCGGCGGCAACGGCCCCAGCCGGTCCGGCTATGGCGGCACCGAGGGCCGCGCCCACGGCGGTTTCTACGATCCTGCGTTTTGTGGTCTTGGTTTTCATTGGCGTAATGTGCGGAAAGAAGCGGAATTGCTCCCCTGCCCCGGAAGTGCTGCTTCGCGGGGAACTCATGGGAGTCTGTCTCATGTTCGATGATTGCCGCCGTTTTGGCTCGGAAAAAATGAATGCCTGTGAGCCACCGGCAATTCGCAGCATCTTTGTGTGAAATCCTCATGGCCGTTTTATTCGCTCCAGCGAAAAATTCCTCGATGGGTATCTCGACGTCGCGATCTCCGCGGAAGAATTCGAGTGCAGTCAGGCGGGAACTGCCGGGGCTCTGCACGATGGCAGTGACGGGCACCCAGCGGCCGTCGTGACGGGTGGTCTTCTGTACGGTGAAGCGTCTGACCGGGCGCTCGTCGTGTCCGAATTATCGACCGCAACGGCACTAGTTTCTCCGGCGAAATCCCTGAGCGAACCAAAGAGTATGCATCCCTCGCGCAGGTGGGCGGGCGCGAATCCACGAGGGTGCATGCTTCGCTGCGGATCAGTTTCTCGCCGCTGCTTTTCTGCAAGGGCCACTGCCAGAAATCCTCCGCGAGATCCTCAATGCTCAGATCGCAATCGAGGCAGGAGCGATTCATCGCCTCCGCATTGATCGGCGTGATCTTGTCCGGAAGATCAAAGATAAAGCCGCCGATCACGCCCTTCGCCGACCGGTAGAGCTTTTGCGGTCACCGGCGCAAGGATGCAGTCAAATTCAGTGCCAGCCCGGTCGCCTGAAACGCGCGCAGCAAAATCTTCACGGCTTGTTCATTCCAGCCGGGCTACTGCGGACGATTTCCTTCACTATGAATTGCGGGCGCTTGTTTGCGGTGAGGTAGAGCCTGCCTATGTATTCGCCAGCCATGCCTAGCACTAGCAATTGCGTACCGGAAAAAACGGTGAGCGCCGCCATCGTCGAACTCCAGCCGAGCGGCGTTCCTTTTGTGAGCCGCTCCCAGATCACGGCGACGGTGTAGATGAAGCCGAGTGCCGCCATCGTGAAGCCGAGCATCGTCGCGAGGTGCAGCGGGATGACGGAGAAATTCACGAACATGTTCAACCACAGCTTCACGAGCTTGCGCAGCGTGTAGCCGCTGCGGCCCTCTTCGCGTTCCTCGTGTTTGACGAGCACGCGGCCAATGCTCTGAGTAACTTGTAGGATGAGGCCGTCCACGTACGCGAATGGTCCGTCGTAACGGCAGATTTCCTTTGCCACGAATGCGCTCATACAGCGGAAGCTGGAAAGGTAGAGACCCTTTGGCTTGTCGAGTAGGAAGTCGGCTACACAGTTAGTCAGCCAGCTTCCAAAATTGCGCCAGCCTTCGTGCTTTTTGTCGTCGTAGTAGCTGTACACAACCTCTTGTTTTCCTTCGCACGCGTGGCTGAAAAGCTTCAGCACTTCCGAAGGCGGGTTCTGCAAATCGTCATCCATCGTGACGATGAAATCGCCCGCAGCATGGTGTAGTCCTGCCATCACCGCGTGATGTTCGCCGAAATTGCGCGATAGCTTCACGAGTGCAACAGGCACAGTGGCCGTGCGCATCAGTCGCTCGCAGACTTCGACGGTGTCGTCGCGGCTGCCGTCGTTTACCAGCACGAGTTCGTGGCCGCCGTCCACCTTGAGCGCGGAAAGCTCGGAGACGAGCCGCTCCAGTGTCGCGGCGGAATTAAAGAGCGGGACGACGATGGTCAGCGCGGGATTCATGGCTGCCAGTCGTTGATGCGTTGCACGGCAAACAGCACGGCTTCGTCGCTGAGTTGCGGGTGCATCGGGAGGCTGAGCACTTCGCGGCAGGCGCGTTCGCTTTCGACAAGTCCGCCGTGGCCGATAGCGATGCGGGCGAGGTAGGCGGGCTGCGAATGCACGGGCTGCGGGTAGTGGATTGCCGTCGGGATTCCGGCAGATTTAAGCCACGCCATGAGCGAGTCGCGTGCTGGGGTGCGGATGACGTACTGGTGAAAGACGGGCGTACCCGACTGAATCGGCGGCAACGTGATTCTGGGGTGCTGGATGCGCTCCGAGTAAATTGCTGCAAGCTGGCGGCGACGTGTGTTGTCCGCATGGAGGCGGCGGCACTTCACGCGGAGGATCGCGGCCTGCAATTCGTCGAGGCGGCTGTTCATGCCCGAAATGTCGCTGATATAGCGGCTCTTCCAGCCGTACTGCCGCAACTCGCACACACGCTGGGCAGTCGCGGCGTCATTCGTGATCACCGCGCCGCCATCGCCAATCGCACCGAGATTTTTCGTCGGGTAAAAGCTGAACGCCGCGATGTCTCCGAATGTGCCAGTTGTTTTCCCGGCGATGCCCGCACCGTGCGACTGGGCGCAGTCCTCGATGATCTTGCAGCCGTGCCGTTGCGCGATACCGAGGATCGCGGGCATGTCGGCTGGCTGGCCGTAGAGATGGACGGGGATGATCGCCTTGATTTTTCGCCGCGAGTTTTCGAGCAGCGTGGCTTCGAGTTTCAGTGGATCGAGCGTACTCGTCGCACGAGCAATGTCCACGAGCAGCGGCTTTGCGCCCGCGAGTTCGACGGCGGCGACGGTGGCGACTGCAGTGTGCGAAACGGTGATGACCGTGTCGCCCGCGCCGATGCCGAGCGCACGCATAGCGAGCACGAGCGCATCGGTGCCATTTGCGACGCTGACTGCGTGCGCAACTCCGATTGCAACGGCGAATTCATTTTCAAACGCAGCAACTTCCTCGCCAAGAATGTAGCACCCGCTCTCAAGCACGCGCTGAATGGCCGCATCAATCTCGTCCTTGTACGCGCGATATTCAGCGATGGGTTGGAATGGAAACTCGGGGGTGGATGCCTGCACGTCAGACGTAGTGTTGAATGTTCGCGCGGTAGTATTCCAGCGTGCACACGAGGGCTTCGCGCAGCGGCGTGTGCGGCTCCCATGCGAGCGCGGTGCGGATGCGTTTGAAGTCGCTGTAGTAGTCACCGATGTCTATTTTTTTCCGCTCCGCAGGGAAGATCCTTACATTGAATGTACCAGCGCCGTTTAGGTCGATCATCATTGCAGCGAGATCGCGCAGGCTGATCGGCGGATCGCCGCCGAGGTTGAACACCCTCCCGTTTCCCTCCTCGGAAAGCGCGGCGGCGAGCATCGCATCCACGACATCCTCAACGTACGTGAAATCTCGCAACTGCTGCCCTTCCCACACTTCGATCGGCCGGCCTTCGAGCAACTGCCGAATCCACATGCCGACGAATGTCTGCCGCGCGTCGCGCACCCGCATCCGCGGGCCGATCGTGTTCGTGAGCCGCAGCACGCATGCCTTGAGGCCATGCACGTTGCTGTAGAGCGTGTGGTAAAATTCCGCGGCCATCTTGTTGATGCCGTTCACATCCACGGGATTCAGCGGGTGCTCCTCGTCCACGGGCAGGTAGTTTGGCTTTCCGTAAATCTGCCGCGTGCTTGCGAAGACGAGTTTCACGCCGGGGCAATGCTTGCGGCACGTTTCGAGAATGGAAAGTTGCGCCGCGCAATTGATCGCGAGATCGGTTTCCGGATCCTCCATCGAGTCGAGATGGCTCGTCTGCCCCGCGAGGTTGAATATGAAATCCTGCCCCTGCACGAGGTACTTCAGGCTGTAACGATCGCGAACGTCAGAGATGTTCACCTTCACACTATCCGCGATGTCGGTGATGTTGAAAAGGTTGCCACCGTACTCGGGCACGAGGCTGTCCACGAGCACGATTTTCGCCCCACACGCGACAAGCCTGCGCGCAAGATTCGATCCGATGAAACCAAGGCCGCCGGTGATCAGCACGCTTCTGCCTTGGAAAAAATCAGCCGGGCTGGACATGGGGAGATGTTTTTCGGACCTGCACGATGGTGAGCACTATGAATACTGCTAGCGGTAACACCAAGGCCGGAATCGAGCGGTAGCGGAAAATCCACTCCGGTCCACTGCCCTGGCAACCAAGCGTGGCGTAAAATGTGAGCGCACAACCTGAGAGCAACATCGCCTCATTTTACAATGGGGCACGAAGCTGCCATCACCCGCGAGCGCGAGCGCCCAGATCGGACACCACGGCCAGATTTCCGTGACAATAAAACACTGTGACGCGAACAGTGACGCAGCGAACCACACTTAGAGGAATTTGTGAAAAACTGGATACTCAAGAACCGTCAATGGTCGAACAACTCCCAGCCATTCGTGAAGGTCCATTTTGAGGATGAACCGGAAAATCCATTGCCGGAGAACACAACGATGAAGCATTTCCAGCCGTGACAGAACCTCTATGCCATACGAATCGCCTACATGCCCGAATGAATTGTCACATGCACCGCTGTCGTCTTTGGATGTAGCGATTTGGTTTCCGCATGCAACTGAGGCGAGCCGGGAGTGATGACTTCATATCCCGTCACTTTCAGTCTCGAAACGTTCGGGAGAATCAGAGGATACGTTGTTGGAATCAGTCGTTCAAAACCCGGTTGAATCAATTGTGAAGAGTCGGCTGTCTTGAGTTTTGAATAATTCGGCTGACTCAACGGGTAGGTTGATGGAATCAGGCGGTCGAAAACTGGCTGAATCAACTGAGGAGTGTCGGTCGGTCCGTCAGCGTTTGCAGTTAAGACGGCGATTGTGGCAGCCAGCGCACCAAGCGCGATCCGAAGATGACGTTTCGGGTTCATATTAAAATTTCACCACGATGCACCCAGTTCGCAACGTGTTTGTGGTGGAAACCGGGCGTGAGGTGCTCGATGAATTCTTGGAATCCAAGCAGGCCGATCCCAAGAGCGCCCGTTACATCCGCGAACCGAACAGTCGGCTGGTCCAAACGTGGCTTTTACGCAACCTGGCACAGGTGGCCTGCGATTTCCTCGGCGGCGCAGTGGTGAACGCACCGGTTCGATTTACCCGGCCGACAACCGGCCAGCCTTCTCATCCCACCATTTCGAGAGCCGCGCCGTGGGGATGGCGGGGATGGCCAGACCGGCCTTTTCGTAATGGGAAGTGTCGTTGAAGAGCGCGAGCCGGGCGCGGATGGAGTCCTTGAAATCAACCACGTTCAGCGCGGCGGGACTTTGGTCGAGGTTGTCACGGTAACGGCGCGGGTCGAACCCAAGGAGCGAACTGAGCAGCAGGCGGATTGTGGCTTTGTGCGATACGACCAGCACATTTTCAGCAGGATGCGCACGGACGATTTCCATAAGGACGGGCAGCGAGCGAGCGGTCACAGCGAGCCCGCTTTCACCACCGGCAGGCGCAAAGGTGTAGGGATCCTCCTCCCATGCCGCAGCCTCGTCGGGGAACAGCTCGTCAACCTCGCGCCGCGTCTTTTGCTCCCAGTGCCCGTGCGAAATCTCGCGCAGACCATCGCGCGTCTCGACCGAAAGTCCGTGCGGTTTGGCAAGGATGCGTGCGGTCTCCACAGTGCGCCCCAGAGGCGACGCATAGACGGCGGTGATACGGTCGCCGCTCAGGCGATCGGCGAGGCGGCGGACTTGTTCGCGGCCAGTGTCGGAAAGTGGCACGTCAGTCGCACCGGCAAAGCGGTCTTCAGCGGTGAGCGTAGTCGCGCCGTGGCGGATGAGAAAGATGCGGGTATTCATGGCTGCTGTGTTCGGTGGATGAAAACAAGACGCCCATCCGTGTGCTGATAACGATGGCATCGCGAATATCTCCATTACCTCCGGGACGCGAGACGAATTGAAAGTCAGGCAAAATGCAGGCAAACTCCGTGATTTGGATTCGGTGGGCGATTTCCACAACGGTTTCGCGGGGCGGCTTGCTGCTGCCTGCGGTCGCGATGGTGTGGGCATGGTCGTCGCCGAAGCGGCTGTAAATGGGGGGCGGATAATTGTTTTTATCCGGATCGCGACGGGGATGAGGCTGGTGTAGAAAGCGTTGGGTTTGATTTGCCATGGGAGGGTAGAAATATTGTCCTGCGGATGGCAGCCGCTCGCGACAATGAGCGTGGGCCCTTGCTCGCCAGGGGGTGATTTCTGCCAAACCGATCTGATCGGTGTGAACGCAGAGGCGGTAGCTGCCGCCGGCTTTGGCAGTGGTCCCGAATTGGGGGCTGCCGCGGGCTTCCGTCACGCGTGCCACGAGGGGACGGCTTTGGCGATTTTCCACATCATTTGATCCATGCTGGCGTCCATGCCTTTCGCGCGGACATTCGTGAGCGCGGCCCAGCAGAGTCCGCTCGCTGTGCGGACCATGAGGGATGAAGTGCCTGGCAGGCTGCCGGCATGCCACCAATTGGGAACCTTGTTCACGGCCCAGCCGCAGGCGTAGCCGGGATTCGCGGCAGTGGGAGTGGTCATGGTCTTGATCGTTTCCGCACGGAGGATGTCAGGCGGGTTTGGGAAACCGTCCACGTGCATCGCAAACTGAACGAGGTCGCTCGCCCTCGCTATCCATCCGCCGTGAGAATCCATGCGGGTGACATTCATTCCGTAAGGATGGATCCCGAGGAGGACGGCGAGGTCGTGCGAGTAATAGGTGACTTCCATTTTCGCGCGGTCAGCGAGTGTGTTTCCGCTGATGCGCATGGTGGTGATGCCGCACTTTGCGAGCACCTGGGTCTGCACGGCCTGCGCGTAGGGGAGTCCTGTAAGCTTTTCCAAAACGCGGCCGAGGATGCAGTAGCCGAAATTGGAATACGCATACTTCGCCCCCGGCTTATCGGTAAGCGGCTGATTACTGAGGGTCCACTCGATGAGTTCGCTGTGGCTCATCCCGGCGTTCAGGAACATCGGATCGTCATGGGTGTTGGTCCATCCGCCACAGGTGTGCGTGAGCAGATGTCGCACGGTGATTTCCTTCACCGGGTCTGGCAGCGTTTTTCCAAAATCAAAACCAAGTTTTCCTTTTTCACCGAAGATCAAGTCATCAAGCCCGATTTGGCCCTGTTCGATGAGCGAAAAAATCGCCGCGGACGTGAACGGCTTGCTCACGCTCGCGATGCGAAAGAGATGATCCGGCGTGAGGGGTGCCTTCGTCGTTTCGTCCGCGACACCAAATCCTTGCCGGAGGACAAATTTTCCTTTCCGCGCGATTGCTATGGATAACGCGGGGACTTTGAAGCGATCCAGGAACTCGCGAACGATCGTCGCGACAGCCTGTTGTTCGGCCTGCGGAAGTTCAGGCGCTTCTTCTGCAGGTGCGGCGTAAATGCGCCGGGAATCCGGCGATGGAGCAATTGCACCGATGGCACCGGCTATTCCGATATTCCTCAAGAACGAACGGCGGCTCAGCGTCATGGCATGAGTTAAGTGCCGTTTAGAGCCGGGATCAAACCCCGAAATAATCCGCTCAGCCTACTGCTATTTCTTCGCAGTCGGTGCCGGAGCCTTGCCAGCTTTTGCAGCGGCCCATCTTGCTTTCATTGCCGCCGCCAGTTTCGCTCTCACCTCTGAGGACATGGTGCGTTTTTTTGTTGCAGGCGCCTTTGAAGCCACGGGAGCCTTGCGACCTTTGATTTTCGCCCAACGCTCCCTTTGGGCCGCAGCGATTCGAGCACGGGCTGCCGGTGACATCTTGCTTTTGCCGGCTTTTTGGGAAGTCGAAGCTGATTTTGCGGCTGGCACCGGGTGATTTCCAAGAATGCCAGCGAGTTCTTTTTCAAGTACTGCAATCTGTTCGGCGATCTGAAGGCCGCGTTTCCATTGATCAAGTGTTGGTGTGGTCATGCGCTTGACGAATAGCGAGTTATTTAATAAGAGCAAGCTTATAAGTGGTTTCAAAAAAATGCGATGCCGCTTTCCGGCTTACTCATTGGCACGCCGAGCGTCTGCAACTCCCCGGCGAAAACCAATCTAAGCTTCCGCAAAGATCACACGGGCTTTGCAGAACCTTCCAACTCATTCAGTCACGCGCATCGCAGCTCAGGTCGCGCGAGTTTGACGTGTTGCGAGGAAATGATCTCATCAAGCGCGGTGAGATACTCTGCTTCGGTTTTCATCCGCCGCCACTCGGAAGCGAGTTCTGCAAAACGCAATTCTCGCACGATTAGTTCGGCATCTGTGACGTTGCCCTCGGCAAACAGGATTCGCAATAGCCGTGACATTTTTATTCCTCCAAGTTTGGCGGCTGATTCAGCAACAGCCAATACATGCCGAGTTGTTGCATGGCCTCGGCAAAACGTTCGAAATTAACCGGCTTGACGATGTAGTTGTTCACGCCCATCCTCGACCAACAAAATCTCCACGAGGCGCCTGTTGCCATTCCCATTCGATGCACGCACAAAGAGTGCTGATACGGAAACATCGAGCGCTTCAGCCAGTTTCTGAATGCTTGCGAGGGAGATATTCCGCTTACCGCGCTCCACATCCGACACATAGGTCCGGTGAAGCCCTGCACGGCGTGCCAGTTCCTTTTGGGAGATTCGGAGTTCCGAACGGGTTTTTTTGATTGCGCGGCTGAACAATGTCTTGAATTCAACTGTTTTCATCAACTGGAAGAAGATTATAAAGCACGTGTGAACAGACGATAAGTGACATGTGAATGAGGAAGTAATTTCATGCCTGTGCGTGCCACTGCATCAGCCATTTGAAATCCGCTCCCAAAGAAGTGGGTTCGTCCACACCAAAGCGCAATTTGCACCCACGATTTATCTCAAATGGAATCATGGCGAATATGGGAGCGCCTTAAACGCTCTGCTCTTTATTGGTATGTGCAAATGCTTTTTTAACTTTTTCCAAACCAGCACGAAGGATTTCGCCCGGAGCGGAAACTGAAGTGCAAGTCCGCCGGTTCCGAACGATTATCCCATCCTTGTTGCCAGAGAATCGGGCGTACCGGTGACCGGCCACCTTCCGGCTGACGCTCCCGTGGTGCCACCAGATGTGCATCGACAGTGCGGAGGTGCGACTCACTGCAGAACGGATGCTCGGCATCCTCTTCGTGGATGACGAACCCACCGCGCGTGATGTCGCCACACAGTATTTGCAGAGCGACGGACATCTTGTCGTGAACGCATCTGAGGGAGGCGAGACGATACAAATGGTGACATCCGGGCGCTTCTATCTCGTGATCGCAGACCACGGCATGTGTGGCATAAGCGACATCCAGCTCGCAGACGCAGCAACATCGCATCGTTCCGGCAAAGCCGTTGTTGCTGCTCACAGGCTTTGCGCACGACCGGGCCCCGGCGGTGCTGCAGGTATCGGTCAATTGCATCCTGAAAAGCCCCTCGCACCGGATGAACTACTCTCCGCTCCGCGAGCGCCGGGATCGGATTTGGTTGTACGCTTGTCAACCGTGAGCGGTTCGGGGCAGCCTCCTCAAAAGACTTGAAGCACCTCGTGGGATGAAAACAAAACGGGCACGCCTCAGCTGGCCAATGCGTCGAGGCAGAACTTGATCGCGCGTGCCAGTTCCGTCATGCGATCGGAGCCGGTGGGAATCTTGTACTCGAATTCGATCGTGCCTTGGATGTTCCACTTGTTGTCGCGGATCAGGCGCAACACTTCCGCAATCGGCGTGTCGCCCTCACCGAATGGCGTATTGGGTCCGTTGTTGAACTTCCGATCCTTGAGATGCACGTGCGTGATCCGCTCGTGATGCTGCTTGAGAAACGGCACCGGCGAAATGTTGTTGCCCGCGACGAAGTGCCCGAGGTCCACATTCGCACCGTTGAATTTCGCGAGGGCAAATGCGGCTTCCCAGTGCTCCGGCTTCGTCGTGGCGTGGCCGTGGTAGCCGACCATGAGCTGGTGCCTGTCAGCGAACTGCCCCAAGCGTTTCAACTCCGGCTCCGTGTGCGCGATCTCCGTCGAGATCGCGCGTCCGCCGAGCGTCTTTGCGACCGCGAATGCGTAATCAATTTCCTCGTCCGACATCTTGAAGATGCTGTCCACCTTCACGATTTCGATCAGCACGCCCGCGACCTCCCACTTCGTGCGAAATTCCTTCACGCGATCCAGCGGAGCCGACTTGCGCCACTCGCGGAGCTTCGCCGCATTCGCCGCGGCATCGAACTTCGGTGCACCTTTTTCCTTCTTCGGGTAGATGAGTTCCGGCGGTGCGCCGAGGAACACCTCGACGGGTTGCACCCGCAGTTCCACGCCACTCAGCCCGAGTTGCAGGCAGTTTTTCAAAATGTCGTCGCCGCTCATCTGCCCCGGACCAAAACTGTACGGCACATTGAGACCGAGCTGGACGCCAGCCAGTTTCGAGTTGGGCTTGGCGACCGCTTCGGCGGCGCTGAGACGTGAGCGGACGGATAACAACGCTGCACAGGGCACGGCAGCCAGGGCCAATTTTGCAAATTCACGACGAGTGTGGAGAGACATGTTTGTGGATGGGGATTCGCTTTTTGAGTTGAGGTAAGGCGGACCCCCGCTTTTCACGAAGGCTCACGGCAACCATGCTCACGCCATCGCGAATGGGAGGAAAGCGTATTTTTCAACCCTCCATCCGTCCCTGCAAATGGGGGCGGGTTTCTTTTTCCCTCCCGTTGAGCTTCGCGATGCTGCTCAGGAAACTGATCGCAATTTGATCTCCGTCAAATCTGCACGTGACGCTGTCGTGATGCGGCGTCTCGACGTAGCGCCAAGTGAGTTCGAGAGTATGCTCATCCGTCCATGTCGCACTGGCGGCAACCTTGTAATTCTTCTCGGGAGGATTGCCCGTGATGATTCGTGGCGGCGTGCCAGGCATCTGCGTCTCACCGCGATGCCATGATTCAATGCCGTGTGCAATGCTGTGCGTGGCTTCGTTGGTTTGTGCGGTGAAAACGAACGATTTTTCGCCGCTCTGAAATCCCACGCTGACGATGCCAAGATTGTTTGCGTCGAGCTTAAACGTCTTCCCGGAAATCTTCGTTACAACCGGCGACGAGGGCTGCGCCTTAGGCGGATTCAGGGCGAGTGAAAAAAGCGCCTGCCTCAACTTCGCAAGGCCCGTCTCGTCAGCGGCGAGCGGCTTGTCCTGCATCGCGGGCAGCAAGTGCTGCCACACCAGATCGAGTTCACCCTGCAGGTCCTTGCTCTCGCCGGTCATGATGACGACCGCGTCCTGCTCCGGCATCACAATCGTGAACTGGCCGAACGCACCGTCGCCGCGGAAGGCGTGATGCTGGCTGCGCCAGAATTGGTAGCAGTAACCCTGCAGCCAGTCGTTTTGTGCCTGTGGTCGCGCGGGCTTCGCAGGCAAAGGCTGCTGGATTTTGAATGTCGTCGCTTCCTCGACCCACTTCGCGGGTAAAATCTGACGGCCATTCCATTCGCCGCGCCGCAGGTAGAGCTGACCGAATTTCGCGAGCCCCTCGGTCTGGATGCTCAGGCCCCAGCCGCCAGTATTGATGCCACGCGGACACGTCTCCCAAGTCATCCCGCGGATGCCCAGCGGCTCGAACAACCGCGGGGTGAGATAGTCCACGATCTTCTGCCCCGTAAGCTTCTGCACAATCGCCGAACACATGTAGGTCGCCGTGCTGTTGTAGAGAAAAACGTTCCCCGGCGCGTGCTTGAACGGCTGCGCGAGAAATGCGCGCACCCAGTTGTCCTCCTTCACCACCGCGTGCGTCGAATCCGGCTCATGGCCCACGGCCATGCTCAGCAGATGCTTCACACGCAGCGCCGCGAGTTCATCGCTCACGTTCGCGGGCAGATCGTCCGGGAAAAACGACGCCACCTTGTCCTCGACGCCCAGCTTTCCTTCGGCGACCGCAAGGCCGACAGCCGTCGAAGTAAAACTCTTGCTCATGGAATACATCGTGTGACGCAGCGGCGGCGCATACGGCGACCACCAGCCCCCAGCGATCACGCGGCCATGGCGCACCATCATGAAGCTGTGCAACTCGCTCTTCGTGTGCGCAATGCCATCGAGGAACGCTAGGATGCCCGAAGACGCCACACCCTCCGCCTCCGGTGTGCTGCTGCGCAACAGGCTCGAACCAATTGCCGCCGCCGTGTCGCCAAAGGTCCGCGGCACCAGCGGCCCAAGACCGACACCAACGCCCGCGATGCCGATTTGCCTGAGGAATGTGCGACGGGGCGAATTCATTCTGAAAGGTTTCTGTGATGAACGCGGCGAAAACAAGCGCTGGGTGCTCAGTCGAGAAACGCCTGCCGAGGATTTTCGCGGAGGTGCTTGATGATTGCGTCGAGGAACTGCGCGCCGAAATCCTCGAGTTTCTTGATGCCGATTCCGCTGATGTTTTCCATCTCGCGCTCGGTGGCCGGGTAGTCGCGCGCCATTTCGCGCAGCGAGACGTCGCCAAAGACGATGTAGGCGGGGACGCCGCGGCTGTCCGCGATTTCGCGGCGGAGCGCGCGCAGCTTTTCAAAGAGCACCTCGTCGCAGGCGATGTCGCCCTTGCGGCGCACGCGCGGCTTCTCCTTGTGCGCGGGGTCGCCTTTGCGCGTGCGCTCGGGTTTCTCTGGCGGGCGCGTAAGTGTAAACGGCGGGCGGGTCTTTAGGAATTGCGCGCCCTCGTCGGTCAGTTCGACCGTCGGAAATTCGCCAGTCGCGAGCCGCAGGAAGCCGAGGCGGACGAGTTCGCGGCCGATATGCTGCCAGCCTTCACGCGTGTGTTCGTTGCCGATGCCGAAAGTCGAGAGCTGGTCATGCTGCCACTTGCGGATGCGCTCGGTGTCCGCGCCGGTGAGAACTTCGGCGTGGTGATTGATGCCAAAGCCGGCGTCGCCCCGGTAGCTCGCCTGGCGTGCACGGAAAACACACGAAAGAAATTTCTGCGCGGCGAGCGAGCCGTCGAAGGTTTCGCGGGGCGTGAGGCAGTTGTCGCAGGCACCGCAATTTTGCTCCGTGTAGGTCTCGCCGAAATAGCCGAGCAGCTCCGCGCGGCGGCAGGAGGCGCACTCGGCGTAACGGACCATCTGCTGGAGCTGCGCGCGGGCGATGCGGCGCTCGTCGGCGCTCGGCTTTTCGTCAATGAACCGCGTCTGCTTCATCGCGTCGCCGGGATTGAAAAGCAGCAGGCATTCGCCGGGCAAACCGTCGCGTCCCGAGCGTCCGGTTTCCTGGTAGTAGCCCTCGATGTTCTTCGGCAGCTCGTAGTGGATGACGAAGCGGACGTTCGGCTTGTTGATGCCCATGCCGAAGGCGATCGTAGCGCAAATCACGCGTACCTCGTCGCGCAGGAATATCTCCTGGTTTTCCGCGCGCACCCTGTCCGTGAGGCCCGCGTGGTACGGGCGCGCGGCGACACCGTCGGCGGAGAGTTTCTCGGCGAGCGACTCCGCGGACTTGCGGCTGAAGCAGTACACGATGCCGCACTCGCCCTTGCGCTCGCGGATGAACCGCAGCGCCTGCCGGTAGCCGTCCACCTTTTGCACGACGCGGTACGTGAGGTTCGGGCGGTTGAAGCTCGCGACGAAATTCGCGGGCTCGTGCAGGTGGAGCTGCTTCGCGATGTCCGCGCGCACGCGCTCGGTCGCCGTAGCCGTGAGCGCCATGAAAGGCACGCCGGGAAATTGCTCCCGCAGCGAAGCGATCTGCCGGTACTCGGGGCGGAAATCGTGGCCCCATTCCGAGATGCAGTGCGCCTCGTCAATAGCGATCAGCGTCACATTCCACTCGCGCAATTTTTCCAGAAAGCCCGGTAGCATGAGCCGCTCGGGCGCGGCGTAGAGCATCCGGTATTGGTTGTTCCAGAGTCCGTTCAGCCGCTCCTTCGCCTCGCGTTCGCCGAGCGTGGAGTTCAAAAACGTCGCGGCCACGCCCATCGCGGTGAGCGCGTCCACCTGGTCTTTCATCAGCGCGATGAGCGGCGACACCACGACCGTGAGCCCGTCGCCGAGCAGCGCGGGAAGCTGGAAGCAGAGCGACTTCCCGCCGCCCGTCGGCAGCAGCGCGAGCACGTCGCGCCCGTCCATCGCCGCGGTGATGATTTCCTCCTGCAGCGGACGGAACGAGTCGTAGCCAAAGACACGCTTGAGCGTGGAGAGGAGTTCGTCGCGAGTCGGCACGGCGGAATTGTGCAATGCGAAGCGACGCCCGTTCAATGCCCAAGCGTCGCGCGGCGCACGTTCGCGTCATGCTGAAACGCGGGACCGATCGGGATGAGGCACGAGCACGCTTGCCATTCCGGCGGCGGCGGCCGCCTGAATGCCCGTGACCGTGTCCTCAAAGACGAGGCAGCGCGCGGGAGCCACGCCGAGCCGGCGCGCGGCTTCGAGAAAAGGATCGGGGTGCGGCTTGCCGCGCGCGTAGTCCTCGCTCGTGACGATCGCGTCGAAAATCTCCGCGATCCCCAGGGCACGCAGCGTATTCATCACGATGCGCCGGTGCCCGCCGCTCGCGACAGCGATCGGCTTGCGTCCGCGCGCTTCGCGCGCGAGCGAAACCACGGGCTCGATCGCCGCAATCTCCGCGCTGAATTCGAGAAAGTAGCGCTCCTTGATTGCGACGGTCTCATCCACCGGCAGGCCGTGGCCGTGGCGCTCGTTGAGGATTTCCACGACGCGCGAAGTCGGCACGCCGCCGAGATCGTAAAACATCGGCTCGGGCAAATCGCGCGCCTTTTCCCCGAGCGCGGTCTGCCACGCGCGGTAGTGGGTGGGCATTGTGTCGGCAAGCGTGCCGTCGCAATCGAAGATGAAAGCGCCGAATTCGCCCTCGGGAATTCTCAATGAAACGGAGACGGACTTTGGATGGGTGTTCAAGCGGGCGGGAAGATGGGCGGCTTCGCGCGAAACGCCAGCGCGGAATGGAGCGGGTGCGTGCGCTCCGGCAGAATTGCCTTTGCCACATTTCGCGCCTGTGCCAGTTTCCGGCGCGCTCTCGCCGGGCGCAACAGCCCAACCCGCGACCGAAAAATCACAGCCCTTTTCTCCAATGGACGAGATCAAATTCCGCTGTCCCGAATGCTCCCAGAAGATCTCCGTCATCGCCTCGGCCAAGGGCGTAAAGATTGATTGCCCGACGTGCCACAGCCGGCTCGTCATCCCGGCTTCGGACACCGCGCCGGTGGAGGTGATCGTCAAACGGCGGCTCGCAGCCGTGGGCGGAGATTCGGACGCCCTTTACGCCGAACTGCAAAAGGCCGAGGCGGCGGCGGAAAAAGCCGCGGCGGAAATCCAGCGCCTGCGTGCCGAGCATGAAAAGGAAGCCGAGCACGCGAAGGCGGAGATCGTCGCGCTGCAACTGACGTGCGATTCGCTC
>Ga0075030_100002306_pt1 | contig 17310 bp, 12 predicted proteins | sample LitLauG_LLR_2012_FD_71393 | JGI IMG/M metagenome (GOLD analysis project Ga0075030, IMG submission 71393) | Freshwater sediment microbial communities from Pennsylvania, USA - Little Laurel Run_MetaG_LLR_2012 | ecosystem: Environmental > Aquatic > Freshwater > Creek > Sediment | place: USA... | reverse complement strand
CAACATCAAGATGGTGGTGACGCTGATCCAGCCCATCGCGATGGACCAGGGGCTGCGCTTTGCGGTGCGCGAGGGCGGCAAAACCGTCGGCGCCGGCGTGGTCGCCAAGATTCTGGAATAGAGGGATTAAGAGTTGCTTGGGGGTCACGCTTTGCTGGCAACTGTGTCGCTTGTTACGGCCGCGGGGGGTGCTCGAGGGGGGACGCAGTCCTCCCTCGAAGCCGATTCTGCCGGTTTTCTGTCGCAAGCCGCAGTGCAACCGAAGCTCGTGACCGTGAACAGGCATCACGGCTTGCTAGGGGTATAGCTCAACTGGCAGAGCGTCGGTCTCCAAAACCGAAGGTTGGGGGTTCGATTCCCTCTGCCCCTGCCATGGTGTCCTTACGAAGCGTTGCAAGACGCGGGGTCTGATGAACAAGGCGGAAGTTCAAACGGTTTCAAGTCGCGCGGACAAGGTGCTGGTCGGCATCGCGCTGCTGCTGGTGCTGGTCGGAGTGGTCGGGTTCAGCTTCTGGTCCGAACAGCCGATGATCCTGCGCCTGGCGGTGCTGCTCGGCGGCGTGGCCGCGGGGCTGACGGTCGCCTGGTTCAGCGAGCCCGGCAAGCGCTTCATCGGCTTTGCGCGCGAAGCCTACGAGGAGACCAAGCGGGTCACGTGGCCCAGCCGCGACGAGACGCTGAAAACGACCGGTGTGGTGTTCCTGTTCGTCGGCGTGATGGCCGTGTTCCTGTTCGTGGTGGACAAGGCCGTGGAAAAGGCGCTGTACGACTGGGTCCTCGGGTGGAAATGACGAACATGACTTCGACGACCGAAACTGCAGGGACCCCGCCGCCGGAAACGGCGCCTGGCGCAGGCACGACAGCCGGTGGAGGCACGCACGGCGCCGCCGGCAAGCGCTGGTACGTCGTGCACGCCTACTCGGGGATGGAAAAGAGCGTGGCGCGCGCCCTGCAGGAGCGCATCGACCGGGCGGGACTGCAGGCCCATTTCGGGCGCATCCTGGTTCCGACCGAGGAAGTGGTCGAGATCAAGGGCGGCAAGCGGGCGATCACCGAGCGCCGGCTGTATTCCGGCTATGTGCTGGTCGAGATGGAAATGGCCGACGAGGCGTGGCACCTGGTGAAGACCACGCCCAAGGTGACCGGCTTCCTGGGCGGCACCGCCAATCGCCCGTCGCCGCTGACGCAGCGCGAGGTCGACGAGATCCTGCTGCGGATGCAGGAGGGTTACGAGAAGCCGCGCCCGAAGGTGCTGTTCGAGGTGGGCGAGATGGTCCGGATCAAGGAGCCGCCCTTTACCGACTTCAACGGCAACGTCGAGGAAGTCAATTACGAGAAGAACCGGCTGCGCGTGTCGGTGACGATCTTCGGACGATCGACGCCGGTGGAGCTGGAATTCAGCCAGGTCGAAAAGGTCTAGTCAGGAGCCAGTCGTGGCAAAGAAAGTCGTCGGCTATATCAAACTGCAGGTGCCCGCCGGCAAGGCGAACCCGTCGCCTCCGATCGGCCCGGCGCTCGGTCAGCGCGGCCTGAACATCATGGAGTTCTGCAAGGCGTTCAACGCGCAGACCCAGGGCGTGGAACCCGGCCTTCCGATCCCGGTCGTGATCACGGCGTTCGCCGACAAGAGCTTCACGTTCGTGATGAAAACCCCGCCGGCCACCGTCCTGATCAAGAAGGCGGCCAAGGTTGAAAAAGGGTCCAGCAAGCCCCATACAGACAAGGTGGGGAAGATCTCCCGTTCGCAGGCCGAGGACATCGCCAGGGCGAAGATGCCGGACCTGACCGCGGCCAGCCTGGATGCGGCGGTCAAGACGATTGCCGGTTCGGCCCGCAGCATGGGCATCACGGTGGAGGGCCAGTGACGATGAGCGCAACTTCCAAGCGTGCGCGGCAGATCCGCACCAAGGTGGAGCCCAACCGGGTCTACCCGCTGGCCGACGCGCTGAAGATCGTGAAGGAGACCGCGACCGCCAAGTTCGACGAGTCGATCGACATGGCCGTGGTGCTGGGTATCGATTCGAAAAAGTCGGACCAGAACGTGCGCGGTTCGGTGGTGTTGCCGGCCGGGACCGGCCGCTCGGTCCGGGTGGCGGTGTTCGCCCAGGGCGCGAAGGCGGACGAGGCGCGTGCCGCCGGGGCCGATGTGGTCGGGTTCGACGACCTGGCGACCAGGATCAAGGGCGGGTTCATGGAGTTCGACGTGGTGATCGCCTCCCCGGACGCGATGCGGGTGGTCGGCCAGCTGGGACAGATCCTGGGGCCGCGCGGGTTGATGCCCAACCCGAAGGTCGGAACCGTCAACGCGGACGTGGCGGCGGCGGTGCGCAATGCGAAGGCGGGCCAGGTCCAGTTCCGTGCGGACAAGGCCGGGATCGTCCACTGCTCGATCGGGCGCGCCTCGTTCGAGGTCGACGGTCTGCGCAGCAACCTGGCGGCGCTGATCGACGCGTTGCAGAAGGCCAAGCCGGCGTCGGTCAAGGGCATCTATCTGCGCAAGCTGGCGGTGTCCTCGACCATGGGTGTGGGCGTCCGGGTCGATCTGTCGAGCCTGAACGCTTAGGGAGATTTTCGACCCGCCGGCGGGCGGGTCAGAGGCTTTGGGCTGCTGCAGCGCCAGCCCTCCGAAGCGCGAAGCGCGAAGGAGGGGCGACGATGCGGTTGCTGTCAAAGACCGCCGGGGTTCACCCACCGAAGCTCGAGCAGCGAGCGAAGGCGGGTAGCTTAATTGGACCGGGAAGGTCCGCCCAGCGCAGACGGCGCAGTCGAGGAAGCGTTGTGTTGCGTGGACCCGAGCCGTTGTCGGGTCGTGTGACTCGAAGGCTTCTCAGCGGACGCCGGTTCTTGAACCGGTGCAAGGCGCGAGCTGAGCACCTTTGAGTGGAGCCAGTACCGTGGCTATGAACAGGCAGCAGAAGGCCGTCAAGATCGACGAGGTGAGCGCGATGGTGGCGCAGGCCCAGGCGATCGTGGTGGCCGAATACCGTGGACTGGACGTGGAAACGGTCACCCGCCTTCGCCGCCAGGCGCGGGGTCAGGGTGTCCAGCTGCGCGTGCTGAAGAACACGCTGGCGCGCCGTGCCGTGACCGGGACGCCGTTCGCCGTGCTGGCCGACCATCTGGTCGGTCCGCTGGTGTACGGAATGGGGCCCGATCCGGTGGCGGTTGCGAAGGTCCTTTCGGTTTTCGCCAAGGACAACGAGAAGCTCGTCGTGAAGGCGGGCGCAATGGCCAACTTTGTGATGGACGGCAAAGCGGTCAAGGCGCTGGCCACGATGCCGAGCCGCGAGGAGTTGCTGGCGAAGCTGATGGCGACCATGCAGGCGCCGGCTGCGCAGTTCGTGCGCACGCTGAACGAGGTTCCGGCGAGGTTCGTGCGCACGCTGGCAGCGGTGCGCGATGCCCGTGCGGCCCAGGCAGGCTGATTCCCAATCCAACGCACAACGCAACCGACACAGAACAGGAGTTGATGAAATGGCACTTTCGAACCAGGAAATCCTCGACGCGATCGCCGCCAAGACCGTGCTCGAGATCAGCGAGCTGATCAAGCTGATGGAGGAGAAGTTCGGCGTCTCGGCCGCCGCCGCCGCGGTGGCGGTGGCGCCGGCCGCGGGGGGCGCAGCCGCTGCGGCGCCGGCGGAGGAGCAGACCGAGTTCACCGTCGTCCTGATGGAAGCCGGGGCCAACAAGGTGAACGTGATCAAGGCCGTGCGCGAGCTGACCAGCCTGGGCCTGAAGGAGGCCAAGGACCTGGTCGACGGCTCGCCCAAGCCGGTGAAGGAAGGCGTGAACAAGGCCGACGCGGAAGCGGCGAAGAAGAAGCTGGAAGACGCCGGCGCCAAAGTGGAAGTGAAGTAGGCATTTGGCTCTACGCGGCTGCGAAGGTTGTGAATGCCGCGGGGGGTGCTCGAGGGGGGACGCAGTCCTCCCTCGAAGCCGATCCTCCCGCTTTTCGGCGGTCAGCTGGAATGGTTTCGAAGCTGACCAATGTGAAGGAGGGAAGGACAGCTTGATGGGGGACGCAGTCCTCCCTCGAGGCCGGACCTCCCTCGAAGTCTTTGATTTCCACTCTGCCTTCGCAGAGTGGAAATCAAAGACTTCCTGGATGAACAGATCGTCGAATGAATCGGCGCTGCGCGGGATCGACCCCGCGTGGCCGAACTCGTCTTTTCGACCGGCCGCGCGGCCGGCCGTGCTGTGACTTAACGGAGCGACCATGCCTTACTCCTTCACCGAGAAAAAGCGAATTCGCAAGAGCTTTGCCAAGCGGCCGGCCGTCCAGTCGGTGCCGTTCCTGCTGGCGACCCAGCTCGAGTCGTACGCGCAGTTTCTGCAGGCGGAAGTGGCCCCGTCGCAACGGTCCGTGGTCGGTCTGCAGGCCGCCTTCGAGTCGGTCTTTCCGATCTCCAGCCACAACGGGATGGCGCGGCTGGAGTTCGTCGGCTTCAACCTGGGCGATCCGCCGTTCGACGTGAAGGAGTGCCAGCAGCGCGGCCTGACCTACGCCTCGCCGCTGCGCGCCAAGGTGCGGCTGGTCATCATGGACCGCGAGGCGTCCAAACCGACCGTCAAGGAGGTCAAGGAGCAGGAGGTCTACATGGGTGAGATCCCGCTGATGACCTCCACCGGCTCGTTCGTGATCAACGGCACCGAGCGCGTGATCGTGTCGCAGCTGCACCGGTCGCCCGGCGTGTTCTTCGAGCACGACCGCGGCAAGACGCATTCGTCCGGCAAGCTGCTGTTTTCGGCGCGCGTGATTCCCTACCGCGGCTCCTGGCTGGACTTCGAATTCGACCCGAAGGACATCCTGTATTTCCGGGTCGACCGGCGCCGCAAGATGCCGGCCACGATCCTGCTGAAGGCGCTCGGGCTGAACAACGAGCAGGTGCTTGCGCACTTCTTCGCGTTCGACAGCTTCGAGCTGTCGCCGACGACCGGAGCGCGGATGGAGCTCGTGCCCGATCGGCTGCGCGGCGAGATCGCGCGCTTCGACGTGGTCGATCCGGCCGGCAAGGTGATCGTCGCCAAGGACAAGCGGATCAACGCGCGCCACATCCGCGACATGGAAGCGGCCGGCATGACGCGGGTCGAGGTGTCGGAGGACTACCTGCTGGGCCGGGTGCTGGCGACCGCGGTGGTCGACGCCCAGACCGGCGAGATCCTGGCCAATGCCAACGACGAACTGACCGAGGACGAGCTGAAGAAGCTGCGCGCGGCCGGCGTGCGCGACGTCCGGACCATTTACATCAACGACCTGGACCAGGGCGCGTTCATCTCGAACACGGTGCGGATCGACGAGACGGCCGATCAGCTGTCGGCGCGCATCGCGATTTACCGGATGATGCGGCCGGGCGAGCCGCCCACCGAGGATGCGGTCGAGACGCTGTTCCGGCGCCTGTTCTTCGACGACGAGACCTACGATCTGTCGCGCGTGGGGCGGATGAAGGTCAACAGCCGCCTGGGCCGCGACGAGATCACCGGCCCGCTGGTGCTGACCCACGAGGACATCATCGACACGATGAAGATCCTGGTCGAGCTGCGCAACGGGCGCGGCGAGATCGACGACATCGACCACCTGGGCAACCGGCGCGTGCGTTGCGTGGGCGAGCTGGCCGAAAACCAGTTCCGCGCCGGGCTGGTGCGGGTCGAGCGGGCCGTGCGCGAGCGCCTGGGTCAGGCCGAGACCGAGAACCTGATGCCGCACGACCTGATCAACAGCAAGCCGATTTCCGCCTCGATCCGCGAGTTCTTCGGGTCCTCGCAGCTGTCGCAGTTCATGGACCAGACCAACCCGCTGTCCGAGATCACGCACAAACGGCGCGTCTCCGCCCTTGGACCGGGCGGACTCACGCGCGAGCGCGCCGGATTCGAGGTGCGCGACGTGCACCCGACCCATTACGGGCGCGTGTGCCCGATCGAGACGCCCGAGGGGCCGAACATCGGCCTGATCAATTCGATGGCGCTGTACGCGCGCCTGAACGAGTACGGGTTCCTGGAAACCCCGTACCGGCGCGTCGAGGGCAGCGTGGTGACCGACGAGATCCTGTACCTGTCGGCCATCGAGGAAGGCCGCTACGTGATCGCCCAGGCCAACGCGGCGCTGGACCGGGACGGCCGCTTCACCGACGAACTGGTGTCGTGCCGTCAGAACGGCGAGTTCGTTCTGCACACCCCGGACCGGGTCGAGTTCATGGACATCGCGCCCAGCCAGATCGTGTCGGTGGCGGCCTCGCTGATCCCGTTCCTGGAGCACGACGACGCCAACCGCGCGTTGATGGGCTCGAACATGCAGCGCCAGGCGGTACCCTGCCTGCGCCCGGAAAAGCCGCTGGTGGGCACCGGCGTGGAGCGCACGGTCGCGGTGGACTCGGGCACCACGGTGCAGGCGCTGCGCGGCGGCATCGTCGACTACGTGGACGCCAACCGGATCGTCGTGCGCGTCAATGAGGACGAGAACGTCGCCGGCGAGGTCGGCGTGGACATCTACAACCTGGTCAAGTACACGCGTTCGAACCAGAACACCAACATCAACCAGCGCCCCATCGTGAAGAAGGGCGACCAGATCGCCAAGGGCGACGTGATCGCCGACGGTGCTTCGACCGACCTGGGCGAACTCGCGCTCGGCCAGAACATGCTGGTCGCGTTCATGCCGTGGAACGGCTACAACTTCGAGGACTCCATCCTGATCTGCGAGCGGGTGGTGGCCGAGGACCGCTACACCTCGATCCACATCGAGGAACTGAACGTGGTGGCGCGCGACACCAAGCTCGGACCCGAGGAGATCACGCGCGACATCTCCAACCTGTCGGAGTCGCAGCTGGCGCGGCTGGACGACTCGGGCATCGTCTACATCGGCGCCGAGGTGGCGGCCGGCGACACGCTGGTGGGCAAGGTAACGCCCAAGGGCGAGACCCAGCTCACGCCCGAGGAGAAGCTGCTGCGGGCGATCTTCGGCGAGAAAGCCTCGGATGTGAAGGACACCTCGCTGCGGGTGCCGTCGGGCATGACCGGGACCGTGATCGACGTTCAGGTGTTCACGCGCGAGGGCATCCAGCGCGACAAGCGCGCCCAGCAGATCATCGATGATGCGCTGAAGAGGTACCGCCAGGACCTGAACGACCAGCTCCGGATCGTCGAGGCCGATGCGTTCGCGCGCATCGAGCGGCTGCTGCTGCGCAAGGAGGCCACCGGCGGGCCGCGCAAGATCGCCAAGGGCACCGTGATCACCCGGGATTACCTGGAATCACTCGAGCGCTATCACTGGTTCGACATCCGCCTGTCCGACGAGGCGGCGGCAGCGCAGCTGGAAGCGCTGAAGGAGTCGATCGAGACCAAGCGCCGGCAGTTCGATCAGGCCTTCGAGGACAAGAAGAAGAAGCTCACGCAGGGCGACGAGCTGCCGCCGGGCGTGCTGAAGATGGTCAAGGTGTACCTGGCCGTGAAGCGGCGCCTGCAGCCGGGCGACAAGATGGCCGGCCGGCACGGCAACAAGGGCGTGGTTTCGCGCATCGTGCCGATCGAGGACATGCCGCACATGGCGGACGGCACGCCGGTGGACATCGTGCTCAATCCGCTCGGGGTGCCGTCGCGGATGAACGTGGGCCAGATCCTGGAGACCCACCTGGGCTGGGCGGCCAAGGGGCTGGGGGCGCGCATCGGCGAGCTGGTGCGCGAGACCCAGGTCGCGCAGTGCCGCTCTTTCCTGCGCGAGGTCTACAACCGGTCCGGCAAGAGCGAGGACATCGAGCATTTCACCGACGAGGAAGTGGTCGAGCTGGCCGAGCAGTTGAGCGGCGGCGTGCCGTTCGCGACGCCGGTGTTCGATGGTGCCTCGGAGCGCGAGATCCGCTCGATGCTGGAGATCGCCTACCCCGAGGACGTCGCGCGACGGCTGCAGCTGTCGCTGACGCGCACGCAGGCGACGCTGTACGACGGCCGCACGGGCGAAGCGTTCGGGCGCCCGGTCACGGTCGGCTACATGCACATGTTGAAGCTGCACCACCTGGTCGACGACAAGATGCACGCGCGTTCGACCGGGCCGTACTCGCTTGTGACGCAGCAGCCGCTCGGCGGCAAGGCCCAGTTCGGCGGGCAGCGCTTTGGCGAGATGGAGGTGTGGGCACTGGAGGCTTACGGCGCCTCGTACACGCTGCAGGAGATGCTGACCGTGAAATCCGATGACGTGAACGGCCGCACCAAGGTTTATGAAAGCATCGTCAAGGGCGAGCACTCGATCGAGGCCGGCATGCCGGAATCGTTCAACGTGCTGGTGAAGGAGATCAGGTCGCTCGGCATCGATATCGATCTGGAGCGTGATTGACGCCGCAGGCGTCAATCACGCGGAAGACCCTCCCTAGCGCGCAGCGCGAAGGAGGGCCCGACCGACCGGAACTCGCCCAGAACGGGAGAAGCAGATGAAAGCGCTATTGGATCTGTTCAAGCAGGTACAGCAGGACGAGCAGTTCGACGTGATCAAGATCGGGATCGCGTCGCCCGAGAAGATTCGCTCGTGGTCATTCGGTGAAGTCAAGAAGCCCGAGACGATCAATTACCGCACGTTCAAGCCGGAGCGGGACGGCCTTTTCTGCGCCAAGATCTTCGGACCGATCAAGGACTACGAGTGCCTGTGCGGCAAGTACAAGCGCCTGAAGCACCGCGGCGTGATCTGCGAGAAGTGCGGCGTCGAGGTGACGCTGTCCAAGGTGCGGCGCGAGCGCATGGGCCACATCGAGCTCGCCTCGCCGGTGGCGCACATCTGGTTCCTGAAGTCGCTGCCGAGCCGGATGGGCATGGTGCTGGACATGACGCTGCGCGACATCGAGCGCGTGCTGTACTTCGAGGCCTACGTCGTGGTGGACCCGGGATTCACGCCGCTCAAGCGCGGCCAGCTGATGACCGAGGACGATTTCATCGCGAAGACCGAGGAATACGGCGACGAGTTCCGGGCGTTGATGGGTGCCGAGGCGGTGCGCGAGCTGCTGCGCGCGATCGACGTGGACAAGGAGATCGAGTCGCTCCGCAAGGAGCTCTCCGAGACCGGATCCGAAGCCAAGATCAAGAAGTTCGCCAAGCGCCTGAAGACCCTCGAGGGCTTCCAGCGCTCGTCCATCAAGCCGGAATGGATGATCCTGGAGGCGCTGCCGGTGCTGCCGCCCGAGCTGCGCCCGCTGGTGCCGCTGGACGGGGGGCGCTTCGCCACCTCGGACCTGAACGACCTGTACCGGCGCGTGATCAACCGCAACAACCGCCTGAAGCGGCTGCTGGAGCTGAAGGCGCCCGAGATCATCGTGCGCAACGAGAAGCGCATGCTGCAGGAAGCGGTCGATTCGCTGCTGGACAACGGGCGTCGCGGCAAGGCGATGACGGGCGCCAACAAGCGGCCGCTGAAGTCCCTGGCCGACATGATCAAGGGCAAGGGCGGGCGCTTCCGCCAGAACCTGCTGGGCAAGCGCGTCGACTACTCGGGCCGGTCGGTGATCGTGGTCGGTCCGCAGCTCAAGCTGCACCAGTGCGGCCTGCCCAAGCTGATGGCGCTGGAACTGTTCAAGCCGTTCATCTTCAACAAGCTCGAGCTGATGGGGCTGGCCACGACGATCAAGGCCGCCAAGAAGATGGTCGAGTCGCAGGAGCCCATCGTTTGGGACATCCTGGAGGAGGTGATCCGGCAGCACCCGGTGCTGCTGAACCGCGCCCCCACCCTGCACCGCCTCGGCATCCAGGCGTTCGAGCCGGTGCTGATCGAGGGCAAGGCGATCCAGCTGCATCCGCTGGTGTGCGCCGCCTTCAACGCGGACTTCGACGGTGACCAGATGGCGGTGCACGTGCCGCTGTCGCTGGAGGCGCAGCTGGAGGCGCGCGCCCTGATGCTGTCGTCGAACAACATCCTGTTCCCGTCCAACGGCGATCCGTCCATCGTTCCGAGCCAGGACGTCGTGCTGGGCCTGTACTACGCGACACGCGAGAAGATCAACGGTCGCGGCGAGGGCGCGTTCTTCAGCGACGTGGCCGAGGTGCACCGCGCCTACGAGACGGGCCAGATCGAGCTGCAGACGCGTATCACGGTGCGCATCCGCGAGGCGGACGTCGATCGCGACAGCGGCGAGCGCACCGACCGCATCACGCGCTACGAGACCACCGCGGGCCGGGCGCTGCTGTCCGAGATCCTGCCGGCCGGGCTGCCGTTCGCGCTGCTGAACAAGCCGCTGAAGAAGAAGGAGATCAGCCGCCTGATCAACGCGGCGTTCCGCCGCTGCGGGCTGCGCGACACGGTGATCTTCGCCGACCGCCTGCTGCAGTCGGGCTTCACGCTGGCCACGCGCGCCGGATTGTCGATCGCGATCGACGACATGCGCGTGCCGGAGCAGAAGGAGGAGATCATCCGGGCCGCCGAAAAGGAGGTCAAGGAGATCGAGGCGCAGTACACCTCGGGCCTGGTCACGCAGGGCGAGCGCTACAACAAGGTGGTCGACATCTGGGGCCGCGCCGGCGATCAGGTCGGCAAGGTGATGATGGAGCAGCTGGCCACTGAGAAGACGAACGACCGCCACGGCGCGGAAGTGACGCAGGAGTCGTTCAACTCGATCTTCATGATGGCCGACTCGGGCGCGCGCGGCTCTGTGGCGCAGATCCGACAGCTGGCCGGCATGCGCGGACTGATGGCCAAGCCCGACGGCTCGATCATCGAGACGCCGATCACCGCGAACTTCCGCGAAGGCCTGAACGTGCTGCAGTACTTCATCTCCACGCACGGCGCCCGCAAGGGTCTGGCCGACACGGCGCTGAAGACCGCCAACTCCGGCTACCTGACGCGCCGCCTGGTCGACGTCACGCAGGACCTGGTCGTGACCGAGGACGATTGCGGCACGGTCAACGGCGTGGCGATGCGGGCACTGGTCGAGGGCGGCGAGGTGATCGAGGCGCTGCGCGACCGGATCCTCGGACGCGTGGCGGCGGTCGACATCGTGAACCCCGACACGCAGGAGGTGCTGTTCGCGGCCGGGAGCCTGCTGGACGAGGACGCGGTCGACCGCATCGAGCAGCTCGGGATCGACGAGATCAAGGTGCGCACCCCGCTGTCGTGCGATACCCGCTACGGCATCTGCGCCAGGTGCTACGGGCGCGATCTGGGGCGCGGGACGCTGGTCAACGCGGGCGAGGCCGTCGGCGTGATCGCGGCCCAGTCGATCGGGGAGCCGGGCACCCAGCTGACGATGCGCACGTTCCACATCGGAGGCGCCGCGTCGCGGGCGGCCGTGCAAAGCGCGATCGAAGCCAAGAGCAACGGCACGGTGCGCTTCACCAGCACGATGCGCTATCTGACCAACGCCAAGGGCGAGCAGATCGTGATCTCGCGCTCCGGCGAGGTCACGGTCGCCGACGACAACGGACGCGAGCGCGAGCGGCACAAGGTTCCATACGGCGCCACGCTGAACGTGACCGACGGCAAGGCGGTGCGGGCCGGCACGCAGCTGGCCCAGTGGGACCCGCTGACGCGGCCGATCATCACCGAGTACGCCGGCACGACCCGCTTCGAGAACGTCGAGGAGGGCGTCACGGTCGCCAAGCAGATCGACGAGGTGACCGGGCTGTCGACACTGGTCGTGATCGATGCCAAGCGGCGCGGGGCCAACGTCAAGGGCCTGCGTCCCCAGGTGAAGCTGATCAACGAGTCCGGCGAGGAGGTGCGCATCCACGGCACCGACCACGCGGTGACGATCTCGTTCCCGGTGGGCGCGCTGATCGTCGTGCGCGACGGCCAGCAGATCGCGGTCGGCGACGTGCTGGCGCGCATCCCGCAGGAGTCGCAGAAGACGCGCGACATCACCGGGGGCCTGCCGCGCGTGGCCGAGCTGTTCGAGGCCCGCTCGCCCAAGGATGCCGGCATGCTGGCCGAGGTCACCGGAACCGTGTCGTTCGGCAAGGACACCAAGGGCAAGCAGCGCCTGATCATCAGCGACCTGGAGGGCAAGGAGCACGAATTCCTGATCCCGAAGGACAAGCACGTGCTGGTGCACGACGGGCAGGTCGTCAACAAGGGCGAGCTGATCGTCGACGGTTCGGCCGATCCGCATGACATCCTGCGACTGCTCGGCGTGGAGTCGCTGGCGCGCTACATCGTCGACGAGGTCCAGGACGTGTACCGGCTGCAGGGCGTGAAGATCAACGACAAGCACATCGAGGTGATCGTCCGCCAGATGCTGCGCCGGGTCCAGATCGTCGATGCGGGCGATGCACCGTTCATCCCGGGCGAGCAGGTCGAGCGCTCCGAGCTGCTGGACGAGAACGACAAGGCGATCGCCAAGGGCGGCCGGCCGGCACTGTACGAGAACGTGCTGCTCGGCATCACCAAGGCCTCGCTGTCGACCGACTCGTTCATCTCGGCGGCCTCCTTCCAGGAGACCACGCGCGTGCTGACCGAGGCGGCGATCATGGGCAAGCGCGACGAGCTGCGCGGGCTGAAGGAGAACGTGATCGTCGGGCGCCTGATTCCCGCCGGCTCCGGCCTCGCCTTCCACCGGGCGCGCAAGGAGAAGGAGGAGATCGAGGCCGCCGAACGCGAGGCGCTCGCCGCGCTGGAGGCGAGCGGCCAGGCCCAGGAGGCGGCCGCTGCCATCGACACGGCCGAGGGCGAGGGCACCGAGGCGGTCTCGGGTCCGTAACCAACGCGCCCTCTTCCGCGCGCCCTCACCCCCACCCCTCTCCCGCTGCGCGGGAGAGGGGCGATCGGGCGGCTCTGATCTATGCGTCAAGGCAAGCATTGAGGTGATCGATCGCCCCTCGCCCGCGCAGCGGGACAGGGGCGGGGGTGAGGGCGCGCGGCGCATGCACTCGGGAGCGACACGATGACAGTTCCGTTACGGCGCCTCGGTTCCTCTGGCCTTCGCGTGTCCGCGATCGGGCTGGGCTGCAAGGGAATGAGCGACTTCTACGGGCGGCGCGACGACGCCGAATCGGTCGCAACCATCCGGCGCGCGCTCGATCTGGGGATCAATTTGCTCGACACCTCCGATGCCTACGGCCCGTCCACCAACGAGGAGCTGGTCGGACGCGCGATCCGTGGCCGGCGCGACCAGGTCGTGCTGGCCACCAAGTTCGGCATCGTTCGCGATCCAGCCAATCCGGCCGCCCGCCTGATCGACGGCAGTCCGACCTACGCCCGCCAGGCGATCGAAGGCAGCCTGCGGCGGCTGGGCGTGGACCACGTCGACCTGTACTACCTGCACCGGGTCGATTCCAAGGTGCCGATCGAGCAGACGATGGACGCCCTGGCCGCCCTGGTGCGCGCGGGCAAGATCCGGCACGTGGGGCTGTCGGAGGCGTCGGCGCAGACGCTCGAGCGCGCGCACCGCGTCCATCCGGTAACCGCGCTGCAGTCGGAGTACTCCCTGTGGACGCGCGATCCCGAACGCGGCGTACTGGCCGCGTGCCGGCGCCTGGGCGTCGGCTTCGTCCCCTACAGCCCGCTCGGCCGCGGCTTCCTGAGCGGCGCCATCACCGCGGTCGAGTCGCTCGAGGCGGGCGACTACCGGCGCGCGACGCCCCGCTTCCAGGCCGAAAATCTGCGCAACAACCTGCGCCTGCTGCGCGAGCTGGACGCGGTGGCACGCCAGATCGGAGTATCGGCGGCGCAGGTGGCGCTGGCCTGGGTGCTGGCGCAGGGCGACGACATCGTGCCGATTCCCGGCACCAAGCGGGTCAGCTACCTGGAGCAGAACGCGGCCGCCGTCGACATCCGGCTGAACGCGGAGCAGCTGGCGCGCCTCGACATGGCATTTCCCCCGGACGCGGCGTCCGGGGAGCGCTATCCCGAGGCGATGGCCGGGCTGCTGGATCGCTAGCGATGCCGCCCGACGGGCAGGCCCGGCGCGGCTGGTTGGCGCCGGTCCGGTCCGTTGACCCAGGGGCGCGCGGTCCGCTAGAATGGCGGGTTCTCACTTGAGCATTTTGCCCCGCTGTCCGAACATGCCGACCGTCAACCAACTGGTACGCAAGCCGCGCGAGATCACGCGGGTCAAAAGCAAGAGCCCGGCGCTGAGGGGGTGCCCGCAGCGGCGCGGGGTGTGCACGAAGGTGTACACCACGACCCCCAAGAAGCCGAACTCGGCGCTGCGCAAGGTCGCCAAGGTCCGCCTCACCAACGGTTTCGAGGTGATCTCGTACATCGGCGGCGAGGGCCACAACCTGCAGGAGCACTCGGTGGTGCTGATTCGCGGCGGCCGGGTGAAAGACCTGCCCGGGGTGCGCTATCACATCGTGCGTGGGTCGCTGGACACGCAGGGCGTGAAGGACCGCAAGCAGGGCCGCTCCAAGTACGGCGCCAAGCGGCCGAAGTCTGAGTAGCGGGTTTGCCGCGCCGCCCGCGCGGTGGCGCGGTCAGCGTTGAGCGGCAGGACTGTGAGTAAGTCGGGGCCCGTCAGCATGGGGCCCACCCAGGTGGATCAAGGCCGGAACGCCGGGCCGGGTCCGCGGTTCGACTGAAGAGAGGAAGAGAATGCCCCGTCGTCGCGAGGTTCCGAAGCGCGAGATCCTGGCCGATCCGAAGTTCGCCAATTCGGACGTCACCAAGTTCATCAACGTGATCATGCTCGACGGCAAGAAGGCCGTGGCCGAGCGCATCGTCTACGGCGCGTTCGCGCAGATCGAGCAGAAGAGCGGGAAGAATCCGGTCGAGATCTTCTCGCAGGCGCTGAGCAACGTGAAGCCGTCGGTCGAGGTCAAGAGCCGCCGGGTCGGCGGGGCCAACTACCAGGTCCCGGTCGAGGTGCGGCCGGTGCGGCGCATGGCGCTGGCGATGCGCTGGCTGCGCGAGGCGGCCAAGAAGCGCGGCGAGAAGTCGATGCCGCTGCGTCTGGCCGGCGAGCTGATCGAGGCCTCGGAAGGGCGCGGCGGCGCGATGAAGAAGCGCGAGGAAGTGCACCGGATGGCCGAGGCGAACCGGGCCTTCGCTCACTTTAGATTCTAGGTATCCCGCGCCCCGCCCGGTTACGCAACTGAGCGCGGATCCGGTGGCGCATTTTGAGCTGGTGGACGCAATGGCCAGAAAGACCCCAATCGAGCGGTACCGGAACATCGGTATCTCCGCCCACATCGACGCCGGCAAGACGACGACGACCGAGCGCATCCTTTTCTATACCGGGGTCAATCACAAGATCGGCGAGGTGCACGACGGCGCCGCGACGATGGACTGGATGGAGCAGGAGCAGGAGCGCGGCATCACGATCACGTCGGCGGCCACCACCTGCTTCTGGAAGGGCATGGACCTGTCGCTGCCCGAGCACCGGATCAACATCATCGACACGCCCGGGCACGTCGACTTCACGATCGAGGTCGAGCGCAGCATGCGCGTGCTGGACGGCGCCTGCATGGTGTATTGCGCGGTCGGCGGCGTGCAGCCTCAGTCGGAGACGGTCTGGCGCCAGGCCAACAAGTACCGGGTGCCGCGCCTGGCGTTCGTGAACAAGATGGACCGCACCGGCGCGAACTTCTTCAAGGTCTACGAGCAGATGCGGATGCGCCTGAAGGCGAACCCGATCCCGATCCAGGTTCCGATCGGCGTCGAGGAGAACTTCCGCGGCGTGGTCGACCTGGTGAAGATGAAGGCCATCCTGTGGGACGAGGCCAGCCAGGGCATGAAGTTCACGTACACCGACATCCCGGCCGACCTGGTCGAGACCGCTGCCGAGTGGCACGAGAAGATGGTGGAGGCCGCCGCCGAGGCCAACGAAGAACTGATGAACAAGTACCTGGAGACCGGCAAGCTGACGGAGGCGGAGATCAAGTCGGCGCTGCGCGCCCGCACGATCGCCCACGAGATCACGCCGATGCTGTGCGGCTCGGCCTTCAAGAACAAGGGCGTGCAGGCGATGCTGGACGCCGTGGTCGACTACCTGCCCTCGCCGGTCGACATTCCCCCGGTCAAGGGCATGAGCGATCGGGACCAGGAGATCAGCCGCGCCGCGCGCGACGACGAACCGTTCGCCGCGCTGGCGTTCAAGATCATGACCGACCCGTATGTCGGGCAGCTCACCTTCCTGCGCGTGTACTCGGGGGTCCTGTCCTCCGGCGACACGATCTACAACGCGGCCAAGGGCAAGAAGGAGCGCGTCGGCCGGATCCTGCAGATGCACGCCAATCAGCGCGACGAGATCAAGGAGGTGTTCGCGGGCGACATCGCCGCCGCGGTCGGCATGAAGGACGCGACCACCGGCGACACGCTGTGCGACCCCGAGAAGGTCATCACGCTGGAGCGGATGCTGTTCCCGGAACCCGTGATCTCGCAGGCGGTCGAGCCCCGGACCAAGGCCGACCAGGAAAAGATGGGCATCGCGCTGAACCGCCTGGCCCAGGAGGACCCCTCGTTCCGCGTGCACACCGACGAGGAATCGGGCCAGACCATCATCTCCGGCATGGGCGAGCTGCACCTGGAGATCATCGTCGACCGGATGAAGCGCGAATTCAACGTCGAGGCCTCGGTCGGCAAGCCGCAGGTCGCCTACCGCGAGACGATCCGCAAGACCGTCGAAAGCGTCGAAGGCAAGTTCATCAAGCAGTCGGGCGGGCGCGGCCAGTACGGCCACGTGGTGCTCAAGCTCGAGCCGCAGCCGCACGGGGTCGGCTTCGAGTTCGTTGACGCGATCAAGGGTGGTGTGGTGCCGCGCGAGTACATCCCCGCCGTGAAGAAGGGGATCGACGAAACCCTGAAGGCCGGCGTGCTGGCCGGCTACCCGGTGGTCGACGTGAAGGTGACGCTGCACTTCGGTTCGTACCACGAGGTCGATTCGAACGAGAACGCGTTCCGCATGGCCGCGTCGATCGGCTTCAAGGACGGCATGCGCGCCGCCAGTCCGACGCTGCTGGAGCCGATCATGGCGGTGGAGGTCGAGACGCCCGAGGAGAAGATGGGCGACGTGATGGGAGACCTGTCGTCGCGGCGGGGCGTGATCCAGGGCATGGACGACATCGCCGGGGGCGGCGGCAAGGCGGTCCGTGCCGAGGTGCCGCTGGCGGAGATGTTCGGCTACTCGACCACGCTGCGCTCGCTCACCCAGGGCCGCGCCACCTACACGATGGAATTCAAGCATTACGCCGAGGCGCCCAAAACCGTCGCCGAGGCGGTGATCAACGCCAAGTCGGCGGACACGTCCAGGCGCTGATCCCCATCCGACAACCGGCTCCGGAAGGACTTGAAAAATGGCCAAGGGCAAATTTGAGCGGACCAAGCCGCACGTGAACGTGGGGACGATAGGGCACGTGGATCACGGCAAGACGACGCTGACGGCGGCGATCACGACGGTGCTGGCGGCGAAGTTT
>Ga0075030_100002305_pt1 | contig 17311 bp, 17 predicted proteins | sample LitLauG_LLR_2012_FD_71393 | JGI IMG/M metagenome (GOLD analysis project Ga0075030, IMG submission 71393) | Freshwater sediment microbial communities from Pennsylvania, USA - Little Laurel Run_MetaG_LLR_2012 | ecosystem: Environmental > Aquatic > Freshwater > Creek > Sediment | place: USA... | reverse complement strand
ATGATCGGCCTCCCGCTCGTCGCGGCCGAGCAGCGGATCGCCGCGGCGGTGCTCGGGCTCGTCGGCGCGTCGGTCGCGGGCCTGCCCGGCGCCGAGGCCCGCCGCGCGGCCGCCGCGCAGGTCCGCGTCCCGGTGCTCTTCGTCCTGCAGCTCGACGACCAGCTCGTCGCGCGCGACTCGGGCCTGGCCCTGTTCGACGCGCTGGGCAGCGCCGACAAGGTCCTTCACGCGTTCCCCGGCGGCCACGTCGACACCCCGATGTCCGAGCGCGACGCCTACGACGACTTCTTCGCCCGGAACTTGGCCCCGAGCGCCCACTGAGGCGCCCGTGGCGGCTCAGTGGGCCAGGCGGGCCGCGACCCAGCTGAAGGGCTGCTCGGCACCCCAGGGCGTCACGTGGGTCTGCGTGCGGGCCTCGAGCACCTCGAAGCGCTCCCCGAGCTCCTCGGCCAGATCCTGGCAGCTTGCCCGCCGCACGGCGAGCCCCGAGCAGCTCGCGGGGCCCTGTGGGGCGAAGCAGCCCAGCACGACGCCGCCGCCGGGGGAGAGCGAGGCGGCCATCGCCTCGAGGTAGGCGCGACGGTCGTCCTTCGCGGTCAGGAAGTGCAGGCAGGCGCGGTCGTGCCAGGCCGCGAGCGGGCGCGGCGCGCGCCAGTGCGCGGCGTCGGCCCGCACGAGGGTCACGCGCTCGTCGACGCCGAGCCGCGAGGCCACCCGCGCGAGCGCCGCGTCGGACAGGTCGACGACGATGACGTCATCGAAGCCCCGCGCGAGCAGCTCGTCGGCGAGCGTCGAGTCGCCCCCGCCGACGTCGGCGACGGTGCCCGTCGCGCGGACCCCGAGGCGACCGAGCAGCTCGAGGGAGACCGCCGGGACGCCCTCCCGCCAGCTGGGGGGCCGGTCGTCGGCGCCAGCGAATGCCTCGTCGAAGCGCGCGGCCCGCTCGATGAGCTCGGCCGCGTCCATGGCGCGCGCCGCGGGCTCAGCCGTTCGCGTTGTGGGTGTGGCCCCCGCCGCGACGCGACTCGGTGACCGCGCCGAGCATCGCCCAGACGATCAGGGCGAACGCCGGCACGGCGAACCAGACCCCGAAGACCAGCGAGAGGCCGACGAAGAACGCGCCGCACCCGAGGGTGAACGGCCAGATCGAGCTGCCCGGGAACGTCTCGATGACGCCCGCGCCGTCGGCGATCGTCGCGTCCTCGCGGTCCGAGGGGCGCTGGACCATCCGGTTGCTCCACCACAGGTAGTACCCGCCCGGCAGGAACCCGAGCAGCGCCGAGGCGACGAGCATCATCCCGCCGGCGTTCTCGCCGCTCCAGAGCCAGTAGACGATCCCCATGGCGCCGAAGAACACGCCGAGGTAGATCAGGAGCTTCGCCTCGACCTTCATGGCGTCGCCCCCGCGGGCGCGGGATCGGGCGCCTCGTGATGGCCGTGCGCGAGGGTCTTTGCGTTGGGGTGGTTGTAGTCCCACGTCGGGCGCTCGGAGCGGATCGGCGGGAGGCTGTAGTAGTTGTGGTGCGGCGGCGGCGACGTCGTGAACCACTCGAGCGTCTGGGCGTCCCAGGGGTTGTCACCGGCGGGGACGCGCTTCCAGGAGTACACGAAGTTCACGACGAACACGAGCGTGGAGACGCCCATCAAGATGGCCCCCGCGGTCGCCCACTGGTTCAGCGCCGCCCACTGCGGGTCGTGGACGTAGGTCGCCACGCGACGCGGCATGCCGTTCAGCCCGAGGATGTACTGGGGCACGACCATCATCTGGGCCCCGATGAACCACAGCCAGAACTGGATCTTGCCGAGCGGCTCGTTGAGCATGTAGCCGGTGACCTTGGGGCCCCAGTAGTACAGGCCTGCCATGCCGCCCATCACGAGCGCGAGCACGACCGAGTGGAAGTGCGCGACCACGAAGTAGGTGTCGTGGGTGAAGAAGTCGAGCGGCGGCGAGGCGAGGTAGATGCCGGTGAGCCCGCCGATGAGGAAGGTGATCACGAACCCGATGGCGAAGAGCATCGCGGTGTTCAGCCGCACCTTGCCCCCCCACATCGTCCCGATCCAGTTGAAGATCTTGATGCCGGTGGGCACCGCGATCAGCAGCGACATGATCGAGAAGAACGGCAGCAGGACGACGCCGGTGGTGAACATGTGGTGCGCCCACACGCCGAGCGACAGCGCCGCGATGGTGATCGTCGCGAAGACCATCCCCTTGTAGCCGAACACCGGCTTCTTGGACATCGCCGCGATGACCTCGGTGACCATTCCGAAGAACGGCAGGGCGAGGATGTAGACCTCGGGATGGCCCCAGAACCAGAAGATGTGCTGCCAGAGCACGGGGACACCACCGCCGGGGACCGTGTAGATGTGCGTCCCGAAGTGCCGGTCGCAGTAGAGCATGACCAGGCCCGCGGTGAGCACCGGGAACGCGAGCAGGATCAGGATCCCGACGACGAGCAGGTTCCACGTGAAGATCGGCATGCGGAACATCGTCATGCCCGGCGCGCGGAGGTAGAAGACGGTCGCGCACAGGTTGACGCCCGTGAAGATCGCCGAGAAGCCCGTGAGCATGAGCGCCGCGATCCACAGGTCCGCCCCCGCGCCGGGGCTGTAGATCGCGTTGGACAGCGGCGCGTAGCCGACCCACCCGAAGTCCGCGGCGCCCCCGGCGGTGACGAAGCCGAGCAGCATGAGCAGCGAGCCCGACAGGTACAGCCAGTAGCTGAGCGCGTTGAGGCGCGGGAAGGCCATGTCGGGCGCGCCGATCTGCAGCGGCACGATGATGTTCGCGAGCCCGCCGAACGCGAAGGGCCCGGCGAACAGGTAGATCATCAGGCTGCCGTGCATCGTGAAGAGCTGGTTGTACTCGGCGAGCGAGACGAACGAGCTGTTCGGGACGGCCAGCTGGATGCGGATCAGCTCGGCGAGCAGCCCGCCGATGACGAGCATGATCACCGAGGTCACCGTGTAGCTGAGGCCGATCACCTTGTGGTCCGTGGAGGTCAGCCACTTGAGGATCCCCGTCGGCCCGTGGTGGTCGTGGGCGCCGTGGTCGAGCTGCGCGTGGTCGTCGACGAGGACGTCGCCGCCCGCTGACGCCGGCCGTTCGATGATCTCGGTCACTACTTCACCCCTGAGCCGATGTCGGGCTTGACGGGCACGCCCGCGTCAAGCTGCGCGCGGATGGCCTGGTTCTGCGCGATCGAGTCCTTGATCGGGGCGGCGGCGAGCTCGGCCGCGAGCCACTGCTGGTACGCCGCCGGCGTGACCACCTTGATCCGGAACCACATGAGCGAGTGGTACAGCCCGCACAGCTGGGTGCACTGGCCGAAGAAGGTGCCCGTCGTCTGGGCGTTGAACGTGAAGAAGTTCTGCACGCCGGGCAGCGCGTAGCGAGAGAAGTTGAACTGCCGGACGTAGAAGCCGTGCACGACGTCGACGCTCTGCAGCTCGATGCGCACGTTCTGTCCCTCGGGCATCAGCATCTCGGGGTTCTGCGTCGTCTGGCCCCGAATCGAAAAGCCGGGGGTCGGCGACGCGAAGTCCCTGCTCGGGTACGTGAACTGCCAGCCCCACTGGAAGGCGTAGACCTTTATCAGCGTCGCGGGCGGCGGCTCGGCCGTGACCTTGTTCTCCACGACCACGGTCGCGGCGAACAGCGCGATCACGATGATGATCGGGATCACGGTGTAGGTGACCTCGAGGGGCAGGTGGTACTGGGTCTGGCGCGGCAGCGACTCGTCGCCCTTGCGCGCCCGGTAGCGCAGGGCCGCCCAGACGATCAGCAGCAGCGTGAAGGTCCCGATGATCACCGCGGCGATCGAGAAGCCCTGCCAGAGGTGGAAGGTCGATCTGCCCTGGGAGGTGACGGACTTGTAGGCGCCGAAGTTCGGCTCGGTGCACCCTGAAAGCAGGATCGCCGCGGCGGCGAGGCCGAGTACGCCGAGGCGCTTGCGTCGCGCGGGGGTCCGGCCGGCAGTCGAGGGCCGGGAGGGCTTGGATTGCACGCGCCGACTGTAGTCAACCGGGCACGTCGCCCGGTAGTTAGCGACCCTGTGGGCCCGTGCCTCAGAACGCCGAGCCGGTGGACTCACGCGCCGCCCAGCGAAAGACGCCCTGGGCCATCGTCGAGGTGGCGGCGGCCGCCCTGGCGGTGAACACCGCGCGGCGCACCTCGCAGACCGAGGGATCCTCGGGTGCGGCGAGCCAGGCAGTCTCGGCGAGGTGGCCGGCGAGGCGCAGGGAGGGGTCGTCGCCGGCGTCGAGCAGCGCGAGCGCGCGCTCGCACAGCGCGCCGGGTCCGCCGGCGAGCCGCGCCAGCTCCTCGGCCAGTGCGGCGTCGCGGGCGGGCTTGAGCGTCGCGGGGTTCCCGTCCCACCATCCCCCGTTGAGGCGCCAGACGTTGCGCACGATGAACTCGGGCTCGTCGTAGACGGGCTGGAGGTAGGGGCGCCCCTCGAGCTCGGCGGGCGGGGTGACCGAGTGCAGCACGTCGCTGAGTCGCGCGCCCTCGTTCATCAGCGCCAGGGTCTGCTCGACGAGGCTCTCGAGGTACGCCGCGGTGTCCAAGAGGGCCTGCTGGACCCGGTCCTCGCCCACGACCGGGAGCCCGTGGCCAGGGAGCAGCACCACCGGGCGGAGCGCGGCCATGCGGCGCAGCGCCGCGGCCCACTCCGCGGGGTACCGCTGGACCTTCTGGGGGTTGCCCGCGTTGGGGCTCGCCCAGATGAACAGGTCGCCGCAGCACAAGGCCCGCAGGTGCGGCACCCAGGTGACGGTGTGGTCGTCGGTCTCGCCCTTTTCGTGTCGGAGGTGGAACTCGATCCCGCCGACCTCCAAGGTGCGCTCGGTGGCGTAGGTCTCGTCGGGGTAGCGGTACTCGGTCGGCCAGACGAGGTCCTTGAACCCGAACTGACGCCGGTTGATCACCGTGTTGAAGCCCGCGGTGCGCCGGTAGCGGTCGAAGCGCGCTGGCAGGTGCTCGTGGGCGACGACGCGCGGGGGGCGCCAGCCCTGCTGCTCGGCCTCCTGCTCGAAGACCCCGACGCCGAAGACGTGGTCGATGTGGCCGTGGCTGTAGACCGCGGTGTCGAGCCGCTGGGGCGACCAGCCCCGGATCTCCTCGTGGATCTGCGCGGCGACGACCGACGAGCCCGTGTCGACCATGAAGAGCCCGTCATCGGTCGAGAACGCCGTGGCGTTGGCGAAGCTGGGGACGAACGCGAGCCCGTCGGCGACCTCGGCGAGGCCGCCCATGTGCCCTACGGGGTGCAGCTCGGCGGTCGTGATCTCGCCGCGCCAGAGGCGGTCGGCGGTACCGAGGACGTCGTCCACTCGCGCGCGCTCAGCCCGAGTTCGTGTCGGTCGAGCCGCCCGCGCCGCTGCCGTCGGCGCCCTTGGCGCCGTCGGTGCCGCCCGTGACCTCCGTGGCCGTGGACTGGCCCTCCTTGGCCCCCTTTTCGAACTCCGTCTTCGCCGAGCCGAGGCCCCGCGCGATCTTGGGGATCTTCGAGCTTCCAAAGAGGAGGACGACGACGACCAGGACGATGAGATAGACCTCGGGATTGTCGACGAGACCGGCGATCTGCATGGTTCCTCCCGGCGGGGTGTTCGCCCGCGGTGTCTCGAATCTACTCGGCCGACGCTGCGCGGCGTCGCTCAGCCCGCGAGCATGACCCCGAGGACGAGCGCCACGATCGATGCGGTGCCGGCGATCGAACCCCACGCAGCGACGGCGCCCTTGGAGCTGGCGCGGGCATGCAGCCACGCCCCGAGGCCCGCGAGGACCACGAAGGCGATCTTCACGCCCAGCACCGCCTTCCACGCGCTCGTCGAGCTGTGGGCGTTGACCGCGGCGACGTTCCAGAACCCCGTGAGCACCACGACGATGAACGCGGGCCAGCTGACCCGGGCGAACGCCCGGGCCACGCGGACGGCCGCGTCGCCGCCCAGGGCGCGCAGGTCGGGCAGCAGTCCGACCATCGTGATCTGGCCCCCCACCCACACGGCCGCGGACAGGACGTGCAGGCTGAGACGCAGCGTGTCGAGTCCCGAGGCGAGCTGATTCATGCGCTAGGCCCCCGTCCAGTTCGGCTCGCGCTTCTCGGCGAAGGCGATCGCTCCTTCGAGGGCGTCGTGGGAGCGGCCGATGACCCCGAACGACGAGTCGTTGAGCTTCCAGGCCTCCTCTTCGGTCATGTCGATGCTCTCGAGCATGACCTTCTTGCTGACGCGCACCGCGAGCGGCGCGTTCTTCGCGATCTGCTCGGCGAGCGCGATCGCCTCGTCGAGCACGGACTCCGAGTGGACGACGCGGTTGACGAGGCCGATCGCGAGGGCGCGCTCGGCGTCGATCGGCGCCGCGGTGAGCGCGAGCTCGAGGGCGAACGCCCGCGGGATGCGCTTGGGGAGCCGGATGAGCCCGCCGCCGCCTGCGATGAGGCCGCGTGCGGCCTCGGGGATGCCGAACTTGGCGTGGCTCGCCGCGACGACGAGGTCGCAGGCCAGGACGATCTCGAGCCCGCCGGCGAGCGCCGAGCCGTTGACGGCCGCGATGATCGGCTTGGGGAAGTCGCGCTTGGTGATCCCCGCGAAGCCGTGCTCGGTGATCGGCGCCTCGCCTGCGGCGAACGCCTTGAGGTCCATGCCGGCGCTGAAGGCCTTGTCCTCTGCGCCCGTGAGCACGACGACCCAGCAGTCCGCGTCGGCCTCGGCCGCATCGAGCGCGGCGGACAGCGCGGTGGCGACGGCGAGGTTGATCGCGTTGCGCGCCGCGGGACGGTTGATCGTCAGGATCTCGACGTGTCCGCGCCGCTCGCTCAGTACTTCGTCCGCCATTGGTCCTCCTCAAGAGACGTTCGGCAGCGACGCTACCCGGCCCCGCGCAGGCGGCTCCACGCCACCGGGCTGCGAGACTGTCGCGGTGACCCTCGGGCTGCAGCGGCTGGGCGCGACCATCGACGGCTTCGCCGTGGAGGGCGGCTTCGACGTCGAAGGCGGGCCCTACACCTCGTTCAACGCCTTCCAGTCGCTCGGGCGCACGCGCCCGTCGCTCCGCAGCCAAGCCACCTACGAGCACCTCGCAGAGCTCATGGCGTCGGCCGCGTCACTCGGGCTCGACGAGGTCCGCCTCACGCTCGAGTGGGCGAGGCTCGAGCGCCGCCCCGACCAGCGCGACGAGGCGGCCCTGGAGCACTACGCCCGCGCGCTCGGGGCCGCTCGATCCGCGGGCCTCTCGACGGTCGTCGTGCTGTGCGACGCGGTGTGGCCCTCGTGGCTGGGACATGAGCCGTGGCTGTCGGCGTGGGCGCCGGCGCGCTTCGCGCAGCACGCACGCTGGGTCGCGGCGCGGCTCGAGGGGCTCGCCCGCGCGGTCGTGACGATGCGGTCGCCGAACCTGGCCGCATCCGCGGGATGGCGTAGCGCCACGCGCCCGCCGTTCCGCCACGACGCGGCCGACGACGAGCTCGCGGCGATCGACGGGATGCTGCTCGCGCACCAGCTCGCCTGCGACGCGATCGCCGAGACCGCGCCGAGCCTGGAGCGCGCCCTCGTCCTCGAGGTCTCGAACGACTACGACGACGAGTGTCTGTGGCGCGACGTCGCTCGGGGCCTTCACGACACGGTCGTCCTCGCCGCGCGCCGGGAGCGCTACGAGCGAGAGGTGGCGCGTCACGGGCGCGGGCGCCGCCGCATGGACCACGCGGTGATCGGCTCGCTGCGCTCGACGCCGCGATGGCTCGACACCGCGGCGTCGCAGTGGTGGCTCGCCGGCTCCGATCCGGACCTGCTGTGCGCGGTGCTCGCCGACGAGGCGGGCGCCGATCGGTCGGCCGCGCGCAGCGTGGAGCTCTCCGCAGGCCCGTACGGGTGGGACGCGCAGCTGGCGGTCGGCGTCGCGCGGATCGCCGAGTCACACGGTTCGCCCGAGGCGCTGCACCTGTGTGGCCTCGTTGCAGGCGACGGACCCCTTGGCGGCGACGGCCTGTTGCGAATCGATCAGCACAACGACGCGTGGACGGTGAGCGACCCCGGCGGTGCCGTCGCGCGCCGGCTCGGCTCGCTTCGCCGTTGAGCTAGCCGCCCGCTGCGTCCGGGGTGCCGGGGTCGTGCCCTGAGTCGGGGTCCTCGGGGTGCTCGGCCTCGTACGCGGCCTCCTCGGCGCGCTCGCGCCGGCGCCCGCGCAAATGCAAGACGACTGCGAGGGCGATCACGATGACCGCCACGGCGATCGCCGCGTAGGTCGAGTAGTGCTCGATGCGCTTGTAGGCGGCGCCGGCGAAGTACCCGAGCAGCGCGAAGGTCACTCCCCACACGAGGCCCCCCGCGGCGTTGGCGAGCAAGAACCTGCGGTAGTGCATCTCGGACATGCCCGCGAGCCCGGGGACCACGGCGCGGAAGAAGGCGCCGAAGCGCCCGATGAACACGTACGTCGGCCCGCGCCTCTCGAGCCCGACGAGTGCCCGCTCGATGCCGGCGCGTCGCGAGCGGATGAGCGGGAGCTCGAGGAGCTTCGTGCCGTAGCGGCGCCCGATGAGGTAGCCGACGGAGTCGCCCACGATCGCGCAGACCACGACGAGGGCGCAGAGCGCGACGATGTTGATCTTGCCGCGGCTCGCGATGAACCCGCCGATGATCACGGCGGTCTCGCCCGGCAGCACGAAGCCGATGAACAGCGCCGCCTCGCCGAACACGAGCAGGCCGACGACCAGGTACACGACGCCCGGTGCGAGGTGCTGGAGCTTGTCGACGATGAACGACGCCATCCGTCGATCCTTACCGAAGACTTAGTGCTGGCCGTGTGACGACGCTGCGCTGGGGCGCAGCGCGGTGTGGCATCGTTGTCGACGTGCCTCGAGCCACCCGGCGAGACTCGCGACCGCTCAGAGCCGGACTGCCCGCGCGTCGCAGGGACCCGCGACCGCTTCCGTTCGGGATACCGCCGCGCGGCTGGCTGCTCTCGGGATGGTCCCTGCTCCCGCTTCGCGCCTTCCTCGCGCTGGTCTTCCTCTACGCGGGGCTCCAGAAGCTCGCGAACCCCGCGTTTCTCAGCACGACCGCCGCGGGCGGGATCCACTCCCAGATGGTCGGCTACATCCGGACGTCGCCGATCCACCTCCTGCTCGGCCACCTCCTGCGCTTCTCGACGCCGATCGGCGTGGCGATGGCGATCGGGGAGCTCGCCGTGGGGCTCGGCATGGCACTGGGCCTGTGGACCCGGATCGCCGCGCTCGGGGGGATGGCGATCTCCTTCAGCCTCTTCCTGACGGTGAGCTTCCACTCGGCACCGTGGTACACGGGCGCGGACCTGCTGTACTTCTTCGCGTTCATGCCGTTCGTCGTCGCGGGCGCAGGCGGCGTGCTGAGCCTCGACGCGAGGATCGCGCGACGCGCCGCGCTCGACGCGAGGGTCGACGACCCCGTGATGGTCGTCTTGCCCTTCGCCGAGGCACAGCAGAGCTGCGGGAGCTACGACTCGGGCCGCTGCAAGGCGATCCCGAACCGGCTGTGCGCGCCCGCGGGCTGCCCGTTCCTCGAGGGGATCCGCATGTCGTTGCCGGCCGGGAGAGGCCCCGACGAGGTCGACCGCCGCGCGGTGGTGATCGGCGGCGTCACCGCCGCGGTCGCCGCAGGGGCCGGCATCGTGCTGGCGGGCGCCGTCGCGGGCGCAGGCCGCGCGATCGGCGGGGTCAAGGTGACCGGGCAGACCCAGGGGTCCTTCCCGACGACCACCACGACCCCGGCGGGCGGGTCCACGACGACGGCTCCGAGCTCACTCGGCACCGCGCTCGGGCCCGCGTCGAGCCTCCCGGTGGGCCAGTCGGCATCCTTCACGGTCCCGTCCAACGGCGACCCCGGCATCGTGATCCAGCCGACGTCCGGCAAGTTCGTCGCCTACGACGCGGTCTGCCCGCACGCGGGGTGCACGGTGGGCTGGTACCAGGCGAACAACGTGATCGCCTGCCCGTGCCACGGATCCGAGTTCGACCCCAACACCGGTGCGGTCATCGTCGGGCCCGCGGCCGTCGGGCTGCAGCCCGTGACGGTCACCGAGGGCCCCAACGGCGTGCTGTACGTCAAGTAGCGGGCCGCGGAGCGGAACGAGCTAGACGCCCCGGCTGCGCAGCGCCGCTGCGCGCGCGTCGACGGCGACGAGGAATTCGCGCCCCCAGGACATCCGAGAGAGCACGTCGGCCTGCCCGGAGGGTCGCGCGAGCATCCAGGAGTGGCCGCCGGGGACCCAGTGCACGTCCATGCCGGCGACCTCTGCGAACTCGTCGGCCGTCGCAGGGGGGATCAGCCGGTCGAAGCACCCCCACTCCGCGAGGACCGGCACGCCCTGGTCGCGGACGCTGCGAACGTCGTCGGAGAGGTCGAGGCTCATGAGCATGGAGGCGACCGGTGCACTGCGCGCAAAGGTGCGCACGTTGTGACGAAGGTCGGGGATCATCGCGCGGATCGTCGCGAGCACGTGGCCCGCGAGCAGGTCGGGCAGGTCGAGCGCCACCGCCGCGACCATGTCGGCGACGGGCGCGACGTCGGGCAGGGTGCCGGCGAGCAGGCGGGCCACCGCCCCGCGCCGCTGCTGCCACGCGGGGGTTGCGACGCCGTCGCGGTACAAGATGCCGAGGACGTCGTCGGCGTTGCGCGAGGTGTAGTGCATCGCCACCGCCGCGCCCATCGAGTGGCCGAGCAGCAGCATCGGCCCGGTGATCTCGAGGTGCGTCTTGACCAGGTCGATCTGCTCGGAGAGGTGGTCCATCGAGATCTCGGGCCACGAGAACGGGTCCGAGCCGCCGAAGCCGGGCAGCGAGGGGTTGACCACCCGCCAGCCGAACCGGGCGGCGAGGATCTCGCTCTCCCGTGCGTACATCGATCCGCCGGCGAAGTAGCCGTGCAAGCTCATGGCCCAGATCGGCGGGTCCCCTGGCCCCCTCGGTCCGTGCGCGTCGACGTTGTCGGTGACCCGGTAGCGAAGCGCCCGCCCGTCGAAGTCCAGGTTGACGATCTCCCAGCCGACCTTCGGCGCGCCCGCTCGGGGACGAAGGGTTCCGGAGCGAAGCGTGCCCAGGGCGCCCGCGACCGGCCGCGCGAGCGAGCGCAGGGCGACGTCGCCCGCCTCGCGCAGTGGTGTCACGACCATGGCTCCCCGATCCCGCTGGCTTGCGAACTCGCGTGGCCACCGTAGTTCGCCCTCCGTGCGTGACCGCGTCTCCCGTTATGTTCCACGGATGGACACCGGGGGACTGCGGCGCGCACGCCACAAGGCGCTGCTCGCGATTCGAGAGGTCGCCGAGCTGTCGCCCAGGACCATGGGCGCGATCGTGGTGAACACCGTGCGCATGTCGGCGAGCGATCGACGGTGGCGGCGCACGAGGCATCGAGGTCCCCTCACCACTGGCGGGCGCTTCACCGGCGCGCGGGTCGTCGACGACGGCGTCGCGCTGGTGGCCACCTTCGAGCGTGCGACGCTGCACGTGCGCGCACTCGCCGAGGACGTCGTTCGCCTCGAGTGGGGGCCCGCGCCCGCGCCCTACGACATAGCGACGCGGGACATCGAACTTGACGCACCCACCGTGCGCGCGGGCGTCGGCGAGGCCGGCGCGTGGCTCGCGACCGACCGGATCCGAGTGGTGGTCGACACCGAGCGCGTCGTCGTCGAGGACGCCTCGGGGACCGTGCGATACGAGGAGCGCACGCCGCTCAGCGCAGGCCCGCGGCGCGTGCTGCGACGCGTCCTGCGCGACGGGGAGGCACTCTGCGGCCTCGGTGAGCAGGCACGTGCCCTTGATCTTTCGGGCGAGTCGGTGCGGATGTGGAACCGGGACCCGGGGGGCTCGTGGGGACGCGGACAGGATCCGCTGTACTGCTCCATCCCCGTCACCGTCGGGCTGCACCCGACCGGTCCGGTCTGGGCGTTCCACGAGAACACCTTCGAAGCGCGCGTCGAGGTGGGGCGTGTCGCGCACGCGGCGCACGGCGTCGAGGTGACCTTCGAGGGAGGCGGGGTGACCACCTACGTTGCCGTCGGCGAGCTCGACGAGGTGCTCACCGCGTCGACGAAGGTGCTGGGCGCTCCTGCGATGCCGCCCCGCTGGGCGCTCGGGTACCACCACTGCCGCTGGGGGTGGCGCAGCGACCAGGTCGTCGGCGCCGTGCTGGACGGCTTCGTCCAACGCGGGCTTCCGATCTCGGCGATCCACCTCGACATCGACTACATGGACAGGTTCCGGGCGTTCAGCGTCGACGAGGGGCGCTTCGGCGGCATCGACGAGCTCGCGGCGCGTGCCGACGCGCACGGCGCGCGCATCGTCACGATCCTCGATCCGTGCGTGCGGCGTGACGACTACGAGGTCTACCGCTCCGGCGTCGACGGAGGGCACTTCGTGCTCGACGCCAAGGGCGACGTCGAGCACGGCACGGTGTGGCCCGGGTGGGCGGCCTTCCCCGACTTCACGAGCCCTCACGCCCGCCAGTGGTGGGGGGACCACTACGGCACGCTCACCTCGAGGGGGGTCGCCGGGATCTGGCACGACATGAACGAGCCGACGTCGATCACGCTGTGGGGCGACCGCACGCTCGCGCGCGACTCGCGCTTCGACCTCGACGGCCGCGGCGGCGACCACGCCGAGGCCCACTCGGTCTACGGCCTGCTCATGGACAAGGTCGGCTTCGAGGCACTCGAGCGCGAGCGCCCGGGCGCGCGCCCCTTCGTGCTGTCGCGGTCGGGGTGGGCGGGCATGGCGCGCTACGCGTGGCACTGGACCGCCGACGTCGAGTCCTCGCCGGCGGGCCTCGCCCAGCAGGTCCCCACCTTCCTCGGACTCGGCCTCTCGGGCGTTCCGTTCACCGGCTCGGACATCGGCGGGTTCAGTGGCATCCCGACGCCCGCGCTGTTCGTTCGCTGGCTCGAGGTCGGTGTCGTCTCCCCGCTGTGCCGGACCCACTGCGTGCTCGGCTCGCCGGACCGCGAGCCATGGCGATTCCCCGCTCCCTACGACGCGGCGATCGGCAACCTGATCCGGCTCCGCTACCGGCTGCTGCCGCACCTGTACCGACTCGCAGAGGAGGCCCACCGACTCGGGCACCCCCTGTGGCGCCCCGTCGACTGGCCCGTGCGCGGCGCGCCCAGCGGCGCGAGCGCGTCGTCCGGCGCGTTCCTGCTCGGCGACGAGCTGCTGGTCGTGCCGGTCGCGGACCCTGCGGCGAGCGAGGTGACCGTCGTGCTGCCGCGCGGGTCGTGGCGGCGGCTTCGGCTGTGCGACGCGGCCGACGGGAGCCGTGGCGACGAGGCCGTCCTGGCCGGTGGCGCCTCCGTCACGCTCGACGCGCCGCTCGGCCAGCCGATCGTGCTGCAGCGCGAGGGGACCGTCGTCGTGCTCGATGACGCCTGGGGCGACGCGGTCGCGCCGCTCGAGCCCTCCCACGCGGCGCGTCGCTGGACGCTGCACGTGGTGTGCGACCAGTCCGGCCGTGCCGCGGGCCGCGGCTACGACGACGCGGGCGACGGCACCGGGCCGACGCGGACCGACGACTACGACGCCGTGGAGCTCGACGCCAGGCTCGAGCTCTCGTGGCGCTCCGAGGGCTCGTTCGCGCGCGTGGGCCCCGTCGGGGTCGTCATCCACGGCTCGAGCGCCTCGTCGGCGACCCTCGACGGCGCCCCCGTCGAGCTCGCGAGGAGCGGCGACGTGGCCTCACTCGTCTGCGAGGGGCCGTTCCGCTCGCTCGTCGCCACCTGACGGGCGCCTCGAAGCGCCCTAGTTTGGGGCCATGGACACCGCGACCCTGATCGACGCCACGGCCTCGCCGGTCTCCCAGCTGGGCGGGGCGTTCTACTTCACGAGCGAGACCGCCGCGGTCGCAGAGCGCCTCGGATTGGACGTGTTCATGCTGTACTGCCTCGGCCGAGGCGGCGTCCTTGGCGACGACGTCGACGTCGACAAGGTCGTCGACGCGTTCCGATGGTTCGCCCCGGGGCTCGTGCGCACGCTGTGGCAAGAGGGCCGCGAGATCACGCCGCCGTCCAAGGCCGCTGCGGCGTACCTCGAGGCCGCGCGCGACTACGCGCGGCGGACCTTTGCTGCCTCGCCCGCGCTCGAGGGTTTCTGCCCCGCCGCCGAGCGCGTCGTCGCCGCCGCGCCGACGCGACGCTGGCCGTTCGTCGACGGCTACCGACGCTTCGAGCTCGCCGAGGACGTGGTCGCGCGCGCCTACCAGCTCGTCGTCGTGCTTCGCGAGATGCGCGGCGCCGCCCACGCCGAGGCGGTCGCCGAGCTGGGGCTGTCACCCGCGGAGGCGCACTACCTCACGAGCGCCGACCAGTTCGAGCTCTACGGCTACGACGCCACCGACGTGCCCGTGGTGACCGAGGAGCTCGTCGAGCGTCGCGCGCTCGCCGAGGACAGGACGACCGACCTGCTCGTCGGGTCCTACTCGGTGCTCGATGCTGACGGGTCGGGCGCCTTCCTCGAGGGGGTCCGCGAGCTCGCCGCGACGGCCGACATCGACGTCGAGGACGTCGCCGTCTGACCGGAGGTGCCGGGGTGCGCGGCCGTAGGATGGCCGCCGGAGGTCGCCGTGGCACCTAGCAGGGAAGCGCCGCGCCCCAACCCTCAGGTGAGGCGCCGGGTCATCGAGACGTTGGTGGGCGCCTCGATCGCGCTCGCCGCGTGGATCGTCGTGCTCGGCCTGCGGCTCCCCAAGCGCTACAACGCCCCGCACTGGGACCTCGCCTGGGTGGGCTTCGACCTCGCACTTCTGGTGGGCCTCGTCGCCACCGCGTGGGCCGCGTGGAAGCGCCGCGCGGTGATCGTGCTGTTCGCGACGGTGACCGCGACGCTGCTGTGCGCCGACGCGTGGTTCGACGTGACCACCGCGAGGTCGACGCAGCTGTGGGTCTCGGTCGCCCAGGCCCTGCTCGTCGAGCTGCCGTTCGCGGCGTTCTTGATGTTCGTGGTGCTCCGGGTCCTCAACTTCACCAAGGGCACCTTGTGGACCGACCGATCCGGCGACCGGCCCATGTCGATGTGGACCGTGGAGTTCGCCCACCCCTCGGAGCTTCAGGATCGCCACGACCTGCCGGTCGGCGATGGCGCCGAGCACGCCGAGGTCGAGGATCAGGACCGACCACGGTGACCACGCGCGTTGCTAGCGTCGCGCGGTGGCAGCGCTGAAGGTCGTCAATGGCCAGGTCGAGCTCGCCTGCGAGGTGGCGGGCGAGGGCCCGGCGGTGGTCCTGCTGCACGGCTGGCCAGACTCCTCGGCGCTGTGGCGTGACGTCGCGCCGCGACTCGTCGATGCGGGCTACCGCGTCGTGGTGCCCGATCTGCGCGGCTGCGGTCGGTCCTCGAAGCCCGCAGAGGTCGCCGACTACAAGATGGCCCACCTCGTTGGGGACGTTCTGGCGATCATCGACCAGGTCTGCGGCGGACGGGCGCATCTCGTCGGCCACGACCTCGGGTCGAATCTGGCCTGGGTCACGGCGAGCTACGCGCCAGATGCCGTCGAGCGGCTCGCGGCCGTGTCGGTGGGGCACCCCTCGTCGTTTCGCTCGGCGGGCATCGCCCAGCAGGTCCGCAGCTGGTACGTCTTGCTCTTCGAGCATCAGGGCATCGCAGAGGAGTGGCTCAGCCGCGACGACTTCGCGGTGTTCCGACAGTGGCTCGGGCACCCCGACGCAGCCGGCGTGGTCGACAACATCGTCGCGTCCGGCTCGCTCAGCACGCACCTGAACTGGTACCGAGCGACGATCACCGCGCGGATCTACGTCGACCCCGTGCCGGTGCTCCCCGCGATCCACGTGCCGACGCTCGGGATCTGGTCGAGCGGGGACCTCGCGCTGACCGAGGTCCAGATGACGGGCTCCGCGCCCTACTGCGACGCGGGATTCGCCTACGAGCGGATGGAGGGGCTGGGGCACTGGATCCCCCTCGAGGATCCCGAGGGGCTCACGGGCTCCCTCGTCGCATTCTTCGATCAGGGCCCACGATGACCGCGGCGGGGGAGCGCGACGACGCGACGAGCCTCGAGGGTCGGTTCGCCACCATCGTGTGGCTGCTCGGCCTCGCCGCGCTGGCGACGCGGCTCGTCCTTCAGCGCTTCGAGCCGCTGCCACCCTCCAAGAAGGTCGTCGCCGACGAGGTCTGGTACGCGAGGGTCGCCCACAGCGTCGTGCACGGCCACGGCTTCGCGCTCTCGAGCTACACGGGCTCCTATGTACAGACCGCCCTGCACGGGCCGCTCACCGTCCTGTTGCTGCTGCCCGCCTCGGTCGTCCAGCCCTACGGCTACACCGCCCAGCGCGCCACGATCGCGCTGCTCGGCGCGCTCGCGGTCGTCGTGATCGGCTACGCGGGCCGCGAGCTGGGCGGCGCGCGCGTGGGGGTGCTCGCCGCGATCCTCGCGCTGGCCTACCCCGGGCTGTGGGTCAACGACCTGGTCGCGACCTCCGAGACGCCGGCGGTCCTCTTGCTGGCGGTGATCCTCTTGCTGACCCTTCGCTACCGGCGCCGGCCGAGCACGGCAGGGCTGGTCTCACTGGGTCTCGCCACGGGGCTGCTGGCACTTGACCGTGCCGAGCTCGCCGTGCTCGGGCTCCTGCTCGCCGTCCCCGCGCTCGTCGCCGCGTCGCGCTCGGTGCCCAACCGCGCCGCGGCGCTCGTGCGATCGCTCGCCGTCGTGGGCGTGCTCGCGGTCGGCGTCGTGGTGCCGTGGAGCGCGTACAACCAGGCGCGGTTCCACCAGACCGTCCTGATATCGAACAACCTGGGCCAGACCCTCGTCGGGGCGAACTGCCCGCAGAGCTACTACGGCCCCCTCACGGGCTACGACGGCAACACCTGCTTCCTCCCCGTCTTGTACCGCGTGCCCCACGGGCTGAACGAGGCGGGCGTCGACAGCTACTTCCGCCACGAGGCGGTCCACTACGCGCTGGCGCACTGGCACCGCTGGCCCGTCGTCGCGGTGATGCGCGAGCTGTGGCTGTGGAGCCTGTGGCGACCGGGGTGGACCGTGTTCATGTCCGGGGTCTACCTCGGCCGGCCCCAGTGGATCGCGTGGACCCAGGTCGTCACGTTCTGGCTCCTCGCACCCTTGGCGATCTACGGGCTGGTCGTGGCGCGCCGCCGCAAGGTCCCCGTCGCCGCGCTGGTCACGATGGTCGCGTTCACCGCGGCGCTCGGCCTGCTCGTCGTCGGGCACCTGCGCTATCGGATCCCCACCGAGATCGCCTTCGTGCTGCTCGGATCGGTCGCGCTCGATGAGCTGTTGTTCGCACGTCGGGCGCGTGCGGCGGCGAACTGACGGGCGCTAG
>Ga0075030_100002304_pt1 | contig 17315 bp, 10 predicted proteins | sample LitLauG_LLR_2012_FD_71393 | JGI IMG/M metagenome (GOLD analysis project Ga0075030, IMG submission 71393) | Freshwater sediment microbial communities from Pennsylvania, USA - Little Laurel Run_MetaG_LLR_2012 | ecosystem: Environmental > Aquatic > Freshwater > Creek > Sediment | place: USA... | reverse complement strand
CGCGTGGGGTCTCCCCCGGTGGTGCTCGGGACATTCACCATGATTTGTGCGTTCACGGTGTACACCGCCGGGTTGCTGCTGTACGCAAGGGTCGCTGGCGCCCCGTTCGTCACCGCAATGCTCAACATGACACTCGTGCTGCCGCCCGCGTTGTACGCGGTCACCAAGTAATTCGTTTGGGCCATGGCAACCGTCGGAGTGCCACTGACCACGCCTGAGGCGCTGTTCAGGCTCAAACCCCACGGAAGTGTCGGAATCACGCTGTACGAGGCCACCGCTCCGCCGCTGCTCGTGGGTGTGTTGGCCGAAATCGCCTCCCCCACCGGGTACGTGGCTGATGCCGCGGCATAGCTCAGACGCGATGGCGCAGGAGTGGTCCCCGATCCTCGGGTGCTGACAGCGCCACATCCGCAAAGTGAGAATACTAGGCCGATGAGGACACACGTTCGTTGCATCGATCGCATCAGGGAACTCCCGTGGAATAGTTATTCGCGTAGCGTCAGTGCAAGACCGTTGGTTTCGTCATGGCGCGGAGGGAGGCCGCGACTTTAGGGGCTGCTCCACGGATAACGGCTCGAGTAGCGGCGCGCACTGAAACCGTGAACCGAGCGATGCACTTTATTGACCGAAATCAAATGAGAAAACGCTAACGAGTGCGAATGACCGCAATGCCCGGTCCTTGCCGGAATTTCTTGCGCCACCGACGAGGAGAGGCTATATCCCCTGGACATTGCCCCGTCCCGAAAACGGCTTGAACGATCAATCCCAGGGCCACAGCCTGAGAACGTTCAATTTGTGCGCGCCAATTCAGTGGCGACTAACCCGCGGTGCCTGAAGTCAAGCACGTTCGCGGCAAGCTGAATGGCCTGTTAAGCACGTCTTTGTCCTTAGGGGCGGAACGGGGATAAAAGGGCGGCACAGTATCGCTGAGGCTCTTGGATCGCTCCCAGAACACGAGGCGGGGAGTGATCCTTGCTGCAGCGTTCCTTTCCACGAGCCGGGCAGTGGAGCCCAAGCAGAATTCTCGGCACAGTAGAGTCTTCGATCCAGTTTTCATTGCGGAGCGACGTCTTCTTGGCTGGTGTTCCTGAGCGTTTACCAGGCTTTATTTTCGTAATTCCCGATAATCGAAAATGGGGAAGTCGGCTATTTTCGACCAGTGTACTGTGCCAAGACAGATAGTCAGCGCTGTCGGGAGGATCGATGGATTGTCCTCTACTGCCCCTAACGCCGCTTCTGGAGAGCTTCCGGTGCCGACCATACGCCAGACCAATCGTAGGTCGCGCAGAAATCGCCATCAGCTGTGTCCATGCGCTCCTTTTACTGGACAAGAAGGTTCGCCAGTTTCACTTGGGCCGAACGAGAAGCCGGAAGATAAGCGAGTGCGCACCATGGATTCGTTAAAGCTAAGAAATTGACTATTCTGGCAGCATGATCTGGCCATCGATCTCGAAGGTCCCGCTGACCGACGGAGCGTCGGTGCCGGGCTGGCCGCCGCCAACTGATAGCGTGTACTCTCCCTCCGGTACGATAGTGTCTCCGTCAACGGTGACCATACTGAGATCTCGGGATTTCAACTGAAATTCGACCTTCTGATTGGTGCCCGGCTCCAAGTGGATGCGTTGGAATCCGCGGAGTGCGCGGAGAGACGCGCCTGGGACACCCGGAAACTTCAGATAGACCTGCACCACCTCGTCGCCCGCGACCTTGCCAGTGTTTGTGACCGTGACTGAGGTGTTGAGCGAATCACCGGCATTGAGCGGGGTAGCCGGCAGAGTCAGGTTACTGTAGCTGAAGGTCGTGTAGCTAAGGCCGCTTCCAAAAGGCCAAAGCGGTTCACCTTCAAAGTAGCGGTAGGTGCGGCCCTTCATCGAGTAGTCTTCGAAGTGCGGAAGCTGGTGAACATCTTTATAGAAAGTGACTGGGAGACGTCCGCCAGGATTGCTTTTGCCGCTCAGGGTTTCAGCAATAGCTGTTCCACCTTCTTCGCCCGAGTACCAGGCTTCCAGGATGGCGTTGGCGTGCGCCTTCTCCCAATTCACGCTCATCGCACTCCCGTTCATCAGGACAACCACAAGAGGCTTGCCAGTGGCGGCGACGGCCTGCACAAGATCCTCCTCGGGTTTGGGCAAGTCGAGTGTTGTGCGGTCTCCGCCGGAAAAGCCTGGCTGATCGACGGGCATCTCCTCGCCTTCAAGATGGCTGGTGATGCCGACCACGGCAACCACTACATCCGCATTTTTTGCGGCGGCGATTGCCGCGGGATCAGGCGCATTGTTCACGGGTGCCCACAGAAGCTGAACTTGGGGCTTGCCGGCTCCGATGCGGCCATAGCTCACATCAAGTTTGACCGGCTGGCCTTTCTCCAAGTGAACCTGGCCGAAATTTGTATTCTTACCCCAAAGCATGGTGATCAGCTTGCCGTCCACCGAAAGGCGTCCAAAGCCGTCAACCTTAATGCCAATCAAGTAGTCGCCAGTTGCTTTCGGATTGAGGAATCCGCTCCACTCTACCGCCAGGTCGTGAATTCCTTTCGCCTGGTCGGGGAGGTTGGTCTCATTCAGGTTCACATTGGATTCGACTCTCGATGTAACTGGAGTCGGCTTTGCGTCGAAACTCGGGCGCGAACTGTACTCAGCTTTCAGCCCGGGCTTGCCATCCGGAGTGGTCAGAACCGATACGGGTACGGATTCAGCCTGATCGGAGAGGAACTGCGTGCCGGGGAGATAGGTGATTTTTGCTTCGGGGAACTCCGTCTTCATTCCCTCCAGGACGCTTACGGTGTGGGTGGGATTTCCGTTGTAGTTGCCAAGCAGAACCGCAGTCTGATCGGCGAGCGGGCCAATAATGGCGATGCGTTTGACGGACTTCAGGGGAAGGACACCGTCGTTCTTCAGCAACACCATGGACTCATTTGCGATCCTATGAGCAAGCTCGCGGTGAGCGGAGCTATCAAGCTGCTTCTCATCAATGTTCGCATACGGCACCATCGATGCCGGATCGAACATGCCGAGACGGATACGAGCCGTGAACAGACGAACGAGCGCGGTGTCGATCGAGTTCTCCGGAAGATAGCCCTGCTGCACAGCCTCGACGTACGGTTTGTAGTCGTGATCGTCCTTCACTTTGGCGAAGTCGATGCATTCGTTGTCCATGCCGCGCTCCAGAGAGATAGCTGAGGCCTGCGGCTGGGTCGGGCGGTAGTGATGTCCGCCAAAGATATTGCGAACCGCGTCGCAGTCAGACACCACATAACCTTGGAACTGCCAGGCGCCACGAAGCGTGTGCTGCAAGAGGAACTGATTGGCGCACGCCGGTTCGCCGTTGACAGAGTTGTAAGCGCACATCACCGAGCCGGCGTGGCCCTCCACCACAGCGGCGCGAAAAGCCGGCAGGTAAGTGTCTTCCTCGTCATGTTTGCTGACGTCCACATCGGTAAAGTGGCGTGTGGGCTCAGGCCCGCTGTGCACGGCATAGTGTTTGGGAGTGGAGATGACGCGATAGTAATGAGGATCATCGCCCTGCATGCCGGTTACGAAAGCGACGGCCATGCGGGCGCTCAAGAAGGGATCTTCGCCATAGGTCTCCTGGCCGCGGCCCCAGCGAGGGTCGCGAAAGATGTTGACGTTCGGAGCCCAGAAGTCGAGCCCCTCAAAGATATCCGAGTGCCCGGCTCGTGCATGCTGCGCGTGTTTGATTCGCCCTTCCATACCGATGGCCGTCGCCATCTCGTGAATCCGCGGTGCGTCGAAAGTCGCTGCAAGACCGATGGGTTCGGGGAACTCCGTTACGCCGTCGGCAATAACACCATGTAAGGCCTCGCTCCACCAATCGTACGCAGGAACATTGAGGCGTGGAACCGCGCGGGCCTGATTCACAAGCTGCGAGGCCTTCTCCTCCAGAGTCATGCGGTGGACAAGGTCCGCGGCACGCTCTTCGGGCGGAAGTTTGGGATTCATGTAAGGGAAGCTGGAAGTTTCCTGCGCAATGGCGGGACAGATCATGATCAGAACGCAGGCGATGAGGACCGCGAGGATGGGTCTTCTTGAGTAGTTCATCTTCTCTCCTATAGCTGCCGGACAATGAGGAACTGCCAATGGATACATGCAGGCGCTGGTGAGCGCAACGGTGCGGCCGGCCTGCTATCGGCAGCTTGCCTCGAAGCAAAGATTCTTGCTGAAAAACGGCAAGACATGATTCTGGAAACGATCAGCCACCTTGCTGGTATGAGTACCCAGATACAGTTCAAAGCTGTTCGCGATCCCATACTTATCGAGAGCAGCGTGGAGCTTGGCGGTGTCGATTCGGAGACCATCCTGATCGCCTACATCAATTGAGATCGCGCGGTACTGACGAAGATTTCCGACATACTGATCTATGAATGCCAGAGGCGCATTTGCGGCCCATTTCGCGAGGACATCTGGTTGAGGCTGGCCATCCTTGGTCGGCAGATCTAGATAAAGCGGGGGACTTTTCGGATCGGGCGACCATGCCGCCGCGGTCGCGAGTTGAGCCCGGGGGAAGAACGGGAGTTTGGCCGAATCTTCGGGAGTTTTTACTGCCTCTAGAGCCTTGTCCATTTCCGGGGTGCCCGCTCCCGCTGGCCGGGGAGACAAACAGCATGGGCTCATGATGTACAGGCTGCCGAACACGTCGGCATGTTTCATGCCGATGCGGGTTGCACCGTAGCCTCCCATGGAGTGGCCCACCAAGCCACGGCTCAATCGGTTTGGAAGCGTCCGGTAATGAGCGTCGACGTATGCCACCAGGTCGTGCGCGATGAACTGCTCGAAGTCTCCGGTGGTAACCGAACTCGAATACATTGAGCCATTGTGTAGCGTCTTCGAATCGGGCAATACGACGATCATTTCATGAGCACCTTGGGCGAAAGCACCTTCGATGGTCTGCGGTATATGGATTTCGTGGCTCCATTGCTCGGCGCCAATCGAATATCCGTGCAACGCGTATACGACTGGATAGTGACGCTTTTTCTCCCTGGCATAGCTGGGCGGCAGGAACACAAGAACGTCGCGGTCCACGGCATCGCCTTCCAGATTGCCTTTCAGCGCCGCCCCGTGGATCTTGATGTGTTCTGCGGTCACGGGCTTTGCACCCGCAACCACCGGCGGCACTTCAGTTTGCACTTGCCCTTCAAGCTGAGGGCCTAGCGCAACAACCAAGGTTACCGTCAGCAAGTGAATGAGGTTCATCGTCATTTTTTGACGTCCTTTCCGAAATCACTACCCGTATCAGTTCCTCGATAATTCAAGTGAGAATGCGGGCGTGCGAAGGACAGCCCCGGGTCCGATAGCAGCGGCAGTTGCGACGAACTTGCGCTGGCTGATTGCCTTCATTGGGTTCCTCCGTGGCTACACTGCGTTCTCTTTCCTCCAGCAACTACAGTACTGGGAATACGTAAATGTTGACGCTGAACGGCGGGACCGAAGCGGTTGTGGGCAGGGCATTCAGCGCCTGATCTTCCACTTCTACTCCCGGTTTTTGCCCTAGTGTAATGGTGGCATCAACGCTCGCCGGCGCCATGCGGTACAGATGTCCTGTGTTTGAGACTTTTGCGCCGTCAATCGAGAACTTCACGGTTTGTTCCGAGTCTGATGGATTCAGCACAGCGATGGTCAGAGTTTTGTGATCGTCGCTGAGCGCCGCGCTCACATCCAGAGGATACGTATCGCTGCCCGGGTTAACCGCCGGTTGGTCACCACCGGCCGGATAGATCGGCTTGGGCTGAGGCGAATCTCCGGAGACTTCGACCGGTATCGTCCCGAAATGCTCGCGATACATCTTGAACATCAGACCGGTTGGATTCAGAACCGCGTTGGTGCGGTCTTCGCTCATCATCGCAGTCGCGAAAGTGAATGCGCCGAGTTGGTAGAGGTCCGAATGGCGGAACATTTCGTGGAAAGCCCAGGCATAGGCAGGAACAACTTTGTAGGAGTTCGGCCCGCCCGGGGACATGTACGCCCATTCGTCGATGGCAATTGGAACCGGCTTCGACCTTAGCGCGGGAATGCGTTTCAGGTACTCCTGATAGTGCTCGTACTTGACGCGAACCTGAGTGGCAGGCGCGCGCTCCCATTCGATCAAGGACTGCGGCCCGGTGTCGACTTTCTCGCCCGTCTGGAGATCGGTTCGCTTACCGCTGGTCGAATAGTAGTGTTCGCTGAGCAGGTCAATGTTGTCGAGGCAGTGGGCGAGCAGGTTGCCGCTCCAATCGCCCGCAGAGAGATAATCCGCCACGATCTGTCCGTTGAGGCGCTTGGCCTGCTTAGAGCCGGTCATGGCGTCCGGCATGGCTCCTCCCGCGATCAGTTTGATCGAGGGATCGACCTTACGCATCGCCTTTGCCATCATGTTGTGTTTCAGTTCCCATTGCGCGACGGGCATGAACCCCAACTGCCACTCGCCCCAGGGTTCGTTCCCCACACCCCAGAACTTGATGTGGTATGGCGCTGGGTGACCGTTCGCCGCGCGCAACTTTCCCATCGGCGTTGTGGCCGCGCCGTTGGCATACTCGACCAGTTGGGCCGCGGACCATTCGTCGCCGAAACCGCCGTTGACCGTAACGTAAGGCTCAACATCCAGCAGGCGGCAGAGAGTCATGAATTCGTCAGTGCCGACGTCATTCGGTTGAACCGCATGCCAGACCGGATCCATGATGGGGGGACGCTTGTCGGGATCGCCGACGGCATCGCGCCACTCGTGGCCGGAAACAAAGTTTCCACCCGGCCAACGGTAAACGCCGGAATGCAGTGACTTCAGCACAGCGATGACCTCAGCGCGGAAGCCCTGGAAGTTATCGGCTGGCATCAGTGAGACTGCTCCGACGTGGAACGACCCGGCGCCAGTGCTCACGATTTCGAGGCGCGCATCATCTGTGTCAGCCTTGGGCTGAAAGGTGAGTGGAACCTTCCGATAGTTGAAACCGACTTTGGTGACGATTGCGGTCTGTCGATCCGCCGTTGTATTTCCCCAGACCAGACTCACTCTGATGGTTGTGCCGGGAGTACCCGCCAGAACGAGGCGGCCTACGTAGCTTTTCCCTTTGCGCACGGCCAGACCTGCCTGTTGGATTCCGTGCGGTTCGGTGGAGCTCAGTTTCACCAAAGGTGTGTGCTCGCCGACATAAGGATGGTCGGCGTCCATCTTCACGAACTCCTCAGCGCCTATGGGCATCCAGTGCCGGCGGGCAGTGCGCCTCCACGGGGGGCCGACTGGCTCGGCGGGAGGATGAGACGTGATCGGATAGAAGAACTTCCGATCGTCGAGCATCTCAGACCAAATGTTGTCGTTGACGATTCCCGCGATATGTTCCAGGAATTGGCCGTAAATGTACTTCGAAATCGGAGCCCCAGTCTTCGTGGCATCGATGGTGACGTTGACGGGCTTGGTTTGAGCAAAAGAAAAGGGCGAGACGAGAAGGGCCGCCAGCAGGACGATCTGCTTTACGGAAATGAGATTCTGTTTTGAATGCACGGTATGATTCCTTCCTTTCCTTTACTCCTGCAGAGTCTTAGTCAGGCTCTGCGCATCGGTGATGCCGGGCCATGTGTCTGATCTGAAGGGAGCCGCAGGCAGCCTAGCGCCGTTGAACAAAGTCGCCGCCGGATTGGATTGCCACGCATAGCGGACCTCTTTCGGGTTCGGAACTGAAGGCGATGAGACAACCACGGTATTGCCGTCGATGTGGGCCTCGGCCCAATACCACTTGCGGTCCTCGCCCGCGATCGTAAACTCTTCCAACCTGGATCCCTTTACAGTCAGCCCGCCCTCGGTGTGGGCGAAGTGAAGCCGAATCGAGCCGGGCAGGCGTTCGAACGAGGAAAGCGTTGGGCCGGAATAAACGATCTTCTTGCCGTAGTGTTTCGCTAACGCGCAGAAGGCCAGACGCTCCCCAACTGGAAGTTTGTCTGCGGGATGGATGTTGTCGGGATCGCCCGTGTCGATCGTGACGGCCAGGCAAGCATTGGGCACGCTCGCTGCCGTAAGCGCCTGCGACTCCCGCGTTTCGGCCCAGGCGTCGTCCGTGGGCATCTCGCTGCGATGCTTAAACGCCGGCAAACTGACGATGTAGAAGGGGAAGTCGCCCTGTCCGAAGAGCCTTCGCCAATCCGCAATCATCGCGGGCAGGATCTTGCGGTATTGGAATCCGCGTTCTGAGTTCTGCTCGCCCTGGTACCACAACGCACCCGTGATCGAAAGTGGGGCAATGGGCGCTAGCATTCCCTCATAAAGCACCGACGGCATCACGGGCCAGTTCTCGTAGGCCAGAGGCAACGGTTGGGGCGGACGAAGATCTGCGCTGAGTTGCCCCTTCCATTTACCTGCCAGTGAGATGCTCGTCTTGTCTCCGAGATTGAGGTGCAGATCTTCGGGTTTGGCGAGGAATCCGCCTTGCGGCTTGGTCTTCAAAACGCGGATCGCGACAACGTTCCTGGCCGGCTTCAACACGCTATCGGGGACGAAGTAGACGCGTGGATTCTCAACCCACGCACTCGCGCCGACCTGGGTCCCATTGATGTACACAGTGTCCATGCGTTCGATGGAGCCGAGGAAAATGAAGGCACGGCCCGCCGGAAGAGATTCGGGCAGAGTAATCTCTCTTCGGAACCAGGCCAGTGCGGGCGTGTCGGGCAATCCGAGTTCGGCGAACCCGCCGGGGATGGCGACCGACTTCCAGGCGGAATCGTCGAGGTCAGGGGATGCCCATTTTTGTCTGAGTCCGACGTCATACTGGTCGTACCAATGCATGACGTAGTTCCCGTATTCGGGCGCCTCTGCCGCTGAAAGTTTTTCCAGTTCAGCTAGCGGAACGTCGAAGTCTTTGAGGGGTCGGAGCGCGGCCGCGCTGGTCCACGCCTCAGCGGGAGTTCCGCCAAGAGCATCCACGACTAAACCAATGGGGACATGGATCTCCTGCTGAACCTTGCGGGCAAAGTAGTATGCAACTGCCGACACATGTTCTGCCGTTTCGGGCGACACCGCTTGCCAGGTTCCTTCCGGAGCGTCCGTGTGATGATAGGCAATATGAGGCGCGACCGAGAAGAAGCGAATCTGGGGATAGTTCGCAGCCCTCACTTCTTCCTCTCCGTCGCGTGCCCGCGGGAGCGCCATCTGCATATTGGACTGCCCGCCGCAGAGCCAGACGTCGCCGACCAGCACGTTGTGCAGTTCGACCGTTTGCTTACCGCTGATCCGCACCTTGTAAGGGCCGCCCACATGCGGCGGCTTAATCTTCACTTGCCAGCGGCGGTCAGCTCCCGCGACGCCCGATGCGTGCTTGCCTGCAATGTCGACTCGAACCTTGTCGCCGGGATCGGACCAGCCCCAGATGCTGTTTGACTTGCCGCGCTGCAGTACCATGTTGTCGGCGAAGATCGGGCTGACGAACGGAAGTGCTTTAGCTGCTGTGTTGTGCGCACTCTGGGCCAAAGCAAAGCAAGACAGCCACAGAAGCGAGGCAGCAACAGTGACGGCGTTGAGAGCGCGTCTATGAATCACGAGTTGAGAAACCTCTTTCAGCAAAGTAATGGATGAAAGCCGGTTTGTCCCATAAGGCCGCACGCCTTATTTGAAGAGCCTCGGCGCAAAATCTTTCAAATCGCGGCGCCAGGTTTGCCATTCATGATCGGTGCCGGGCGATTCGTAGAAGACGTGCTGAATATTCGCTTCGAGCAGCGAATTGTGGAGTCTCTGAAGTCCCGCCCGCATTCTCTCCGGCTCATTGGTCCCGACGCCCATCCAGAGCAGATGAACTTTCTTGGCGAACGCCGCTGGATCGGCAAACACTCCGTTGTAATCGGTCTTGGGATCCAGTTTCCGATCCCCAAGCACGAGCATCCCGCCCGCTCCACTGAATCCGCCAATGTAGGAGAAAAGATCCAGATGATTCAGCGTGATCTGGAACGTCTGCATTCCTCCCATGGAAAGGCCGGCCATCGCGCGATGATCGCGATCCGAGAGCGTGCGGAAGGTCGAGTCAATGAAGGGGATCAGGGCCTGCGTCACGTCATCTTCAAAGGCTGCAGTCATGTCCTGCATGGCTTTCAGCATTTCGGGAGAACCGAAGGGCTTCCCAGTCAGATCGGGCGGAGCCTGCCCGGCGCGACGGGCGTAGCCGTACGCCATCGCGACGATCATGGGCTTGCAGCTCTTCGCCGCGATGAGATTGTCGAGGATGAAATTCGCGTTGGCCTGCCGAATCCACCCCGTCTCATCTTCGCCGCCGCCATGCTGGAGATAGAGCACAGGGTAGCGCACCTTGGTCTGCGTATCGTAATCCGGTGGCAGGTAGACCAGCGCGTGCCGCCAAGTTCCCGTCACCTTCGAGTCGTACCAGACCTCGCGGACCTGGCCGTGCGCCACATCCTGAGGCAGATAGTAGGTGGAACCCGGCTCCGGAACTTCAACCGCACTCGCGGGCTTACCACCGCCGAAGAAGGCGTGACTGTTGGTGTCGCTGACCTCTGCCCCGTCAATGATCAACGTGTAATAGTGAAAACCGGGAACGAGCGGAGCCGTAGTGACGGTCCAAAATCCGTCGGGCTGTTTCTCCATGTCCACCTTCGGCCCGCTCCAGAAATTCAACTTGACCATCGTGGCGTCCGGTGCTTTCACGCGGATCTGCACTCTCCCGGCGTTGTCCACCCGGGGATACTCCGCGCCCCAGACGTTGGTGGATGCTGGGTGAAAATCGCCCGCCACTTGGGTCCAACCAAGACTCGCCAACAACACCATCCCGATCGCGATCAGCTTCATTGTTTGCTCTCCTCGTAAACGTTTACGGTGAATGGTCATGAAAGCTCTGCCTCTACGTACTGTCTGTAGATCGCCCTGCCGGGCTGCTTGTTATGGCTCGACCGAGACCACGGTGACAGACTTGGGATCGAGTTTCAGGGTGAGCTTGCCGCCCTCGGTCTTCGCCGAAAAGGGCTTGGGCAGCACGGTGTTTGGGGCGTCGAAGGTGTTGATGCTGTCAACCTTGGGCGCAGTTAAAGTTTCTCCGGTCGCAGACTTCGCCGCAATCCCTGTCAAGTTCAGTTCGACCTCGACGGGTTCGTTGGGATCGACATTTGTTACTTCCAGCCACAGCTTGCCGTCCTTGCCTTTCGCAGCAAGGGCGTCCACGCGCGGCAAGGTGACGTCCCCGTGTTTGTAGGTTCCGGCATCGAAGCTGACGGGCACAAATGTTGCATCCTGGAACGGTAGATACATCTTGAATACATAGTAGGTGGGCGTCAGGACCATCTTCTCTTTGTCGGTCAGGATCATGGCCTGCAGCACGTTGATCATCTGGGCGATGTTGGCCATGCGGACGCGATCTGCGTGCCGGGCAAAGATGTTCAGGTTCAGCGCCGCCAGGACGGCATCGCGCATACTGTTCTGCTGTACCAGGAAACCCGGGTTGCTGCCGGGTAGTGGGGCATACCACGAACCCCATTCATCGACCACGAGTGTGACTTTCTTGTCCGGATCGTACTTGTCCATGATGGCCGAGTGCTTGGCGATCAGACCATCCATGTCCAGCGTGGACTTAAGCACCTGCGCGTACTCGGCCTCTCCAAAGCCAACCGATGCATATGAAGGCGGCCAACCGTGCACGACCGTGTAGGAATGCATGGACAGGCCGTTGATGTCCCAACTCCAGGTGTGTTGCTGGTAGGCCTTCATGATCGCTTCCGTCCATTCGGTCCAGCGGGGTTCACCGCCGCCGGGGCCGACGGCTATTTTCAGCATCTGTTGCTTCTCTTGCTGTGCCGGATTGTAGTTGCGGACAAAACGGCTGTAGACCTTCATCTGGTCCACGTAGTACTCAGGCGTCATGTTGCCGCCGCAGTCCCAGCTTTCGTTGCCGAGCCCCAGGTAGGCGACTTTGTAGGGAGCGGAATGACCGTTGGCCGCGCGTTCCTTTTCGAGCGTTGTCGGCTGGGCGGTGGTCATGTATTCCAGCCAGTCCGCCGCTTCCTTCGGTGTACCGGAACCGATATTGACTGAGACGTACGCCTCGCTGCGGATCTGGTCGATGAAGTCCATGAATTCGTGGGTTCCGAAGGTGTTTGGGTCGATCACGCCACCCCAGTTGGGATTGAGCGTGACCACTCGCGGAGAGCCGATGCCGTTGCGCCAGTGGTATTCGTCGGCGAAGCAGCCGCCGGGCCAGCGGACGTTGGGGACCTTGATCGCCTTTAAGGCCGTGACCACATCGGTGCGAATTCCGCGAGTGTTCGGGATCTTGGACTCCGGGCCGACCCAGATGCCCTCATAGACGCCGTGGCCCAGATGTTCGGCGAACTGGCCGAAAATATTGCGGTCGATCTTGGCACCGGCTTTGGACGCGTCCACGGACAATACGACGCTTTGTGCGACGCTGTAAGGCGCGCTTAGGGTAAATGCCATCAGCGCAACCACCAGGAGCAGCGGACTGTTGACGCCCGATAATGTCCGGCGCGCCGCCCGAAGTGTGCGCTTGAAGTAATCGCTTACCGAAGAGCTGCGAAGTGAGCCGCTATAGAAAGCAGTCATAATGAGAAGCATCATAGTCTACTTGGTAATTTCGTGACCCGCTTCTAGTGCCAAATATGGGGTAGTGTCCTAATTTTAGAATTCGGACACTACCGACAACTGCAGTTGCTGGAATCTCCGTGGCGGGTTGCGGTCGAAGGGCGCGCGATTGAGTTGACATTCTCCGAGCCCACCCAGGGGGCGTTGCTGCTGGATTTGAGTTGACGATTGAAGCGATGGGCGTACAGAGGCCAAGGAACGTTCCTCGAATTCCGCTATTATGCGAACTGTTCGCTTTCGTGGCACGGTGTTTCTCTGGCGGCACAACGGCCCCGGAACTTAAAAGGGAGGCAAATGTGATCGGTAATCTTGCAGGCTATCGTTTATTCCATACTTGCATTCTCTCCATGTGCGTACGCTCAACAGAAGGACTCATGCACCAGTCTGATCGACGTCAAGATCTTGGGAGTCGAAATCACCGAGGCGGCTCACGTTGACGCTGGAGGGCGGCTCGTGCAGGCTCTCACTGTCACTGCGCAGCAACGATGTCGTACTGGTCTCACTCGAGAGGATCAGCAAGTAAGCCGATTTTCGTGCCGGATCGCGGTTAGTACATAGCTGACATGTTTCCAGCAAGGGATTTGACCTTGAGAAGAATCTTGATTGGCGTTGCCTTATGCCTGAGCAGCTCACTTCTTTTTGCACAAAGTGCTGTCCAACATCCCGAATGGCCCGGAAACGGACAACTGTTTGTCGGGACCTGCTATCAACCGGTGGATCGTTCCCCCGAACAGATTCGTCAAGACATCGCCCTCATGAAACAGGCGGGCTTCACGATGGTCCGCATGGGTGACCTTTCCTGGGACGCCTTCGAACCATCCGAGGGACAGTTTGAATTCGCGTGGTTCGACCAGATATTGGAGCAGATGAAGCAGGCCGGCATAAAGGTTATTCTCGACATTGGAGGATCGCCGGCGCCAATCTGGCTTCATCACAAGTACCCATCGGTGAACCTTGTCAACGAGCAGGGCGCGACGGTACAGCCAGCCGAACGCTATATGGATGATACGAGCGATCCGGTTTACCGCGAGCACCTGGTTCGCTTTGCGGACGAGTTAACCCGACACTATGCCCACAATCCCGCACTCGCAGCAATCGGCTACAACAACGAAATCGGCAATGGTGTCATGTCGTACTCCGAGGGGGACCGCCAGAGATTCATTGAATGGTTGAAGGCAAGGTACGGGTCCGTTGCAAACTTGAACAAAGCCTGGGCAACCCAGCGCTGGTCGCGGCATTTGAACTCCTTCGACGAGGTGCAGTTGCCTTATGCGAACGGCCCTGGTCCGCCGGAGCGTTATCTTGATCTTCGACGATTCTGGTCCGATGTAACCATTTCTGTCCTTGAAGATCTCGAAAAGGTGAGGCAGCGGAACGTTCCCAATTTGCCAGCCGTTTCCAACCTCTGGGACACAGCCGGACGCAGGGGCTTTGACTATCTGAGCTCATACAAAAAATATGTGAGCTACGGCGCAGAAGGATTCTACCCAGCGAACCCGCTTGATGTCTCACTCGGGGCGCTGCTGGTGAAAGGCGATCTTCCTACTTCAGCGTGGTTCAACGAATTCACCACTGGCGGTGGGGGCCAATATGGTGGCCCCAAGGGCATGATTCGCATGTGGGCTTATCTGGCCCTGATCGATTACGGGCAGACATTTCTCGCATGGACCTTTAACACGCACAGAGGCGGCGAGGAACAGGCGCTCTTCGGCTTGCTGGATCACGATGGCACGCCCTCCTGGAAATACGCAGAGTTTAAGCAGATCGCGAGTGAGTTTTCGAAGCTGCAGCATTTAGGCTTCCCGCGTTATCACAAGCCGGATGTTGCAATCGCGTACTCGTTTGAAAGCAACATCGCATCTCATCCGCCCGGTCCAAGCAATACAGTCCGACAGTATTTCTCTGTCGGTTATACCGACCAAGTGAAAAGCGCCTTGCAGCCTTTTTTTGAAGACAACATCGATGCTGCAATCATTAACGTCGGTCACAGCACTCTCGACTACAAACTCCTGGTTGTTCCAGCCGACTATCTGATGGACGCCTCGAGCGCCGAGGCGATTCGTAATTACGTCCGCGAAGGAGGCACCGCAATTATGACCGCTCTCTCGGCGAAGGTGAATGAGACCAATCAATGGTTCGATACGCCTCTTCCCGGACGATTGAACGATGTTTTTGGAATTCGCACTTCAGAGTTCTATCGTCCCGGCACGCCTCCGCAGATTAGCCTGAGCGGCGAGATCGAGAAGACGACCGTAGGCTTTTACGAAGTGCTTGAGCCACGAACTGCGAAGACCATGGCGACGTTCACAAACACCCCTGAGAAATCACCGGCCATCACGGTTAACAACTACGGGAAAGGGCGCGCCATCTATGTTGCCGTCCCGGCGCAGATGGAGGTTCTTGCTCCGCTCGTGCGCAGCCTGTATTCGGGGCTTGCCATCGAGAAGGGGCCAGAGACTCCCCCAGGGGTTTATGCTCGCGTGGTCGAAGGAAGGACGCTGTATGTGAATACGACCGGCGAACAGAAAACCATGCCCATTCGCGGGAGTAAGCGCGGGATCATTAGCGGTGCGTCGTATGAGGGCGTCATTCGACTGAAACCCTACTGCGTAGATCTGGTGGAATGAAACTGCCACTCCAATCGCAGCACTGGCGCATGACGCGAGCTTCACGAAAAAAGACTAGGCGGGAGGGCACGATGGGAGCGAGTAACTGTCGGAAGTCAAGTATCTGGACTGTTCTTTTTCCGGCGCTGTGTCTTTTGCTCGGGAGCGCAACCCAGGCAAAAGCGCAGCTTTGGGATGTGCCTCCGCTGCCTGCCGTTCCGCCTAATAAAACATGAGGGGTATCTGCTTGACTCAGGTAACCGCAAGATGTAGTGTTTCGGCGCATGGTGGTGGAAGAGTATCCGCGCAATTTGACGGAATTGGAAGCGAACTTCAGCACTGAGGATGCGTGCCGTGCTTATTTGGCGCGAATCCGGTGGCCGGATGGTTTCCGCTGTCCGCGTTGCGGAGCGGGAAAGGCGTGGCTGGTCCGGGACTTGTGGGAATGTGCGGGATGCGGTTGCCAGACCTCGGTGACCGCCGGGACGATTTTCCAAGACACACGGACGCCGTTGTCCGTGTGGTTTCGCGCCATGTGGTGGGTGACCACTCAGAAGAATGGCGCCAGCGCGCTGGGGTTGCAGCGAGTGCTGGGACTGAAGAGCTATGAGACGGCTTGGACCTGGCTGCACAAATTGCGCCGGGCGATGGTGAGGCCGGGTCGCGAGCTGCTCACGGGGCGAGTGGAAGTGGACGAATGCTATCTGGGCGGCTTGGAAGAGGGCCTGCCCGGTCGGCTCAACTTGGAAAAAGCGCTGGTTGTGGTTGCCGCTCAAGAACATGGACCGGGGATCGGACGGATTCGCATGCGCCAGCTTGAAGACGCTTCGGCCGCCAGCTTGGTGCCCTTTGTGCAGGATTCGGTGGCTCCGGGCAGTGTCATCCATACCGACGGCTGGTTGGGATATCTGCCGTTGGAACGGAAAGGCTACGAGCACGAGGTCACGTTTCTGCGAGGCAAGAAGAAGCCTCCATCGGAACTGATGCCGCGTGTGCATCGCGTGATCTCTCTGCTTAAACGGTGGCTCATGGGAACTCACCAGGGGGCGGTCAGCCACAAGCATCTCGACTACTACCTGGATGAGTTCACATTCCGATTCAACCGGCGGCGCTCGAAGAGCCGTGGCAAGTTATTCTTTCGCCTGGTGCAGCAGGCTGTAGCCGCGGAGCCGGTTCCATTGAACCGGATTCTTCACCCTGCCAAACCACAACCTATTGGGGTCACCTGAGTCAAGCAGATACCCCTCTATCACATCGGATGACAAGTCCTAGCCCTTCACTCCTGCCCGGCTCGTCTCGAACAAAAACCAAACCCGGACTACGTGGAAGCTTTGGATATGCTTGGTGAGCTGCGAGAAGACAATCAAGCGCTAATCGCACGCATGATTGAAATCCATGACCTTTGCGATGAAGCAAACGATGTTGCAACCGCAAGCTTCTTAGAAAACTGGATCGACCAGGCGCAGCGGCAAACCAAGAAGTCGATTGCAGTGAGGGATGCTTCAATGACACTAGCAACCGCAATCACAGGGATTGTCGATAAACCGAGCAATCATTCTGTGGACGAGACTGTGGATCGACTCAAAAATATTCTTCAATCTAAGGGAATAACATTGTTTGCTCTCGTGGACCACAGCGGCGAGGCGGAAAAGGCTGGCATGAAAATGCCTCCTACAAAGTTATTGATCTTTGGCAGTCCAAAGGCCGGCACCCCGCTGATGCTCGCCGCACCTAGCATCGCCATTGATCTCCCGCTGAAGATATTGGTCTGGGAGGATGATCAGAAGAAGACCTGGGTGAGTCATAACAGCTCGGCCTATCTCCAAGAGAGGCACAATCTGCCAACAGAGCTACTTCAAAACATTGCTGTGGTTGAAACTCTGGTAGCGAAAGCTGCGGAATCGCCCGACCGCGATGGAAGTTGACGATATCGAGAAAGTCGTGGCGAATAGTGAGTTGTAGCCGCAGGATGAACTGGCCGTCAGTCATCAGTTGCGGTTTGGCCGCGTGAAGCAGTACGTCTAAGGCCCCGGAAACGTTCTCTAGGAACTCGTGAACTTCATTTCGTTCTGCGGCGTTATTGTTGTGGTCGCAAGATGGAAAAGGCCAATTAGAAGGCAGACAGCGCCACGA
>Ga0075030_100002303_pt1 | contig 17317 bp, 9 predicted proteins | sample LitLauG_LLR_2012_FD_71393 | JGI IMG/M metagenome (GOLD analysis project Ga0075030, IMG submission 71393) | Freshwater sediment microbial communities from Pennsylvania, USA - Little Laurel Run_MetaG_LLR_2012 | ecosystem: Environmental > Aquatic > Freshwater > Creek > Sediment | place: USA... | reverse complement strand
GTGCACTGGGATCCGAAGGTGCTGCAGAGAATTTCGAACCTCAAGCCGGGCAGCCGCATCGCCCTCGTGTTCAAGAAACGCGATCACGAAGAGTACGGCCGGTTGTTCGTCAGACAGATTGAGAGCCTGTTTCCAAACTCGAGACTCCATTTTGGCGCACTTGTGCTTGAGGAGATAGAGCCCCTCAAAGAGTGGCTGGATCGCGGTGAGTGGCAACTGCTTTTCTTCAGTAACCGAATCTGGGACGAATTGCCCGAAAGCGTGCGCTCACGGCCTGATGTCGAAACGCCGACGTTGCGGGCCGACCCGGTGTCTCTCGAGAAGGCACGCTTAGAGGTCGGGATTCTCTCCTAGGCCTGGCAGGGAAACCACCGCACCACTGCTTCGTCGCCGGAACATTCGCATCCTGCAACACCGTGAGGGACTCACCATGCCCTCATGAAGGAGGACATCTCGTTGAGTATCAGCGTCGCCACGGATGTGGGTGGAACTTTTACGGACCTCGTTGCCTACAATGAGAGGACCGGGCAGCTGATCGTCGCCAAAGAGTCCACAACGCCTGCCGATTATTCGCGCGGAGTCTTGGCTGCCCTGGCGAAGTCCCGCTTGTCTCCGTCGTTGATGAAGCGATACTTCGCAAACGGCTCGACCATCGTCATCAATGCCCTGACCGAACGAAAGGGAGTAAGAACGGCTCTGTTCACAACCCGGGGCTTTCGCGATGTCCTCGAAATCCAGCGTTCGAATCGCCCCGACATTTACAACTTCAGTTACGCGAAGCCCCGACCCTTCATTCCTCGCGAGCTTAGCTTCGAAGTTCGCGAGCGTCTGGATGCTGACGGAGGCGTGATCGAAGAACTGCACCTGGAGGACTTGCCCGAACACATTCGACGCTGCAGAGACAAGAAAGTTGAAGCGATTGCCGTGTGCTTCTTCAATGCATACGTCAATGGCTCTCACGAGCGGGAGTGCGCCGCCTGGATCCGCGAGCACTCGCCGGAATTCCTGGTGTGCTGCTCGCACGAGCTGACCCAAGAGTACCGGGAATATGAGCGGGCCAACACGACGGCGCTGAATGCGTACGTCCAGCCGGTTGTCGCGCGCTACTTCGGAAACTTGGGAGCCGGGCTCCGCAGCCTCGGCGTCACGGGGCATCTCTACGCCATGGCCTCGAATGGTGGCGTCATGAGCTTCCCCCAAGCCGAGCGGGCACCGATCCAGGCAGTCGAGTCGGGCCCGGTCGCCGGAGCGATTGGTGCGCGAGCGATCGGAGAGTTGATTGGTGACTCCAATCTTTTGACCTTGGATGTCGGCGGAACCACTGCGAAGACCACCCTGATCCACAAAGGTCAACTTCGGATCAACACCGATTATTTCATCGAAAAGACCCCAACGTTTGCGGGTTACCCGTTGAAGGTCCCTTCGCTGGACATTGTCGAAATCGGTGCTGGAGGGGGCAGCATCTTTAACCAAGACGAAACCGGCGCGCTGCGCGTTGGGCCGGTGAGCGCGGGAGCGGTGCCCGGTCCAGCCAGCTACGGACGTGGCGGAACCAAACCCACGGTAACAGACGCTTTCTTGCTGGCCGGCGTGCTCAATCCCAGCTATTTTTTGGGCGGCGAAATTCCTCTCAGAAAAGACCGGGCACTCGAGGCGTTTGGCGCGGAGTCCCGGCGATTGGGGATACCCGTCGGGAAACTGGCTCACGGAACGGTACGGCTTGCGAATTCCCAGATCATGAATGCGCTAAAGCTGGTATCGGTGAAACGGGGCTACGATCCTCGGGATTTTACGCTCGTAGCTTTCGGGGGTGGCGGGCCGCTCCATGCATCGAGCGTTGCACGCCAGCTCGGTATCTCGAAGGTACTCATTCCGCCGCTGCCGGGGGTTTTCTCGGCGTGGGGAATGCTCCTTGCCGATTTGCGGCGCGATTTTCTTCGTACTCAGCTCCTGCCCGTCGATAGCGAGTGCATCCAGCGGCTCCAAAAAGTGTTTGGCGAATTGGAACAACAGGCACGCCAGACATTTTCCGAAGAAGGCTGCGAAAAACGGATTCGAATCGAGCGCTATGTTGACGCCCGCTACTTGGGCCAAGAACACAGCGTCAAAGTACCGTTGGACCCGACGCCTTTCAACGGCCGCGCGATCTCCGACTTGCGGCGCCGCTTTGAAGAATTACACAGGCGCTCCTACGAGTTTACGCTGCCAGACCCGCTTGAAATCATTACCTGCCACCTGGTTGCTTATGCGAAGCTACCCAAGCCGCCAGTGAAGCCAGTTCGCTCTCGGAAACGCTCTCGCCCAGACCCGAAGGAATCACGGGTCATGCACTTGGAAAACAAATCGGGAAGGGTGGCGGTGTTCGAGCGTAGCAGCTTGTCACCGGGAACGCGGCTCAATGGCCCCGCTGTCATTGAGGAGCCCACTTCTACAACGATCATCAATTATCGAGACCGGCTGCACGTCGATGACTACGGAAACCTGCGTCTTGAAATCAGCCGCTGATGCCTGCTCAGCGCGCCTGAGGCGACACATCATGTTTCCACAATTGAGCGTTCCATGCGGGCCCTCATAGCGGCAGTTGCTTCCCGCTCCACGTCCAACGTTTGTCGATTGATCACAACCGCGTACAGTTGTTGCGCCTGGTCAACGGTCAACAGGTCATTGCGAACATCTTCCTGCACGGCCTCAGGGTCGCGGTCGATCGCTCGGCCAAATCCGCCCCCGCCGCCGGTTGCGAGGCGGATCGCATCGCCGGCCCGCAATTTTCTGGCAGCGATTTTGCCGCGCGACTCGGGCGGCGCTCCCTGGCAAGTAATCGACGCTCGGTTGCAGGTTCCAGCCCTCCCTCCCAACAAGCCCCAAGGCGGGAATTTTGCGCGGCCGAATGAAGCGGTGAAGTCGGCCTCGCGACTCAGCACGCGATAGTCCTTGACTACCCCAAAACCGCCGCGATGTTTCCCTGCCCCGACTCCCGCTTCGACATTCAATGCATACTGCTCCACGCGAATCGGATATCTCGCTTCGATCACTTCGTTGGACATGTTCAGGGTTTCGCCGTCCCCCAGGCAGAATTGGCCGCTCGGGCCATCGTGAGTCGCCGTGGCTCCCCACCCACCGGGTTGCGGTTCTACCAGGGCATACGACTGTTTTCTCCGGTCGTCGTAGCCGCCCAGGATGGTACCGCACACGCTTAGAAAATGGCCGGCGGGCAAGCGATCTGGAATATGCGGCGCCAGCGCTTTCATCATCAAATCTCCAACGTAGGCATCGGTCTCCCAATAGGTCGATGTGGGTGCTGGTGGGAGCGCATGAAAGATGCTTCCGGGATCCGTCAGGAGCTGGAGCACTCGGAAGTTCCCGTCGTTTGCGGGAGCGTGTGGCGAGGTGATTGCCTTGAAGGTAGCCTTCGCCGTGCACAGGGATGCTGGAAATGAAGCATTGATTGAACCGCTGACCTGTGGGCTCGATCCGCGCAGATCCACCACAAACTGCTTGGGTGAGATCGTAACTATTATCCGTACGTGTATTGGCTGATCGTGAATTCCGTCGTCATCAATGAAATCTTCTGCTACGAACACTCCGTGCGGCAAACGCTTCAGTGCCTCCCTGCTAACCCGTTCACCTGAAACAAGAATCTTCCGCATGGCCCGCTTCGTGTCAACCAACCCATACTTGGCGCAGAGTTCTTCGACATGTCTAGCGGCAACGCGGAGAGACGCTTCCTGCGAAAACATGTCGCCGAGGGTCATTTCAGGGATTCGCACATTGTGGCGAATCATATCGATCAGATCGGCGGACGGCTCGCCCCGGTTGTAGAGCTTCATGACCGGCAAGAAAAGCCCTTCCTGATAAATCTCGGTCGAATCCGAGGTCCAGCTCCCGAAATGCATGCCGCCAACATCGGACCAGTGGCCTTTGCTGACCGCAAAGGCGACCAACACTTCACCATATGTTATTGGGCGAATCAGAGTGACGTCATTCAAGTGAGTTCCGTTCCCGTACGGATCATTGGTGATGAAGACGTCACCCGCATAAATGCGGTTCTTGAATTTAGACAGAGTTTGCTTGACGGCAAGGTCCAAGGTGCCCAGAAACCCGGGCACACCGGCAGCTTGGGCGATCAATTCTCCTTTGTGATCGGTGAGGCCGCAGGCATAGTCGAGCACTTCGTAAATGACCGGGCTCTTGCTGGTGCGTCCGAAGGCGTGAAACATTTCTTCAGAGGCTGAGATGAGCCCCTCTTGAATGATCTCGAGTGTAAAGATGTCAGCCATTTTGCGAACCATCTCGGACTCCGCATGAGAATCGCGCAACCTCGATGATCAGATCACCGTAAAGACCTACCGTTACCTTGTCCCCCGGACCCACCACCGTCGTAGCGGTGGGCTCCTCGACAATCGCGGGACCGGTGAATTTGTTGTTGCCGAACAGTCTTGAGCGGTCATATACCGGCCAAGGTGTTGCCCCGCCCAGTTCACGCCAGTAGACATTCCGTCGCTGCTTGATCGCGTGCGAGGCATCCTCACTGGCCGTTCGAATCGGCTTCACTTCTGGTTTTTCCACTCGTCCGACCGCCTGCACGCGGAAATGCACGATTTGTACCGGTTCGGCGGTTCGGTGGCCGTAGGTGCTTTCGTGAAGCTCGTGGAAGGAAGCTTCCAATCGCTCCCGCTGTCCCACAGTGAACCTTCCGGAATCGACGGGAACAGTTACCGAATGGCCCCCCTGCCCAAAGTAACGCATATCCAGGCTGCGATGGACTTGCCGGTCTCTCGCTGCGCTCCCGTCTGCCTCGAGTGCGCTTTCTCCAAGCGCTTCTAAGTCTCGGAAAGTCGATTCGATGAGGTTTGCGGTCGCGTCCTTGAGATCCAAGACCAGTGTTCGCGAGTAGTGATGTACCAGATCGGACATCAGCATTCCCATGGCGGAGAAATTTGCTGGAGCAACCGGAATCACTACTTTACCGATATCACATCGTCGCGCTAGATTGCATCCGAAAAATGGGCCGGAGCCTCCAAACGCTAGCAGGGCAAAATCGCGTGGATCAAGGCCCTTTTCGATGGTCATTTCTCGGATCGCGCCCGCCATTTTCGTTTCAGCAATGGCGAAGATGCCGCTGGAGGCTCGGGCGACGTCGAGCCCCAAGGGCCTCGCAATCTTTGCATCGATCGCTGAGCGTGCCCCTTCGTAGTCGAGCCGCATTTCTCCGCCAAGAAAGTATTCCGGGTCGAGCACGCCCATACAAAGCGCGGCATCCGTCACCGTGGGTTGATCTCCACCCCGGCAATAGCAAATCGGCCCCGGATTCGCCCCAGCGCTCTCCGGCCCGACTTGCAGGGCGCCTCCAGAATCGACTGCGGCAATGCTCCCGCCGCCGGCCCCGATAGAGCGGATATCCAGAATTGGCAGCAGCAGCTTATATCCCTCGACCATGGTTTCAGAGGTGACGCGAGGCTGCCCGTTCACGACCAGGGAAACGTCAAAGCTGGTGCCCCCGCCATCAGCCGTGATCAGATTGGGCAGCCCGGTCAACCCTGCGAGTCGGCTCGCTCCCAAAACTCCCCCAGCTGGGCCGGACATGAGCGTGAAGATCGGGCTTTCACGCGCTTCGGCGTAACTCATCGCTCCGCCGCTTGAGCGAAGCAATAAGAACCTCTCCAAAAAGCCCTGGGCTTGCAAAGTCTTCTGCAAGCCATCGAGATAGCCTTCGACTAGCGGCTGAATGTAGCTGTTCATCACTGCGGACATCGTCCGTTCGTATTCGTAGTATTCCCGCAGAATCTGGTGTGACAACGTGACATAAAGCTCGGGTGCTTCTTGGGCGAGAATTGTGCCGATAGCTTCCTCGTGCAACGGATTCGCGTAGGAGTGCAACAGGCAAACCGCAACCGCTTGAACTTGGTGACGTCGAAAAACCTCGATGGCCTCTAGCACCCCTGCCCTGTCCAGCGGGCGCAAGATAGTTCCGTGTGCGTCGATGCGTTCTTCGACTTCCAGACGCAATTGCCGTGGAACAAGCGTCGGCGGCTTCTGGTACGTGATGTTGTACATGTCGGGCCGGTCCATCCGCGCGATTTCGAGAACGTCACGAAACCCCTTGGTGGTGATCAGTCCGGTGCGGGCGCCCTTCTTTTGCAGCACCGCGTTGATGCCCAGCGTCGTGCCATGCACGAACAGGTTCACGTCGCGAAGCGGCAGTTTGTGCTTTCGGATGACCTCCAACACTCCCTGGCTCGGCTCGGCCGCGGTCAGAGTCTTGTTCGATCGGATTTCACCGCTCTGCAAATCCCAACTGATGAGGTCAGTGAAAGTCCCGCCGACGTCGACCGCGAAGCGGATGTTTTGATTGATGGTTGCCATCGCTCTCGAATTCCGCTTTCAGCTACTGGGTCCGCGACCGCAGCTTGGCTCGCAACGCTGCCGTCTGGTGGCGATCAACACTGAAGTCTCCCGCGACATCGCTCACCACCACGCCATAATCCCGCTCCGCGGCGGCTCGGCTGACGTAGCCGGCAATGACGTCTGCGAGGACGGCGCGTGGATCGCGCTCCAAGGGACTGCCCCAACCAGCGCCGCCTCCACTCCGTATCCGGACACGGTCTCCGGCCTCAAGCTCTGCCTTGTGCTTGCCGCGCTTTAACTCCCTTGCCGTTCCGGGGAAATAGGTGATTTCATTCAACAAACCGCCCTTCCCGCCGTCAATCCCTGCGGTTCTCGAGGCCTCGGTGCGCTCGGCAATCGAAATCGCCGTTGTGGGCCCAAGGGCGTGATATTCCTTTACGACACCTACGCCGCCGCGAAATTTGCCGGCTCCGCCAGAGTCTTCGCGGAGTTGGTAGCGCTCCACCAGCAGCGGGAGGCGCGACTCCTCCACCTCGTTCGGAATATTGCAACAGCCTGACTCGCAATGATGAAGGAGCGCATTCTCGCCGTCTCGATACAAGGTTGCGCCCATTCCCACCGCCTCCACCCCGCCACCGTAATCGCCGCGTCCGGTCTGGTAGTCGAAGTAGACCATCAGGAAATCACAGCAGTCGCCGCCCGAGTGCGCCGGAACCCGGTCCGGTATTGCTTTCGCCAGCGCCATCGGTATCAGATCGAACAGCCGCTGTTCCGGCCAGGCATAAAGAAAGCAAGCAGCCGGTGGCTGGGGATTGAAGATGGAGCCAGTAGGCGCAATTACTTTTAACGGCCGGAAATGCCCCTCGTTGGCGGGCAGGAGCGGCGTCGTAATCGCTTTCAACACGTACCGGCACGCCGACATTGTTCCCGGAAACGGCGAATTAATGGGACCGCGCTGTTGCCGGGCGGAGTCGGAGAGATCGACAATGAAATCGCTGCCACGAACCGTCACGCGCGCGGAAAGCTTCACCGGTTCGGCATCGACGCCATTGTTATCCATCCAATCCACCACTTCCCAGGTGCCATCAGGGATTGCTTCGACGGCGGCACGCGATATTTTTTCACCGTGGGAGATCATCTCTTGAACCGCCTTGCGAAAGGTCTCTTTGCCATATCGCCGCACGAGCGTTTCGATGCGGCGTCCACCCGCCCGCAGGGCTGAGGCTGCGGCGAGGAAATTAGTGGCCGTCGTGTTTGGAATACGCGAATTGGCCTTGATGAGCCGCACAATTTGTTCTTGAAGCTCGCCCTTCCGAAACAAATAGAGGGCGGGCATCATCAGTCCTTCCTGAAACATATCCGTCGAGGTCGTGGGATAGGGGTCGATGGCGCCCAAGTCGCCCATGTGCGCCTTCAGAGCTGTGTACGCTACGATCTCATCTTCATAAAAAACCGGAGCCACGAGGGCCGCATCGATCGGCTGACTGCCAATGTCGAAGGAGACGGTGGTCGTGAGCACGTCTCCGGGTGCCAAGTTCTTCAAGCCCACTTGATCGATGCAGGACTGCACGCAGTAGTTGAGTGTCCCTGAGAAGAGCGGAATTCCAGGAACGTCAGCAATCAGGTTCAACTCATTGTCATAGATTGAGATGCCGAAGTCGTTGAGTTCGTAAAGTACTGCCAGAGTCGTGGTCCGCTTAAAACCTCGCTTCATCTCCTCGGCGGCGGAAATCAATTCATATCGAATTACCTCCGTCGTGATCGGATCGTTGATCGCAGCGTCCCTCTCCATGGCCATCGCCCCTAACCTCTCTTGGGTCCCCCCAATTTTGGAACCGCTCCGCCGTCCCAACTGGCCGCTGAAATGAATCGACCGGATTACTTCTCTCGATTGGACGCCAAGACCGCCATGCGCTACCTTTCGAGAATCAGAGGCGAAGCGTGCTGGCTGTCGCCGGCCAAGGCCCAAACAACTCCGACGATTCGCTACGGCCCTCGAATGCAGCGCAGAAAGTTGTGCTTCTTCTAGCACAAATGTGCCGGATGTCAAACAAAATCCTCTTGACAGGCCGAGTGGAAGGGCGTAAGTTTCCCGCCTACGAAACATGCCCTCGATGTGGACTCCAGTGCTTTGGAGGTCGCTTTGAACATCGGTGATGATAGCGATGGAAGCCTCGGACGTCCGTTACTTGTCCGGAAGTTTCGCACCCTCTGTCAACTGGCCCTGCTCTTCACCACGGCCGCGATCACAACACACGCGCAAACATTTACCAGCGTGAGTGGGTCGGTGCTCGATCCCACTGGGGCAGCGATCGCGGGTGCTCAACTGACCATTTTGAATGAAGGCACTGGAGCCAAGCGCAGCACGGTTAGCGGAACGTATGGCACCTATGAGTTCTCGCAGGTTGCCGCCGGACGGTACACACTCACCGCCGAGGCCAAAGGCTTTAAGCAAGCGATTCGTGAACATGTCGGTGTGTTGGTGGCCACACCAACCAGAGTCGACGTCACACTGCAAGTCGGTGAAATGGACCAGTCGGTTACCGTGGAAGCCGAAGCACAAACGGTAAACACTCAGGACGCAAGCGTCGGATCCACTTTCCAGCAAGACCAGATCATTCAGTTGCCTTTTGCGGCTCGCAATCCAGTGAATCTATTGACCCTCCAGCCCGGCGTTGTGTTCACCGGTTCCTCTAACACTGACTTGCTCTCGATGGGCTCCACGCAAAATTTAGATCCGCGCGAGGGTGTGGTCAACGGCGTACGCGGAAACCAGAGCTACCTCTCGCTCGACGGGATCGCATCGAATGACTATCAGAATCAATCGGCGTTCACCAGCGCGCTGCCCATCACGCTCGATGCTCTCCAGGAATTCCGCGTGATCACCACCAATGCGAATGCGTCGAGTGGGGCCGCGGGCGGTGCGCAAGTAGAAATGGTTACCAAGTCCGGGACAAACAGTTTTCACGGCAATCTTCGCTGGTTCAATCGCGACACCTCCTTTGCCGCCAATTCGTTCTTTAACAATATGGACGGTGTGCCCAGAGCGAAACTGATCCGAAATATCTATGGGGGATCGGTTGGTGGTCCAGTACTGAAAGATCGCCTTTTTTTCTTCTTGGATTATGAGGGAAGAACTGATCGCAGCGCGACGCCGACGAGCCGGGTCATCCCTAGCAATAGCCTGAAGGCAGGAGACCTGATCTACCAGGTGGCTAATTCGGGTGCCGGGGTTATCCCTTGCCCGAACGGCGCCGGACAGTATTGCGAGGAATTGACGCCGACACAGGTGGCGGCGCTGGACCCCGGTTGCTCCCAGCCTGGCTCCGCGGGTTGCGGTGTGAATCCCGTTATGCTGCAGTTGATGACCCTGTATCCATCCGGCAATGCTCCCAGTCTGGGATTTGACGGAGGCTTGAACAGCACAGGATTTCTCTTCAATGCCCCCACGAACACCGACAACAGCATCTACACCGCCCGGCTGGATTTCAAATTGACGGGCGATGGCAAGCACACAATTTTTTGGCGGGGGAACCTGGCCGGGATCAACACCGACATAACTCCCGCTGAGTTTCCCGGACTTCCGCCCAACAACGCGTTCTTGAACAACAGCCGCGGGATGGCGCTGGGCTATACCGCGGTGTTGAGCCCAAACCTGGTCAATACCGCGGAATGGGGATTCATACGCCAGGGGGTTGCGGAAAGTGGCGGCACGTCTGACGCGCTCTCGGCGCAAAATTTTTCAGATCCGCTGAACTTTACCCGTGGCTTCGCCCGGACCGTGCCCACCCAGGAACTCAGGGATGACATCTCGTGGACTCGCCGCGCGCATACGATCCAGGTGGGAGCCGACGTCCAGTTTCCCCGAAACCACTTCACGACCTATCAAAACTCTTATCCGATTTTTTTCCTGGGAGACTTCGCATTTTGCTCGAATGATTGCCGCGATCCTCTTAACACGCTTCTGGCGGCCGGGCGGCAGGCGCCTTTGAATGTCAGCGCGTTTCTGACGTCTTTCATGGAGCTGACGGGATCATTGAGTTATGCGCAGGCATCGCTGTTGGCTAGCAAGACCGGCCAGCTGACACCGCCCCAGGGCGCGCCCCTGAAGCGGAACTATGCTGAGAACGATATCGAGTGGTATATCCAGGATAGTTGGCGTGCTAAGCCCAATCTGACTCTGAACTACGGCCTTCGCTACAGCTATTTCGGCGTGCCCTGGGAACAGAACGGGCTTCAGACGATTTCAACGACGAATCTCGACCAATGGTGGGGGCTCCGCGTTGCCAATATGAATCAAGGAATTCCGGCTGACGCAGCGCCGCTAATCTCGTTCATTCCGGCGGGTAAGGCAAACGGCAAACCCTCTTGGTATAACCCCAGCACGCGTAACTTTGCTCCCCGATTGTCTCTGGCATATTCTCCCGGCTATCAAGACGGAATCCTGCAGAAGATCTTCGGCGGACCCGGGAAGAGTTCCATCCGCATGGGTTTCGGGATGTACTACGACCGCATGGGCGGCGCGATCGCGACCGATCAAGCGATCAACGCCGGCGATCCCGGCCTTGTGAATAGCGAACTGACTCCCGTCGGACTGTTCAGCTTGGCGACGGCTCCGCGCTTCGCAGGGACATGCTCCGTGTCTGCCGGTTGCGCGGGATTCCCGAGCCTGTCGACTTTCTTTCCGAATGCTCCGACGAACATAACTTTCCCGTTCACGCCTGACACCGGCATCGACAACTTCGACTTTGCTGTGAATCAGCATCTGAAGACCCCTTATTCCTACGCCATGGATTTCAGCGTTCAGCGAGAGGTCGGCAAAGGATTCACGGTCGAAGCGGCATACGTCGGCAACCTGGGCCACCGCCTGCTGCTGAAGAAGGATTACGGCCAGTATATGGGTCAATTCAAGGATAGACAGTCGGGGCAGACGCTCTGGCAGGCTTACAACATGCTGGTTAAACAGATGGGTAGTCTGAATAACCAGACTCCCGCTTCTCAAATCACGCCGATTGCTTGGATGACGAACTTGATGCCAAACATGCCGGCGTATGCGGCAAACTATCTCAACAATCCGGCGATCGCTAAATTGACGCCCACTCAGGCTTTCTATGCGATCGTACAGTCCTACGCTCCAGACTGGAGCGATGCCGTGCTCGCGATGGATGATCCCTTCCCCGGCAATGGTAGCCCTTGGTCTCTGGCTGTAGATCCGCAGCAAAATGGCCGGGTACTATTTGGCCCGCAATTTGACAGCATCCCGTCATGGACGTCGGAAGGCACCTCCAGTTTTCATAGCCTTCAGCTATCGGTCCGCAAGAAGGCAGGGCCGCTCACCGTCGACGTGAACTACGTATTTAGCAAGTCCATCGATGACGGTTCGGCTGCGGAGAACGCGGACCTGTTTCTGAGTGAAGGGCAAGTCAATGGACAGATCCCGAATGCATTCAATGTTCGCGCAGGTCGCGCCCTCTCGGACTTTAACCTCAAGCACAACTTCAATGCGGACTGGGTCTACCAATTGCCATTTGGTCGAGGCAAGGCTTTCGCCTCGAATTTATCGGGCGCACTCAATGCGATCGCCGGAAACTGGCAGTTTATGGGTACCCTCCGCTGGCACTCAGGTTTTCCGCTGACCCCCCGCAACGGATTCAACTACGCCACCAACGACTTTCAGCCCGGGCCTGGAACCATTATCGGCCCCCTGAACACGTCGGTAACGAAACGCGATCCCAGCGGGGTCCCCAACCTGTTCAGTAATCCCGGTGCAGCGTACGCGGCGGTAGGCTATACGCTGCCGGGATCGTCGGGCAGCCGGAATGTGGTTTTTGGGCCGGCCTATTTCGCCACCGATTTGGGTTTGGCCAAGTCATTCAGGATGCCATGGAGTGAAAAGCAAACTCTGCAGTTTAGAATCGAGGCTTTAAACGCTTTCAACAACGTCAATTTTGGGAGTACGGCGGGGCAGTTTTCAAGCCAGTTCCCAGGCTCTCAGAACCCCATCGACGAATTCGATGTCTCCGCTCCAGCCAGCACCTTTGGAAACTTGTTTTCGACTGCCGGGCCACTTGGTGGAGCCCGAGAGGTGCAAGTGGGGATCAGGTACGATTTCTAGTAAGCCTTGACGTTCGCGACCTCCGTCTATGTTCGGGCGTCCGCGGGACGGTACATCAGGGGGCGCTACGAGACGTCGCGATTTCATCCGTTTAGCATCCGCCAACTTGGCTTGGTCAGGATTGAGCCTTCGCGTAGATGCGCTCAAATTCAGGTCTACGCTGAAACCGGTGACGCTTTATGCGCAGATCGGAAATCTCTTCCCGCCCCTGGAGCTCGTACGGCGCATCTGCAACGCCCGGCATACGAATGCGCACCTTCTGCTAATGAGCGACTCGAGCGGGCCCGAATTGCCAGGTGCGCGCAGTCCACAAATGATCCATGTTGGAGTTCGTATGACGGAACTCGATCCCCGTGAACACCAAGGCAATTTGCAGCGGAGTGCGCAGGAAGCCGTCGCGCGGCGGATCGGAATTGTTCTGGAAGAAAGGTTCCGATACCACGTGGTGAAAACAACGGTAGATCTGAGTCCGGCGTTTTGGTATCCGTACCTGGGCACGACCGCGGGAAATCTGGTTTTCTGCCGGCTCGTGGTAAAGGATTGTCTTGTCGCAGAAGCGGGGCAGGAACCTTGTGATGAATGGTCGAGCCCGCGTATGTCAACAGGGATGGTGGGTTCGAACTGATCTTCTTTGTCGCGGATACGATTTCAGGGCTGAACGTTTTCCGGGAGCGCGGCGATGCGTACCCTAACCAAGCAAAATCTCGAGGACATCGTCGTAGGTTGCTCTTTCTTGGGAACCGGCGGGGGCGGAAGTTTCTCGCGCGGAATGAAGCGGATCTACGATGATCTTGACGCGGGACTGGTTTTCAAATTGATGTCTCCACAAGAGATGAAGGACGACGAGTATGCCGCCGCTACTTACGGAGTTGGCTCGACGGCTCCTCCCACCGAGGAAGCGAGGCAGCGATACGCAAAGCTGCCCCGGATAAAGGAGAAATCGACGGCCGCGGCGTTTCGCCTGCTGCAAAAGCATATGAACAAGACTTTTGTAGCTACCATCGCCGGCGAAATCGGGCCGGGCAATACGACTGCAGCCATGTCAGCCGCCGCGCACATCGGAATCGCGCAGCTCGACGCGGATACGGTGGGTCGTGCGGCCCCGGAAATTGATCAAAACGCTGCGCTTGCAGCGGGGCTCCAGATTACTCCTGCGGCTGGCGCTACCGAGTATGGCGATGAATTGATACTGGCCAAGATCGCAGCTACTTCCAGGGAAGAGGATTTCTTCCGAGCCGCTGCCATGGTGAGCATGGGCATCGGCGTCGCGGATACACCCATCGCTGGCAGAGATGCGAAACGCGCAGGAGTGCTGGTTCAGGGATCGATCAGCCATGCCGAGGAAGTCGGCAAAGCCTTCCGGATGGCTGTCGAGACCCACCGGGATCCGATTCAAGCCGTGCTGGACGCTGGCCATGGATACAGGCTGTTTGAAGGAAAGATCACTGATTTCAAATGGAAGGATCAGGGCGGATATCTGGTTGGCGATGTCGAGATCTCCGGCTCCGGCAAATTCCAGGGCAGCATTTTTAAGATTGCCTATAAGAATGAGAACCTTGTTTCGTGGCGCGACGGAAAATTTTCTGTGACCTGCCCAGACCTGATCACCATGGTTATCAAAGATTCAGGAAAGGCGATCGCGAATCCTGACTTTGAAAAGGGCCAGGAGACGATTGTAATCGGCTTTCCATCGGCGCCAAATTGGCGGACGCCGTTGGGCCTCGAGTTGTTTGGTCCGCGCCGGTTTGGGTTCGACACGCCATTCGTCCCGATCGAGCAGATGCAATGATGTAGGGCAAGGTCGGCGGAAAAGCTCAAACTAAGGAAGGGTATGCGTAAATTATCTAAGCAGAATCTTGAAGACATGATCATGGGCTGCTGCTATCTCGGTAGCGGCGGCGGTGGCAGCTATGACGCCGGATTAAAGCGGATTCACGACGATCTCGCAGCCGGATTGACTTTCAATCTGATGTCCGTGGATGAGATGAACGATGATGACTATGCCGCCACGACCTACTACGTGGGCAGCACGGCACCCTACACTCCCGAACAGCTGGATCGTTTCGGCAAACTTCCCCGCATCAAGGAGGAAGCCACGGCCGTGGCGTTTCGCCTCCTGCAAAGGTACACCGGAAAGAACTTCGTCGCCGTCATTGCGGGCGAGATCGGAGCGGGCAATACTCCTTACGCGCTTTCGACCGCGGCACACCTGGGAATCGCCCAGCTCGATGCCGATACCGCCGGGCGGGCGGTGCCGGAGATCGATCAGAGCACGATCTTCGCAGCCGGAATTTCTCTTCTGCCAGCCGCCGCGGCCACGCTGTTCGGCGACGAACTGTTGATCACGAAAGTTGCCACACCATCGCGAGAGGAGGAGTTCCTCCGCATTTCTTCGACGATCAGCATGCACATCGCCGCGGCAGACTCCGCGCTGCCCGGCAAGCTCCTGAAGCAACCCAATATCGTCGTACAGGGGTCGCTGACGTTGTGCGAGGAAATTGGCAAGGCCTATCGCCTCGCCGTCGAGTCCCGTCAGGATCCGATAAAGGCCGTGATCGAGGCCGGCAAAGGGTTCACGCTCTTCTCCGGGCAAGTGTCCAACTACGACTGGGCGGATAAAGGCGGCTATTTGGTCGGTGACGTTGAAATCACCGGGTCCGGCCGTTACCCAGGCCAGAAGTACCGCCTGGCGTACAAGAATGAGAACTTGATTTCCTGGCGGGATGGAAAGGTCTCTGTCACCTGCCCTGACATCATCACGATGGTGGCGACAGCTACGGGCAAGGCCATCCTGAATCCGGACTTTGAGAAAGGCCAAGAAGTGACCATCATCGGGCTTCCCGCACCGGCGCCCTGGAGAACACCAGCCGGCCTGAAAGTGTGTGGTCCCGGTCATTTCGGCTATGATGCATCGTATATCCCGATTGAGGAGCGGCATCGAAGCGGAAACATTTGATCGGCTGCCGGGTGTTCGCCGCTCAACTCCCTCTCTCGTGTTCTCGCGGGGTCCAAGAACGGAAGGAGTAAGTACTTGTGTCGTTAGAAGCATTCACCATTGAGCGGCATGGCGTCGATGCTGTTCCCAAGAGCGAGCGAACGAAGAGTTGGTGGGACCTGTTTGTCATTCAAGCCGGTGTGAATATCACCTTGTCCAGCCTTCTTCTCGGGGGCCTGCTGGTACCGGGATTAAGTTGGACGCAAGCCTGTTTGGCGCTGGTGATAGGCAATATCATTCTTGGCATCCTGCTGGCCCTCATGGGCTATTTCGGTGTGGATTATGGCATCTCCACCACGGTGGCGAGCCGCTTCGCCCTCGGCCATCCACGGGGTTCCTGGATCGCTTCCATAATCATTCTCATGTCAATGGTGGGATGGTTCGCGGTTACCGCGGAACTAGCGGGACAAGCCACACATGACGCTCTTCAGGGCACAGCCGGCTTTTCCAACGTTGCCGTGGTGATTGCGGTCATCGGAGTCCTCAATTCTCTGCCGCCGATCCTGGGCTTCGAGAATATCAAGTGGCTCAGTCGCCTGGCGGTTCCCGGCCTGACCGGCCTTTGTGTGTGGATTCTGGTCGTGATCGTTTCGAAATACGGGTATCGCAATCTCATTCACTACACTCCCACCCACACTCTGTCGTTAACAACCGGGCTGGATTTGGTCATGGGTGGGTTGATTGTCGGCGTCTTCACAGCTCCGGATATTTCCCGCTATGTGGTCAGTGAACGGGATAACTGGATCGGTTCCATGCTCGGAGCGTTTCCGCCGTCCCTGTTCCTGGGGTTGGTCGGAGCGCTGTCCAAACTGGCGACCGGGGACTGGAACGCGGTCAGCGTGGTGCAGAGGCTGGGCCTGGGCGCCCCCGCACTGATCGTTATCATCGCCTCCAGTTGGACGGCAAACAATTCGAATTTGTACTCCTCCGGTCTTGCCTTGGCGAATATTTTTCCCAAGCTGTCCCGCTGGCAGAGCACAGCGTTGATGGGCGCGCTGGGCACGACTCTGGCGGCGTTGCGGGTAACTCGCTATTTCGGAAGTTTTCTGCTGGTCCTCTCGGATTTGTTCTCCCCCTTGATTGGAATTCTCCTCTGTGATTACTTCCTCATCCGCCGTTCTCGTCTGAACTTGCGCGAGGCTTACTGCGATCAGGGCGCATGTTTCTACACCCGTGGCGTCAACGTGGCGGCGGTTGTCGCCCTGGTCACAGGTTTTATTGTGGCGAAATTTTCTCCCGCCAGCACCATGGCATCGCTGCTTTCGCTCTTTGCGGCGGCGGCGGTTTACCCTCTGATGCTCAGGCTCCTTTACCGCAAAGCTGGAAGCGAAGAAGCAGAGGGAAAAGGCCCGGAACTGCTGACCCAAGCCAACCTATCAGAAACGCCTGCCGAACAGCCGTAATCCAACGCCGGCATGTGCGGGCTTCCGTACTCGTACCCGTCTGGGCTGACGGGTCTCTTGGGGCGATACTTTCAATATTGGGGTCATATCGACTTCAGCTGGAGAACCAAGCGGAGAACAAAAGCTGCCGAATGAGACCCGATTCACCCGTTCTATAGCCCCTGGTCCGACCGTAAGCCCTCGATATGATTGCGCACCACCGCCGTCGGCGGTAGCGACTCGGAACTTTATACGCCTTAGCCCGCTTCACGGCTTACGGCCTGGGGTTTCTCGCGCCCGCAGAGGCGCACTCCGCGCCATTCATGACAAAAAAAGGACAATTCTGTGACACACGCAGGTAGCCGTCCGGCTTAGCCTTTCTGCAGTCCTGCGATGTCGAAGCGTAGTCGCATGACCAGGCCGAAAGCAGGTCCGGCCAAAGAACTCCCTCGGCAGCCTTCCATGGAACCAGACGCATGC